>Ga0335073_10004930_pt1 | contig 18709 bp, 18 predicted proteins | sample Lox_Sample_22_FD_207093 | JGI IMG/M metagenome (GOLD analysis project Ga0335073, IMG submission 207093) | Soil microbial communities from Loxahatchee National Wildlife Refuge, Florida, United States - Lox_Sample_2.2 | ecosystem: Environmental > Terrestrial > Soil > Wetlands | place: USA... | reverse complement strand
CGGTTAACTGCGGGCTTGGGCAGCCGCTTTTGCGTCGCCCTGAGTTGAAGCGTCGCACCCGCAGGCGCATCCCCGTCGTTGCGGGGAGCCGACGGCTCCGGCCCGAAGCAGCGGCCCGAAATGGCACTGCGATGACAGGCTACCGCAGCCGCTCCAGTATGCTGACATAGTTGGCGACCGCGGCGCCGCCCATGTTGAAAATGCCGCCGAGCTTGGCGTTCTTCACCTGCATGTCGCCGGCTTTTCCGGCGAGCTGCATCGCGGTGATGGCGTGCATCGACACGCCGGTGGCGCCGATCGGATGGCCCTTGGCTTTCAGGCCGCCCGACGGATTGATCGGCAGCCTGCCGTCCTTGGCGACCGCCCCGTCGGCGATGACCCGCGCGCCCTGCCCTTCCGGCGCCAGACCCATCGCCTCGTATTCGATCAGCTCGGCGATGGTGAAGCAGTCGTGCACTTCGGCGAAGGAGAGATCCTGAAGAGTGATGCCGGCCTCGTGCAGGGCCCGCTGCCAGGCCACGGCGCAGCCTTCGAATTTCAAAATGTCGCGGCGCGACATCGGCAGGAAATCCTGCACATGCTGCGCGGCGCGGAACACGATCGCCTTGTTCATCGCGAGAGCGGTCTCGACATCGGTCAGGACCAAGGCCGCGGCGCCGTCGGACACCAGCGAACAATCGGTGCGCTTCAGCGGACCCGCAACGATCGGATTCTTGTCGCTCTCGGTGCGGCAGAATTCGTAGCCGAGATCCTTGCGGATTTGCGCATAAGGATTGGCGACGCCATTCTTGTGGTTCTTCGCCGCGATCCGCGCGAGCGCATCGGACTGATCGCCCCAGCGCTGGAAATAAAGCCCGGCGATCTTGCCGAAAATGCCGGCGAAGCCGCCGTCGATATCGGCTTCCTCGCGCACATAGGACGCTTTGAGCAGATTGCGTCCGATCTCGTCGGGGGGCGTCGCGGTCATCTGCTCGACGCCGACGACCAGCACGATCCGCGCATTGCGCGCCGCAATCGATTTCAGCCCCTGATGCACCGCGGCGGAACCGGTGGCGCAGGCATTCTCGACCCGCGTCGCCCGCTTGAAGCGCAGATCGGGCGAAGCCTGCAGCACCAACGAGGCGGTGAAATCCTGGGCCGAGAATCCCGCATTGAAATGGCCAAGCAGGATTTCGTCGACATCCTTGGGCGAGATGCCGGCGTCCGCAAGCGCTTCCCTGGCCACCCGCACCACGAGGCTCTCGACGGATTCGCCGGCAAGCTTGCCGAAAGGCGTGTGCGCCCAACCCACGATACAGGCTGTCATGATCCGTCCCCTTGCTCTCTTCTGTCGCAGCGCCTTGCCGAATTTACGTCGCTTTTCTTTGGCTTAGCCGGTTCCACAATCCACAAAGCGCACCACACTAGCGCTAATCGCCTTTGCCTTTAAGCCCGGCTTTGGTTTACATAGGAACGCGCCCACGCAACGTGAACCGACCGCTTTGCGGCTTTGAAATTTGCGGCTTTGATCGATTCGAGCAGGGCCCCCAACCAAACGGACCGCGACACGTGATTGGTAAAGCTTCTTTCCGGGCGCGCCTGCTCGGCTTTGCTGTGAGTTCCAGTCTTGCGGGTTCCATGCTGCGAGCGCTTGCCGTCAGCGCCGCCGCACTGTGTCCAATTCTTGTTTCGACCTTCACGGCCGCGCCGGCGCATGCCGAGGCGGTGATCCTGGTCGACGCCCAGAGCGGCAAGGTGCTGCGCGCCGAGAACGCGACCTATCCGTGGTATCCGGCCTCCACCACCAAGCTGATGACGCTCTACATGACGCTCAGCGCCATTCGCGACGGCCGCATCACGCCCGACACATTATTCACGGTGTCGCCGAATGCCGCGGTTCAAGCGCCGACCAAGATGGGCTTCCCGGTCGGCACTCAGGTCACTGTCGATAACGCCATCAAGATGATGATGGTGAAGTCGGCGAACGACATGGCGGTGCTTCTCGCCGAAGGCATCGGCGGCTCGATCGACGACTTTTCGCAGCAGATGACCGAGACCGCGCACCGGCTCGGCATGTCGGAATCCAATTTCGTCAATCCGAACGGCCTGCCCGCCGACGGCCAGATCATGTCGGCGCGCGACCTCGCCATCCTCGCCCGCGCCCTGATCCACGAATTTCCGCAATACAGCTTCTATTGGCACGTGCCGGCGATCAAATATGGCCGCCGCATCGTGCGCAATTATAATCCGCTGCTGTTCCGCTACCCCGGCGCCGACGGCATGAAGACCGGCTTCATCTGCGCCTCGGGCTTCAACATGGTCGCAACCGCGACGCGCGACAACAAGCAACTCATCGCCGTCGTGCTCGGCGCGCCGTCCTCTGCGGCCCGCGCGGTGAAGGCGGCGGAACTGCTCGAGGGCGGGTTCCAGCAGAAGCCGCTGTCGTGGCTGACGCCTTCGCTCGGCACCGTCGACCAGCTGGCGCCGATGGATGCGGCACCGCCGAACCTGAAAGATGAAATGTGCGGCCCGCACTGGCGGCGGCCCGCGACCGAAGCGGACGATCCGGACGCCCCTGACGACAGCGCCAATAGCGGCGCCGAGGGCGGCGCGGGCCAGTCGCAATTCTCGGTGCTGCTGTCGGCGCTGCGCGCGCCGACCGCGAAGAATCTCGCTTTGTTGCCCGATCCCGGACCGGTCGTGCCGACCGTCGTCTATACCGGGCCGACGCGCACCCAGGCGCAGATCAATGCGCTCGCAGCGCTGCCGGAAGCCGCCGCTCCGATCAGGAGGGGCAAGAAAAGAGCGATGAAGGCGGAGGCCAAAGCCGCCTCGGCGACGCCGGCGGCGAACAACGTCGCCGCGACCGGGCAGATGAAAACCGGCAAGCCGACCGGCAGCAATATTCACTACACGCCGTCGTCGGCCAGCGCCGCGGTGCAAAAGAAGCCGAAGCCGCCGGCGCAGTAGCGCTCTACTGCATTCAAGCCGTTATCTCGGTTGGCCGCACCACCCCTTCTGTTCCAACCGGCCACTCGCCTCGCGCTTCACACCGTGGCTTTCGAAACGACTCGCAACGCATGGCGGCGCGAGAACGAACGTGTTCCGCCCGTCGCCGGGCGTGCTAGAACAGCGCCGCAATCAGGGGAGCCCGACGCCAGCATGAACGGCAAGGTGACAATTCCGGCGCTGCAAGCGATGAAGCGGGAAGACAAGAAGAGCATCGGTCTCGTCGCCTGGGACTATCAGATCGCGCGCATCGCCGACCGCGCCGGCTTCGATTTCATCTCGGTAGGCGATTCCGTCGGCGTCAATCTATGGGGCCGCGACGACGTGCTCGACGTCACGCTCGACGAGATTCTCGTCTGCTGCAAAGCGGTGCGGCGGGGCACCGAGCGCGCGCTGGTATCCTGCGACATGCCTTATGGCCCGGCGCAGCAAGGCCCGGATGCGGCGCTTGCCGCGGCGTCGCGCCTTGTCGACGAAGGCGGCGCCGACATGATCAAGGTCGATGCGGCCGCCGAGTTTCCCGAGGTCGTGCGCGCGCTGGTGCGCGCGCGCATCCCGGTCTTCGCGCAATTCGGCCTGACGCCGCAGACGGCGGGCAAATACGGCATTCCGTATAGCGCGCAGAATTCACCGGAGGCGCAAGCGACCGCCGAAGCTGCGGCGAAGCTTGTCGAAGAAGCAAAGCTTCTCGAAGACGCGGGCGCGAGCCTGCTCGACTTCACCAATTCCGGTCCGGTCGCGGGCGCCGCCGTCGTCGCGGCCGTGAAGATTCCCGTGATCGGCGGTTTCGGCGGCGGCCCGTGGCTCGACGGGCGGGTGCGGCTCGTTCACACCGCGATCGGCTATGGCGAGAAATGGCTCGACTCGAAAACCGATACTTATGCCAATACCGCGAAATCCGCGCTGTCAGCCTTCGCCGCGCTGATCGACGATGCGCGCGCCGGACGCCAAATCAAGGGTTGAGGAACGGAAATGCCGACTGTCGACATCGACGGCATCGTGACGCGCTACGAGATGAAGGGCTCCGGCCCGCCGCTTCTGATGTATGCGCCGGGCGGCTTCAATGCGACCATCGAAGCCTGGTCGACACTCGGCATCTACACCAAGATCAAGCTCCTTGATCATCTGCCGCGGAAATTTACCTGCATCCTGTTCGATCGCCGCGAATGCGGCCAGTCGGGCGGCCGCGTCGAGCCGATCACCTGGCTGCACTTCGTCGCCCAGGGCAAGGGCCTGCTCGGTCACTTGGGGCTTGAGCGCGCGCATCTGATCGGCGGCTGCATGGGCTGCGGGCCGGTCGCCGCGTTCGGCGTGGCGCATCCGCACATGGTCGCCAGCATGATCCTGTACTGGCCGGTCGGCGGCTACAAATATCGCCGCTCGAGCCACAAGCGCTTTGCCGACCATCTCGGCTTCGTCCGCGAGCGAGGGCTCGCAGCCGTCGTCGATCTGGTGCGGCGCGAGGGCAAGCCGTTCGGGGCCGATCCGCGCGGCGGCCCCTGGGCGTCGGTCATCAGGCATGATGCCGGTTTTGCGGCCGCTTATGCCGCGCAGGATGCCGAGCGCTACAGCCGCATCTGCGAAGCCATGCGCGACGCGCTGTTCGACCGCGATACCGCGCCCGGCGCCGCGCCGGAAGACCTCGTCAATACCGAAATACCGGCGTTGGTCGTGCCCGGCCATGACGATTCCCATGCAACTTCGGCGGCGCGCTATCTGGACGAATGCCTGCCGCTTTCGGAATATTGGGACATGCCGGTGGAACGCCAGAGCGAGGAGGCGACCAACGCGCGGGTATCGGAGTTTTTGGCAAAGGTGACCCTCTAACGAGCGCAGAGCATGGTCGACTATTACTCGATCCTGTTGCGTGCAGTGACTGCGCCGGGCGCCGGTGACGCGCGCTGGCGGCGCGGCATTTACGACCGTTCGCGCCAGATGCTGGCGACGCGGATGCGCGGCCTGTCTCCGCAGCCGCCGCTTGCCGACATCGCCACCGAAGAAGCCAGGCTCGAAGCCGCCATCGAGCGCGTTGAATCCGAACTGTCTTGGACTGAAAACGCCCGGACTGAAAAGGCTTGGACCGAAAAGGCCCGGACCGAGCAGAATCGGACGGAAGGGCCGACAGCGCAAAGGGCCCCGCTGAAAACGGCAACGGTCAAAAAAGCGGCCGCGCCACGCGGGCAAGGCGGGCAGCTTTCGCTCCAGGAGGCTTTGACCGGCGTCGCTCCGGCGCAGCGTATCGACGATCAGATCGGCGAGGCAGCCGAGGCTCCGTTTGCCGACGATCCGGATGAGATATCCGGGCCGCGCCGGGCGATGTGGATCGCGCTTGCCGTGCTCGTCGCCGCGCTTGGTGCCGGCGGCTATGTTTTCATCTCGGGCAAAGGACAAAAGCCCGCGCCGCCGCCGCAGGCCAAGAACGTCAGCGCCGTCGCGCCGAATTCGGTCGTGGCCAAGACTGGCCAAGCCGGCACGACCGCGCCCAAACTCGCCGCCCTCAACTATGGCAAGAACGGCGAACTGGCGCCGGGTGTCGACGGCGGCTCGTTCGACCCCGATGAGCAATATGTGTTTCGCCGGCAACCGACCTTCTATCGCACGCTGCAACCGATCGGTACCATCATCGTCGATAAGCTGCAGCGCTTCCTCTACCTGATTCAGCCGAACAATGTGGCACTGCGCTATGGCATCGCGGTCGGCGACCAATGCGCCAATCTCGCCGGCCTGCGCCACATTGCCAGCATGGCGGAATGGCCGACCTGGCAGCCGCCGCCGGAAATACTCAATCGCGATCCCAATCCGATGCCCGGCGGTCCCGGCAATCCGCTCGGAGCGCGCCTGCTGCAGCTTGACGACGGCTCTTCGCACATCAACGGCACCAACGCGCCCAAGACCATCGGCAATTCGGTGAATTTTGGCTGCATCCGTCTCAACAACGACGACATCACCGACCTTTACGGCAGGGTGAAGCTCAGCACGCCGGTGGTGGTGAATTGACCTCGCTGCACGGCCGATCGCGCCAGCAGCTAGTCGAGACCGAAACCCTTGCCGCGCACGAAGGCGCCGAAATCCGTGCGCGTGGGCACGCCATATTGGCGCGCTTTGTCCTCGGACCAGCCGTAGAACGGTGCCTCGCCCCACGCCGCGACGTCGCGCTGACGCCGATAGGGCAAGCGCTGCGCGCGGCGCCGGTCGTAGCCCTCGATCTCCGCAGCCAGATCGCGCGCGCCATAAGCGTTCTCGATCACGGTCGTCTCGAGCGACAGCCGCGGCGTGATCTCGCCCTCGCGCGCCGGCCAGCCGACGCAAAGCCCGGCAACCGGAATGACGCGCTGCGGCAATCGCAGCAGATCGCTGACGACCTGCGGACGGTCGCGCACCGCGCTGATCGGGCAACAGCCGAGGCCGACCGCCTCGGCGGCGCGGATGAACGTCGTCATCACGATCGCCGCATCGACCGCCGCATTGAAGAACTGATCGAGATGATCGTTCGGAAACGGCTTGCCGCGCAGTTTTGCGAGTGCCGGCAGCCGCTCGCCATTACCGGTGAAGAGCAGGAAGACCGGCGCGTCCATGATCCACGGCATATCGGGAATAGTCGCAACCATGCCTTGGCGGATCGCCCTGTCGGTGACGACGACGATGTCGCATTGCTGCAGGTCGCTTTTTGACGGCGCCGAGAGCGCGCAGGCGCAAAGCAGCCGCAGCAGGCCCGGATCGATCGCATGCGGCGTGAAATAGCGATGCGAGCGATGGCGGGCGATGCGAAGAAGCTCGTCGAGCCCGGACAGCCCGCGATCGGCCTTCAGCCGCGCGCCGAAACGCGCCTCGAGCGCCGCTTCAATCGCGCTTGCCTCGTCCGCCATGGGCGATCGCCGGGCCTATTGATGCCGCGGATCGCGGTCAAGCAATTCGATCGAGACGCCCTCGGGCGCCTTGATGAAGCAGATGCGCACGCCCGGCCGCACCGTCGTCGGCTCCTTGGTAAATTCGACCCCCTTCGACTTAAGCTCGGCCGCAATCTCGTCGATGCCGCTCACGGCGAGGCCGAAATGATCGAGGCCGCGATAGGGAATCGCCGGCGCGGCATTGACGTTCTCGCCGTCACCGACCGGAGCGATGAAGATATTGGCGCCGCCGAGCTTGAGGTCGATGCGCTCCTTGCCCTGCTGCATGGACCGCTTCACTTCCGCGCCGAGCATCTTCTCGAACCACTGCGCCATGCCTTCCGGATTGGGGGTACGCAAATGGATGTGGTCCCAGGTCAATTTCGCGTTCGCAATACGAGCACTCGCCGTTTGGGTACTGGACATATCATTCCTCCCTGTCGCGCCCGGCACGTTAGGCTATGCGACCCGCGAAAGACAACGGGGGTGCGAACGCCTTGTCTATCAGCGCATGTCCCGGAAAAGCTTGCCCTCGGGCTTGATCCGAAGACGGCACCGGCGTTCCGGCAACGACGCGCGCCACGCTTTGCACCACGTCTAATGCCGCACCGGCTTGAGCGTGTCCGCCGCGGCCGGCGCAGCGGCTCGCGGGATTTGCGCCGGGGCGATCCAGCCGGCCTTCGCGGCGACGCCGTACAACATTTGCAACACGCGCTGCATTTCGGCGCGCGTCAGCAGGCCTGCCGCGCCCGCGCCACTTTGGCCGAGCAACTCGAACTTGAATCCGCTCTTGCCGTGCCGCGAAATCGTCAGCCGTTCGGCAAGCTCGGCGGCGTCGGCGCTCGACCGGAGAATTTCCGGCGGCGTCCTGGTCATCGCGCCGGCGGTCGACACCATGGCCGCCTCGCGCTCGAACGCGACGAATTCCTTGCGCATCTCGGCAGGCGCCTGCTGCGCAAGATCGGAGGTCCTGGTCAGGTAGCCGGATGCACGGTCGAGCAAAGCGAGTGCCAGCCGCCGTGTCAGCCAGCACGACCAGGTGTCGGATCGGCCAGCATTGATCGCCGCAGCAATCCGGTCCTCGTGGGGATCGTAGACGAAAGTCACCGTCGCCAACGGCCGCAACATGTATCACCCGCCCGGAGACCTGCACGCCACAGTTCCATCAAAGGCGAAATCGCGTGTGCAAGTCAATTTCAGATCAAGAGCACCCCCTTCAATGACTCAAGCGCCGGTCATCCGTTCCATTCCTTGTCACAAACTTTAACCGCCGCAAACCACAGCGTCGTCGTGCTCGATGGAAAATACGGCCTGCCGCAGCCGGTCCATGCGCTGCGCCGCCTGGCGCGTGCATTGATCGGCGACCATGTGACCAATACCGCGGAAGCGGCGCATTCTTCGGCACAAGGCCATCGCATCGGCCGCCCGTTTCGAAACCGCACCGCGCCGGCGTGACGGGACGGAGATTTCAGGAGAGAGCGCCGCGGAATTTCCCGATCAGGAATGCGCCGCCGCCATCCGGAGCGGCGCGTCGGTAATTTGCTGCAGCGCTTCAAGCGTCAGCCCCGGCACCATGTCGCGCACCGCGAAGCCGTCCGGCGTGACGTCGAGCACGGCGAAATTGGTATAGACGCGCGTAACCGCGCCGATCGCGGTGAGCGGATAGCTGCAGCGGCGTACCAGCCGGCTGTCGCCGGATTTGGTCTGATGATCCATGATCACCCAGAGCCGGCGCGCACCGGCGGCGAGATCCATGGCGCCGCCGACCGCGGGCGCTGAATCATTGTCCGACATCGACCAGTTGGCAAGGTCGCCGTTCTCGGCGACCTGAAAGGCGCCGAGAACGCAAAGATCGAGATGGCCGCCGCGAATGAGCGCAAAGCTGTCGGCGTGATGCATGTAAGAGCCGCCCGGGCGCAGCGTGACATATTGCTTGCCGGCATTGATCAGCCAGCGATCGATCTTGTCGGACTCCGGCATAGGCCCCATGCCGAGAACGCCATTTTCGGATTGGAAAACGACCTCGCGCTCCATCGGCACGTAATCGGCGACCTTCAGCGGCGCGCCGATGCCGAGGTTGACGTACCAGCCCTCCGGAATGTCGCGGGCAAGACGCTCCGCCATTTCATTGCGGGTCAGCGGTTGGCAGGCAGCAAAAAGACTCATCTCTCAGATCCCCAGCGCATGTCCCGGAAAAGCCGATAGCGGTTTTCCGACAGGGCTATGCGTAAACTGTCAAGGCACCATCGGATCGCCATAGGGCACATGCACCACGCGATTGACGTAGATGCCGGGCGTCATGACTTTCTCCGGATCGAGCGCTCCGAGATCGACGACATGTTGCGTCTGCGCGATTGTCAGCTTCGCTGCGCTCGCCATGATCGGATTGAAATTCTGGCCGGACGAGCGGTAGGTCAAGTTGCCCCAGCGATCGGCCTCCCAGGCCTCGACCAGAGCAACATCGCCGTGGAGCGCTTCCTCGAGCAGATATTTGCGGCCGTTGATCTCGCGTTCCTCCTTGCCGGCGGCAAGCCTGGTACCGACCGCCGTCGCGGTATAGAAGGCCGGAATGCCGGCGCCCGCGGCGCGAATGCGCTCCGCCATGGTGCCTTGCGGCACAATCTCAAGCTCGATCTTGCCGGCGCGATAGAGCGCCTCGAACACCACCGGATCGGCGGTGCGCGGATAGGAGCAGATGATCTTGCGCACCCGGCCGAGGTCGAGCAACCGCGCCAGGCCGGCACGGCCGACGCCGGCATTGTTGGAAACGACCGTCAAATCCTTGGCGCCCTGCTCGATCAGGCCGTCGAGCAGCGCATGCGGCTGGCCGATATTGCCGAAGCCGCCGAGAAGAACAATGGCGCCGTCGCGAATTCCGGCCGTTGCGTCGGCCATGGTCTGTACGATTTTGTTGATCATTTTTCCTTGCGTGTCCCGGACGCGGCGCGGCGTGCAACGCCGTACCGCAGATCCGGGATCTTCATAGAGTTCGTAAAGGTCCCGGTTCTGCAGCGCACCACTTCGTGTCGCGCCGCGCCCGGGACACATGCGAATTTTTATCTACCCCACCACTTTGGCCCGCAGTTCCTGCGTGAAGGCCGGCATCACTTCGCGCGCGAAGCAGCGCAGGCTTTCCTGCGCCGGTCCGCCGCCGTTGAGCAGAATATAACCGGCGCCGGCCTGTTGCAGCTTTTCGAGCTTGCGTGCGATTTCGTCGGCCGTGCCGTAGAGCGCGCTTTCCTCGCTGGCCTCGCGGGTATCGGAAAACGCCATGATGCTGGATTTGTTCTTGGTGCCGTCGGGCGAATTGGAAATCGCGGCGAGACGGCGCTGCGCCTCGAGACGGCGCTCGAGCGCGGCGTCCTTGTCGGCCTGGTCCTTGGCGACGAAGAACGCGCGCGCCACGCCGACATCCATCGGATCGAAGACGCGGCCGCGCGCTTCGACCGCCTCCTTGAAGATCGCGATGCGCTCGCCGACCGCCTCGACCGACGCAAACTGGTCGAGCAAGAGGTTATAGCCGCGCGCCGCGACCTGGCGGATCGAATCCGGATTGCCCGCCGCCATCCACATCGGCGGATGCGGCTTCTGCGCCGTCGGCGGCTCGACAATGATGTCCTCGAAGCGCCAGAACTTGCCGTGGTGCGAGAACCGCTGCTTCGACGTCCAGGATTTCATGATCACGTCGAGCGATTCATTGAAGCGCGCATCGGCCTCTTCGATCGGCAGGCAGAAACCGGCGAATTCATTGTGCCGATAGCCCTTGCCGACGCCGAAATCGAGCCGGCCGCCGGATAGCAGATCGATGGTCGCGGCCTGTTCCGCGACCAGAACCGGATTGTGCCAGGGCAGAACCAGCACCGCGGTGCCGAGCCGCAATGTCTTGGTCTTCGCCGCCACCCAGGTCAGCAAGGCGAGACTGGCCGAAACCTGGCCGAAGCCGGTAAAGTGATGCTCGACCAGGAACGTCGAGTGATAGCCGAGCGCCTCGGCCTCGATGTTGTAATCGACGAATTGCTTGTAGCCCTGACCGGAATCGACGTCCGGTCCGCCGTGGCGCGCGGTGGCGCTGCCGAATAGTCCGAACCGCATTGAGCCGGCTCCTTGGGTTGCCGCGGTTTTTAAGTCGTCGCGTTCACAGCAGCGTTCGTTGAGACGTTTCCGGGCTGCCGCCGCAATGTAGCGCATCGGCGGCGCCGCGAGCTATAGTGGCATTAGAGCATGGTCCCGAAATGCATGCCGGAGGAAAACATGATGTTGCACCGTGCCATTCTCGCCGGCCTTTCGGCCTTCGCGCTCGGCGCCGCGCTGCTTTGCGCAACCCCGCAGCCGGCCGCCGCGCAATCTTCGACACCTGCCTATCCAACCCGCCCGATCACCCTGATCGTGCCCTATCCCGCCGGCGGCGGCGTCGACGTGATGGGGCGCATGGTCGGGCAAAAACTGTCGGCGGCGCTCGGCCAGCAGGTCGTCATCGAGAACAGGGGCGGCGCCGGCGGCATGATCGGCACCCGTGACGCAGCACGCGCGACGCCGGACGGCTACACGCTCGTCATGATGCTGACCGGCATCAGCCTCGGCCCCGATCCCGGCTACGACGTCAACAAGGATTTCGCGCCGATCGGTCTCGTCGCCTCGACGCCGATCATCGTCGTCACGCACCCTTCCGTGCCGGCGAAATCGCTGACTGACCTCATCGCGCTCGCCAAGAAGGAGCCCGGGAAATATTCTGCCGGCACGCCACCGGCGCCGACCGTCAATTATTTCGCGGCCGAATTGTTCAACGTCATGGCCGGCACCCAGATCACGGTCGTCACCTATAAAGGCACCGGTCCGCTGACCAACGATCTGCTCGGCGGCCACGTGCAGATCGGTTTCAACACGATCCCGGCGTCGGTCAGCAATATTGCGGCTGGCGCATTGCACGCCATTGCCGTCGCCGCCCCGACGCGCTCGGCGGCGCTGCCCGATGTGCCGACCGCCGCGGAAGCGGGCCTGCCGGGCTTCGAAGCCGTGCAATACTACGGGCTCGCGGCGCCGGCCGGAACGCCGCGGCCGATCGTCGAACGGCTCAACAGGGAATTGCGCGCCATTCTCGTCACCGACGACATGAAGAAGCGTCTCATCGAGGCCGGCAGCGATCCGACCCCTTCGACACCCGAAGAATATGCCGCCAATATCAAACACGAAGAAGGCAAATGGGCCGACCTCGTCAAGAAGCTCGGGCTCAAACTGGAATAACAGGGTAGCCATAGAATCGTCATTGCGAGCAAAGCGAAGCATCGAGGCGGCGGCACTGCGTGGATTGTCTCGTCGCAATGACGCAATGATGTTTTGAGCAGGGAGACTAAAAGTATGGAATTGGGACTGGACGGCAAGATCGCGCTGGTGACCGGATCGAGCCGCGGCATCGGCCGCGGCATTGCCGAAGCGCTCGCCGCCGAGGGCTGCGACCTGATGCTGACCGGACGCGACGAGGCTGCCCTCGACGAAGCGGCCAATGCGATTCGCGCCAAGGGCCGCCGCGCGGCAACCTCTACGCTCGATCTGCGCGAACAAGGGGCAACCGAAAAGCTTATTGGCGAGGTGCAGCGCCAACTCGGCGGGCTGGATATTCTGGTCAACAATGCCGGCGCCACCAAGCGTGGGGATTTTCTCGAACTCACCGATGCCGACTGGCAGGACGGTTATGCGCTGAAATTCTTCGCCCACATGCGGCTCGCGCGCGCGGCCTGGCCGCTGCTCAAGGAGCGGCAGGGCTCGCTGGTTTCGATCGGAGGGACCGGCGGGCGCAAACCGACCGCGCAATTCACCATCGGCAGCTCGGTCAATGCCGCGGTCGCGGCCTTTACCAAATGCCTCGCCGATCGCGGCAAGGCGGACGGCGTTCACGTGAATTGCATCCATCCGAGCGTAGTCGAGACCGATCGCACGCGGCGGCGGATCAAGGCGGAGATCGATCGCACCGGACGGGTGGAAAATGATATTCGCGCGGATATCATTCGCGAGTTCAACAATCCGATCCGCTTCGGCACGGTGGAGGATGTCGGCAACCTGGTCGCCTTCGTCGTGTCGTCCCGCGCCACCTGGCTGCACGGCACGACGATTGATCTCGACGGCGGCGAGATCCCGGTCCTGTAGCGTGCGGCACTCCGCGGACCCGCGCCCGAAGCCATGAACATTCTTCTCACACCGGCGCGGATCGGATCGGTCGACGTCAAGAATCGCATCGTCATGCCACCGATGACGACGCGCACGGCGGACGACGAAGGCTTCATCACCGAGGACTCGGTCGCCTATTACATGGCGCGCGTGCGCGGCGGCACAGGCCTCATCACCGTCGAAATGGCGTCGCCGGAAAAGGCCGGACGGCATCGCCGCCGCGAAGTCGGCATCTATGATGACCGATTCATTCCCGGTCTCGCTCGCCTGGTCGAGGAGATTCACCGCGGCGGCGCCAAGGCTTCGATCCAGCTCGGTCATGGCGGCGGCCATACACGTATCGATATTTGCGGCGAGATGCCGATTGCGCCGTCGGCCATTCCACATCCGGTCTACGAGACGACGTTCGAGACCATCATTCCGGAGGAGATGAGCAAGGCGCGGATTGCTCAGACCATCGCCGCGCATGTCGCCGCGGCGCAGCGCGCCAAAATCGCCGGTTTCGATTGCGTCGAAATCCATGCCGCCCACGGTTATCTGATCTCGCAATTCCACGCGCCGTTCGAGAACCGGCGCAGCGACGAATTCGGCGGCAGTCTTGCCAACCGCGCCCGCTTCGGCCTTCTTGCGCTGCGCGAGGTGAAAGCGAAGGTGCCGGGCATCGCCGTCATCTACAGGCTCTCCGTCGAGGACTACTTTCCCGGCGGCATGCCCTTCACAGAAGGCCGACAGGTCGCGCGATGGGCCGCCGAAGCCGGCGCCGACGCGCTGCACATCACTGCCGGCCATTACCGCTCGCTGCCGTCGGCGCAGATCGTACTGCCGCCGATGAGTTTCCCGGACGCGACCTTTCTTCACTTCGCGGCCGAAGTGAAGAAAGATGTCAGCGTGCCGGTGATCGCGGTCGGCCGGCTGGGCGATCCAGCCATCGCGCGCGCCGCGGTCCAGGACGGCAAAGCGGACTTCATTGCGCTCGGCCGCAGCCTGATTGCCGATCCGCAATGGGTCGACAAAGTCGCACGCGACGCGCCGGTGCGGCCTTGCCTCGCCTGCAACACCTGCATCAACGAAATGCGCGGCGGTGCTCGCATCGGCTGCGTTGTCAACGGCGCGGCCGGCCGCGAGACTCAGTTTGGTGTGTCGCAACCGCCGCGCGGCGAGCGCATCGCCGTGATCGGCGCCGGGCCGGCCGGGTTGACTTACGCCTCGCTCGTCGCCGATGGCAATGAAGTGACGGTCTTCGAGAAAAGCCAACAAGCCGGCGGCGCTTTCCGCCATGCCGGCAAGGCGCCTCTGTTTCAGGAGGTGGAAGCCAATGAGGATAGCTTTGCACGCTATATCGCGCATATGGTCGCCGCCTGCGAAACGAGTGGCGTGAAATTCCGTCACGCGACCGACGTCGCGCGGAACCCGGTCCTGCTTGCGCCGTTTGATCGCGTCGTCATCGCGACCGGCGCCGAATATCCGTCTCGCTGGTTCGGCCATGTCGCCGCATGGCTGCTTGATCGCGGCTTGGCGCGGGCGCCGGGGTTTGCGCGTCTGTTTGCATCGCCGCGATTGCGCAATTGGTTCTACTACAAAGCGCGGGTCGCAACCGGCGCGCGCTGGGACGTGCCAGCGCGACCGGGACAGAAAATCATTGTCATCGGCGACGCGCTTCATGCCGGCAAGAGCAAGGACGCCATCGCCAGCGCCTTCGAGGCTGCGCTCCTGCCGCACAAAGACACGCCGCGCCACGTCGGCGCTATCGAGAGTTGAGCCGGGCAACAATGTGGCAGCGGCAGCCGGAGCAGCATGATGCCGCAAGATTATGCAGCAGCCGCGCGTCAAGCCCAGCGATGACCGCGATTTCTGCTGGCATGGTTCTTGCGGCGCTGGGCGCGGGCAACCCCACGGTAGCATGATGGCCGCACCGGCAAAGCTTCGCCTCGACGATGTCAGCATGTCGTTCAAGACACCGTCCGGCGTCTTTCAGGCACTGGCTCCCGTCAGCTTGGCGATTCCGCAAGGCCGCTTTGTCAGCCTGATCGGCCCGTCAGGCTGCGGCAAGAGCACGCTGTTCAATGTCATTGCCGGATTGCTCGAACCCTCCGGCGGCCGCGTCGTGATCGACGGCGCCGACGCGACCGGAACGATTGGGCGCGTCGGCTACATGCTGCAGAAGGACCTGCTGCTGCCGTGGCGCACCGTGCTCGACAACGTCATTCTCGGCATGGAAATCCAAGGCCTGCCGCTGCAGGCCGCGCGCGATCGCGCGCTGCCGCTGTTACGCCGCTACGGGCTTGCCGGCTTCGAGCACCTCTATCCGAGCGCGCTGTCCGGCGGCATGCGTCAGCGCGCGGCTTTGCTGCGCACGCTGATGTTCGACACCGACGTCATCCTGCTCGACGAGCCGTTCGGCGCGCTTGACGCGCAGACCAAGCTGCAGATGCAGGAATGGCTGCTGCAATTGTGGAGCGACTTCGGCAAGACCGTCATCTTCGTCACCCACGATGTCGAAGAGGCGATCTATCTGTCCGACGAGATCAATGTGATGGCGACGCGCCCTGGCCGCATCGTGGAGTCGATCCCGGTGCCGATCGCGCGACCACGGCCGCGCGGCGTGACACTGACGCCGGAATTCATCGCCATCAAAGAACGCTGCCTGGAATTGCTGACCGCCGGACATCATACGGCCCTCGGCGAGGCCGCGTGATGGAGCTGACATGACAATCCAGGACACATCGCGGATTGCCAGCGTCACCCGCGAGACCGCGCGCACCGAATCCGCGCCGAGCGTGCGGCCGGCTCGGAAAATCCGCCGCCTGCCCGTCCAGAAGGATTGGCCGCTCTGGGTCATCATCGGCACGCAGATCGGCATCCTGGTTGCCGTCATCGCGCTGTGGCAGATCGCCGCCGATTGCGGCTGGATCGACGGCTTCTTCTGGTCGAAGCCGAGCGCGATCTATGCGACGCTGATCACGTTCTTCACCGAAGGCGACGCCCTCACCGATATCGGCTTCACCTTCCGTTCGACCATCATCGGATTTCTCATCGGCACCGCGGCGGGCTCGCTGCTCGGTCTGTCGTTCTGGTGGTCGCGCAATTACGCCGCCGTCGCGCAGCCTTTTGTCATTTGCTTTGAATCGCTGCCGAAGCTTGCGCTGGCGCCGCTGATCATTCTCGTTTTCGGCATGGGGCTGGCGTCGAAAGTCGCCATCGCCACCGCGCTCACGCTCGTCGTCTCGACCTTGACGGCCTATGCCGGCGTCAAAGCCGTCGACCCGGACCAGGAGCGGCTGTTTTATTCGCTCGGCGCGAGCCGCATGCAGGTGTTCCGCAAGTTGATCGTGCCATTCTGCCTGCCGTGGATCATCTCGGTGCTGCGCGTGAATATCGGGCTGGCGCTGACCGGCGCCATTGTCGGCGAATTCATCGCCTCGCAGCACGGGCTCGGTCGGCAGATCCTTTATGCCGGTCAGACCTACGACATCGCCTTGGTCTGGGTCGCGGTTCTGGTGCTCTCGACGCTTGCCGTCGTCATGTATGCGACGGTGTCGTGGATCGAGAGCCTGCTGCGCAAAGGCGTCAGACAATAATCATTGAAATCGAGGAGTGGCGGTCATGAAAACGACGAAGCGGCGCGGTATACGTTATTGGAACAGACGGCAGTTACTGGGCACCGCGCTTGCCGCCGGCGGCGCCATGATCGCGCGTCCGATGATCGGCCGCGCCGACGCCAAGACGGTGCTGATCGCCGAGCCGGTGCATGGGCTGGGCTATCTGCCGCTCTATGTCGGCATGGCGAAGAATTTGTTCGACGACGTGACCGTCAATCTCGTCACCATCGAAAGCGGCGGCGGCCATACCAACGCGGTGCTTTCGGGCCAGGCCTTCGCCTTCATCGGCGGGCCGGAGCACGACGCCTATGCCAAGGCGAAAGGCGCCGAATTGCGCTCGGTGGTGAACTGCGTCGACCGCGGCAATGTCTATTTCTGCGCCGCCAAGGGCATGGAGCCGACCGGCACCGACTGGCCGAAATATTTCAAGGGCAAGTCCATCGCCTGCGGGCCGTATGGCGGCACGCCGAATTCAATCACACGTTACCTGCTCAACAAGTGGAAGCTCGACGCCAAGACCGACGTGACGCTGGTCGAGACCGCGAACTCGGCGATCATGCCGGCGGTGAAGAACGGCCAGGCGCAGATCGGCAATCCGACCGAGCCGTTCATCACCCAAGGCATCCGCGCCAATGTTTGGGGCGAACCGTTCTACAGCATCCCCAAGGAGCTCGGTCCTTACGCCTATTCCACCTTCAATGTACGGCTCGACTCGGTTCAGAAGGAGCCGGAACTGGTGCGCGGCTTCGTGCGCGGGATGATGAAGGCCTTGAAATTCGTCGATACCAACAAGGACGAGACCGCCGAAATCGCCAAAAAGCAGTTTCCGACCATGTCCGCCGGCGATCTCAAGGCGACGCTCGATCGCACCTACAACGACAATCTCTGGAGCAAGGACGGCACGATCAGCCGCGCTTCTTGGGATACGGCGAAAGCCGTGGTCATGGGCGCCGGCCTGTTGAAGACCGACGTCGGTTATGACCAGATCATCGACATGAGCTTTGTCGACAACGTCCGCGCCACGCTTTGATCTCAAAGCTTCAGTTCGTCAGTCGCAGCGAAAGGGAATGCCGCCATGTCCGATACAATGTCCGATGCCGCCGAGGCCGTCTCCGAACCGATCTGGAACCAGTTCCTCACTGAACGCGACAAAGCGGTGTTCGCCGCTTCGGGCTATGGCGCGCGCGGCGGCTTCGGCAAGCGCCCGGCCCTGCTCGTCATTGACGTGAACTGGGCGTTCTGCGGCGACCGGCCCGAGCCGATCCTGGAATCGATCAAGCGCTGGCGGAATTCCTGCGGCGAAGACGCCTGGACGGCGCTGCCCTATATCCGCTCCCTGATCGACAAGTGCCGCGGCAAAGGCGTCCCGGTGCTCTACACCACCGGCGTACGGCGCGAGGACAATTGGGATTCCGGCTCCTGGCTGTGGAAGAATTCGCGCGGCGATGAAGATCGGCGTGCTCCGGTCACCAATCTCGACGGCAACGAGATCGTCACGCCGATCGCGCCGGGCCCCAAGGATATCGTCGTGCTGAAGCAGAAGCCGTCGGGCTTCTTCGGCACCAATATGGCGAGCTATTTGACGCTGCTCGGCTGCGACAGCCTCATTGTCACCGGCACGACCACGTCGGGCTGCGTGCGCGCCACCGTGCTCGACGCGTTCAGCCTCAATTACCGCGTCGCCCTGGCCGAGGAAGGCTGCTTCGACCGCTCGCAGGCAAGCAACGCCATCAATCTCTGCGACATGAACGCGAAATATGCCGACGTCGTGAAGACTGCCGAGGTGCTGGCCTTCCTCGATACGCTGCCGGAGGGCATGTACGACCTGCCCAAGGGCAGCGCGGCGGCCTAGAAGATCACGCAATCTTTTGCCCGCCATAGGCGGCGTGCAGCACGCGCGCGAAAGTGAGGCCCTGCGCGACGATGGTGAAGACCACGACGGCGTAAGTGGCGACGAGAAGATCGGTGCTCCACGGCGAGTCCGGCAGCGTCAGCGCCAGGGCGATCGAAATGCCGCCGCGCATGCCGGCCCAGGTCAGAACCACGGTGCCGGCGAATTTCTCGCGCAGGCTC
>Ga0335073_10004929_pt1 | contig 18710 bp, 21 predicted proteins | sample Lox_Sample_22_FD_207093 | JGI IMG/M metagenome (GOLD analysis project Ga0335073, IMG submission 207093) | Soil microbial communities from Loxahatchee National Wildlife Refuge, Florida, United States - Lox_Sample_2.2 | ecosystem: Environmental > Terrestrial > Soil > Wetlands | place: USA... | reverse complement strand
CGCTGCGGCCGGGCGAGCCGGCCCGGGCCGGCCCGGGCCGGCCCGAGCCGGCCCGAGCCGTCGATGGCGTGGGTGTCGAGGCCGGCGCCCGCCGCGGCCAGCGGGCACGGGCCGTTCATGGCGTGGGTGTCGAGGCCGGCGCCCGCCGCGGCCAGCGGGCACGGGCCGTTCATGGCGTGCGTGTCGAGGCCGGCGCCCGCCGCGGCCAGCAGACCCGCCACGGTCGCGGCGTCGCGTCGCTGCCCCGGATCGTCGGCGAAGTCACGCACCATCGGCGCGGTCATTGATCGCCGCCAGCGCGGCCAGCCCCGCGCGCAGGCCGGCCATCTCTGCCGGTGAGATCATCTTGACCAGCTGGGCATCGATCTCGGCGATCGCGGCGGCCACCGCGGCCGCGGCGGCGCGCCCCCGGTCGGTGAGCTCGATCGTCATCCGGCGCCGGTCCGCGGGGTTGACGTCCCGCGTCAGGTAGCCGCGCAGCACCAGGGTGTCGATGAGCTGGCTGGCGGCCTGTTTGGTGACCCCGAGCGCCCGGATCATGTCGGATGCCGACCCGCCCCAGTTCGCCATGCCGCCGAGAACGAAGGGCCCGTTGCGCGGCAGGTCGTCGAACCCGGCCGAGGCGAGGTGGGTACCGATCGCCTGGGCGTAACTGCCGCGGGCACCGCGCATCAGCGCGGGTATCGAGGCATGGCCGGGATCGGGGGCCGCGGTGGACGTCATACCCAGGAGGCTAGGCGAGGCCAGCCAGTTAGTCAAGAAACTTGACAGTCAAACTTCTGTGCGCGGCCGCCGCCCGTTCGGCCATCCGGGTCCGCCCGCTCATCGCGCCCCGGCCAGAACCTCGGCCGCCGGCCCAGTGCCTGCCGCCGTTTGCTGATCCCGGACCGGGCCCGCGGCTCACCCCGGTCACGAGCCCCGGGCGGCCCGCCTGGGGTCGCCGGCCTCGCTCATCGCGGCACGAACCGCGGGCGGCCCGCCTGAGGTCGCCGGCCTCGTTCATCGCGGCACGAACCGCGGGCGGCCGCCTGGGCCGCCGGCCCCACTTACCCCGGCCACGAACCTTCGGGCAGCTTGCCGCGGGCACGTCCGGGTCACGACGAACGCGGAAACCCCTGGATTTCGAGAATCCAGCCAAGGAAAGGGCGGATCTGCCGGGAATCGGACGACCTTTTTAGCCGTGAACACAGACCGGAATTACCGGCCGACGCGGAAATCATCATGCCCCTTGGCCAGTCCGGATCGCTGAGGCGGGCAAATCCGGCTTAATCCCCGCGTCATCACCGTGATGCCAGGGAGCGTCAATGACGTGGTTGGTCCACCGCTGCTATAACAGCAGCAGCAATGGGACTTTCCCGCCATTGCCGAAACGTCCGAAACCCCGCCGGGGCCGCGGCTACCGGGGTCGGCACGCCGGAGCGGGGCGGTCGGCGGGGCGGTCGGCGGGGCGGTCGGCCGGGCGCCCGCCGCGCGGCCGGGGGCGGGGCGCTACGGCCTGCGCGCGATCAGGACGTCGCGCAGGATCGCCTGATCCACGCGGTGCTGGAACTCCAGGTACGGACCGGAATCGAGTGGCTCGAGCCCGGCGCCGGCCAGGATCTCGGCGGCCGCATCCCTGCGGGCGACCAGCGTGTTCCAGGCGATGCCGCAGGCGCCGCCGCTGCGAAGCAGCCGGGCCCACACCGGTGCGGCCTGCGTCAGCAGGTCGACGGGACTGCGCGCCAGGCCCTTGGCCGCGGTGCGGCTGCCGTGCTGCACGCCATACGGGGCGTCGGCGACGACCACGTCGAACGACGCGGGCCGGAAGATCTCCAGTGCCTTCGTGGTGTCGGCGTTGACCAGGTCCAGGTGCTGGGTGACGCCCGCCCGGTAGTCGTCCCTGGCCGCCGCGAGGCTGATCTGCAGCCGCCGGCCCAGCACCTGGCGGTTGCGTCGCACGGGGCCGCGTTCCGCGTGGTGCTTGATCCGCTTGCGCTTCAGCCAGGCCTGGATGAACGCCGCGTACGCCTCGAAGTCCTTCTGGTCGAGATCGATTCCGGTGGCGTCGTACCCGTACATCAGGGCCTGGTTGAGGGTCGTCCCCCGGCCGCAGAGCGGGTCGAGCACGGCGAACTGCCGCTCCAGCATGGCCGGCGCGAACGCCGACGACAGCAGGGTCACGTTCAGCAGCAGCTTTGTGAACTGCTCATTGGTCTTCCCCGCGTACTTCGGGATCGTGATCAGGTCGTCGTCGAACCGGCCGAGCGGGCGCAGCCCGACCGGCCGGAGCAGGTCGCCCTCGATCCCGAACAGCGCGTAGACCGAGGACAGGTTGGCCAGGTACGCCGCGTCCCCGGCGTCAAGGCCGTCGGCGGCGAAGGTCACGTACGGGACGCCGCCGATCGTCGCGTCGGATACCTCGCGCAGCCGCCCGCGCAGCACCGAGCGGTTGAACACCTCCAGCTCGGCGCGGGTCAGCGCGGTCGACGCGCCGGCGTAAACGCGGTTGGCCGACGGCAGGATAAGCAGCGCGTACCGGGTCATGAGTCCTTGATACCTGGCCGCGCGGCCACGGGTCAGCGCCGGGCGCTACCGGGCTCCGAGCGCGGCCAGGCCCTGCAGGTCGACGCAGTACCTGTCGTGCACCCGGGCGAACACCATCAGCACGCTGGCGCAGTTGCGGCACCGCACCACCGTGCCGGGCGCGTCCAGGTAGACCACGGTCTGCGCGACCGGCCCGCTGGCGCCGCAGGTCGCGCACGTGGCCGTCACGGCCGTCATCTCGGCGCCGAAGACCTCGTGCATCAGGCCGCCGATCGCGTTGCCGTCCAGCGGGTCCATTACCGTCCTCCCGTTGCCCCGAACCGCTCGGTCTTGACCCGCGCCGGCGGGTAGCCGAGCCCGACCAGGCCCTCGGCGACCGCCTCGACGAAGCTGGTCGGGCCGCAGACGAACGCGAGCGGGTCCTGCCCGGTGGTCCAGGCCACCTCGGCGAGCAGCGCCGCGTCGACCCGCCCCCTGTGGCCGCTCCATCCCGGGGGCTGCGACCGGGTCAGCGTGTAGACCACATCCACCCCGGTGCCGGAGCGTTCAAGTTCTTCGTGGTAAATGACCTCAGGCAGAGACCTCGCCGAGTAAAGGAGCCGGGCCGGCGTGGCGGCCCCGGAGCGCTCCCGCTCGCGCAGGATCGACCGGAACGGCACGACCCCCGATCCGCCCGCGGCCAGCAACAGCGGGCCGTGATCGGTGTCCGGGTCCCACACGAAGTAGCCGCCGATCGGCCCGCGCAGCTCGATCTCGTCTCCGGGCCGCAGTTCCTCGGTCAGGTAGGGCGAGACCTCGCCGTCATCCAGCCGCTCAACGGTGATCGCTACCGGCTCGCCCGGTGCCGAGGCTATCGAGTACGACCGCTCGGCCCGGTAGCCGTCGTCCGCCGTCAGCCGGACGTCCAGGTGCTGCCCGGCGCGGTGGCCGGGCCAGGCGGGGACGTCGAACGCGATCGTCGAGGCCCGGGCCGTCTCCGGCGTGATGGCGCTGACCGTGGCGGTCTGCCAGGTCAGTCGCCCGCGTACCGCTGTTCCTTCCATGGGTCCCCGTACATGTGGTAGCCGTATGTCTCCCAGAAGCCCGGCTCGTCGGTGTCGAGCAGTTGCAGGCCGCGCACCCACTTGGCGCTCTTCCAGAAATACAGGTGCGGCACGAGCAGCCGCGCCGGGCCGCCGTGCTCGGCCGGCAGGGGGCCGCCGTCGTAGCCGTAGGCCAGCCAGGCCCGGCCGCCGGTGACGTCCTCCAGCGGCAGGTTCGTGGTGTAGCCGCCGTCGCTGAACGCCAGCACATACGCGGCGTCGTGCTCGACCTGCTCGAGCAGGGTGTCGATGGACACCGCCTGCCAGTGGGTGTCGAGCTTGGACCAGCGGGTGACGCAGTGTATGTCGGCGGTGACGTCCTCCTGCGGCAGCGCCTGCATTTCCGCCCAGGTCCAGGACTTCTTCGTGCCGCCGCCCTGGGTGATGGAGAACGTCCAGCTGTCGGTCGGGGTGTGCGGCGTCGGGCCGGCCGATAGCACCGGGAAGTCCTCGGTCACGTACTGGCCGGGCGGCACGCGACCCTCCTGTCCGGCGGGCGTGCGGCGGCGGCCGTGGAAGCCGCGCGAAATGTGGCTCATCCCGTCGTCTCCTTTCCCGGGGGCGGCAGGCAGGCTCAGGGCCAGACTAACCCGGGCCGCGATCTTCCCCGGATGGGCGGGGCGTCCCTGGGTAGATGGTGCCCGATGGACCCGGCGGAAACCCTGCGGCAGATCGCGTTCCAGCTAGAGCGGGCGGGCGCGCCGTCGTACCGGGTGCGCGCGTTCCGGCGGGCCGCCCGGGTGGTCGGCGACCTGCCTGCGGGCGAGCTGAGCCGGCGTATCCGCGAGACCACGCTGCAGGAGTTGCCCGGGGTCGGCCCGGTCATCGCCGGGATCATCGTGCAGGCATCGGACGGCCAGCGGCCCGCCTACCTGACCCGGCTGCTCGACGAGGCGCCCCCGGCGGAGCCGACCGCCATGCGCGAAGCGCTGCGCGGCGACTGCCATTCGCACTCCGACTGGTCCGACGGCGGCAGCCCGCCGGACGAGATGGCCGCGGCCGCCCGCGACCTCGGTCACGAGTGGATCGCGCTGACCGACCATTCGCCGCGGCTGACCGTGGCGCGCGGGCTGTCCGCGGAACGGCTCGGCGAGCAGCTCAGGCTGGTCCGCGGGCTCAACGAGGCGATGGCACCGTTCCGGATCCTGACCGGGATCGAGGTCGACATCCTGCAGGACGGCGGGCTGGACCAGCGGGAGGACCTGCTCGGGCAGCTGGACGTGGTGGTGGCCAGCGTGCATTCCCAGTTGCGGATGCCGGCGGCGGAGATGACCGCACGGATGGTCGCCGCGGTGGGCAACCCGCACGTCGACGTGCTCGGCCACTGCACCGGCCGGATGATCGCGGGGCGCGGACGGCCGGAATCCGCCTTCGACCCCGAGGAGGTCTTCGCCGCGTGCCGCGACCACGGGGTGGCGGTCGAGATCAACTGCCGTCCCGAGCGTCAGGATCCACCGGACCGGCTGCTGCGGATCGCCGAGGAGGTTGGCTGCGTTTTCGCGATCGACACCGACGCGCACGCGCCCGGGCAGCTCGACTGGCTGGACAGCGGCTGCATCCGGGCCGAGCGCTGCGGCATCCCGCCCGGGCGCGTGATCAACACCCGCGGCGCCGTCGACATGGTGGCCCGGGGGCGCCGCTGAAGGAGGGCGGACGGGGTGTCTCACGCGGCGGGTCTCACCCTGGACGGTGTCTCACCCTGGAGGGTGTCTCACCCTGGAGGGTGTCTCACGCGGCGGGTCTCACCCTGGACGGTGTCTCACCCTGGAGGGTGTCTCACCCTGGAGGGTGTCTCACGCGGCGGGCGTCTCACTCGTAGGGCAGGAGCGGCCCGAGCGGTCCGAGGTCGATGTTGAGGTCTTCGGGCGCGAGCCCGAAATGCTCCCTGAGCTCGGTCATCCGCGCTTCCAGGGCCATGAGCGTGCGGCCGACCTTCTCGACCTGCTCGTCGGTGAGGGAGCCCTGGTCCACCCTCCGCAACGCCTGCCGCTCCATCAACTGCCGCAGCAATTCCACGATCGTGAGGACCAGGCTCACCAGGCCGCGCTCCACCGACTCCGGATCCGCGTCGATGCGCCGGCGCCGCGCCGGCGGGCGGCGTTCGCCCGTCACCGGCCCGGCCCGCCGAACTCGCCGTTGAGGTCGACGCCTGCCCTGGCCAGCGTGCTGACCGAGGTGATGAGTGCCCGCAGCGAGACCGTCACCATGTCGACGCCGGCAATGGACAGGGTCACCTCGCCGGCTATTACCACCCCGCCGGCGAGGACGCGGTCCAGGAGGTCGACCAGGGCGATGCGCTCCGCCGGGAACGCCCGCTCCGGCTGACCCGCCGGCGCGGTCCGGCCCTCCTCGGGGGATGAGGGCCTGGCTGCGATGACCGGCGGGCGCCGGCGTTCGGCTTCCCTGCGGGCGCTCATGGCAAGCCCTTCCGGTCGGCCTGGCCGCCGCCCTCCGCCGCGGCCGCAAACGAATAGGGAGGCCACGGCCCGGTCAGCTCGAGTCTGACGCCGGGGTGCCGGTTCGCCAGGGACGTCACCGCCGCGGCAAAGTCCCGGCCCCGCTCGTCGTCGACGAGGTAGGCGGCGTTGAGGATCATCTGGGCCCGGCCGCCGGTGAGTTGCGGCGCCTGCGGCGGGTACAGCCGGGATCCGACGGCCAGCCGGGACAGCTCGGCGTGGATGGCTTCCGCGCTGGTCGCGGCCGTGCGGCGGGCGTCCGCCTGCGTTGTGAGCTCGTCCTTGCGCCGTCGCAGGTACGCCGCTCCCGCGCCGGAGTCGGCGCCGGCCTGCGTCCCTGCGCCGGAGTCGGCGCCGGCCCGTGTTCCCGGGCCGGCCTGTGTCGCGGCGGCCCCGCCTTCGCGTCCAGAGTCCCGCACGGCGTAGGCCTTGACCCCCCACTCCTGGCGCGCGGCCGTGCGGCGGAGGGCTTCGCGGAAGTCGGCGGCCCGATCGCTGAGGGCGGCGGCAACGCCCTCGTCGGTGCTGTAGACGGTGGCCAGCCGCATCGGGACGACCGGTCCTTGCTCGGCGACCGCGTTGATGACGCGATGGTGAGCCCGGGCCGCCGCCTCCAGCCAGGAGAGGTCCTCAAGGTTGCGGCGCAGCGCGGATTCGCCGAACTCCTCCAGGGGCACGTCCTCGGCAACCGCGGCCAGCCCGGCCGCGGGGACGACCCGCACCGGGTTCCCGCCCACGCCGGCGATCCGCCCTTCCCGGCCGGCGCGGTCGGCCGCGTCCCGCTCGGCCACGGCGTACACCCAGACGCCGCGAGTCTCAGTCACGGCCATCGCCGCCATCCCGGCCGGCCCCGCCGGCATCGCGAGACTCCAGGGCCCGGACGCGCTGGCGCAGGCGGCGGTTCTCTTCCTCCAGCTCGCCGGGCGCTTGCCGGTCAGCGGCCTTGGCGCTGAGCCACGGATCGCTCTCCCACCAGTCGATCCCGACGTCCCGGGCGGTGTCGAGCGACGCGATCACCAGCCGCAGCTTGATCGTGAGCAGCTCGATGTCGAGCAGGTTGACCTGGATGTCGCCGGCGATCACGATCCCCTTGTCGAGCACCCGTTCCAGGATGTCGCCGAGGTTGGCGGGCTCGCGAGGCCCGGAAGAGCGCGAGCCGTACGATCGCGCGGCGCCGGAATCGGAGTACACCACATTCCCGGAAGTCATCAGATAAGCCCCCGCTCCCGTCGACCCGTCCCCGCGCGTAACGCTGGACCCTGCGATACGAGGCCAGCTCCCCGTCCGGGTCGATCTCGACTTCGTAGACGGCGAGGATGTCCGCCGACGAAGGAATCCGCCGGTCCTCGACGACCTCGACTCCGACAAGCCAGCCGCCGCCGTCGCCCGGTTCGACCCCGGTGACGCCCTCGGGCTCCTTGCCGGTCAGTTCGGTGATCTGGCGCAGCCCCAGCTGAGCGGCCTTGGCGGCCGGCAGGCGCCGGTCACGCCGGTCACGCCCGTTACGCCCGTCGCGTCCCTCGCGTCCTTCCCGGCGGTCGTCCTCCTCGTCGCCTCGGCGGTCATCCGCATAGTCGTCGTCGTAGTCTTCGTAGCCGTCTTCATAGTCGCCGGCCTGCCTACGCCGGTCGTCGGCCACGTCGTCGTCGGTCCGCCTCCGGCGCGCGGCGCTTCGTTCTGCCATCGCCATCAGCTCCGGTTCCCGCGCCGGCCGGTCCGGCGCGGCCTGTTGGAGACGGCAAGGCGACGCTCGTCACCCGCGGGAGGCCGCGGCTCGTTTCCCTCGGGAAGCCGCGGCTCGCCGCCCGCGGGCGTGACGAGCCGTCCGACGGCCTCCTCCTGCATCCGGGCAACGTCCGCGTCGGATGCCTCCCCGGAGGCTCGCGCCGCCTCAGCATCCTCCAGTTGCCTGCGGACCGTGGCCGGGTCATGGCTCTCGCCCTCCGCCTGGTCGCGCACGATCTCGCCGATCTTGACCACTCCCTGGATCGGCAAGAACGGAAGCCGGAACAGCGGTGTCAGCACGCCCATGTCAGTCCCCCCGTTGCTCTGTTCGCCGGTCAGAATCTCCGCTGCGTCGCTCGCCGCGAGTCAGGAGCCTCGTTGCGCCGGCCCGCGCCGTCCCCGCGCCGTCCCCGCGCCGTCCCCGCGCCGTCCCCGCGCCGTCCCCGCGCCGTTCCCGCGCCGGCCCCCGCTGGGCCGCTTCGACGAAGTCGTAGGCGGCCATAGGGCCGATGACCCGCATCTCGATGCGCCCGGCCCACCGGTCGGCCAGATCCCCGACCACCTGCTCCATGTCTTTCTCCCGGCCGGCCTCTACCAGGAGCGCGACGTGCACCGCGTCCATCTCGTGCGTCGGTTCGCGAACGACGCTGGCGACGCAGTGCCCGGCCATGGCGTCCCCGAGTGCGCTGGTGTCCTGCGTCCGCTTGGCCGAGATCGCCTCGCCGATGATCTCCCCGAGGGCGATCCTGGCGTTCCGGGTGGCGTCGGCGTCCTGGCCCCTGATGTCCCGCTGCAGCCGGGCTGCCTGCGGGTTCTCCGACAGGACCTCTTCCAGGATGGCCCGCTCCGGGTAACGGCCCTTGACCACGTACTGGACCCGCCGGTCCAGCTCGCGCAGTGCGGCCGTGAACTCGTCGTGGTGCGCCGCGAGCAGGTCCTTTGCCACCGCATCCTCGCTGGCCAGGACCGCGCCGAAGCGCATCGGCAGGACGGGCGTAGCGGCGACGCACGAGTCGACGATCTCCTGGTGCACAACGAGATCATCGGGCGACCCCAGCGGCCGGGTCGGATCGACCTCGCTCACCAGTGCGGCCAGCCCGTCGCGGCGCACCACCTGCATCGGTCCCGGCGGATCGCCCACGCCCGGCCGGTCCGAGGTCAGCTCGACGTCGCCGGGGAAGATCCCGTAGATGTAGCAGGCCTGGGGCCGGCCCCAATCGGCCCCAGGCCCGGCCTGGGGCGCCGCTGCGGAGCGAGCGCGTGGTCGCGCTGCCATGTCAGTCCTCCTCCCGCCGGCCACGGCGGGACCGCACCCGCTCCTGGCCTTCTCCGGCAAGGTCCTTCAGCTTTTCTCCGGCCCCTTCCAGCGCGCCCCTGGTCTTGTGCCTGGCCCCGCCCTCCTGCATGTCGCCCACGAGTTCCGGCAGGGTCTCCTTGTCCCCGGAGATGTCGAGCCGGTTCACCGCCTCGGCGAATCGCAGGTAGGTGTCCACGCTCGCGATCACGATGCGGGCGTCGATGGTCAGCAACTCGATGCCCACCAGGGACACCCGTACGTACGCGTCGATGACCAGGCCCTTGTCGAGGATCGAGTCGATCACGTCGGCGAGACCCGTCGGTGACGGCCGCCCCGAGTAGCCGCCACCCGCCTGGGTAACGGTCATCGCCTTGCCTCCCCGCGGGCGGGCTCGCCGCGGCGCGGGCGGGAGCGCTGCGGGCGCCGCTCGGCGCCGTCAGCCTGGTCGGCCCGGCTCCGGCGGCGCGCGGGCCCGTCGCGGCGCGCGGGAGCGCGGGAGGCCCGGTGACTGCGCCCGTTGCCCGCCCAGCCGTCGTCGCGTTCGTCCGCGTCTTCTTCCGCCGCCTGCTCGTCTTCGCCCGGCTCCTCGTCCTCCTCGTCCCCGGCGTCCCCGGCGTCCTCGGCGTCCTCGTCCTCGGCGTCCGTGTCCTCGGCGTCCGTGTCCTCGTCGTCGCCCTCGTCGCGGTCATACAGGCGCGGCTCTTCCTCGCCCGCCGGCTCGTGGTCCTGGACTACCTCGCCGTCCTCGATCACCCCGCGCCAGCCCTCGATCTCGTCCGGATGCAGGAGCACCTCGGACATGAGGTGACGCCGGAAGTGCTTGAGCTCCAGCCGTACCCGCCGGCCCTGCGCCCGCCAGAGGTTGCCGGTGTGCTCGAAGAACCCCTGCGGGTAGTACTCGAGCACCACAAGGACGCGGGTCAGCCTCGGCGCGAGCTCGTGGAAGGTCACCGCGCCGTCGACGTGGCCCTTCGCGCCCTTCGACCGCCAGATGATCTTTTCGTCCGGGGCCTGCTCCAGGATCGTGGACTCCCAGGTCCGGTGCGACCAGAGGACCTGCGCCTTCCAGCGGTGCTTCTGTTCCTCGTCGGCCTGCTCGACGCTCTCGACCTTCTTCATGAAGCTGGGGAAGTCGGGAAACTGCGTCCACAGGTTGTAGGTCAGGCTGACCGGCGCCCCCACGTCGATCGACTCGACGATGTTGGTCACCTTCAGGTTCTTGCCCTTGCCGCCGCCCTTGCCCTTGAGCTTCTCCGTCACCGCCTTCGTCCCGGCGCCCATGAGCGCCCGCGCCGGGCTCTGGCCCTCGGCCAGGCCCTTGGCGCCGGTGACCGCCGCCATGAGGCCCGGCCCCGCCCCCTCGTCCACGTAATCGGTCAGGCGGCCGGCCGCCCCCTCAACCTTGTCGCGCACAGACGAAAGGGCGCGGTCACCGAGCGCCGTGATCAGGCCCCGGGCCTCGGACTTGAGCCGGTCCATGGGGGCATCGGCCTGGCGCGATGTCGTGTCCTTTGCCATGCGGCTCACCTCCTCCGCCGGGAAACGGGCGAGCGGTCCCGGGCGGGCCGACGGCGCTCAGGCCGGGGCCTTTGCTTCTCCTCGCCCTGGTCGTACTCGTCCTCGCCCTGGTCGTACTCGTCGTACTCGCCGGCCTCGTCGCGCCGTCCGTCCGGCTCTGCGTCGGCCTCCTCGCGCCGTCCGCGCCGTCCGCGCCGTCCGTCCGGCTCTGCGTCGGGCTCTCCGCGGCCGCGCGGTACCCGCTCTCTCGCCGCTTCCCCCGCGCGGCCCGCCGCCGCCGCGGGCTCACGCGCGGCCGCGGCCCGGTCGTGCAGGGAGTCGCTCAGCGACTCGATCCGGTTGCTGACCGCCGCCATCGCGGCGGCTTTCCCGGCATCGAGCAGGTCGCCGCGCATCGTCTCGGCGATCTCTGCGAGCTGCGGGCCCAGTGCGCCTAGCGCCTCGCTCGATCCGAGCTTGCCTGCCCCGCGCCGCAGCGCCGCCCCGCCCAGGCTGCCGAGCCCGCCGGTAGCGGCCGCGGCAGCGAGCACGGTGGCCGTCCGCAGCCTGCGCCGCCTGCCGAGCAGGTAGCCGACGCCGAGCGCGAGCGCGGCCGGTGTGCCGCCTTTCATGTGCCCCCCTCCCCGAAGCTGCCGGTCCCGGTCGGGCTCGCACAGCTGCGGTTGATTTCGGCGAAGGCCCGCAGCTACCCGACGGCTCCTGACCGAAACCCCGGTCGTGACCGAAATTAATCGGGGAGATCACGAACGGGCCTCGGCGTCTTCGCAGGGAGAGGCCGAAATGAAAGACGACAAACGAGATCTGCAACGATCAGCCTCCACGGATACCGGTCACGAAAGCCGGACCAGGTTCGTGACCGAAAATGCGCGGGACGAGTCGGCCGGGCCAGCCAGGGACGGCCGTCAGCGCACGGTCAACGCGGCCGGATTCCGTTGCCGCGCCGGGGCGGCGCGACGCAGCGGTCGGCCCGACGCAGCGGCCGGCCCGCCCGGCACCCGCGGATGCGGCCGGTTTTTATCCGAAAAGATGTCCGCTTTCACGGCTACGCCTGGTGCTTCCGGGGTTCGGCGGATAGCTGTTACTTCCGGGGCGGACGGGAATATGACCTGGCGGAGCTTAGCAGGCCGGCGCGTGGTTTCGCCCCTGGTGACGGGTTTTCCGAACAGGCGGCGGGGCCGTCGCTAGGCTCCCGCTAAGTCCGGCGCTCCGCAGGTTGCCCCCGTTACCTGCCTGGTGAGCGCGCCCCGCTCGGAGAGGAGCCCATTGGGCCAGCACCGCAAGCCGTCACGTATCCGGCTTCCGCAAGCAGCCCCCGCTGCCGCGGCCGCCGCTCCCACGCTGGCTGGCGTGGCCGCGGCGGCTTTCTTGTCACAGCAGATGCCCACCGCCCCGTTAGCCGATGCCGCGTCGCAGACCGCGCCGCACTCCGCGAACCTGGACAGCGTGTACCTGCCGGGCGGCATGTCCTCGGCGCAGCTGGCGTCGGCGACCCGCCTGGCCATGATGAGCGAGATGCGGCAGGCCCGGCAGGCCACGGCGCAGTCGACGTTCCCCGCGAAGTACACCGTCCGGGCCGGGGACTCGCTGTCCGCGATTGCCGCCAAGTTCTACCACAACCAGGCCGCGTGGCCGGTGCTGTACTGGCGCAACCACGGCCAGATCCGCTGGGCGAACGACATAGAGGTCGGCCAGGTGTTGCGGATCCCGGCCGAGCCGGCCACGATACCGGCCCCGCCGGCGGAGCTTTCCCCGCCGCCCCCGCCGCCCCCGCCGGCCCCGCCGCCGGTCACCACCACCGCGGCGTTCACGCCGAAGCACGCGAGCACCGCGCCGGTGCGGGCGCAGCCCGCCCCGGCCCCCGCCCCGGCCGCCCCCGCTCCGGCCGGGCCGGCGGCGAGCGGGCCGTGGCCGGGCGGCGCGTTCGGCAACTGCGTGGTCGAACGTGAGTCCGGTGGCAACCCGGACGTGTGGAACGCCAGCGGCCACTGGGGGCTCTACCAGTTCAGCGCGTCGACCTGGGCCGAGTACGGCGGCAGCCCGGCCGACTTCGGCCACGCCGGGGTCGCCGAGCAAGAGGCCGTGTTCATGAACGCCATGGCCCGGGGCGGCGAGTTCAACTGGGCGCCCTACGACGGCTGCTAGCCCGCGCGGCCGTGCTCCGGGCCGCTGACTCCCGGCGGCCCGGAGCACGGTTGCGGTGCCCGGTCCCGCCTGCCGCCGGAGCGTAAGGCAAGAGAATCAGGATGCGCCCAGCGCCCGGGACAGCGCGTCGCGCACCGCGGCCTCGCCCGTTAGCCGCGCGCCGCGGCTGAGCCCGGCCGCTGAGCCCTGCCGCGCCCCTCGGCCGCCGCGCCAATGCCTCGTGGAAGTGGCGTCAGGTCACTTCGGTGTGACCAGAATTCACATGAATGGGCGCCCGGCAGCCGGCTGTGCCTCGCCGCAGCGCGAATGGATCACCCGCTCGGCGCCGATCCAGCCGCCAGCCGGGGGACGGCCGGGCCGCGAGCGGGTACGGCCCGGCCGACACTGGACTGGCCCCGGCCCCGGAATCGGCAAGACCGGTGCACTCGCCACCAAAATGGTAAATTCGCCGGCCCGGCTCCGGCATCGGCCCGGCGGCTGATTGGCCGTCGGCCCAGAGGATGACGCGCCCTTCCCCACAGGCGGGCACTTCGCAACCGGAGAGCCAGGCTTCCTACCGGGCATGGCGGTAAGGTGCAGGCACCGAGTGAGGAGCAAGGCCGGTGGCGCTGCGATATCGGGGACTGGTCCGCCCCGGGACCTGGTCATGAGTGACGACGCGGCGCCCGCCCTGTCGCCGAGCCGCGATCACAACGAGACCGACCTGGGCCTGGTGGCCGGGGTGACCGACCGCGGCCTGCGTCACCACCGCAACGAGGATGCGATGGCGCTGGCGACCGCCGAGGTGGCCGGCGGCCCGGTGGTGGTCGCGGTGGTGTGCGACGGGGTGTCCACCACGCGCCGCCCGGACGAGGCAGCGCAGGCCGCGGCGCAGGCGGCCGTTCAGGTCCTGATGGACGGGGCGCGGATCGGGCGCGACCCGGCCGAGGCGTCGCGGGCGGCGGTCTCGGCGGCCCGGGAGGCCGTGATCGGCCTCGCGGACACGCCCGGCGACTTCCCGATGCTGGACCCGCCGTCGGCCACGTTCGTGTCCGCGGTGATGACCGGCGAGGCCGTGACGCTGTGCTGGCTGGGAGACAGCCGCGGCTACTGGCTGGGCGCCGGTCCCGATCCCGGGGCCACGCGGCTGACGACCGACGACTCGGTCGCCGAGCAGATGGTGGCGGCCGGCCTGCTGTCGGAGAGCGAAGCGCTCGCGCTGCCGCAGGCCCACGTCGTAACCGGCTGGGTCGGCGCTGACCTGCAGGGCACGCCGCCGCACGTGGCCCGGTTCGAGCCGCCCGGCCCCGGCGTGCTGCTGCTCTGCTCGGACGGCCTGTGGAACTACCAGCCCGAGGCCGCGAGGCTGGCCGAGATGGCGCTGCCCGAGGCGCAGGGCGATCCGCTCGCCGCCGCGAGGGCGCTGGTCACTTTCGCCATCGAGTCCGGCGGCATGGACAACGTGACCGTGGTTCTCGCGCCGTTCCCCCCGGGGCCGCCCCCCGCGTGAGCCGTGGCGATCCGGCGGTCCTCACCCGCCGGAGGTGACCAGGGCCTGGTCGCCGAGCGCGGCCCGGACCCGCAGCCGGGCCTGGTGCAGCCGGCTCTTGAAGGCGGCCTGGCCGATTCCGGCGATCCCGGCAGCCTCCCGCGTGGACAGCCCCTCGATGTCGCGCAGGACGATCGCGGTACGCAGCGGGGGTGGCAGGTCGCCCAGTGCCCGGGCCAGGGCCAGGCGCAGCTCCCTGGTTTCGGCCTGCCGGGCCGGGTCCTGATCCGGAGGGGCCGGCAGCCGCAGTTCCTCCGGCCCGAGCGGCACGCTGGCCGGGCGGCGTGCCCGCTTCTCCAGCGCGCGGTTGGCCTCGTTGACCGCGATCCGGTAGAGCCAGGTGAAGTAGCTGGAGCGGGCCTGGAAGCGGCCGATCGCGCGCCAGGCGCGCAGCATCACCTCCTGGGCCACGTCCTCAGCCTCGGCGCGGTCGCCCAGCAGCCGCAGCAGCAGCATGAACAGGCGATCGGCGTACGCGCCGGACAGTCGCTCGAACGCACCGACGTCCCCGGCCTGTGCCCGGGCGATCAGCTCGGCCTCGGCGACCGGAGACACCGAAGACACGGCAGACGCCGCAGACGCCCGAGACGCCGGGGACGCGGCCGGCTGCCCGGCCCCGGGGTGCCCGCCGCCGGGCGACCCGGTCTGCGGGCCTGGCTCGCCGGACGGCGGCCGGGTCACGGGCCCGGCGGCGGGCCGGATCCGCCGGTCCCGGCCGACCGGACCAGGTCGAAGACCGTGTCCGGCGCGCGGACCCCGGCCGGGCCGCCAAGGCCGCCGAGCGCGTAGACCAGCGCGCGCATCGCCCGGATGCCGCGGCCGCAGTCCACGCAGTCCCGCGCGTGACGGTCCAGGCGGTAGCGCGCCAGCGCACCCAGGTCGCCCTCGACGTAGTGAGACAGGTGCCGCTGCGACCACCGGTGCTCGCGAGCTCTGGCCATCACGCCTCCCCCCGGCCCGGGCCTCCGGCCACCGCCGCTGTCACGGTAGTGGCCCCGCCGGTCACCTGTCCGCCGGCTCGAACGCCAGCGAGCAGGAGTTGATGCAGTACCGGTCGCCGGTCGGGGCGGGCCCGTCGTTGAAGACGTGGCCCAGGTGCCCCCCGCAGCGCCGGCAGACGACCTCGGTCCGGCGCATGAACAGGCTGTTGTCGGGCCGCAGCTCGACCGCCTCGGCGACCGCCGGCTCGAAGAAGCTGGGCCACCCGGTGCCCGAGTCGAACTTGGCGTCCGAGCCGAACAGCACGCTTCCGCAGCCCGCGCACCGGTAGCTGCCGTCCTCGTGGTTGTGCACGTACTCGCCGGTGAACGGCCGCTCGGTGTGGGCGTGACGCAGCACGCTGTACTGCAGCGGGCTCAGCTCCTCGCGCCACTGCTCGTCCGGCTTGGTGACTTCGCGCGCGGCGTCGGCCTCGGCGTTGACTCGGGTCTTGCGCATCTCAGGGTCCTTTCTCTCGTCCGTCAGCTTGTTAGACCCGTGTCGCGGCGGAACGGTTTTTCGGGCGGTGCACGGCCAGGAACACCGCGGCTGGCGGCCCGAACGGGCCGCCAGCCGCGGTTGTGTGTCCGGCCTGTCAGCGGGTATCGGCGTGGGCCGGGTCCATGGACGGGCCGCGGGCCGCGTGCGGCGGGCCGCCCACCCCGTGCCTGCGGCCGCGGATCCACAGCATGGCCGCCGCGAGCAGCAGCAGGAACCCGACGATGCCGACCACGATCGGCACGACGATGCCCAGCAGGTTGATCGTGCTGCTGCCGTTGTTCGCGTCGGACACCGCCGCGTTCACGCTGGACGAGCGGAACGCGTAGCTGTCGGAGAGCACCGGGAGCACCGGGACGAACCTGCCGCCGGGCAGCGCGATCCCGCCGGTCTCGACCTCGGTGAGCTTCTCGTTGACCACGACCCCGGTCGGGGGCGCGACCCAGAACCTGGCCGTGTTCGCGTACTCGTAAGCGAGCGGAACCGTCTTCGCGCCCGGGAAGGCCTTCGCCAGGCTCGCGACCAGGCTCGCCGGGATCAGCCCCGCCTTGACGGCGCCGGGGAGCACGCTCACCGGCAGCGAGGACGGCAGGCTCGCCAGTATCTGCGGGTTCTTGATCGGCGAGGGCGGGACGGTCGCCTGATAGACGTTGGTGTTGATGCCGCCTTGCGCCTGCTGCCCGACGTACTTCAGCGGGACGCTGGTCTCGGTCTGCGGGACCCACCCGGTGTAGGTCTGCTGCTTTGCCCCGATCGGCCAGTTGAACGTCTGCCCGGTGGCCTTGGTGACATGCCAGTTGCTGGGGTGCGGCGCCGTCGCCTGGAACGTGGTGCGGCTGATCGCGTAGTTCGCGCTGATCCCGCCGATCTGCCGGCCGTTGACGGCCTGCGTGGTCGCGTCGTGGACCAGCGCGGTGTTCCCGGCCGTCTGCGTCACGGTGACCTGCCGGCGCAGCGTCTCCGGAACCCCGGCGATGATCGCCCCGGACAGGTTGCCGGTGCGCAGCGCGGCGGGGTTTACCAGCGTCCGGACCGTTCCGTTGTAGTTGCGCACGAAGTTGGCGCCGCCCTGCAGGCGCGCCACGTAGGTGGGCGTGATCCAGAACGCGAGCAGGAACGACGCGGCGACAAGGATCACCCCCAGGGCACCGCAGGCGATCGCGATTTTGCGCATGGCAGTCCCCCGCTCCGGCGCGCCGGGCAGGCTTCCCCCCGTCGGCCTGGCTGGCACGGCGCGCCTCCCAGATCACCTTCGCCAGCCCCGCGCCCGGCCACATCACCCGAAGAAGGTGATCTCGTGGCGGCCGCCCTGGCCGGCATTCCCGGTGGCGCGAACCCGGCCCGCTGCAGCAGTCTGGAGGGGCCAGCGCACGCCTGAGGAGCCGCCATGACCGTGACCGCCCGCCCCGCCGGCTTTGATTCTCCCGGCTCTGATTCCGCCGGCTTCGATCTGGACGCCAAGTACCGCGTCACCGACGGCGGGATTCTCCTCACCGGGGTGCAGGCGCTGGCCCGTGTGGTGTTCGACCAGGTCCGCGCCGACCGGCGGCGAGGCCTGCGGACCGCCGGGTTCGTCAGCGGCTATCCCGGCTCGCCGCTGGGCGGCTTCGACCAGACGCTGGCCCGGACCGGGGCGCTGCTGGCCGAGCACGACGTGCACCTGGTCCCGGGCGTGAACGAGGACCTGGCCGCCACCGCCGTGTGGGGCAGCCAGCAGGACAACCTCGCCCCGCTGAAGGACCGCGACGGGGTCATCGGGATGTGGTACGGCAAGGCGCCGGGCGCGGACCGCTGCGGGGACGTGTTCCGGCACGCCAACCTGCACGGGGTCGGCACGAACGGCGGCGTGATCTGCGCCGTCGGCGACGACCCCCAGTCCAAGTCGTCCACGCTGCCGGGCGCGAGCGAGGTCGCGCTGTACGACGCGGGCATGCCGGTCCTGGTGCCCGGCACCCCCCAGGAGGTGCTCGACCTGGGCCGCCACGGCTACGAGCTGTCCCGCTACTGCGGTTGCTGGACCGGGCTGAAGATCGTCACCTCGGTGGCCGACGGCTTCGGCTCGTCCGAGGTCGGCCCGGACCGGATCACCCCGGTCCGGCCGGAGCTGGCCTTCGACGGCACCCCCTGGGCCTACGCCCAGCGGCCCGCCTTCTTCCTTCCGCACACGCTCGAGCTCGAGACCGAGCTGTACGAGCGCCGCCACGCCGCGGCCCGGGCCTACGCGGCCGCGAACCCGGTCAACGCGGTGGAGGTCGACCCGGCCGGCGCCTGGCTTACGATCATCAGCGCGGGCCGGACCTACCGCGAGGTGCGCCAGGCCCTGGCCGACCTGGGCCTGGCCGGCGACCAGGACATCAAGGACGCCGGGATCCGCCTGGTAAGGCTGGGGATGATCTACCCGCTGGAGCCGGGCGTGGTCCGGGCCGCCGCCAGCGGGGTCGAAGAGGTCCTCGTGGTCGAGGAGAAACGCCCGTTCGTCGAGCGCTTCGTCCGCGAGCACCTCTACAACCTGGCCGAGCGGCCCCGGGTGACCGGCAAACGCGACGAACGGGACGCGCCGCTGATCCCGCCCGACGGCGAGCTCAACGCCGACCGGCTGCGCCCGCTGCTGGAGCGCCGCCTGCGGCCCAGGCTCGGCGGCAGACTGAGCGTTCAGGAGACTGACGAGCGCGGCGGGCGCGCGCAGCTGACCATCACGCCGGTGGCGCCGGCCCGCACCGCGGCGTTCTGCAGCGGCTGCCCGCACAACCGCTCGACCGTGCCGGGTGCGGGCTCGCCGGTCGGCGGGGGCGTCGGCTGCCACGCCATGGTCATGTGGCTGGACCGCGGCGCGGTCTCCTACAACCAGATGGGCGGCGAGGGCGCGCAGTGGATCGGCCGCGCGCCGTTCACCGACGTGCCGCACTTCGTGCAGAACGTGGGCGACGGCACGTTCTTCCACTCCGGCAGCCTGGCCGTGCGCG
>Ga0335073_10004928_pt1 | contig 18715 bp, 17 predicted proteins | sample Lox_Sample_22_FD_207093 | JGI IMG/M metagenome (GOLD analysis project Ga0335073, IMG submission 207093) | Soil microbial communities from Loxahatchee National Wildlife Refuge, Florida, United States - Lox_Sample_2.2 | ecosystem: Environmental > Terrestrial > Soil > Wetlands | place: USA... | reverse complement strand
TCGAGGATCAAAGCAGACGCTGATTTTCGAAGTGCTGGGGGGTCAGCAAAAAGTTGGTGGACGTGAGGGGGCTCGAACCCCTGACCCCCTGCTTGCAAATGAGAACCAAGAATACTATGTGGCTGTCTTTTCTTGCCTTTACCTATGTCGTGATAGACGGTTTTTGACCGTATTTGGCACTACTTGTTCCCAAGTTGTTCCCGAATTCTTGATCTCCTACCTGGGATCGATTATTCCGGGTCGTTTTCGTGACTTTTGAGGAACAACTTGGGAACAACGCCTAGGCCAAATAAGCTTGAGCGCAACTGAGGCGCGGAACGAACTGCACGGTCCTAGCGTCGAAACACTTCGACTCGCGCCACTCTTCAATGTCTTCCTCGGAAACATCTGGCACAATAAGCGGCGGTGTAAATGGACTGCCATGAGCTTCGCACCACGATTCACGATTACGCATGCTATCACAGCGGCGCTGACAAGAATCGAGCGCGCTCGTGGATTTCTGGATGCGGCCAAACTGTCGGAAGACTGGATTGGCAAAATGCAGAAGCGCGCCCTCGTGCTTGAGGCTCACCATACGACGCACATCGAAGGCACTCAACTGACGCTTGAGCAATCCGAGCGCATTTTGGCTGGTAAGAAAGTCCAGGGAGCTAGGCCGGATGATGCAAGGGAACTGCTGAACTACAAAAAGGCGTTCGAGTTGGTTTCGGATTATTTAGAAAGCGGCGAGCCGATCACGGAGGCCGTAATTCGGCAAATTCACAAGCGCCTGGTTCAAGGCGTGCGAGGGAACAAGGCATCGCCGGGAGAGTATCGCAAGATTCAGAATTACATCGTGAACTCGCGCACAGGGAAAAAAATATATACCCCGCCTCCGCCGCTCGAAGTGCCGCCGATGATGACCGACTTTGTCGGTTGGCTGCAAAAAGAGACTCAAATCAATTCAGTGATTGTGGCGGGGATTGCGCAGTTTCAACTCGTCCATATCCACCCCTTTGTTGACGGCAATGGGCGTTCAGCGCGCTTGCTCTCGACTCTTTGTCTCTACAGGACGGGCTACGATTTCAAGCGCCTCTTCACGATCAGCGAGTATTACGACCGCGACCGACCCGCTTACTACAAAGCCCTCCAGAGTGTGCGAGAGAGCGGAATGGACATGACGGGTTGGCTCGAATACTTCACAGAAGGTTTGAGCGCTCAGATGCGGGAAGTCCAGATCACTGCTGAACACGTGATCCGCCGCGATGTGATTTTGGCCAAAGCTCGAAGGAATGGCCTGAAAGATCGTCCGGTTGCACTCCTCGATTTCCTGCTTGGGGCAGGCAAAGCGACTGTCGCCGAATGTGAAGAGGAGTTGAAGGTGAACAGAAGAACGCTGCAACGTGACCTGAAACTGCTCGTAGAGAAGGGCCTGGTCAGCGAAGTTGGAACTGGCCCCACAGACCCCACCAAATACTATCAGCCGTTACTATGACAAGCTGTGACAGGTTACTGTGACAAGCTGTGACAACCAGCTGTGACAGCCTAGCCTCCGTTTTCGGGAGGCAGGGGCTTTTCGGGCGTGATTGCCGCGATGATTTCAGCAGCGGTGCGCTGCACGAGGTCGAGGCTCTGAAGAAGCGCAGCGGCGTCGCCATTCCACAATGAAATGTAATCCGCGCTCGCCGTTCCGGTCTCAAGGCCGATGGCTTGGCAAACCACAAAAGCGACGGCCTCGGCTTCCGTCTCACGGAGGTGCTTAGTCGTGCTCGCGCGGCGCTCAGTGCGGTGAAGCCGTTCGTGGGCCAGCTCATGTACTAACGTGGCCACGGTTTCGGCTGGAGACTGGCCGAGTAGCAGCTTGATCTTCCCGCCTTCGGAGAGACCCTTCGCAGGCGCGATATCCGCCGAATATTCCAGTGCGATGCCCTGGTCCCGAACGAACTGTTCGAGCCGCTCGCGATGCGTGCCCGGATCGCCGTTGACGCAGCCGACTTGGGGCAACGGATTTCCTCCGGTCATGCTCTCGTCGAAAACATAAACAGCACGAAAGCCCGTCAGCGTGCGGGAGTCGCTGGAATCCAAGTTGGCATTCTCCGCTTCATCGTTTTCGTTCGTGCGGCGACGAAAGAGAGGAGCAAGGATCATGATCCCTTTTTCGCCCTTCTTGACGTAGCGTCCGAGCGATTTCCACGTCTGATATCCGGCCACGTGCGTTGCATTAGGGCAGGCGCGCACGATAAGCATGACGTTGAAAGAGCTGTAAAGGTGGAATCGTCCCATCGCTGCGAGATAATTCGTCAACGCTTCACTGCGACCGGCATTGAGCGCTGCGACCAGTTCCTCGATTGCCTTGCTTGTGATTTGCTTGATTTGTTCTGATTTCATTTTCTTGTCCTTTCGGTGAGTTGAGATTCGGTCCCTTCAACCAGGCACAGGGACCGAATCGAAACGCATTCACCGGAAGGGCAGAAGTGACTCGCAGTTTGCGGCTGGAGCGGGTCGCAGCGGGCGCGACAGAACGCCGTTTACCTGGCGCGACCGTTGCTAGCGGAAGCCGATGTGGTCTCGGCTTGAGAAAGGGCTTTCAATCATGCGAAAGTAACCTGTCGCTATACCACCGACAAAGGAGAGCTATGCCGGGCCTCTCTGCGCGGAAGCGTGTTTTCCTGAGTTTTCAGGCAGAGGACAAGGAGCAAGTCGCCGGCCTTCGACTTCTGGCTTCGAATCCGGGTTTTGACCTCGAATTCTACGATGAGTCCGTCCGCGTACCCGTGGACAGCGACAAAGCGGAGTATGTCAAACGTGTTATCCGAGAGAAGATTGCCAGAACGAGCGTAACTGTGTGCCTCATTGGGGAAATGACGTACACAAGCCGGTGGGTTGATTGGGAGCTGGAGGAAAGCGAAAAGAAGCGAAATACGATCATCGCGATGGCCTTAAAAGGAATCGAGCGCGCCACGCTCCCGACGCTCATCGCACGAACGAAATTATCGTTCTACGCATGGGACCCCACCTACCTGGCACGGCTGATTTCGGAGGCACCGTAGCCTTGGCACCAGAAGACATAACGATCGGGCGGCTTGAGGAACAGATTGAATGGTACGACCGCAAGAGCCGCTATAACCAGCGGTCGTACAAGCTACTCAAGGGCGCAGAGATCGTAGCCGCTGCATTTATCCCCTTTTCTGCGGGATTGCGGTTATCGGTATTTGTGACGGGTACGCTGGGAGTTCTCGTCGTCCTGTTCGAAGGCGTCCAGTCGCTGAATCAATATTACGCGAACTGGATTGCGTATCGAACAACGTGCGAGGCATTGAAGCACGAAAAGTACTTGTACTCTGCTACGGCTGGCCCTTATTCAACCGCTTCTGCCCCTCACGTTCTGCTGGCAGAACGCGTTGAGTCACTGATTTCTCAGGAGCACGCGAAATGGGTCAGCGTGCGCGAGGAAGCTGCGAAGACGAAAGCGAAATAGGCAATCGTGAGATGTTCCGGGCAAAGAGAGACGACACCCTCGTAAGGACAATCGAGGCCCGCTATGGAATCGATTTGAACGCACGAGGGGACATGACGCTTGGCACGCTGCTACAGGAACGTGGTTTTGATTCTCTAACGCAGCTTCTCGCCGCGTTTCGCGGCCAACTTACCACTCACGCCAGAAGAAGGCGTACTTTCATCAGTTTTCATCGGGAAGATTTGCCTCAGGTCAATGGGTTCCGGCTGATGGGCCTTAACCGGAATGTTGAGTCTGATTTTTACGACGGCAGCTTAAGGGAGCCAGTTAACAGCGAAAATAGCTCCTACGTCAGACGCGTCATTCGACAGAAGATTGAACGCTCATCGGTTGTGCTCTGCCTGATCGGCAACGGAACGGCATGGCGAGATTGGGTGGACTGGGAGCTTCGAACGGGCGCGGAGTTGGGTAAAGGTCTCTGTGGTGTGCGCTTAAAGGGATCACACGGAAGAACGCCGCCGTTTTTGACGGAAATCGGTGCTCCTATCGTTCCCTGGGGTGTGGAAGAAATCGTTTCTGTTATAGAGTGCGCGGCAGCGCGCAGAAGCTAAAGATTGGACGGTACGAATCCCTCGCCACGTTCAGCGAATCACAACGAGAAACGGGGCAACGGAGTGAAGCCCACTTTCAATCGGTATATTGGCATTGACTATTCGGGGGCGGAAACCTGCGACTCCAGCCTCAAGGGCCTGCGCGCCTACATGCCGGAAGATTCGAGCGAACCACACGAAGTCGCGCCGCCTCCTGGACTCCGTAGATATTGGACACGTAAGGCAATTGCTGAGTGGCTGGTTGAGAGGCTCTTAGAACCATCCCTTACGCTGGTGGGCATTGACCACGGCTTTTCATTCCCGCTGCGATACTTTGAGAAGTACGGGTTGCCTCACGAATGGGCAGCTTTCTTGAATGATTTCCAAGGGCATTGGCCCACAGACGAGAAGAACACCTACGTCGATTTCGTTCGCGAAGGGGAGTGTGGAAACGGCGCAGCTCGTTGTGGTGATTCTCGCTGGAGGCGAATCACGGAAGTCCGCGCCGGTGCAAAATCGGTCTTTCATTTTGATGTGCCCGGATCGGTCGCCAAATCAACCCATGCTGGAATCCCGTGGCTGCGCTATCTCCGCAATCAGGTCAGAAATCGGACGCATTTCTGGCCGTTCGATGGCTGGATGGTGCCGCCGGGCAAATCGGCTGTCGTCGAAGTTTATCCGGCGTTATGGAGCCACAGCTTGCCGCGTGATGGCCGAGACTCCCATCAGCAGGACGCCTACGCCGCGGCGGAATGGCTGGGCCGGAGCGATCAGGACGGCAACCTCTGGCGGTCTTTCAGCCCAAGCCTGACGGGGCAAGAACGCAAAGACGCCGAAATCGAAGGATGGATTCTAGGGATCGCCTAGGAGGTGCGATTTAATGACGGCCACGCTCAAAGAGAAAGACATGGGTCGTCTTCCACGCGCCGTTGTCTTGGGAGCTGGGGCAAGTCGCAGTGTGAGCTATGCTCACGAGCGAGAGCAGCCGTCACCGCTAGATTCGGATTTCTTCGACCTCCTGAATCGCCTCGAGCCGCGTCCGGAAGATGTTGCCGCCGTTCAGTTCGTGCGAAAACAAATTCAGACGCTCCCACACGATTACAGGCGCTCAATGGAGCGATCGTTCTATACCCTTCAGCTCCGAGCTTACATGGCGGAGAAACTGAAGGCGACTCGTAACCCCGGCCCTTCAGACAATGAAATCGTGGCGAATTTTGCGCGCTGCATCCAAGCGCTTCTTCGCTCCGCGCATGGCAAAGAGTTCTGCAAGAATCACAATGCGCTTCTAAACCCTCTAGGACGCGGTGACACCGTTATTTCTTTCAACTACGACTTGGTTGTCGAACGGGCGATGCGCAAGATAGCGTCTACCCGCCACGCAACTTTCGGCGACTGGGTTTATGGTCTCGCAGAGAAGCCGGCAGAGTACAAGCTGCCCACAATTTTGAAGTTGCACGGCAGTTCGAACTGGCGATTGCCAATAGTGGACAAGAAATTTGAAGTACTCACCAGCGATTGGGACGATTTCGACGATTCGCCTGGATACCGGGGACACAGCGGGACAGGAACCATATTCCCAATTTTTCTTCCCTTCTGGGACAAACGAATAGAACGCGGACCGTGGCGACAGCTTTGGACCGATTGTCTGGCCAGTCTCGAAAAGACCGGCACGTTAGTCGTGTGGGGATATTCTCTCCCTCCGACCGACATCAAAGCTCAACAGCTGTTCACACTTGGTTTGAGCGGTAGGAGGTTCAGATTATGTGTTATCGATCCTTCGACGGCGACGCGCGATAGGTGGCGCGAGATGTTTCCAGAAGCGTTGTATTGGGAGTACGCAAGTATTCGGTCCTTTCTGAGACATCCTCCCAAATGGTGGAAGAAGCGCTGATGTCGGCATGAATGCTACTGTCCTGTTTTCGGGTGCGGTCCAAGAAGTCCGAGAATCAACCCATAAGCCGAGATTCAGAGCTCTCCGCGAAGCGCTTCGGACAAGATCGACGGCATTAGGGCGTCGAGATCAGCGCGAATGTTTTCGGAAGGATTGGTGAATAATCGGTCGAGCTCGACATTAATTTGTGACTCACGTTGTGCATCCCGGCGCTTGCGATAAGTGCGATACGCGCCAGCGATCCAGAGGTAACGATCCAATTCGCGATTCGTGGCATTCAACCCGGCTAACGTTCTCAGGGTCTTGAGGTTCTCGACAAATGCAATGTAGGGCTTTTCGGCATCTTGCCTCCAATTCTCGGTTCCAAGATGGAGCCTTACCATTGATACGGCATAGCTATCCATAATGGGAAATCGCTCGGAATCGACAAAGAAATGCGCGAACTTCGACGCAAAACTGTGGTGCCGCTTAACCGTCCCCCCGTTTGGATTGCGAAGCAGCGCGATTTGTTCAACAAGTTCGGGACCGGCAATCAAGACATTGGTCTTGACGATGACTTCCTTTACGTGAGCCGCCATTCGGAAGAGCGCCATCACATTTGTTCCGTAGAGTCCATTCACGGCGACCACTTTCAACAGCGCGGTTTCATCAGAGAAGCCGGGGAACTTTTCTGCGAGGGAGTCCAGCGTCGCTTCTGACACGTGCCATTGCTTGAGCTGCGCGTAAAGGTGTCCGGCAGCTTCGAGCTGGTCTATCGTGAGTGGGACAGCAAGAGTATTCATAACTCGCCGCGAAAGGCTTTGGAGAGAATCGAAGGCATGAGGGCGTCGAGTTCTGCGGCAGTTTCGGATTGGAGTTTTCTTAGATTGTCCACCTTTGCGTGCAAGGCTGTGAGCTGTTCTACGAAGCGTCTCTGCATGTCGAGCGGGGGTTGGAATATCTTGAACGCCTTGAGCTGGCGTTGATTGATCGAAGCAAGGTTGGTCGTTTGTTTGGAGGCAGCCTGAAAATAAGTCTTGCCATAAGGTGAGCTTATGATTGTTGCAACAAAATCTGAGTCAAATTCTTGTGGATTTGTGCGAAGTCGAAATATGTGGTTCTGGTGTATGCAATCTGGGATTTCACCACGCCAAACTGTACCGCGGCCAAGCTTGTCCCAGTCTCCACCCTCAGTGAGCAAGACATCTCCGGGCATTAGACGCCATTTCTGAGCTTCGGCTGGGAGAACCTCGACTTTCTTTATCACAGACAAGTCCAGATGACCATCTTGAACGTTTGCGACCCTGAGGTAGGGGAGGCGAACGGTATGGCCTCTCAGGCGTCTTCCCAGCGTGACACCGGACCGGATGTCGGCCGCGTCACCCAGCGAAACTTCCGGCCACCCGCGCGCCTGAGCCTCACTGACAGCCCTATTAACTTCCGAAGCAGCGAGGGCTTCGGCACGGGAGAGCGAAGATTCCCTCAGCTTGTGAGCTCCTCGAAGCTTTACCGCGAGAATCGCGAGGCGGGAGACGATGCGACGTTGTTCGTCGAGCGGCGGGAGGGGAATTTCGCAGTTAAGTACATGGTGAGGGCGGATGGCAGCGTAGTTGGTCGAGCCGCGTGCCAAAAACTGGTCCGCAAGACCACCTGATCGGACGAACCAGTCAAGCCAAGAACGAAGGCACTTCGATTCGTCAATCTCGAACAGAAAGTAATGGCTGCTAACAATCGCGCCATCCAATTCGACCGGAACGATGCCGACACCCCCGACTTTCGCATCGATTTCAGCTACAAGTAGTTCCCCCGCCCGCGCGACCTGTTGATCTTTCGTCTTAACGAGTGCGCCTTCAACTTCATCGCGGAGGACAATCCCTTTCCAATGTAGTTGGACCCTCGCCCGTTTATACACCCGCGTGTCGTCAATCTGGATGAACTCCTTCCTTTGAACAAGGAAGGCAGAGAATTGTGCGTTTGGGAAGGGCATCTTAGCGCTATTGGTGAAGGTGGTTTTGAATCTCGCTTATCAGGTCCAGAATCTCGTGCTCCTTGGCGATCAGGTCTTCGACAAGTTTTTCCGGCGGCATATGCTCGAAGTCTTCTTTGTCGCGCGGATTCTTGATATCGAGGTTTACGGAGACAAGATTGCCCTCGGCGTCGTATTTGAGAACGTCAGAGGCTTTGACTTTCCAGGCGCGATCACCCTCTTCGCGTTTGTTCCACCAAGCGAGACAGGCATCAAATTCCTCAAAGCGCATCGGCTGCGTCTTCGTGTAGGTTTTGCGCCCTTCCGGCAGGGGCTGTTCGTAATACCAAATTTCCTTTGTCGGTCCACAGCGGTCGAAGAAAAGCAGATTTGTCTGGATGCTGGTATACGGAGCGAACACGCCATTGGGCAGGCGGACGATGGTGTGAAGGTTGAACTCCTTGAGAAGTTCTTCCTTGATGCGAGCACAAACGCCGTCGCCAAAGAGTGTGCCGTTCGGAACGACCATGCCGCATCGGCCCGGCTTTGCTCCTCCGACGGGACGGCGAAGCTTGCGCATGATGAGTTGCAAGAATAGGAGTGCCGTTTCAGCAGTCTTCTTGTCCTCGGGAAAATTGGAGAGAATACCGCGCTCCTCCTCGCCGCCGAAAGGCGGGTTGGTCATGATGATGTTCACGCGGTCTTTGTCGCCAATTTCACGGAGAGGAAAGCGGAGCGCGTTTTCAGGGTCAATCTCAGGCGATTCGAGGCCGTGCAGCAAGAGGTTCATCTGGCACAGCAAGTAAGGAAGCGGCTTCGGCTCGATTCCGAAAAGTGTGCCGCGTTGCAGGCGGTTGAAGTCTTCCGTCTTCTTGCATTGCTTCTGAAGATGCGTGAACGCTTCGACCAAGAAGCCGCCGGTGCCAGCGGCGGGATCGAGAATCGTCTCGCCAAGGCGGGGATTGATGACTGAGACGATGAACTTAACGACGGGACGCGGCGTGTAAAATTCACCCGAATCGCCTGCCGAGTCTCGCATCTCCCGGAGCATCGACTCGTAGAGTAATCCGAGCGTGTGGATTTCATCCTTAGATGTGAAATGGATTTCGTTGACCTTGTTGACCACGTCGCGGAGCAGATAGCCGTTGGTCATACGATTGAACGTGCCCTGAAACACCTTTGCGATTACGTCCCGGCGGTCGCCATTGGCGCTCCGTAGCGAGCGCAAATAGGCAAAGAGACCCTCGCCCCGCTTGCGGTCCGGTCGAATCGCTTCGTCCTGATTGATGAAGGCGATTAGTTCCGGTCCGGTGATACCCTGCACGTTTGCCGCCCAATCGCGCCAGCGGTAAGGCGTCTCGATGGCAGGGCGGAAACGCTTGCCAGCGATTTTGGCTTCCTCGGCGCGGACGCTCTCCATGTCGTCAAGGAACTTGAGGAACATGATCCAAGTGAGCATCGGCAGGCGGTCAAGGTCTCCGTTGAGACCCTTGTCTTTGCGCATGATGTCACGGCAGGATTTGACAATCGAAGCAAGCTGCTGCGCAGTGGATTGAGGCAATTCCTTCTTTGCTGTTTTCTGCCGGGCCATCGTTTCCTGTTTACGCTGCGTAGAGAAGCGCTTGCAACTCGTTGATTGCCGCTCTCAGATTTTCCGCGCCTCCGAACATTTGCGAAATGTCCATCACCGTCCCGCGTTCGGAAATTGGTGGAACCTTCAAAATATCCGGGATGGCGAATTGCGCCGTGCCATAGTCTACATACTTGTCCAGGATGTCTTGCAAGATTTGCCGCGCCTTGTCTGAATATTTTTCGAAAAACGCCTTTTGCTCTTTTCGGAGCCGTTCAGCCCGTTCCCGCCGCGTGCGAACTGGCGCACTGTACGCAACCTGACAGAGAAGATCGAATGGGTCTGCGTCGGGCTGGTTCGAAGCGCTGATGAGTTCTTCCAAAGTGATCCCACGCTCTTCAAGCGCATGGATTATTTCCGCACGCTGGTCCGCGTCGGACCATTTCGAGCGAAGCTCTGCTGCGGACGGACACATGCTGCGGACTTTCTCACCCGTGTAATCAGTGAAGCGGACAACGCGGAGCTGCTTGCCGTCGGCGTCCAGTTCGGAAACGAAGTGCGCGACGATTTCGATGGAACCCTGATCCACGTAGTACTTGCGAGCCTCATCTCTCGCCTTACCTCCGGGTTCGAGGATTTGCGGTGGTAAAGGATCGGCGATTACCTCCTCGGGCTTCTCGATCTCGGCTTTGACGTTCTCGCCTGCCGCATTCATCTCCTCGACAGTGACCAATGCAGGTTCGCCATCGAAATCAGGGTCAGAGAAAAGGCGAGTGGCGCTGCCGGTGTAATCGAGGATGTTGAAATAAAGTTTGCCGTAGTCGTCTTTGACGCGAGTGCCGCGTCCGATGATCTGTTTGAACTCGGTCATCGAATTGATGATGCGCGCGATCACGATGTTCTTGCAGGTTTGAACGTCCACGCCTGTCGTCAAGAGTTGAGAAGTTGTCACAATCGTTGGCGTACTAGTTTCCAGTTCCATAAAACGGTCGAGATGGCCTCGCCCCGTTTTGCCTTCATCCGCAGTGACACGCACAACGTAATCCGGGTGCTGCTGTACCAAATCCGCATTGAGGTTGTTGAGCGCAAAGCGCATGTCCTCGGCGTGCTCTTGGTCAACGCAAAAGACGATGGTCTTGTCGAATCTGCCGTTTGCTTTCAGAAAATCAGTGAGATTGCGGGCGATGGTTTCCGTGCGCGGAAGAAGAGAGACTTTGCGCTCAAAATCCTTGGTGGTGTATTCGGCATCGGGAATCTCACGCCCCAGACGGTCAACCTGGCCGCGATTCGGACGCCAGCCCACGGAATCGGCGCTGGTGACGATGCGATGGACGCGGTAGGGCGCTAAGAAACCGTCTTCAATACCCTGCCGCAAGCTGTACGTGTAGAGCGGGTTGCCGAAGTAGAGATAGGTGTCGCGGTTGTCCTCGCGCTTCGGCGTGGCGGTCATGCCGAGCTGGTAAGCTGGCTGAAAGTATTCGAGGATGTCCCGCCAATTGGAGTCGTCCTTGGCACTACCACGATGGCACTCGTCCACGACGATGAGATCAAAGAAATCCCTGGGGTAATCGCGATACAGGCCGGGGCGGCGTTCGTCCTTGGCGATGGCTTGGTACGTCGCAAAGTACATCTCCCGACTTTTAATGGCCTCGCGTTCGATCTTGTGTCGGGCATCGCCGAATGGGGCAAAGATTTTGTCCTTCGGATCGTCCACGAGGATGTTCCGGTCAGCGAGATAGAGCATTCGCGGGCGGCGTCCCGGATCACCATCGCGATTCCATTTGGTGCTCCACAGTTTGTAGCAAATCTGAAAGGCAACAACGGTTTTGCCGGTGCCCGTGGCGAGTGTGAGAAGAACGCGCTTTTGGCCCTGGAGGATGGCTCGGATCGCGCTATTAATCGCAATTTCCTGATAATAGCGTGGCGATTTCCCTGAGAGATGGTAGTACGGCGTGAGAAGGCGCTCGACGATCTGGCTAGGGATGTTTTCTCCATGCTTGAGGCGTTGCCAGAGTTCATCGGGAGAAGGGAAGTTTTCAAGCGTGCTTTCGAGGCCGGTCGTGAAGTCGTGCTCGACAATTCCGTGGCCGTTGGTGGAATAAGCGAATTTTAGGCCAAGGATTTGCGCATACTCCATCGCCTGGCCGAGACCGTCGGCAGGCTTTTTGAAATCGGCCTTCGCTTCAACAATGGCGATGGCAAAATCAGGCCGATAGCGGAGGAGATAATCGGCTCGTTTCTGTTTGCGGCGGACCGTGCGGTTGCCTGCCACAACGATACGGCCATCGGTGAAAGTACGCTGCTCGTTGATGTGATCGTCCGTCCAGCCCGAGGCGTAGAGCTTCGGGAGGACGTACTTTCGACAAGTATCAGCTTCCGTGAGTACAGGCATGCCTCTGGGATGACCGCCTCTCGAATCGCACCGCCAAATCGCCCGTTTTCAATTGTCGCAGCATAACACGCCATTTCGAAGAGAGCCGTCGTTTGCGTGCACTAACCAACACCTAACTGCTTTGACTGCATTCGGCATCGAGGGGCTGGCCGCATCTAGCTCTGCGTGCGGACAAAGCGGACGGCAAGGGCGTGCTCAGAGGCGGCGTTTATCGATCACACAACCTTCGCGTCATGAGGTCAGTTTCGTGTAGTACTATTCAGGCCCGAGAGTTATCTCGTTATTTAGCATGTTCTACTGTGGCTGACATTTGCCTAATCTACGCTCGTTCGAGCAAGAAGGTCGTCCAAGCCTTGGTCGACGTTTTGTCCGCCAGATATTCGGTCTGGTGGGACCAGCACATCCATGCGGGTGACTACCGAGCCGAAATCGAACGACAACTTAAGATCGCAAGATGCGTTATACCTGTTTGGTGCCAATCCTCCCGGACGAATCAAAATGTCCTGGATGAGGCGAGCTTCGCCACCAGACATCATGTGCCGCTCTTGCCGATAAGGATCGAGCCTGTGGACTCGCCCCTTGGCTTTGGTGGCCTTCACACCGTCGATCTAATCGGTTGGAACGGTGAGCAAACGGATCGTTGCATTCAGGATTTATTGCGAAACATTGAAAACACTATTCTTACACGGCCAGAGGCTCTGAACATTGGTGATAAACGACTGCACCTGCCAGTATTCTTTCGCTCGGTGTCCTCCCATGAGACTGCTTTGAGGCCCACAGCGGCTCTCCATGCCCTTAGGCTCGTTCCTCCCGATGCGCTGCTCGTCTCGGCATATGACATTGTTAATGAACCTGAGCAGCAACGAAACCAAATGATTGTAGATTTAGAGTCATCCAGGTCGGTCGGCACTTTAGTCCTTCTGGATTCTGGAAACTACGAGGCGTCACGAAAACAGGATAAGAGCTGGGATGTACAGAAACTTCATGAGGCACTCCAAATCACGCCACATGATCTCGCATTGTGCTTTGATGAACTCAATCCGCCATCGGATATCGAAGAAATTGTCAGAAGCGTCGTCAGCTCAGTCGAGCGGGATGCAAAGCAGACGAAGAAACCAGTACTGCCCATCATCCACGCCCCACGGGACGCTCAGGGAGATATCCTGTTTGAAGTGATCCCCGAAGCGATAAAACGCATCAGTCAGGAATTGCGTCCGGTTGCGGTCGCCGTCCCAGAGCGTGAATTGGGGAGTGGCGTCCTTGCACGGGCGCGAATGATCTACAGCATCCGAAGCGCACTAAATGGGCTCGGCTTTTATCAGCCATTGCACTTGTTGGGGACCGGAAATCCGTTGAGCATCGCGATTTTCAGTGCCGTGGGTGCTGATTGGTTTGATGGGCTGGAATGGTGCCGCACGGTGGCCGACGCCGAAACGGGCCGTTTGTACCATCTGCAACAATACGATTTCTTTTCGTGGCAATCTGAGCATGCAGCCTCGCAGCTCGTACAAGAAGCGGTGGCTAGCGCAAAGATCGCCTATGCAGGCAAGGTGATTTTTCACAATTTAGAATTTCTTGCGGCATGGATGACGGAGCTTCGAGATCATCTCCGTAACGGAAAGATTGAACGATTCCTGACGGCCAAGCTGCCCGGTGGAACGGAGAGCATGCGACTTTTGGAAAACGCCGTGCCGGAAGTGTTCGGATGACCTCCATTACTGCCGATCGCATTCGAGAAGTTGTTGTTTGTATCGCAGAGGACATTGCCGTTCGCTTGGGTAGTCGCCCAAGAACGACGCACATTAATGACCGAGAGTTGTGGATGGAGCTCACGTGCTGTGTTTTAAGTAGCCAAGTACCTTATGATCTCGCCAAAGCAGCCGCACTGCGAATCGACGAAACTGGAGTATTGTGCAAGCGCCAATTCCTGAAACAAGAGAAGTTAAGGGATGAGTTGGCTGAGCTACTGTCAACACCATTTCCCTTTGATGGTCGTTGTCGCAGATACAGATTTCCAAATATTCGGGCCACACAAATCGCAGCGGCTTTCTGCGTTGTTCGTGAGGAATGGGGTTCTCTCAGTGAGTTGTTGAGCCACCATTCTGATGCGCGCATTGCTCGTTCGTGGCTGGTAACAAATATACCGGGAGTTGGACCCAAGCAAGCGAGCATGTTCTTGCGGAATGCTGCTGGGTCTTATGATCTAGCGATATTGGATCGGCACGTGCTTCACTACATGAGGGCAGTGAAGCTCTGTTCTGTCGAGGCGCTACACGTTGCAACGATCAGCAGGTACGAGCACTATGAGAATCAACTGCAACGGCATGCCCAATCTTTGGGTCACTCTGTGGGCTTGCTCGATTGGGCTATCTGGATTGTGATGCGAACTGCATCTAGGATTGACTGTCGATGGGCATCGTAACACTGGTCTCTGGGGGCTTGGATTCGACCGTAATGGCCGTATTAGCCAAAGAGGCGCACGTCCAGCAGTTTCCATTGTTTGTGAATTACGGCCAGCGAGCACTCCGGCAGGAGTTGGCCGCTTGTCGCCGTTCGTTACGCATGAACCACCTACCTAAACCCTCGGTCATGAACGTCCCTGGTTTCGGAACTCTTATTCGGTCGGGACTTACGGACAGGAGCCGCGACATTTTCGAGGATGCATTCACACCTGGACGAAATTTGCTTTTCCTTCTACTTGGAGCGGCTTATGCTTACGAGGTCCAAGCAGATGCTGTTTCGATTGGACTTTTAAGCGAGAGCACTAGCCTGTTTCCGGACCAAACTTCACATTTCGCAACAGGGGCGGAATCCTTGCTTTCAGAGTGTCTCGGGCGTCCGGTTAAGATTCTGACGCCGCTTATGGATTTTACGAAGAGAGATGTTGTGGAGTTAGCTCGCAAAAAGAAGATCAGGAGAACATATTCCTGTCATGTTGGCGGAACGCGTCCCTGTGGGAAATGTATTTCGTGTCGCGAATTTCATTTCGAGGAGAATTAAATGGGTGGCGGCGGAGGCGGCAGTAGCAGTTCGTTGGGTGATACGCGTCAGTTGGAAGATCGCGCCAAGGAGCTCCTTAAGCAAGGGGACACCGGCCGCAAAAATGTGTTTATCAGCTTTGCTTACGAAGATATAGATGCTGTCAATCTTCTGCGAGGGCAAGCGAAGAACGAAAACACCGATATCGAATTCAACGACCTGTCAGTCAAAGACCCCTTTGACAGCCAGCGTGCCGACTACATACGCCAAAAAATCAGTGAACGCATAAACCAATGCTCTACAACGGTTGTGTATTTGTCTTCTGACACGACAAATAGTCGCTGGGTACGTTGGGAAGTGGAGAAGAGCATAGAACTGGGAAAACGGGTGATTGCGACCCACAGCGGAGAGTCAGCACCCCAACCTCTGCCTGATTTTATCGAGAAGAATAAGATCAAAATAGTGCCGTGGTCGAATCTAGCGGGCGAATTGAGAAAAAAATAGGATTCTTCGGAATCCGACTAATCCGAGTGGCTCCTTTCACTTCCGACGCGATTGAGCGCGTCTTCAATTTCTTCGATCCAAGTTCCGTCTTCTCCTCGCTGCGTCCGTACCTCACGTATCATTCGGATATTCTCTGAGGTCGATTTTGGTTCCCAAGCCTCTCTGATAGCCGCCAGCGCATCACTCAGTGCGGTCTTGGCTGCGGTGCGGTCGTTTTTCAAAACGGCAAGTTCAAGTAACGTAGCGTAATCCCAGTAATCTGGAGACCTTGACTCAAGCCTCCGCTTAACTGCGTATTGCACAACAGGCAGCAATTCCGCTTGGCGGGCGTCGACAGGGCTATCCATCTCCATCAACGTAACGACATTGACGCCTGGATAAGCGTCCCGCCAATCGGATTCGAAGCCCTTTAGATAGGTCGAAATCGCCTTTCGAAGGTAGCCATGAGCTGCCGCAAGGTTCCCGGAATTCTTGCTGTTCTTCCAGAGGTCCTTGTAAACGCGACCTAATATGCCGTTCGTCTCACTACTAGGTCCACGTTCTTCAATGAGTTTCAGAAGGATCGCTTCAGCCTCTTCGCGCCTACCGAGTCGGTTCAGCGCTAGCCCGAGTTGTTCACGCACGAGTATCGTGCGCGCGAGAATGGGCGACATCTTAGGCACCAAATCCACCATAGCTGACCAGTTTTCCACTGCTCTGTGCGAAAGAAACAAATCAATAATTACTGCAGGATCCGTATCCCTGATATTTAGTTCTTGCTCAATATCCTTAACGGCTTTGGGGCCTTCCTTACGGGCGGCGCTAAGTTTTGCTTTATATTTCTGCGAATACTCTACTAGATCGCGCAGAGTATCGGTCTTGAGGCGAGCAATATCCGGTCTGGGAAAATCGCTGACAAGTTGAAACAGCGGACTGTCTTCGACAGGGTTCCGACATTCAAGAAGACGAGTCGCGAGGGCATTCCGATCAGCCTCCACCGCGTTCGGTGCACCCTGCGCATCGGTCATGTACGGTAGGGCACGAAGGGGAGCAACATCGAAGGGCAACCGCATTCCCTTCGCGAATAACAACACGGTGCTGTGAGGTCTGATGCCGTGTCGAATGCCGAGTTCGTAGAAGACGTTGGGATTAGCTGTAGTCAGGTCTGCGACGGCATAGTCGCAAAGCATAAGCCGTTCAAACATCGGCTTGTGAATGAAACCACCGACCACTTCTTCATCGGCCCGGATCGGCTCAAGATCAGCCTGCTGTATACCAGGGCCAATTATACTGTTGTAGATTTGATCAAAGTCGATGGCTCGACCGCTGTCGTCCGACTTCTTGCCGAAAGGCATCAATACAAAACAGAATGGCTTCATAGCGGTACTTGAGTGAAGTGCAGAAATTCTAGGCTACTGCGCTCCATTTTCCGGCCCACAAGAGTATAGCTGGGAAATCGCGGAGATCAGCGCCCCACTCCAAGCCCTTGCGTCACTCCGTGTGGCACTGCTTGACTAGGAGCAGAAGAGGAAGGCACGTTTGATTGGTTTGCCGCTTCTCCCCGCCCCCACCCCAACTTCATCGCGGAGCCGTGCGAAACATCGCGCGAGAGTTGTTCAGCGAGACCTGTTTTGTCGTTCGTATAGATTTGCGCGTCGTAGCGCCCGCGCGAGATGGCCACATACGCCAGCCGTTGATTGACGAGTTTCTCTCCCGCCTGCCCTGTGTTCACATGGATGAGGACGCGGTCGGCAGTCTGGCCCTGGCTACTGTGACTGGTGAGTGCGTAGCCGTGGTCGATGTGCCGATTCTCTCGGATGTTGAATGCCACCGCCCGGCCTGAGTCGAAGCGGATTTGGAGATCACCGCGCGCGTCGATCCGCTCGATGGTGCCTAACTCGCGGTTGGCGATATGCTGCTGTCGATTTGGTGCGGTGAACTGAACGCGGTCACCCTTGGCAAACGCGCGCTCCATCTCGCGGTACAACGTGACTCCATGCAGGCGGCGCGGATTGTAGCTCACCTGTTGACCGTCCTCGCGTCTCACGGTGACTAAATTCTCCTTCTCATTCGTGCGCTCGACGCGAGCATATTCTCCTGGCTTGATGCCAACTGCCTTGCTGCCTTTTGTGTAGCGCACTATGTCACCCGGCTGGTATTGCTCGGCCCACTGCCGATCTGCTCCAGTGATTTCTTGGCGAGCTACGAGGACTTTCAACCGTTGCTCCCTGTGGTCCACTTGCCCTCGCATTTGCATTTCCCTGTGGATGATCTGGTTGATTTCCATACGTGATTGATTGTCGGGCGAAACGACCAAAGTTCCTTGCGGGTGTTTCACGTATTCAGCCGCGATTGCTCTCAGCCGTTCATCGCGGTACACAATCTCATGTACGCGTCCCTGGGAGTCGAGATTCTGGATCGCGTCTCTCACTTGGCCTCGTGAGAGTTGCTCGACCGCTGCCTTGAGCGCCGGGTCTTTCTGCCGCACAATTTCGTCGAGTCGCGCGGTTTGAATTCCAGCTTCTTGTAGCTGCTGATACGGGATTCCCGCTTCGACTGCCTGATGCTGGCGCGTGTCGCCTACCAAAAGCACGCGGTCGTTTTCTTTGAGCCGATGCAGGAATTCGTTCATTTGCTTCGTACTTGCCAAGCTGGATTCGTCCAAAACGTAGAGCCGCTTCTGTTCGCTATGCTCTTTGTCCGTCCATGCAAGGTGCCGCTGCAACGTGCTCGACTCGATTCCCGCTTCTTGGAGTTTCTGCGCTGCACGTGACGTTGGCGCGAAGCCTTCCACTTTGTAACCGTCGCGCTCAGCGGCTTCGCGGATCGCCGCCAAAGAAGTAGTCTTGCCCGACCCAGCGACACCTTCCAGTGCTGTGACCTGATCCCGGCTCGCGAGGATTTGCTCGACAGCTCGTCGCTGGCTTTCGCTTAGATGCGGATGGCCTGCCTCGACTTTTCTGCGAGTATCCGCAGTAACAATCGCCGGATGTTTGTTTTGTCCCTCGCGCATGACTTGGATCGTGTCGCGCTCGTAATCAATCGTCTCCTGAGTTGTGTATACGCGGCTTGGTGCGTCGAGTTTGTTTTCTACTCCGATGAATTCACCGGCATTGATGCGTTTCTCGAATTCAGCGCGAACCTCAGTCAGTGTTGCCTCTCCCATCGAACGCCTCAGAGCGTCCCGCAACAGTTCGCGCTCCTCAACCACAGCTTCCCGTTCTAGATTCCTTTCTTTTGAGAATGTCACCGCAGACCGCGCCGTCGTGTGTGGGGCTTCGTGTTCAAGACGATTTGCCTTGTCCGTGGCTGCGGCCCTCACGTGTTCGGGTTGGTTTCCGAACGCCTCCGCCATCTTCCGATGATGCAATTGCACTTCTTCGTGCGAAAGGTTGAGTTTCGCTTGACGTGTTTTGTGCGCGGCGATTT
>Ga0335073_10004927_pt1 | contig 18715 bp, 16 predicted proteins | sample Lox_Sample_22_FD_207093 | JGI IMG/M metagenome (GOLD analysis project Ga0335073, IMG submission 207093) | Soil microbial communities from Loxahatchee National Wildlife Refuge, Florida, United States - Lox_Sample_2.2 | ecosystem: Environmental > Terrestrial > Soil > Wetlands | place: USA... | reverse complement strand
GACCACAGCCGCAGCTGCTGCTGCCGGGCGGCGTGGACGCCAGCAGGCGAGCGGCCCTCACCGCCGCGCTGCCGCGCGGCCGGTCGGCCGTCGGCCTCGGCGTGCCGCTCAGTGAGGCCGCCCACTCGCTGCGCTGGGCACGGCGGGCGCTGGCATTGAGCCGCGCCGGGATGATCGACGCCGATGAGGTGACCTTCTGCGAGGACTACCTAGTCGAGTTGTGGCTGCTCGCCGACGAGCCGCTCATCGATCAGCTGGCACGGCGGCGGCTCGGCGGTATCGCCGACCTCGGTGCGGTCCAGCGGCAACGGCTAACCGAGACGTTCAGCGCATGGCTGGAGACCAGCGGAACGGCTCCAGCCATGGCCGAGCGGCTTCAGGTCCATCCGCAGACAGTTCGGTACCGCATGCGCAAGCTGGAGCAGGCGCTCGGCGGCCAGCTCAGCGACCCGGACTCGCGCTTTGCGATCGAGGCCGTGCTGCGCGCGAGCCGTCTCCGCGAACGCGCCGCTGGCGATGACCAGTTCGGACCGGCGAGCGACGCCGACTCTGGCCGCGGCTGAGCACGGGAAGCTGACTCGCATTGCTACCCGGTCGCGGGCGCAAGGTTCCGCGGGATACTTTGAGGCGGGTGGTGGGTCATGCGCAAATATCTTGTTGTCGCGAACCAGACCCTGCAGGCGGCGGAACTGCAGGAAGTGCTGCGCGAGCGGATCGGCGCTGGCCCATGCTCGTTCTTCGTCATCGTCCCGGATACCAAAGCTGCCCAGTACGACTCTGTGGCGGCCGGCGGGATGCTCCCCCAGCCGGGCATGTGGTGGTGGGCGACCTATTATGGGCGCCCTGCTACCGACGAGGAGGCGACCGCGCAGGCCCGGCAGCGGCTCAGCTCAATGCTGGCCGGCCTCGCTGCGCTAGGTGTGCCTGCGGAGGGCGAACTGGGAGCCTCGGACCCGCTGGAGGCCATTGAGAAGGTCCGCGCCAGTCGCCAATTCGACGAGATCATCGTGGCCACTTTGCCTCGGCGCGTCTCGCGCTGGCTCGGGGCCGACTTGCCCCATCAGGCGCAGCGCCGGTTCGGACTGCCGGTCACGACCATCGTCACCGCTTACTGACCGATGGCACCGCGCCTGTGCCGCGCCATCACCCTGTGAGGGTTTAGAGCTCAGCCGCTGGCCGCCGGCAGTGCGTCGGGCACAGCAGGCGGCTCTGGCGCCAGGCCGGTCGCGCGTGCGCTCAGGCCACCGAGTGCGATGACGGCCCGTGCGGTGACCAGGTGATACAGCAGCAGAAGCTGGGTGAGCGCAAGGGCATCGGAGCGGTGCAGGTCTGATCCGACGGTGAACTCGCCGAGCCGCTGCGTCCGCAGGTGGCTAGCGAAGTGCATCCGGTCCCAGATCGCCTCGTCCAGCTCAAGCGCCCGCGCGGCGGAGATAGTGCCGGGAATCCGAAGCTCAAGCTCGCCGTCATGCTCGGTCAGCGTCAAGTCGCCGTCGCCGCTGCCCGCGACGCCGGTGAGGTCGGGGTGCGGCAGCGTGTCACGCAGGAACAGGTGCGCGTCGAGCTGGTCGGGGTCGGAAGAGGTGCCGGGCATGAATGACACGACGATGTCGGCGTGGTGGCGCTGCGGGCGGATGTAGGCCTCGGAATCGCGCTCGCGCCGGTCCAGCTCGGCGAGCACCTGGTTGGTGGAGTATCCGCGCCGCGAGCAGTCACGCGAGACCTTCCACCTGCGCCTGAGGTCCTCGGGCGGGTTCAGGTAGACGCGGATGTCGAACATTTCCCGCAGGGCGGCCGTGTGGTTGATGAGCAGCCCCTCCGCCACCACGAACCGGGCCGGGACCAGGTAGACCGGCGGCCCGAAAGTGCCGTCGGTGTGCTGGTAGACCGGCTTGAGGACGGCCTCGTTCTGCCGCAGGTGGCGCAGGTCGTTGGTCAGGACGTCCAGGTAGTTGCACTCCGGATCCAGCGGGGTGATCCCGCGCTCGGCCCGCTGCCTGCGGTCGTAGCGGTGATAGTCGTCGGCGCAGAAGTGGGTGACCTTTTCGTCCCCGAGCACGCGCACGACGCCGCGGGTAATGGTCGTCTTCCCCGAGCCGGAGTCGCCGGCGATGCTGAGCATGATCGGCCGGGGCATTATGTGCCCCGTTCCGGTTTAACAGCGACGAAGGACACGACCTGGCCCTGGCGGGCACGGTCATAGCCGTTGATCTTGATATAGGCCTCAGGGTGCGCTTGCCGGCACGACTCGACCTCGGCCAGCACCGCGTCGGGCTCGGCGGTGCCGAACAGCGGCAGCTTCCACATCGTCCAGTAATGGCCGTAGGGGTCGGGCCTGGCTGTGTACTCGATGCCGACCATCAGGTGGCGTGACAGGATCGAGCGGACCTGCTCTGTGAGCTGCGCGGCAGACATTTCCGGCAGGTAGGAAAACGTCTCAAGCATCATGACTCCACCACGTCCAGGGTGTCGATGGTCTCGAAATCAAACCTGATCTCGCGCCAGGTGTCGAGGGCGGCTGCTAGCTCAGGCGAGTGCGCCGCGGCCTGCTTCAGGATCTGCTGGCCTTCAGCAGCCAGGTCGCGGCCCTCGTTTCGCGCCTGAACGCATGCTTCCAGCGCGACCCGGTTCGCCGTCGCGCCGGCTCGGCTGCCCTGGGGATGCCCGGCCGAGCCGCCGCCGAACTGGAACACCGCGTCATCACCGAAGATGTCGACGAGGGCCGGCATGTGCCAGACGTGAATGCCGCCCGACGCCGCGGGCAGCACTGCTGGCAGCGATGCCCAGTCCTGGTCGAAGTAGATGCCGCGGCTGCGGTCTGCCGCCACGAAGTCCTCGCGGAGCAGGTCGACCACGCCGAGGGTCGAAGCGCGGTCTCCTTCAAGCTTGCCGACCACCGTTCCGGTGTGCAGGTGATCGCCGCCTGCCAGGCGCAGCCACTTGGCCAACACGCGAAAGTGGATGCCATGGTCCTTCTGCCGGTCGACGACCGCGTGCAGGGCGCGGTGCACGTGCAGCAGCATGCCGTTGCGGCGGCACCAGCGGGCCAGCGTTGTGTGCGCCGAGAATCCGCCCACCAGGTAGTCGTGCATGATGATCGGCGATCCAAGCTGACGCGCGAACTCCGCGCGCTCGAGCATCTGCTCGCAATCCGGCGCGGTCACGTTCAGGTAATGGCCCTTGCGCTCGCCAGTCTCCTGCTCGGCCTTGCGCACCGCCTCCATGACGAACTGGAAGCGGTCGCCCCACCGCATGAACGGCTGCGAGGTGATGTTCTCGTCGTCCTTGGTGAAGTCGAGGCCGCCGGCCAGCAACTCGAAGCAAGCGCGGCCGTAATTCCTCGGTGACAAGCCGAGCTTCGGCTTGAGCGTCGCGCCAAGCAGCGGGCGGCCGTACTTATTCAGCCGGTCGCGCTCGACCTGGATCCCGGTCGGCGGGCCCTGGAATGTCTTGACCAGCGCCACGGGAATGCGCAGATCCTCCAGGCGCAGTGCGCGGATGGCCTTGAAGCCAAACACATTGCCGGTGATCGAGGCCATCATGCTGGTCACCGAGCCCTCCTCGAACAGCTCGAGGGGATAGGCGACGTAGGCCAGGTACTGATCTGTCCGCCCCGGCACCACCTCGAGGCTGTAGGCGTGCGCTTGGTAGCGCTCTAGCGTCGTGAGCCAGTCGGTCCACACCGATGTCCACGTCGCCGTGGATGACTCGGCCGCCACTGCGGCGGCTGCCTCTTCCGGGCTGACGCCTGGCTGCGGGACTATCCGGAAGGCAGCCAGGACATCCGTTTCTCGCGGCTGGAAGCCGGGCGTCCAGTAAATCTCGCGGTACTCGCGCACTCCTGCTTGGAACATGCCTCGAAGCGTAGGCGGAGAGAGTCATTAGCAAAAGGCCGAGTTTCTCTAATACTCATAGAAGATTCTCTATGATTCTGCGGCACGCTTCGGACTGGAGGAACTCGCCAAATGTTCGCGCCGCGGGCCGGATCAGGCCGGCTTGCGGGAACAGCACATGCCACGGCCTGCTCAGGGGCGTGCCAGGAACGCTGATCTCGGTGAGCGCTCCCTCGCGCAACTCACGCGCGACCGCGAACCGGGATATGAGCGTTACGCCGAGGCCGATCGCCAGGCCTTGCTTGACAGCGCCATTCGAGCCGAGCGTGAGCATTTCCGGGGTGCTGTCGCCGCCCTCGCTTATCCCGAGATCGGCCAGCAGTCGCTCGGTGGCCAGCCGTGTGCCCGAGCCTTCCTCCCGCATCAGCCAGGGGGTGTGTGCCAGGTCGGCAGGCGTCTGCCTGGCCACTACTAGCAGGTCGTTCCCGACGAACGGGTAACCGATTAGCGTGCGGCCGGGCGGCCTGCCGCCGATTCCGATGTCGGCGCGCCGTGACTCGAGCCGCTCGACCACCGTGGCCCTGTTGCCCACCTCGAGCAGGATGCTGACCTCGGGATGCCGCTGCCGGTAGGCCTGAATCAGCGGCGGAACCAGGTACTCGCCGGCGGTGTTGACAGCGACGAGGCGGATCTTGGACCGCTCCGGGTGCGCTGCCTCCTGGGCGGCGTTCCTGCCCTGCTCAAGGAGGCCGAGTACTTCGGACGCGTACGGGGCGAACGCCTCACCAGCCGGGGTCAGCCTGACGCCGCGACCATGTCGCTCGAACAGCGCGGTGCCGATCTCGCCGGAGAGCGCCGCTACTGCGGCCGACACCGACGGCTGGCTGATCAGCAACTGCACCGCGGCGGCATGGACACTGCCGGTGCTGCGCACGGCCAGGAAGGCGCGAATCTGGGTGAGCGTGATCGCCATTAGATGTCACCTCGTGCTTATCGCGTTCGAGCCCGGCGCTTCCGGCTCGCTGCAGCCATTCGGGCACCTTCCGTGATGCGCTGCTACTCAGTAGATTTCTTTGGAATCGAAAGTCTCCATCTTGACCCGTACGACGGTTGGGCGGTTGAGCGATGACTAGCGAAGCGTCGCGGGGCGCGAGCGCAGGCTCCGCACGCGGTTGCCCAGTGGATACCGGGGTGCAGCTGTGGATCGAGTCGTCCATGCAGTGGTTCACGGAGCAGTTTGGATCCCGCGAGCTGCGAGACCAGGTTGTACTTCCGACGGCTCGGTTCCTGCCCTCGGATTATTCAGCAACGAGGTCTGAGATCGAGCATCTCGTGACGTCTGCATGCCTGCGCATGCAGGTCGACCGCCGATCGATTGATCTTCAGCTGTTCGACGGCTCGGCGGAGAAGCAGGCCGCGCAATCAGGGACGAAACGAGCCGTCGGCCACTTCCACATCGCCAAGGGCCGCGCAGTCGTCAGCCTTGATCTCGCGGAGGCAGCTGACCCTGTAGTACTGCTCGCCATCGTCGCGCACGAGTTGTGTCACGTCCGTCTCCTGGGCGAGAAGAGGATCACGGCAGACCGCAAGGATCACGAACGACTCACCGACCTGCTGACGGTTTTCTTCGGCTTCGGGATCTTCAGCACGAACGCGGCGATGCGGTTCGACCGGCGTGCGGGCAAAGCGTGGATCGTTCCGCAAGGGGAGTTCGATGACCGGACCCTCAACGCCGCGCGGGGTAACGACGGGTACCACAGACTCGGTTACCTGTCATCGGCGGAGTTCGGCTACGCGCTCGGTTGCTATGCCTGGCTTCGGCGAGAAGCGGATCCCGGCTGGAGCAGGTTCGTTAATCCCGGCCCGCTGACTGTCATGCGGCAGAGCTTGTCGTTCCTGACCGTAGCAAGCCAGCCCGGCGACCTGCCGACACAACGGCTGCTCAACAGGCCGATCAAGGTGCGGAACGCCACGGTCAACATCGTGCGGGCCAATCCCGCCAGTTCTCCGATATTTGGGATGGCGTTTCCGCAGGCCGCACGAGAGTCGCGTCGACCCGATCCGCCTGACAAACGCAAATAAGGCGACCAACCGCGTCCAGCAGAGGCGACGGATTCCAGGCGAAGGGGAGGCGACAGGACATGCAGGAGTACCTGCTGCACATCGGCGGCGGATGGCGTCCCGGGGGCGCCGGGGCGGCCCGAGCGGAAAGCCCGTCGTCGGGTGAGGTGTTCGCCTCGGTGGCGGTTGGCAATGCCGACGACATCGATGCCGCAGTGGCTGCGGCGTCCGCTGCCTGGCCCGCATGGGCGGGGGCGTCGGCCTTCGACCGGGCGGCGTGGTGCGAGCGGATCGTTGCCGGGATCCGGCAGCAGCGCGAGGACCTGGCCAGGGTGCTGACTCTCGATCAGGGCAAGCCGCTGGCCGAGGCCTACGACGAAGTGGATGAGCTTGCTGCCTACTTCCTGATGGCCGGCGAGGATGCCAAGCGTCTGGACGGTTCGCTCCCACCTTCAGTCTCGGCTGGCCGCAGGATCCTGTCCGCTAGGGTCCCGCTTGGTGTCGTGGGCGTAATCAGTCCCTGGAACTGGCCTTACACGATGGGCGCGGAGCTGATCGCGCCGGCAATGGCGGCAGGGAACGTGATCGTCTGGGTGCCCGCGCCGACTACTAGTGCCTGCTGCGCCGCGCTGGCTCAGGTCATCGCCGACTCAGGCCTCCCGGCCGGTGTGTTCAACTTCGTGCCGGGTCCCGGCGCCGTCGTGGGCGATGCCCTGGCCGGCCACCCAGGGGTCGCCGGGGTGGGCTTCGTTGGCTCGGTCGCGACCGGCGCCAGCGTCGCGGCCCGGGCCGCCGGCAAAACGCAGCTCCTCGAGCTTGGCGGTAACGGCCCGATGGTTGTGCTGGAGGACGCGGACCTGGATCTCGCCGTAGCTGCGGCGCTGGAGGCCGCCTACCTTTGTGCAGGCCAAAGCTGCACGGCCGGCGAGCGCTTCCTGGTGCACGCCGACGTGCGCGCCGACTTCGTTGAACGTGTCGTGGCGGCGACGAAGGGCGAGGTCCGCCTCGGAGATCCGTTCGACCCGGCAACGACAATGGGCCCGCTGAACAACGAGCCGACTGCCGGGAAGTTCGATCGCCACATCGCTGATGCCGTGGCTCGAGGGGCGCGGGTCTGCTGCGGCGGGCAGCGCGCTGCCGGGTTCCCGACTCGGCTCTACGCCGAGCCCACGGTGATCGACGGCGTCACCGTTGGCATGGTGATCGAGCAGGAGGAAACGTTCGGGCCGGTCATTCCAGTGGTCGAGGTCCGATCGACGGCCGAGGCGCTGGAACTCACCAACGCCTCCCCATTTGGCCTGACGGCAGCGGTCTTCACCGAAGATCTCGAACGCGGCCTCGCCTTCGCTGAACGCGCACGGGCCGGCTGGGTCAACGTCAACGCATCGACCAACCTGTGGGAATCGCACCTGCCGTTCGGCGGGCGGGCCGGCAGCGTCAGCGGCAGTGGCCGGGTCGGCGGACGCTACCCGATGGAGACATTCACCGAGCCCAAGCTCGTCACCTACCCCGCCCCGCGGTACTAGGGCGCCGCTGTAACAGGAGGACTCTAATGCCGGCGGCCGAACGCCCGCGGGAGCCTCAGTTAGAGTCCGGGTACGGCGGAGCGTAGCCGCGGATGTAGATCGGCGTCGGGTGGCTGCCGCCGATGCTCAGGCGCTTGTAGAACCACGGGGCTATGTCCATCCACAACCGCACGCAGCCATGAGAGACCGGGTACCAGGGCACCGGGATGTCGCCGTGGATCGCGTAAGCGGAGTCGATAAAGAACACTGGGTTGTACATGGTGCCGAGCGGAACCGTCATCCAGCCCGGGTAGAACCACAGTGCGTGGAAGTTCCCGTCGGGTGTGATGGCGGGCCCACAAGTCGCGCTCGGATCGCCAGGGCACGGGTAGTAGTAACCGCCTCCGGTTGAGGTGTGCGCGATCAGCACCGGCTTGCCGTGCTTGTACAGCACTAGCACCTGGATGTTCTGGTTGATCTCCACCCGGTTCCTGGGGCCGTTGCGGACCAGCACCCGCGGCTGCCGCGGGTGCACCAGGCCCTTCTCGAAAGCCCGGGTGATCGGCTCCGCCTCGCTGCTGACGCTCACCCGCAGGCCTTGGACCTCCCGGAAGGCCCAGGCTGCCTCCTGAGTGTCTGACCCGTAAACACCATCGATCGGACCTGGGTAGTAGTGCAGCTGAGCTAGCCGTCGCTGCACGCTCTTGACCGCGGCACCCGTTTCGCCGTAGTGCAGCGGTTTGCTGGGCGGTACGTACGTCTTCGGCGCGGCCGCATGAACGCTGCTGCCGACCGGCCTGAGCGGAGCAGCAGTGGCCGTCCGGGCCTGGCCGCAGCCGCACGCCACCGCGACCGCGAGAGCAAGCCCTCCGGCACCAAGCGCGGTGCGCCGAACTGACCTTTTCAGCATCCCTTCCTCCTTCGGCCGCGCGCCGGGCGCATGACCCGCCATCGCGGCTTAAAGGGACGGATTCTCCGCGCTTTCAGCAAAGGGCGATCAGTGCGCGATTGCACGCAGCTTTGGTCCCGGAGTCGCATGACCTAAGCCATGGACCGGCACCGGTATTCGCCAGCGGCGCTGTTCTGTGTGCCCGATTTCACCGGCGAGGACAGCGACGCGTTCCGCGGGCGTGGCCTGGTTTATCAGGCCTTGGGGCGACTTGCGGAAGCCCGAGCCGACTTCCGGCGCGCAATCGAGCTGGATCCTGGTCTTGCCACGGAACTCGGCGATTATCTAGAGGACCAAGCCGAGTAGTAAGCCGCTAAGCGGCCCAGCTGGGCAACGAGGTTGTTTAGCCGGGGATCCGACGAACGTTGCGCGCGAGACCGCGTCTGCTACCAGGCATAGTGCTCCGGTGCTGTCCGGTAGCCGGGGAAGATGGCGTCGAGGCGATCCAGCACCTTTTCGTCGAGGCTGAGTGTCACCGCACGCTGGGCGTCGTCGAGCTGTCCGATCGTCCGCGGACCGATAATTGGCCCGGTTACGCCGTCCTGGTGCAGCAGCCAGGCCAGCGCCACGGTGCCCGGCTGCTCGCCGATCTCGTCGCACAGGTTCTCGTACGCCTCAAGCTGCTCGCGGTTGCGCTCGACCGTCTCCTGCGCCCGGCCCGCGAGGCGCCGGCGCCCTTCGCGTTCTTGCTTGATCACGCCGCCAAGCAGCCCGCCCTGCAGCGGAGACCACGGGATCACGCCGATGCCGTAGGAGATCGCAGCGGGCAGGACCTCGAGCTCGATCTGCCGGGTCATCAGGTTGTAGATGGACTGCTCGCTGACCAGGCCGAAGAAATCGCGAGCCGATGCGGCGCCGTTGGCTTGCGCAAGATGCCAGCCCGCGAAGTTGGAGGAGCCGACGTAGAGAATCTTGCCCTGAGCGACCAGAACCTCCATCGCCTGCCAGATTTCGTCCCAGGGCGTGCCCCTGTCGATATGGTGCATCTGGTACAGGTCGATGTAGTCGGTCTGCAGGCGGCGCAGCGAGGCGTCGCACGCGCGCCGGATGTTCAGCGCCGACAGCCTGTCGTCATTAGGCCAGTCGCTCATCGCTCCATACAGTTTGGTGGCTAGAACCGTGCGCTCGCGCCGCCCGCCACCGGACGCAAACCAGTCACCGATGATCTCCTCCGTCCAGCCCGAATGCGACTGATCGTTGTTCGCAACCTGGCCGGGCGGAGTGGTCCCACCGCCGTACCGGTTCGCAGTGTCAAAGAAATTGATGCCCAGCTCATGCGCTCGGTCCATGATCGCGTGAGAGTCCGTAGGTGCGGTCAGTGGCCCGAAGTTCATGGTGCCTAGGCAGAGGCGGCTTACCCGAAGGCCAGAACGGCCGAGATGGATGTAGTCCATGTCGGCAAGCCTTTCATACGGCCATGCCCGCGTCTGGTGACGGTGGCCGTCCGCCTGGCATGATGAAGGCGATTGCGGAGCGTTCGTGGGGCACGCACGTGGACACTGAGCTGGTCAAAGATCACCGATTTCTGGCGCCGATCCAGTCACGCTGGCCCTGGGTGGTATGGGGCCTGATAGTGCAGGCGCTGGGAGTCGGCAGTGTCGCCGTGATCATGTGGCACAACATCCGTAATCAGAGCCTCGGCACCCACATCACTGCGGAGATGGTCAAGTTCGCCTGGCGCAGCGAGCTGCACAACCGCGTGGGACTCATCGTCCTCGTCTTCGGCGCGGTCATCTACGCGGTCGGCAGTGTCGTAATGGCCCGACCCTACGTTTCGCGCCCGGCCACGCTGTTCATAGCAGTCCCGATCGCGGCGGTCGCAGGAATGCTGCTACTCGGAGTGCTGGCACTGGCCGTGGCCGCGTTGTACAGCGCCCTCGCGAACAGCTCCGGCGGCGGCCTGTCCGGCGGGGGAGCGAAGAGAGATCGGCGTCACGATCGCCAGTGACGCTGTCGGATCAGGCGGGCTCAGGCGTGTACGAGCGGATGCCGGTCCGCCCACGGCGCAGCCTGCTCAAGCTGTGCCGCGACCCTGATCAGCAGATCCTCCCGGCCGAAAGCGGCGACGAGCTGCACGCCGACTGGCAGGCCATCCGGCGCCCAGTGCAGCGGCAGGCTGATGGCGGGCTGGCCGGTCATGTTGAACTGCGCCGTGTAGGGGATGAAGCTGACAACCCGCTGGCCCTCCAACTCTCCTCCGTCGGCGGTGAACCAGCCGAGTTCCGGCGGCGGGGCACCGACGGTGGGCGTGACGAGCAGGTCATAGTCGTTCCACCAATTGGCCATACGCCTAGCCCACATGCCCAGCCAAGCCCGGCTCTGCAGGTAGGTGACAACCTCCAGCGTCCGGCCAATCGCCCGGTAGACCGCATTGCGCGGCTCGATCTCGTCATCTTCGATCGGCCGGCCGAGCGCGGTCTCGTACGCCCTCATCGATGTCTCGGTGTCGGCAGCGATGATGAGCGTGAAGTGCTGGATGAATTCGGGGTCGAACATCCCATCCGGTGCCGACTCTTCAACGCCATGGCCGAGCGACTCGAGCAAGTGTCCGGTGGCTGCCACCGCAGCACGACACTCCGGGTGCTGGAGGAACTCATCGCCGTCAGGCCGGTCGAGCAGCCCGATGCGCAGCCTGCCGGGGTCGGCTCCGACCTCCCGGGCCAGCGGGCCAGGCAGCGGCGGGGCGTAGTAGGGCTCGCCAGGGAACGGAGCGCTGATCGCGTCCAGCACGGCGGCCGCGTCCCGGACGGTGCGGGTCACGGCGTTATCGATCGTCGCGCCTGCCCAGCCCTCTCCGATCAGCGGCCCCTGACTCACCCGGCCCCGGGTGGGCTTGAGCCCGACGAGCCCGCACTCGCTGGCCGGGATCCGGATAGATCCCCCGCCATCGTTGGCATGTGCTACCGGCACCATCCCGCTAGCTACCGCTGCTGCCGAGCCGCCGGACGAGCCACCGGTCGAGTGGCGGGTGTTCCACGGGTTGCGCGCGGGCGGGAAGCTGCGCGCCTCGGTCGTCACCGTGGTGCCGAGCTCGGGCACGTTCGTACGGCCCAGATGGATAAAGCCTGCCGCACGGAATTGCTCAGCCAGGTAGGACGTCACCTGCCAGTCGAGATCGCGTAGCGGTCCGAGGCCGAAGGCCGTTGGCTCGCCGGCCACCGTGCAGCCAATGTCTTTGAGCAGCATCGGCACGCCGCGGAACGGGCCATCCGGCAGTTCGCCGGCTGCCTCGGTGCGCGCCTGGTCGAATCGAGTGCGGATCACGGCATCCAGCTGCGGGTTCACCGCCTCAATCCGGGCGATGGCCGCCTCCACGAGGTCCTTCGGCGTCAGTTCGCCGCGGCGAACAAGATCAGCCTGCGCGGTTGCATCCAGCCACGTCGTATCGATCGCATCGGTCATGTTCCGGACGGTACCGCCCCGCGGCGCGTGATGCACTCGCCGTCAGTTGAAATGAATACTGACCGGGTTCTCCGCCGTGGGTTCGCCTGGCGCGACGACGAAGCCGAATCCGTTGTTCTCGTAGGCAGTGATGGTGTAGCGATGCCGACGACCCATCTCGATGCCATGCGGCAGGCGCAGTTTGCAAGCGAAGCCAGACCGCAGCGCAGCGTCAATGGCGTCCGCCGGTATTGCAGGGTCGGCGCCGGGCCTTTAGCGGGCCAGATGCCGCATTCCGCAGAATTGTTCCAAAAACGGCGTGGCTATGTCATATTGGGGACTCGGGGTCCGGCGCGGTCCGGGCAAGTGCGAGAGGCGGGACCGATGAGTCGGCGCTTCGCCGCGATCTTCCTCGCGGCTGCCGCGGCGCTATGCGCCTCACTGCTCTCCGGCGCGGAAGCGGGGGCAGCGGTTGTTACGACCTCCACCCCCGCCGGCGCCACGGGCGGGCAGGTGCCCAGTTCAGCGGCTCTCAGCCCTGGTCAGATCGATTCGGTGTCGTGCAGTTCGGCGGGCGACTGCGTCGCCGGCGGGTACTACAACGACAACTCCGCCGATCAGCATGCCTTCCTCATGACCGAGAGGAACGGCGTCTGGGGTATGCCGCAGGGCGTTCGTGGCCTAGCCAGGCTCGGCGGAAGCAGCAGTGCGATCGCTTCGGTGTCGTGCTCCTCCCCAGGCAACTGCAGTGCCGTCGGGGACAACTCCAGCGGCGATTCGGCGTTCGTCGTCGATGAGAGGCACGGAATCTGGGGCTCGGCGGAGCGGGTCCATGGCCTGGCCGCACTCACCGGGAGCGAAGGTGCCGGGCTCTTGTCGCTGTCATGCACCAGTGCCGGCAACTGCGCCGCCTACGGGACCTACGACCAGGTGACGACTCTGGAGCAAGGCCTGATCTACGAACTGGCATTCGTCGTCAGCGAGAAGCACGGGAGGTGGGGCACCGCCCGCGCGGTCCCCGGCCTGGCGGCCCTCAACAAGACGGTAGGAGGAATGGCCGCGATCCTGTCGTTGTCGTGCGGCTCGGCAGGCAACTGTAGCGCTGGCGGGTTCTACGGCAGCTTCAAGGGCTCAGGCTTGGCGTTTATCGTGACCGAAAAGCACGGCACCTGGGGCCGCGCGGAGCAGGTGCCCGGCCTGTCCCGGCTCGGCAAGGGTGGAGATGGAGGAGCCGACGTCAACTCGGTGTCGTGCGGCTCGGCGGGCGACTGCAGCGCCGGCGGGGGCTACGACAACGCCAGCGGCTCCGGCGAGGGGTTCGTTATCAACGAGAAGGACGGCACCTGGCGGCGCGCGGAGCAGGTTCCCGGGCTGGCTCGCCTCAACACCGGCGGCGGTGCCGGTGTCGACTCGCTGTCGTGCGCCTCGGCGGGCAACTGCAGCGCAGTCGGGTCCTACTCAGTCGGCTCCCTCATCTACGGGTTCGTCGTTACTGAGAAGCATGGCACCTGGGGCCGCGCGGAGCCGGTACCCGGCCTGGCTCGCCTCAACACCGGCGGCGATGCCTATTTCAGCTCGCTGTCGTGCGCCTCGGCGGGCAACTGCAGCGCCGTCGGGTCCTATTACAACGGGCACGGCACCCAGGCGTTCGTCGTCAGCCAGAAGCACGGCACCTGGCGCCGCGCGGAGCCGGTTCCCGGCCTGGCTTCCCTCAACACCGGCGGCTATGCCTATGTCAGCTCGCTGTCGTGCGCCTCGGCGGGCAACTGCAGTGCCGGCGGGTACTACACAGTCGGCTACACCACCTACGGGTTCGTAGTTACTGAGAAGCACGGCACCTGGAACGCCGCCAGGGTGGTTGAGTGAGACGCTGCCACTAGCGAGCAAGGGTCGCTATGGCTCCACACGCCGCGTACCTACGAAGAGGTGTCGCGCAGGATGAACCGCTCCACGGCGTTGGCGAAGCCCTCGTCATCATTCGACGTGGTGACACGGCGCGCGGCCCGCTTGACTTCTGAGCTGGACTGGCCCATTGCGATGCTGAGCCCGGAGTGGGCGAACATCAGCACGTCGTTCGGCATGTCGCCGATCGTCGCGATGTCCTCGGGCTTCAGGTCGTACCTTTTGGCCAGGTACTTGGCCACCTCGCCCTTGTTGGCTAGCGGATGGGTGACGTCCAGGTAATAGGGCTGCGAGGTGGCAGCGGTGACGTGGTCGCCGAACTTGTCGTGTACGGCCGAGGTTGCCCGGTCCACCGCATCGGTGTCGTCGCTGACGCCAACCAGCTTGGCCACGCTGCTGGTCAGTCCCTTGACCCCGTCCTTCATGATCTTCGGCTCGAACTTCACGGTCCACGCCTCGCGAGCGACGTGCGGGCCGTCCGGCTTGGGCACATACCAGTCGGCCCCGCTATAGAGCCACACGTCGAGCTTGAACGACGACATCATGTCGGTCACCGGAACCACCAGGTCCTCCGGCAGCACCCGCTGCTCGATCACCGACATGTCGCGGTGGACCAGCAGCCCGCCGTTGAAGGCGGCGATGGGCGTCTTCAGGTCCAGCGGCTCGATCAGCATCGCCATGCCGCGCGGTGGCCGGCCGCTGGTAATCGCAAAGATCACCCCCGCGTCGTGGAGCTTGTGCACGGCCTGGATCGCCTTGTCGGTGAGGATCTTGTCCTTCGTCACAAGCGTGCCGTCGACATCAGCGAGCAGCATCTTGACCGCTGGCCCGCTCATCGGGATGCCCGGCCCGCAGATGAGGCGCGGGCGGCTGACTCGGCCCCCGTGTAGGCCGCGATGACATCCCGGTAGCGGGCGGCGATCCGGTCCACTGCCTGCGACCGCGACGCGTTGCCAGCCAGGAAATCTCTCAGCGCGTCTTCCCAGAGCGTGCGGCCGACCGCGAATCCATCGAACCCGTCAACCGCCGCGCCAATCCTGACCCACTCGAGGACCTGTGGTTCATCGGCACCGCGGCCGAGGACGATGCACTTGACGCCGGCGCGGCCTTCGGTCTGGGCTTGCGCCACCACGGCCTGGCAATCGGCGGCACTGTCCAGGCCCTCGATTTTCCAGATGTCGGGCTCGACGCCGCCCGCCTGCAGGGCCGCGATCGTCTCGACGACCAGCCGCGGGCGCAGTCGCCGGTCGTAGTCGCGCTGGTGACCATCGAACTTGTCCAGTTGCGCGGCCGTGGCCGGCACCAAGAGCTCGAACAGGAACTTGCGGTTCCGCTCGCTTAGCCACTGGCTCAGCCTGGCCAGCCGGCCAGTCTGGCGCTTGTTCAGCTCGGCGTCACCCTCAGGGTTGTAGCGCACCAGCACCTTGGCGAACGTCGGGTCGAACGACTCGATGTGCGCCCCGAAGTCATCGCCGTACTGGAACTCGAACTCCTCCTGGCCTGACCGTTCCACCGGCATCGCCAGCGGCACCCCTTCGGCCTTTGCATGGCGCGCGACGCCGGCCCCGAACTCCTCGTCCACGAGCACCCCGCACGCGTCAGGTGGTGCTCCGGCCGCCAGCGCCTGCCGATGAGCGTCGAAGATGATCTCCTTCACCGAGATGATGCCGTTGCGCACCTCATCCGATACGGGTTCGCTCGCCCCGAACAAGTCATGCTCGAACGAGCCACGGTGATCGAAAGCCATCAGGTACAGCGGTTTGTCGTACCCGAGCATGCGTGCTCCTTTTAGTCGGACAACCTCGCTTACGGAAAGACCCTGGTGTCAGGCAGTCAGCCCGAGATCGGGAGGTGCCAGCGGAACGGCTCGATCAGCTTGCTGACCGAGGACGGCCCCCACGAGCCCTGCGCGTACGACTCGACCGCGGGCGGGTTCTGCAGTAGCGGCTCGGAGATCTCCCAGAGCCGCAGGATGCCGTCGGAGGACGTGAACAGGGCCTGGTCGCCGAGCATGGCGTCGAGAATGAGCCGCTCGTACCCCTCGAGGGCGTTCGCCACGGCGAACGAGTCCGCGTACTTGAAGATCATTTTCTCGCTGCCGAGCGCCATCTCCGCACCGGGCTCCTTGGCCAGGAACTTCGCGGTAATGGAGCCGGGGTCCGCGAAGTCGATGATGATCTCGTTGCGGCGTCCGTCCGGGACGTCCTTGCGGTGTGTCTTGAACATGCGCAGCGGGGGCTCGTGGAAGCCGAGCGTGATCATCTGCCGCCCGGCGCCCATGCTCTTGCCAGAACGGAGGAAGAAGGGCACGCCCTTCCAGCGCCAGTTGTCCACCTCGGCCTTCAGCGCGACCATCGTCTCGGTCTGCGAGTTCGGCGTCACGCCCGGCTCCTGCAAGTAGCCCTCGTACTGCCCGCGCACGACGTGCCGGGTGTCGATGGGCCTGAGCGCGTCGTAGACCTTCAGCTTCTCGGTCCGTAGCTGCCGTGCGGTCAGTGCGGTCGGCGGCTCCATCGCCACGAATCCGAGCACCTGGAAAAGGTGGGTGACGACCATGTCGCGGTAGGCGCCCGTCTTGTCGTAGAAATCGGCCCTGCCCTCGATCGAGAGCGTCTCCGGCACGTCGATCTGGACATAGGCGATGTGATCCCGGTTCCAGACCGGCTCGAACAGGCCATTGGCGAACCTGAAGGCCAGGATGTTGTCGACCGATTCCTTTCCGAGGAAATGGTCGATCCGGAAGATCTGCGACTCGTCGAAGACCGCGTGTACCGCGTTGCCCAGCTTGGTGGCCGACTCCAGGTCGGTGCCGAACGGCTTCTCGATGATCACTCGCGACGTGTCGCTAGCCAGCCTGGCGTCGCCGAGCATGGCGACCACTGAGGAGAACGCGGCTGGCGGCACGGCAAGGTGGAACAGTCGGCGCACCGATCCGCCGATCTCTTTCTCAGCCCGGTCGACTTCGTCCTTCAGCGGGCTGTAGTCATCCGGATCGGCAGGCGCGAAGGACAGGTGCTGCTGAAACTCGTTCCAGAAGTCAGCTTCCTTGGTCGGCTTCGTGATGCAGAAGTCCTGGCAGGCCTGCTTGGCGTGGGTACGGAAGTCTTCGGTGCTCATCGCGAACTTCGCCGGAGAACAGCCGATGATGTTGTACTTGTGCGGCAGCAGGCCCGCCGCGGCTAGGTGAAACAGCCCCGGCAGCAGCTTGCGCTTGGCCAGGTCGCCGGTGGCGCCGAAAAGCACGATGACGTGATCATCGGGGCGGTGACCTGATCCGTGCGCGGCTGCTTTGCTGGTAGTGACTGTGGTCATGACTCCTCGCTATCCGCAGGGGGTTTGGTGGTCGCCAGCCGGGGCTGGCCACCGGACACAGGGAGCTCAGGGAGCCGCGGATTCGTCCGCCATGATCAGTGAGCGGGTAGCTCGCACCCGGCCGGCCGGGATGGACTCGTCGCCAGCCAGCAGCTTGGCCATCGCATCGCGCTTGTCCGCGCCGGCCACCAGCCACAGCAACTGATCGGCGCGGGCCAGCGCGGAGTAGGTGAGTGTCATGCGCTGGTGGCCCTGGTATGGCTCAGTGACCCCGACCAGTTTGCCGGTTACCTCCAGCACTGGGTCGCCAGGCACCAAGGACGCGGTATGGCCGTCCGGGCCGAGACCGAGGTGCACCACGTCGAACCGCTCAGGCAGCACCGCCGCGTAATCGGCCGCCGCAGCGTCTAGATCCGGGTAGTTCACCGGCATCGGGTGCACCTGCGCGGGAACGTCGCCAATGCTCTCGCGCAGGTGAGTGAGGTTTCGATCCGGGTCTCCCTCAGGCGCGACCCGCTCGTCGACCTGGAACAGCTCCACCCGGGCCCAGGGCATGTACTCAGCGCGCAGCGCCTCAAACATGGCCCAGGGCGTGTGCCCGCCGCTGACGGCAAACGTGAATCGCCCGCGCGCCACGACTGCTGCCTTGGCCAGGGAGACAACATAGCTGGCCGCCATCGCCGCCAGGGCGTTAGCGTCCGGGGCAATTTCTGTCTCGTGCTCCACGTGCCTAGGCCTTCTTCTCGGCGTGCCCGCCAAACTCCGACCGCATCGCTGACAGGATCTTGTCGGTGTAGTCGCCGAGCCCGCGCGACTCGAATCGCTCATACAGCGATGCGGTGATGACCGACGCGGGGACTCCCTCCTCGACCGCGGCCAGTACGGTCCACCGGCCCTCGCCGGAATCGGACACGCGCCCCTCGAACTTGCTGAGTTCCGGGTCGGCCGCGTAGGCGGCGGCGATCAGGTCGATTAGCCACGAGCTGATGACCGAGCCGCGCCGCCACACCTCGGCCACCTCGCCGACGTCGATCTGATACCGGTATGCCTCCGGGTCGCGCAGTGGCGCCGTCTCGGCATCCGCTTCCTGCCGGTGTAGGCCAACGTCGGCGTGCTTGATGATGCTCAGGCCCTCGCCGATCGCGGCCATCATGCCGTACTCGATGCCGTTATGCACCATCTTGACGAAGTGCCCGGCACCGTTCGGGCCGCAGTGCAGGTAGCCGTGCGGAGCCGTGCTGTCGGCCAGGCTCGCACCGGGGGTCTTCTCTGCGCTGCCCTCGCCCGGCGCGATGGTCTTGAAGATCGGGTTAAGGTGCTGGACCGGCTGCTTCTCGCCGCCGATCATCAGGCAATAGCCTCGCTCCAGCCCCCAGACGCCCCCGCTGGTCCCGCAGTCCACGTAGTGGATGCCGGCCTCCTTCAGTTCCTTGGCCCGCTCGATGTCGTCGCGGTAATAGGAGTTGCCGCCGTCGATGACGATGTCGCCCTTAGCGAGCATCGGCTTCAGCTCATCCAGCGTCGACTGCACGCTCGCGGCCGGGATCATGACCCAGATGACGCGCGGCTGCGACAGCTTGCTGACGAAGTCGGCCAGATCGGACGAGCCGGTCATCCCTTCCTTCTCTAGCTGCTTGACCACATCGCGCGTGCGGTTGTAGCCGACACAGGTGTGGCCGTCGCGCATCAGCCGGCGCACCAGGTTCGCACCCATTCGGCCGAGGCCGATCATGCCGAGCTGCATTGGCTTATCTGTTGGCATCGCGGTTAGC
>Ga0335073_10004925_pt1 | contig 18718 bp, 10 predicted proteins | sample Lox_Sample_22_FD_207093 | JGI IMG/M metagenome (GOLD analysis project Ga0335073, IMG submission 207093) | Soil microbial communities from Loxahatchee National Wildlife Refuge, Florida, United States - Lox_Sample_2.2 | ecosystem: Environmental > Terrestrial > Soil > Wetlands | place: USA... | reverse complement strand
CAAGAAATACCGAGTTAACTTCCTTGGCGATCTGTGGCACCAGATCGGCATCATGCGCAAGGACCCGGCGCTGTTTCTTTCGGTCGCCGGCAACGCCTACTTCTGGTTCCTCGGCTCGCTGCTTTTTTCCACCATCGTGGTCTATGGCCCCGACGTTCTTCACGTGAAGCAGACCACCACCGGCTACCTGAACGCCGCCATGGCCATCGGCATCGGCGTGGGAAGCATGGTAGCCGGCCTGGTGAGCAACAACAAAATCGAGTACGGCCTCATCCCCCTCGGCTCCATCGGCATGACCGTCACCGGCTTTTTCCTCGGCGGCATGCATGTCGGCGTCATCGGCTCCGCCGTGCTGCTCGCTATCCTCGGCTTCTGGGCCGGATTCTTCGCCGTTCCCGTCAACGCGCTCATCCAGCACAAACCAGCCGAGCAGGACAAGGGCGGCGTCATCGCCGCTGCCAACCTGCTCTCCTTCGTCGGCATCGAGATTTCCGCCGGCGTTTACTTCGTCTTCACACGCTACATCCATCTCGATCCCCGCGGCGTGATCATCGCCGCATCATTCATCACCGCAGCCGGGACCGTCTACGTGCTCATCCTGTTGCCGGAGTGGTTTGGCCGGCTGGTTCTCTTCTTCGTCACGCACAGCATCTATCGTGTCAAGGTCCTCGGCCGCGATAACTTCCCCGAAAAATCCGGTGCGCTGCTGGTGTGCAACCACATGTCGTTCGTCGATGTAGCTCTGCTCGTTGCCGCGACCGACCGCCCTATCCGCTTCATCATGTTCAAGGGCATCTACGACAAGAAGGTCGTCAAGCCCTTCGCGCAGATGATGAAGGCCATCCCCATCTCAAGCGAGCAGCGGCCGCGCGACATGATCCGCTCCCTGCGCACCGCGTCCGACGCTCTGCGCAACAACGAAATCGTCTGCATCTTTGCCGAAGGGCAGATCACGCGCACCGGCCAGCTCCTGCCTTTTCGCCGCGGTCTCGAGCGCATCATCAAGGGCATCGATGTTCCCATCATTCCCATCAACCTCGACGGTGTGTGGGGCAGCATTTTCAGCTTCGAGCGCGGCCGCTTTCTGTGGAAGATGCCGCGCCGCATCCCTTATCCCGTCACCGTCAGCTTCGGCGCGCACTTGCCGCCGACGTCGACTGCCATCGATGTTCGCCACGCCGTGCAGGAGCTCCAGGCCGTCGCCTTCGAGCAGCGCAAGCGCCGCATGCGCACGCTCGACCGCTCCTTCGTCCGCACTGCGCGCCGCTTTCCGCTGCGCTTCATGATGGCCGACGGCAAGACGCCGCGCGTCACCTTCTTTTCCGCGCTCACCAAGACCATCTATGTCGCGCGCCGCCTGCGCCCCATTGCCGGCGAGCGCCAAATGATCGGGCTTTTACTGCCTCCATCTGTCGGCGGAGCGCTCACCAACTACGCGCTGCTGCTCCTAGGCCGCATCGCGGTCAACCTCAACTACACCGCCTCAAGCGAAGTGATCGCCTCCTGCGCCGCGCAATGCGAAATCGACACGGTAATCACCGCGAAGGCCTTCGTCGAGCGCTTCCCCAAACTGCAGATCCCCGGCCGCACGGTCTTTCTTGAGGACGCGCTCGGCTCGCCGCGCTTCATTGAGAAGATGGCATCGCTGCTTCTCGCTCTTGCCATGCCGCAGGGCCTGCTGCGCGCAGTGCTCGGCGCGCGCCGCATCGCGACAAAGCGGCCGATGGACGAGCTCGCCACCATCATCTTTTCCAGCGGCTCGACCGGCGACCCCAAAGGCGTGATGCTCACGCACTTCAACATCACTGCGAACATCCAGCAGGTTTCGCAGGTCTTCATGCTCGATAGCGGCGACCGCATTCTCGGGATTCTGCCGTTCTTTCACTCGTTCGGCTTCATGGCGGGACTGTGGCTGCCCGCGGTCAACGGCGTGGGCGTCGTCTACCATCCCAATCCGCTCGACGCGCAGGTTATCGGTGAACTCGTTTCTAACTATCGCGTCACCTTTCTTGTCGCCACGCCGACGTTTCTGCAGGCCTACATGCGCCGCTGCTCGCCCGAGAGCTTCGGCAGCCTGCAATATGTGCTGGTGGGCGCAGAAAAGCTGCCCGAGCGGGTCGCCATTGCCTTCGAGGACACATTCGGCATCCGCCCGCTGGAAGGCTACGGCTGCACCGAGTGCTCGCCTGTGGTCACTGTCAACGGCCGCGATTTTCGCGCTCCCGGCTTCCGCCAGGTGGCCGCGCGGCGCGGCAGAATCGGCCATCCGCTGCCCGGCGTCTCGGTGAAGGTCGTCGATCTCGACACCGGCGAGCCGGTCGTTCCCGGCGCCGCGGGCATGCTGCTCGTGAAGGGCCCCAACGTGATGAAAGGCTATCTCGGCAAGCCGGAGAAGACCGCGGAAGTGCTGCACGACGGCTGGTACACCACCGGCGACGTGGCGCTGATGGAAGAGGACGGGTTTCTCACCATCACCGACCGCCTCTCGCGCTTCAGCAAGATCGGCGGCGAGATGGTGCCACACGTGCGCATCGAGGACAAGCTGCACGAACTGGCCGGCTCGACCGAACAAATCTTCGCCGTCACCGCGGTTCCCGACGAAAAGAAGGGCGAGCGCCTCATGGTCATCTACACCATTTCCGCCGACAAGCTCACGCCCGTCCTCGATAAACTCGCCGGCTCCGACCTGCCCGCGCTCTGGAAGCCCAAGCCCAACCAGTTCATCCACGCCGACGCGCTGCCATTGCTGGGCACGGGCAAACTCGATTTGCGCGGCGTGCGCAATCTCGCGCTGGCGCAGGGGGCAAGCGTAGAATCGCCCGCATGAAAGCGTTCGGGCTCATTACGCTGGCAGTTGTCTCGGCTGCGGCTTCGCACGCCGCAGGCGGCTCGACAAGCAAGCCTCCCGACCTCGGCCCTAATGTGGCCATTTTCTCGCCGTCCACGCCCGCGGCCGAAATTCAGAAGCGGATCGACGCCGCCTACACCGCCCAGCAGCACTCCGAATTCGGCTCGCAGCGCAGCGCGTTCCTCTTTCTCCCCGGCGCTTACAAGGTCGATATCCCGGTCGGCTTCTACACCCAGGTCCTCGGCCTCGGCGCATCGCCTGACGCAGTCCACATCGCCGGCAACGTCCACGCCGATGCCAGCCTGCCACGCAACAACGCCACCTGCACCTTCTGGCGCGGCGTTGAAAACTTCGCCGTTACCCCCACCGGCGGAACGATGCAGTGGTCCGTGTCGCAGGCCGTGCCGTTTCGCCGCATGCACATCTTCGGCGACCTCGTGCTCCACCAGCATCGCGGCTGGGCCAGCGGCGGATGGATCGCCGACTCGCTCATCGACGGCAACGTCGACTCCGGCTCGCAGCAGCAGTGGATCAGCCGCAACAGCGAGTGGCGCTCGTGGACCGGCTCCAATTGGAACATGGTCTTCGTCGGCACTCCGCATCCGCCAGCCGGCGACTGGCCCGACCCTCCCTACACCAAGGTCGCCGAAACGCCCGTAATTCGCGAAAAACCGTTCCTCTTCGTCGATGCGCATGAGGAGTGGTTTGTGCGGGTGCCCGCGGTGCGTACGAATTCCGCCGGGATCACCTGGCATGGCGGCGAAACGCCCGGCACATCCATCCCGATCAGCCGCTTCTACATCGCGCATCCCGACCGCGACAGCGCGGCATCAATCAATGCTGAGCTCGCCCAAGGCAAGCATCTGCTGCTCACGCCCGGAATCTACGCAATCTCGGAGCCGATTCGCGTCGCGCGCGCCAACACTGTTGTGCTCGGCCTCGGCTTCGCTACCCTCAGGCCGATGACCGGAACCGCTGCCATGGCCGTCGCCGACGCCGACGGAATTTCGATCGCGGGAATCCTGTTCGACGCCGGAGAGAAAGAGTCGCCGGTCCTTCTTCAGGTCGGCAATGGCCAGAACGCTACGAGCCACGCCGCCAACCCCATCTGCCTCTTCGACGTCTTTTTCCGCGTGGGCGGCGCGGGCGTGGGTCGCGCTAAAGTCAATCTTCAAATCGACGCCAACGACACCCTCGTCGATCACACCTGGATCTGGCGCGCCGATCATGGCGCCGGCGTGGGCTGGGACCGGAACACGAGCCAGAACGGCCTCGTCGTCAACGGCGATCGGGTGATCTGTTACGGCCTCTTCGTCGAGCACCACCAGCAGTTCCAGGTGCTGTGGAACGGCGACCACGGCCGGACGTATTTCTATCAATCCGAAATTCCTTACGACCCGCCCGACCAGGCAAGCTTCACCAGCGGGCGGGACGCGAACGGCGTGGGCGTCGATGGCTGGGCATCTTACAAAGTCGCCAATTCCGTCACGTCGCACGAAGCCTGGGGCCTGGGCATTTATTCCGTCTTTCGCCAGCGCGATGTCACACTCACGCGCGCCATCGAAGTCCCCGTCAAACCCGGCGTCCGCTTCCATCACATGATCACGGTGGCTCTCGACGATAAGGGCGAAATCGCCAACGTGATCGATGACAAGGGCGGGCCGACTGGTCTGGCGCCGCACCGCGTCACGCCCAAGCTGGCCGAGTTTCCATAATCCGCCGCACAATCGCGGATGCCCCCAGGTCCCACCTCTGGGATCTGGGCGCGGCGCCTTCTCATGGGACAATAAACATGTTGCCGCCATGACCGACGAAACCGCTCCGGAAATCGCACCGCCCGCCGTTGAAACTCCCACAACCGGACCCGCCACCAAGATGCCGCCATTATCCGAGTTCGCACTCGCCACAGAGGCGCCACAGCTTTCCGGAGCCGAACCCGCCGCCGAGGCGTCACAGCCGGCCGCATGGGCACCCGCCGCCGACGAACCAGGACCGTCAGAACCCGAGCAACCGGCCGAACCCGCGCCCACGGAGTCTTTCGGCGACCTGCTCTCCGCATTTGAAAAGACGCACGCGCACATCTCTCAAGCGGGCAAGCAGCTCCAGGGCACCGTCGTCTCCGTCACGGCGGAACAGGTTTTCCTCGACATTGGCTACAAAATCGAAGGCGTTTTGCCGCGTTCGGCACTTCGGCCCACGGATAGCTTCGAGCCCGGCGACGCAATCCCCGTTTCTATCACCGGCCGCAATGAAGAGGGCTACTACAAGCTCTCGCGCTCGCGCGTTGCGCAGCCGCGCGACTGGTCTGCGCTGGAAGCGGCCTTCGCGCAGAAGCTTGCTGTTGCGGGCACCGTCACGGCAGTCATCAAGGGCGGCCTCAGCGTCGACATCGGTGTCCGCGCCTTCCTGCCCGCCTCGCGCAGCGGCGCTCGAGATGCCGCCGAGCTCGATGCGCTGGTCGGAGCCGAAATCATCTGCCGCATCACCAAGCTCGACGTCTCCGACGAAGACGTGGTGGTCGATCGCCGCGTTGTTCTCGAAGAGCAGGCACGCGCCGCGCTCGAGGCGCGCCAGGAAGCCATGCAGGAAGGCGACGTCGTGACTGGACGCGTGCGCTCGCTTATGCCCTATGGCGCATTCATCGATATCGGCGGTGTCGACGGGCTGCTGCACGTGAGCGACATATCGCACGCGCGGATCGCCAAGCCTGAAGATGTGCTGACGGTCGGCCAGGAGCTCGAGGTCAAGATCCTTAAAGTCGACGCCGACACGAAGAAGCTCTCGCTCGGACTCAAGCAATTGCAGCCCGAGCCGTGGCAGAACGCAACGGATCGCTACACGGTCGGCCAGCGCGTCACTGGCACTGTCACGCGGCTCGCCGACTTCGGCGCCTTCGTCGAAATCGAGCCCGGCATTGAAGGGCTGATTCACATCTCCGAGATGGCATGGAGCAAGAAGGTCCGCCATCCCGGCGACATTCTCAAGCAAGGCGATACCGTCGACGCGGTCATTCTCGCCATCAAGCCCGAGGAACACCGCCTGTCGCTCGGGCTCAAGCAGGCGCTTGGCGATCCATGGGCCGATGCGCAGCGCAAATTCCCTGCCGGCGCGGAGATCGAGGGACCGGTGACCAAGCTGATGAACTTTGGCGCCTTCGTCGAGATCGCCGAGGGGGTCGAGGGGCTCGTCCACGTGAGCGAGATCGTCGCCGACCGCCGCATTGCGCATCCGCGCGACGCGCTGCACGCCGGCCAGCGGGTCAGGGCCCTGGTGCTCGCCGTCGACAGCGAGAAGAGGCAAATCAAGCTCAGCATGAAGCAACTCATCCCCACCAGCATCGATGAGTACATCGCAGAGCACAAGCCGGGCGATGTCGTTTCCGGCCGCGTGGTCGAGATATCAGACCATCAGACCCTTGTGGAGCTCGGCGAGGGCATCCGGGCTACCTGCGGTGCGGCAGTTTCTTCGAAACCTCAGGTCGGCGGCAAGGTGGCCGTCCCGGCGCAGGCCGCCGGCAAGGCTGATCTCGGTTCGCTGTCGGCGATGCTTCAGGCGCGCTGGAAAGGCAACGCTCCGGCGACCGGGGCCAAGCCCGAGCCGATCTCCCCGGGCCAAATTCGCAGCTTCAGGATCGTCAGGCTCGATCCCCAAAAGAAGGCAATCGAAGTCGCCTTGGCGTAAGCCCTACAAATACACTTCGTCTAGATAGCACCACTTCCAGTCCTCGCCGCGCTCGGCCGACTGAATGATCGGATGCTCAGTGGCGTTAAAGTGGGCGCGCGCGTGCCGGTTGGGCGAGGAATCGCAGCAGCCCACGTGGCCGCACTCGAGGCACATGCGCAGATGCACCCATTGTCCGCCGATCTTCAGGCAGTCTTCGCAGCCCTTGCTGCTGGGCTTCACTTTCTTCACATGATCTTTGACATGGCTACACTGCGCCGCCATCTTCGACCTCCATCGCCGGGGCGAGACTCCATCTTACACAACACGATACTGCCGGGCCAGAGCGCAGAAGTCGCGCACCTGGGCGGCGATCCACGCTTCATTTCGGCGCAGTTCGCGCGCCAGCAGCCGCGCCACCGGCTCGGCCATCAGCTCGGCGGCATGCGCATTGAGGAACAGCGACCGCGTGCGCCGCGCCAGCGCATCTTCCACTGTCCGCGCCATCTCCTCGCGCGCGGCCCACACAATCTCCGCGCCGATATACGGCAGATCGGAATGCAATGGCGCCGCCAATGCCGCGTCTTCCGCCGCCAGAGCGCGAATCGCGGCCGCGTCCGCGCCATAAACCGAAAGCGCATCGTCTTCATGGAGCGGCATATCCAGGGCGTCAACGTATCCGTGAATGTGCAGCGTCTTGGTTGAGCATGGCTGGTCACGCAGCCGCGCCAGCGTAATCGCGTGATCCACGCAGTCCTCGGCCATGTGCCGGTAGGTGGTCCACTTGCCGCCGGTGATGGTCAGCAGGCCCGAGGTATCGACGTGAATCACGTGATCGCGCGAAAGCGTCGACGTTTTGCCCTCGCCCTTCACCAGCGGCCGCAAGCCTGCGTAAACGGCCAGCACATCCTCGCGTTTCGGCGGACGGCTGAGGTAGCGCGCAGCGGTCTCGAGAATGAAGTCAATCTCTTCGTCGAGCGCACGCGGCTCCAGGCTCGGCGCATCGAGCGGCGTATCCGTTGTGCCAGCGACGGTGTGTCCGTGCCAGGGAATCACGAAGAGCACGCGGCCGTCGCTGGTGCGCGGCACCATCAGCGCGGTGTCGCCTTTCAGGAAGGAACGATCGAAGACGAGATGGATGCCCTGGCTGGTCACGACCAGCGGTTCGGCGTCGGGCTCTGCCATGCGCCGGATCGAATCGGTGAACACGCCGGTGGCGTTCACCACGATGCGCGCGGCGATACGCAATTCTTCTCCCGTCTCGTCGTTGCACGCCGTCAGGCCGCTCACATAGCCGTCGTCGCCGCGTAGCAACCCAGTCGCGGGACAGTAGTTCGCCAACGTCGCACCTTGATCGGCCGCCGTCATGGCGAGGTGAATGAGCAGCCGCGCGTCGTCGAACTGCCCGTCGTAGTAAATCACGCCGCCGCGCAACTCCTCCGGCTCGAGCGCCGGCAGCAACTCGAGCGTTTCCTCCTTGCTGAGCAGCTTCGATACGCCGAAGCCGTACTTTCCGGCCAGCATGTCGTAGAGCTTGAGCCCGATGCCGTAGAACGGCGCTTCCCACCAGGAGTAATTTGGCACGACGAAGGCGAGATCGTGCACCAGGTGCGGCGCGTTTTGGCGGAGCAGTCCGCGCTCCTTCAACGCCGACATCACCAGGGGAATGTTGCCTTGCTCGAGATAGCGGACGCCGCCGTGCACCAGTTTGGTGGAGCGGCTGCTGGTGCCTTTGCCGAAGTCGAGAGCTTCGAGAAGAACGACGTCGAAGCCGCGCGCCGCCGCATCCAGGGCAACGCCTACGCCCGTTGCTCCACCGCCGATGACCGCGATATCCCACGGTTCGGCACGCTCCTTGATCCTGCGCAACATCGCGTCGCGTTGCATGCTTCGCTCCAGCTTGCGTTAGGTGGTCCAGTTCTTTGCACGCTCCACCGCGCGACTCCATTGCGCGCGGCGCCGCTTGCGTTCCGCCTCTTCCATCCGGGGCAGAAAGTCAAAGTCGTCCTGCCGTTGCGCGCGCAGCTCTTCCGATCGGCCCCAGAAGCCTGTCGCCAAGCCGGCCAGATAGGCTGCTCCCAGTGCAGTGGTTTCCGTCACCTGCGGCCGCAGCACCGGCACACCCAGCATGTCGGCCTGGAACTGCATCATCAGGTCGTTCACGGCCGCACCGCCATCGACGCGCAACGCTGCCAGAGGCGCGTTGGTCTCGCTGTGCACCGCTTCCAGCACGTCGGCAACCTGCAGCGCGATGCTCTCGAGCGCCGCACGTGCTATGTGGCCGGGCCGGGTATCGCGGCGTAGTCCGATCATCAGACCACTGGCGTGGGGATCCCAGTGCGGCGCGCCCAGGCCCACGAACGCAGGCACAAATACGACGCCATTGGTGTCGGGCACGCTCGCAGCCAGCTGCTCCACGTCGGCCGAGGCGCCGATGAGGTTCAGGTTGTCGCGCAGCCACTGCACCACTGCGCCGCCGATAAAGATGCTGCCCTCGAGCGCATACTCGAGCCGCCGCTGCGCACTTGCGGCGAGTGTCGTAATCAACCTGTGCCTGGAGCGGACGAATTCTGTTCCGATGTTCTGCAGCAGGAAACAGCCAGTGCCATAAGTGTTCTTCGCCTCGCCCGCGCTCCAGCACATCTGGCCGAAGAGGGCGGCCTGCTGGTCGCCGGCAATCCCGGCAATGGCAATTCCACCGAGACCCAGCGTGGTGGTCACTTCGCCCACGCGCTCGCATGACCAGACGACCTCCGGCAGAAGGCTGGCGGGAATCTGAAAGAGGTCGAGCAGATCGGCGTCCCACTCGCCCTTCACGATGTTAAAGAGCAGCGTACGCGACGCGTTAGTGTAGTCGGTCACATGGCGTTTGCCGCTGGTCAGGTTCCAGATCAGCCAGCTGTCGACGGTGCCGAACGCGAGTTCGCCTTGCTCGGCGCGCGCCCGCGCACCTTCGACGTTGTCGAGGATCCAGCGGATCTTGGTTGCGGAGAAATAGGGATCAATCACCAATCCGGTCTTTGCAGAGATTGTTTCTTCAGCGCCGCACGCGACCAGTGAACTGCAGGACGCCGCTGTCCGCCTGTCCTGCCACACAATCGCCGGATGAATCGGCTTGCCGGTCGCGCGCTCCCACACGATCACGGTCTCGCGCTGGTTCGTGATGCCGATGGCGGCCACGTCGCGCGGCCGCACACCGGCTTTGCCCAGCGCTTCGACGGCGCAGCTCAATTGGCTGGTTAGGATCTCGGTGGGGTCGTGCTCGACCCATCCCTGTTGCGGATAGAACTGCTCGAATTCTTTTTGCGCCAGCGCGGCAATGGCGCCGTTCCGATCAAACAGAATTGCACGCGAACTCGTCGTGCCCTGATCCAGTGCAAGTATAAAAGCCATCGTGTACCTTTCCTCTTCCGCACCAAGTCGACCATGATGGCCGCATTTGGCGCTAACGCGCAATGGCGGATTCCGAGTTCACGGAATCCGCCGTGTCTTTGGCCTTTACCTCAAACGCGCCTACTTCACCTGCCCGATATACACCCCGAATGGCCCCAGTTCGATATGATCGGTCGATTTCGGCTCGACGGCGCCAGGCGTTTGCAACAGCGCTTTCAGCTTCGCCACCGCCGGCGCGCCGTCTCCGGTTGCCAGGTTCACGGTCTGCGGCTGGGCGGTAAAGTTTGCCGCCACGATGACAGACGGCGCTCCGGGAGCCTGGCGCATCCAGCTCAGTACCTTGGTATTCGCGGTGTCGAGCATGACGTCATCGCCGTAGGCGAGCGAGGCATTGGTTTTCTTCAAGCGGATCAGCGTCTGGTACCAGGTGAGCAGCGAGTCCGCATTGCCCTGTTCGTCCTTCACGTTGATGATCGCGTAGTTGGGCGGAATCGGCAGCCAGGTCTTCACGCTGTCGGAAGAGAATCCCGCATCCGGTCCCGCGTCCCATTGCATGGGCGTGCGCTCGCCGTCGCGACCCTTCTCTTTGGGCCAGCCGGCAATGCCCACCGGATCCTTCACATCTTCTTTGCGCGTGGGCGGCGTGGTCTTCATCCCGATCTCGTCGCCGTAATAGAACATCGCCGCTCCGCGGCTCAAGAACAGCACGGTCGAGATCACGCGCTGAATATCGGTGTTGTGCGCGCCATCGCCGTAGCGGAGGTCGAGCCGTGGGTTGTCGTGGTTATCAAAGACCAGCAGCGGCGTGTTACCACCAATGTCGGTCTCTACCTCGGTGAGCTTCGACCGGAACGCCGCCACATCCATCTTGTCGATGAAGCCAAGCTGCGTATCCATCGGCAGCTGGAACTCCGGATGTTCCGGCGTCCCATATTGCTTGGCCAGCTCGGCAATGTTAGGCAGGTACGTTTCGCCGATCAGCACGCGGGTGCCTGGAAATGCGTTCGAGTCGAATGTATCCATGTACGCCCGCATTTCCTGCATCACGGGATGAACCTCGGGCAGGTTGTTGGTCCGCGTATCGTTTAGAGCGATGTCGCCGTAGTCGTTGAGATAGGGTTTGCCGTCCTTGTCCTTGAGAACTTCCTCATCGCGCATCTCCGGGTCCTCGAAGAGCGTGGTGATGGCGTCGAAGCGGAAGCCGGCCACACCGCGCTTGAGCCAGAAGGCGATGATGTCTTTGAACGCCTGGTGCACCTTGGGATTGTTCCAGTTCAGGTCGGGTTGCTTCACATAAAACTTGTGATAGTAGTACTGGCGCGTCTTTTCGTCCCACTGCCACGCCGAGTGCCCGAAGTCCGACTGCCAGTTATTCGGCGGCTCGCCTTTGTCCGTCGCTGTCTCGTTCTTGCCGTCGTGCCACATATACCAGTCGCGGTAGGGATTGTTGCGCGACGACCGGGACTCGATGAACCACTTGTGCTCATCGGACGTGTGATTCATCACCATGTCCAGGATGATGCGGATATGGCGCTTGCTGGCTTCGGCGACCAGGTGGTCAAAATCGGACAGCGTGCCGTACTGCGGGTCGATGTTCTCGTAGTCTGATATGTCGTAACCGAAGTCCGCCTGCGGCGACGGGTAGCATGGCGTGATCCAGATTGCATCCACGCCCAGCTTCTTCAAATAGTCCAGCCGCTCGGTGATCCCGTTCAGGTCACCCACGCCGTCGCCGTTCGAGTCCTGAAAACTGCGCGGATAGACCTCGTAGAAGACGGCGTTCTTCCACCAGTCCTGCTCCGAAGCGCCTTTTGGCTGGTCGCTTGAAGGGACAAGTGCGGCGAGCGCGGGCGGGGCGAAAGATGCCGCCGCCAGCGCAAGCGCACACACAACGATGCTGCTTTTCATGAATCTGGTCCAGTGCATTGCAGTCTCCTCTTGCTTCTGTTTCCGCCACTCGTAACTCCGGCAGCGGTTCAACCAAGAAAAACTATCACATCCCGGGAGTTTTGACGCGGATGCATGGATGAAGCAACCGTCGCGGGCTTCAACGGAGTCAGTTGCCATGCCCGCCGGATGGCTTGATCTCTGCCACGAAAGCTCCATATGGATCGAAGAGGATTGTGTTCGCCTTGTCGTTCCCGATAACTCCGACCGCGCAGAGCCAGTCCAGCCCCAAACCGTCGACGCCATGTTTTTGCCAATCCAGTGTGATCGTGCGCGGTTTTCCACTCATGTTCAGCGCCACGACAACGGCGGTATCACCGCTCTTGCGCACGAAGGCAAAGAAGTTGGGATCCTCATCGTTGATCGTGATTTGCACTCCGTCGCGCAAGGCAGCGTTCGTTTTGCGCAACCGGAGCAGCGTTTTGTAGGTGTTGTAGATCGAGTTCGGATCCTTGGCCTCGGCCGCTACGTTGTACGTGACCGCGCTGGGTGGAATGGGCAGCCACGGCTTCGTGCTGGTTGTGAATCCAGCGCCCGGCCCCGGCGTCCATTGCATCGGCGTGCGCTCGCCGTCGCGCCCTTTTTCTTTCGGCCAGCCGAGCTTGCCGATCGGGTCATGCACATCCTCGATCCGCGCCGGGGCGGTCGTGCGCATGCCGATCTCTTCCCCGTAATACATCTGCGGCGTTCCGCGCGTCGTCAGTTCCAGCACCGCCATCAGCTTCGCGATCTGATCGTTGTGCTTGCCGTCGCCATAGCGGTCCCACTGGCGGGGCTGATCGTGATTGGAGAAGAAATACTCGGGCTGTCCGTTCGCCGTATTGTTCTCAACGTCTTCGAATAGCCGGCGGAACCTTGCCGCCGAGAGCTCATTCACGTCGGCAATCTGGAAGTCCATGGGCAACTGCACTTCGTCGCCGTTGCCGTACATGCTTGTCAGCGCCTCGATATCGGGCTCATCCGCCTCGGTCACCAGCACCGGATTGCCTGGGTATTTATTCACGACGCGGCGCACTTCTTTCAGCACGTCGTGCACCTCGGGCAAGTCGTCGGTGTACTTGTGCTGGATATTGCGGTCGCCGTACACGTTATGACCGGGCAGGTAGGGATCGTCGTGCAGGCTCGGATCCTCGAACAGCCGCGACACCGCGTCGATCCGGAATCCCGCCACTCCGCGCCGCATCCAAAAGTCGAGTACCCCGTCCATCGCCTGGTGCACCTCGGGATCGCGCCAGTTCAGGTCCGGCTGCTGGACATAGAAGTAGTGGTAGTAGTACTGCCGCGTCGTCTCATCCCATTGCCACGCCGAGTGGCCGAACCATGACTGCCAGTTGTTCGGCGGCTCGCCCTTATCGGTGGCCGTCTCGCCCTTGCCATCGCGCCAGATGTACCAGTCGCGCTTGGGATTGCTGCGCGACGATCGCGATTCCATGAACCACGGGTGCTGATCCGACGTGTGATTGATCACGAAGTCCATCAGCACGCGAATGTGGTGTTTCCTGGCCTCGGCCACCAGGTTGTCGAAGTCGGCCATCGTCCCATACTCCGGGTCGATCGCCGTGTAATCGGAGATGTCGTACCCATAGTCGACACCCGGGGACGGATACATGGGGGTGATCCAGATGGCGTCAATGCCCAGGTCATCGAGATATCCCAGCCGCGACGCGATGCCTCGGATGTCGCCTACGCCATCGCCGTTCGAATCCTGAAAGCTGCGTGGATAGATTTCGTAGATGACGGCGTGCCGCCACCATTCCTGGCCGCTGCTTTGCGTTGCGGCGGAGGCCGGCCGGGAAGATGTTGGCGCGCGTGGCGCCTCCGGCCCTGTCGCCAGGGCAAGCGATAGGGCGAAGGCCGCAGTCTGCATGGTCCAGTGCATTGCGGGCACCTCTTGCGTTGTTCCGTGCTCGTAACTCGGCAGCGGTGACTCCCCGCCAAGCTACCACAATCGAATCGCCTGATGCCGTGCTACCTTGCTTCCGGCGAAGGCGGTTTTCCGCCGGACATTCCTGTCCATCGGAGGCCGGATATTCCCGTCCATCGCAGAAGGGGAAGGAGGCTGTTGAAATCGTCGGTCCACAGCGGGGACTGAGGGCGCGATTCAACGGGCTGGGCCGCGATTGCGATCTCCGGCTGCTGGAAGAATGCACGGTTCGTCGACATCAGGACCCAGTTGGCCTCGAATTCGCCTACTTCGTCGTCGGGAAGCGACTGGATTTCGAGTGCGGACATTTCAGCATGCCGGGCCTCCTCGGCCAGCACCGGCGCCAGGTCGACATACTGGCTGGAAATGTGGAACGCCAGCACGCCGCCCGGCTTGAGATGCCGCCGATAGAGCTCGATGGCCTGGGCCGTGAGCAGGTGCACGGGCACGGCGTCGCCCGAGAATGCGTCAAGCACGAGCACATCGAAATTCTGCGGCGGCTCGTGTTCGAGCGATACGCGCGCGTCCCCGATCACCACATTCACCTGCGCTTTCGACTCGCGCAGGTAAGCGAAGCGGGCGCGGGCCAGCGTCTCCACCTGCGGGTCGATCTCGTAAAAGGTGATCGCATCGCCGGCTCGCCCATACGCCGCGATGGTGCCTGTTCCCAAGCCCACAACGCCGATGCGCCGCGGCGCACTCCCGCAGCAGTAGCGAAGGGCGAGGCCGACTCCGGAATCGGGCGCATAGTACGTTGTAGCGCGGCCTCTCAGCTGGTCGTTGAATACCTGCAAACCGTGCTGAATCGTTCCGTGAAAGAGCGTGCGCTGGATGCCCGGCCCGGGAATCGCATAGGTCTGCGTCACGCGTAGCGAGCCGTAGAAGCTCCTGAGCTGCGAAATGGTGTTGTGCTGTATGGCGCGAACGTTGAGCAGGGCCGCCCACGCCATAGCGGCCGTGGCACCGGCCCAGAACAACCGCACCAGGAGGCCCGCATCCCAGGTGACTGCAATGGCCAGAGCGGTGAGAAAGACGACGCTCAACGCCAGATCGTAGTTGGCGCGAAACACCATGGGCGAAACAACGCCGATTAGGACAGCTCCGAGGGCCGAACCGAACGAGAGCAGCAGGTAAAACTCCGTGGACCGGCCCAATGCGGGGCGGATCCGATAGAGTTCGCCATGGCAGCAATAGCAGAAAACGAACAGAGATCCGACGTAAGTTGGGACGGAGAGGGCGAGCGGCACCGTAATCTGCTTCGCCACCAGGTATCCGATCGTGGCCAGCGCAAGAGCCAGCGTCCTGAGGGCAAACGATCGCGGATACAACCGCGGACCCGCAAAGGTCACGATGAAGCTGAGCAGATAAGCAGCCAGCGGCACAATCCAAAGCAGGGGAATCGCAGCGACGTTCTGGCTCAGATGCGCGGTAATTGCGCACAGCAGCATGGAACTGGCCGCCGGCAGCATGATCCACTTCGCGCGCTGCCAGGCCGTCACCGCCGCGCCGGCGTCGGCAGGTGTGGCCGCGCGCGTGTGCGCCGGGAGCTTCGCCTGGCTCCATGCCAGCACGGCACAACCGCAAGCGAACACGGCAAATCCGGCGTTCCACGCCGTGCGCTGCGTGCGCAGCGTGAAGTGTGGCTCGATCGCCCACGGATAGAAGACAAGCGACAGCAGCGATCCCAGATTCGACCATGCGTAGAGCCCCCAGCCGGATTTCTTTTCGGCGTGCAAGCCCGGTCCGGAGTACCAATTCTGCACCAGAGGCGTATTCGCCGCGAGGGCAACAAACGGCAGCCCAATGAGGGCCGTCAACAGCCACAATGCCGCCGGCAGCGGATGCCACGAAGCTGCCGGCGCTTCCGCCCGGACCGGCATCGCCAGCCCGACAATCGCCAGCATCAACAACCCGGTATGCACCATGGCCTGGCGGCGGGGCTCGAGCCGGCTCGAAACCCAATGCGCATAGAGATAGCCGGCCAGCAGCGCCGTCTGGAAGAAAACCAGGCACGTGATCCACACCGCGGCAGAACCGCCCAGTGCGGGAAGCAGCCGCTTGGCTGTCATCGGTTCGACCAGAAAGAGAAGGAATGCCGAAAGAAAGACAACCAGTGCGTAGAGTGCGTTCAAGAACGGCATAGCCACGGTGGTTCAGAAAATACTTTAACGGGAGCAGCATCGCTGAGTCGACGCAGCAGCCCGCCGCAGGGAGTGCCCCAAACAGCGCGCGCGGTGCCGGCCCGCTCGCCGCCTCGCGTGATTTTCCACTCAACTGCTACCAAAGTCGGCGGATGCTCCCACTTCTGTGACTGTTGTAACGGAAGTAACCTGCCTACAATCAAGGCCGAGGGAAAGAGTTCTTGCCGAGAGGCTCCAAACTCTGGATCGCTTTGGCTGTGTGCCTCGTCCTGGCTGAGGTCACTGCGTGGGCGTTCCTGCGCCCCGGACTCACGCTCACGGCCGTCAGCGATATTGTCGAATCCCTCATCCTTCTCGCGCTCCTCATCGTTTTCAAGCAGAACGCAGCTCAGAGCCACGGGCGACTGCGCTCGGTCTGGGCTCTTCAGGGCATCTGCTGGTCGTTCTGGCTCGTCGATCAGTGCGCCTGGACAGTCTGGGATGTAATTCTGCGCAGGCCCGTACCGGAAATGTTCCCCGGGGACGTAATTCTGTTCCTTGCCGGTGTCCCCATGCTCGCCGGGCTCTTGCTGCGGCCTCATCTCGAACCATCCAAGCGCAGCGTTCGCCTTGGCATGCTCGACTTCTTCCAGCTCATGTTGTGGTGGGTCTTCTTTTACGTCTACCTCGTGATGTGCTGGCAGTTCGGGTCGCCCAACTCCGGTCTCTACAACAGGAATTACGACCGCCTCTACCTGGTCCAGATCTTTGTACTGGTCACCGTTCTCGCCCAGCTGCTGCGCCAGAGCTCGGGGCAGTGGCGGCGATTCTACTTTGTGTTTCTCGGGGCGGCGCTCTTCAACAGCCTCGCCGTTGTCGCCGAAAACCGCGCCATCGAGCAGAACATCTACTTCAACGGCTGCTGGTATGACCTCCCCTTCATGGCATCGCTCGCGTTTTTCATTTACGTGGCCGTGAAGGGGCGCGGCCTCACTCCGGCACCGGAAAGTAACAGGGATCGAAGATATCGACACTGGATGGCCAGCCTGGCCATGCTTGCTGTGCTGTCTCTGCCCGTCATTGTCGTGATCGCCGTCAGCGACAATTCCACTCCGCTTCGCGTCGTGCACTTCCGCGTCGTTGTCACCGCCGTCGCGATGTTCCTGATGGCTTCCCTCGTGTTTGTGAAGCAGCGTCGGCTGCATGAGGAGCTGAAGCGGACGAACCAGACTCTGGAAAGGGCCTCGATGACCGACCCGCTGACTGGAATCCGCAACCGGCGGTTCTTTTCGGCGACGATCGAAAGTGATGTCGCCCAGGCCTTGCGAGCCTACGCAGAAGGGCGTGACCGGTCGATGCGCGACCTCGTCTTCTATCTCATCGACATGGACAACTTCAAAGAAATCAATGATTTGTATGGTCACGATGCGGGAGATCGCGTGCTGATTGAGGCCACGCGGCGCATTGCGTCCGCCGCCCGCGATTCCGACGTGCTGCTGCGCTGGGGCGGGGAGGAATTCCTGATCGTTTCGCGCTCCGCTGACCGCAGGCAGGCCGACGTTCTGGCGCTTCGCATCATGCAGGCGGTGCGGGCTGAGCCCTTTGCCATCAGCACTTCGCAGCAGGTGCGGCGTACGTGCTCGATCGGCTGGGCGGCGTTTCCGTGGCGCGAGGAGAGCCCCGAGGCGGTCGGATACGAGGAGGTTCTGAACCTCGCGGATCGCGCGCTGGGCCAGGCAAAACGTGCGGGAAAAGACCAAGTCATCGGCATGACGCCGATGCGTGCCGACGCCAATCCGGCGCCGGCTCACCGGCGCGATCCGGATTCGTTTCTCACGCGCGCCCTGCGACACGCGGAATCAATCGACCTCCAGCTCGCCGGTCCGCGATAGGGCGAGATCCCAGCCCGTCGCAGACGCTTTTTTCCCTGGCACATCCGCGTTTGCCCGCTGCTCCACACTGTGCTAACCTTGACTTCTGTGCCGTTGTACGCGCGGAGCGGCGGTGTGTCCGCACGGTTTGCGGATTCCGGGCTGCATTTCCCGGTGGCTTGGGCTGGCGTAGCTCAGCTGGTAGAGCATCTGATTTGTAATCAGAGGGTCGGGGGTTCAAATCCCTTCGCCAGCTCCATTCGTGGAAGGAAGGACCCGGATCCGATGGCGGCACTCGAGCTTCGCAGGCGGCTGCTTTTCGGCCGTCAGCCTGTTTTCCGCGGTGTTCCCACTTCAGGTGCAGGCTCCTCAATTGCCGGATCGTCTCCGGATGGAGGTTTATGCGCCGCAACGGTTCAGGGCGCGGAAGTTGTTGGTTTGGGCACAGGTGGCCGAGCGGTTAATGGCAGCAGACTGTAAATCTGCCGCTCCTTGCGAGCTACGGAGGTTCGAATCCTCCCCTGTGCACCATCGGTTTGAGGGTTGAAATGCCAGGCTTGCGGCGACTGTCCGAAGATACGGAGCTCGCCGCGGAAGAATGCCGGCCGGAAGGCGTTCGCAGCAGCGACACGGATTTGGAACGCAAGTATATTCCGGCGCTTGTATTGTTCGGGTTGCTGGGAATTCTGGTCTGGTTCACGATCGGCGAAGGTGCTGTGACGGTCTTTGGCCGGCGGGTGGAGATCAGGCTGATTGTGCTGCTGATTATCGGCAGCTTTGCTTTGCGCACGGTGTTGGCCCGTCAGGCGGATCGGATTCGCCATGGCGGGGAGTAGAGACGGCGATTAGCTTTCAGCCGTGAGCTCTCAGCTGTTGCCCGGTCGATTGAGCCGCTTCGGCTCGTTTGGCCCGGAATCAAGCTGGAAGCGAGCAACGGAAGGCTGGCAGCTGCCTT
>Ga0335073_10004924_pt1 | contig 18720 bp, 18 predicted proteins | sample Lox_Sample_22_FD_207093 | JGI IMG/M metagenome (GOLD analysis project Ga0335073, IMG submission 207093) | Soil microbial communities from Loxahatchee National Wildlife Refuge, Florida, United States - Lox_Sample_2.2 | ecosystem: Environmental > Terrestrial > Soil > Wetlands | place: USA... | reverse complement strand
TACGAGGGCGGCTCGCCGCCCGGTTCGCACAAGCCGAACACCGCGGTCGCCCAGGCGTACGAGAACGCCCAGGCCGGGATCAAGAAGCTCACGACCGAGACCGGCGCGGGCCAGTGGGGGTCGGCGCTGGCGTTCGCGTGCGGTCTGTTCGGCCTCGAGTGCGAGGTGTGGATGGTCGGCTCGAGCTACGACCAGAAGCCTTACCGTCGCTCGATGATGGAGACCTGGGGCGCCACCGTCCACCGCTCGCCCTCGGACGTGACCGAGTCCGGCAAGGCCCAGGCCGCACACCCCACCGGTTCGCTCGGGATCGCGATCTCCGAGGCGGTCGAGGTCGCCGCCCAGAACGACGACACGAACTACTCGCTCGGTTCGGTGCTGAACCACGTGCTGCTGCACCAGACCGTGATCGGGCAGGAGGCGCTAGCACAGATGGCGATGGCCGGCGAGGAGCCCGACACCGTCATCGCCTGCGTCGGCGGCGGCTCGAACTTCGGCGGGCTCACCTTCCCGTTCATCCGCCGCGTGATCCGCGGCGACGCCAAGACCCGGTTCATCGCGGCCGAGCCGGCGGCGTGTCCCACGCTGACGCGCGGCGTCTACGCCTATGACTTCGGCGACACGGTCGGGCTCACCCCGCTGATGCCGATGTTCACGCTCGGGCACGACTTCGTGCCGCCGCCGGTGCACGCCGGCGGCCTGCGCTACCACGGCGACTCGCCGCTCGTGTGCGGGCTGGTCAAGCAGGGGCTGGTCGAGCCTCGCGCGTATCGCCAGAACGAGACGTTCGAGGCGGCGGTCCGGTTCGCCCGGACCGAGGGCATCATCCCGGCGCCCGAGCCCGCCCACGCGATCCGCGCCGTGATCGAAGAGGCCGAGGCCGCCAAGGAGGCGGGCGAGTCCCGGGTGATCCTGTTCGGGCTGTGCGGCCATGGTCACTTCGACCTGAGCGCGTACGACGCTTACCTGGCGGGCCGACTCGAGGATCCCGAGTTCTCCGAGGACGACCTGGCGGCGGCGCTGGCGAGCCTGCCGGAGGCACCCGCGCTGGCTTGACGAGACGGATGGACGCGGTCGGTAAGGTGACCGTGTGACCGCGACCGAGTCGCCCCCGGCTCCGGCAGCGCCCGCCAACCCCCATCACGATCAACGCTGGCTAATCCTGGCGCTGCTCGGGACCGCGCAGCTGATGGTCGTACTCGACGCGACGGTCGTGAACATCGCGCTGCCGTCCGCGCAGAAGGCGCTGAATTTCTCCGATTCCAACCGCCAGTGGATCGTCACCGCCTACTCGCTCACCTTCGGCAGCCTGCTGCTCCTGTTCGGCCGCTTCGGCGACCTGTTCGGGCGCAAGCGCACGCTGATGATCGGGCTGGCTGCCTTCGGGATCGTGTCAGCGATCGGCGGCGCGGCCCAGAGCTTCGGGATGCTGGTCACGGCCCGGGCGTTCCAGGGCGCGGCCGGGGCATTGCTGGCGCCGTCGGCACTGGGGTTGCTGACGACCACGTTCACCGAGCCGCGCGAGCGCGGAATCGCGTTCGGCGTCTACGGCGCGACCGCGGGCGCCGGCGGAGCCGTCGGGCTGTTGCTCGGCGGCGTGCTAACCGAGTACCTGTCGTGGCGCTGGTGCCTGTACGTGAACGTGATCATCGCGGTGCCCGCGCTGCTGGCGGCGATGGTGCTACTCACCAACCACGTTCCGGCCGAACGTCCCAGGCTCGACGTACCCGGCGCCGTGGCCGTGTCACTCGGCCTGTTCCTGATCGTCTATGGCTTCTCACAAGCCGAGCCGCGTGGCTGGACGGACTGGGAGACGCTCGGCTCGCTGATCGTGGGCGTGATCCTGCTGATCGCGTTCGCGGTGATCGAGCGCCGGGCTGCTCATCCGCTGCTCCCGCCGCGGGTGGTGCTCGACCGCAACCGCGGCGGCTCGTACCTGTCGGTGCTGATCTCGGGCGCGGGCCTGTTCGGCGTGTTCCTGTTCCTCACCTACTACCTCCAGAAGACGCTCCTGTACAGCCCCGTGACGACCGGACTGGCCTTCCTGCCGATGGTCGCCATGATCATCGTCAGCTCGACGACGTCGAACGCGGTGCTGCTACCGCGGTTCGGGCCGAAACCGCTCGTGCCGACCGGCATGCTGCTGGCGGCGCTCGGGATGGTGATCCTGGCGCAACTAGGCGTGCACTCGACCTACGCCGGACACATCCTGCCGGCGCTGCTCGTGACCGGACTCGGCCTCGGGTTGATCTTCGCGCCATCGATCAACACGGCGACCTTGGGCGTGAGCCAGCAGGACGCCGGCGTCGCCTCGGCCACCGTCAACAGCTGCCAGCAGGTCGGCGGTTCGATCGGCACCGCGTTCCTGAACACGATCGCCACGACCGCGGTCACCAGCTACCTCGTCGGCAGGGCGCACACCCCGTTGGTGGCCGCGCAGGCCGCCGTGCACGGCTACACGGTCGCTTTCTGGTGGGCGGCCGGTATCTTCCTGTTCGGTGCGGTGGTGTCGGGGACGCTGCTGCGGCCGGGCGCGGCCGCCGCCCTGGCCGAGGGCGACGCCGTGGCGGTTGCGGTGTGACCATGGTGGTGACGATCTCCGCGTCCTACGGCGCTGGCGGGAGCTGGGTCGGGCCGCAGGTGGCCGAGCGCCTTGGGTGCCGGTTCATCGACCGGGCGATCCCGGTGCAGGTGGCCGAGCGCCTCGACGTCCCGGTCGAGCACGCCCATGTGCACGACGAGGCGGCCGCGCCTCGGTTCACCCGGCTGCTCGCGCGCCTACCGAATACGAGCGGCGTCGTGCTGCCCGAGGCGACCAGTGCCGAGTTCTGCCGCGAGACCGAGCGGCTTCTGATCGAGGCCGCCGACGCCGGCGACGTCGTCGTGCTCGGGCGGGCCGGCGCGATCGTCCTGCGCGACCGCCCCGGCGCGTTCCATGTTCGCCTCGACGGCCCCGAGGAGGCGCGCGTGGTCCAGGGGATGCGCGTCGAGGAGATCGACGAGGAAGAGGCCCGGCGCCGGCAACGGACCTCCGACCGCGCCCGGATCGACTACGTCAAGCACTTCTACCGCACCGACCCCCGCGACCCGCGCCACTACCAGCTCGTGCTGAACTCGACCGCGGTGCCGCTGCCGGCGTGCGTCGACTTGATCGTCGCGGCCGCCCGCGCGATTTAGGGGTCTCGCTTCGCTCGACGTCCCTGGGGCCGAGTACCCCGTCCGGACGGGGTCGCGTGGTCCCACGGACGCCGCCCTAGGCGGCCCAGAGGTAGCCGTTTGATTCCGCGCGGCCGTGCGGGCTGGCGCTCGAACGGCGGGCACCTGAAAGGGGGTGCCGCGGGTTCACCCCGGGTCGACCCTAGAAAGAACCAACACCTAACGCGACATTCGCGCCGATCCGCGCCCGCTGTGCCGTGTTGCCCGCGATTATCGTGCGCAGTTTGGCAAGGTCACGGCGGCGCGCGTCGAGTGTCGCGTTATGCATGCCCGCGGCGCTTCGGAACGGACGGGGAACCGCGGAAGCCACCCTCAGGAGCGCGCCTTTATGCCGTCTCAGAGCGCCGCAAACTCCTCGAACAGCGCCCGCCCCGCCGCGATCCCGCGGGGCACGTACTCGGCGAGCAGGTTCTCGTTCGGCGAGTGCAGGTTCGAGTTCGGCAGCGAGAAGCCCGTGATCACGGTCGCGATCCGCTTGTCGGCGAACGCGGCCACGATCGGGAGCGAGCCGCCGGAGCGGATCAGCAGGGGACGCACGCCGAGCGCCCGCTCGAACGCACCCAGACCGAGCTGGATCGCCGTGGCATCGGGCGGGACGATGCCGGGGCGCGCCGTCGAGAGCAGCTTGACGTCGAGCTCGGCGCCGAGCGGCGCCGCCTCGTTCAGCATTCGCGTGAACGCCTCCACGATGGGCTCGACCTGCTGCCCCGGCGCCAGCCGGATCGAGACGTTCGCCACTGCCTGCACGGGGAGGACGGTCTTCTCTAGATGCGGCGACCCGGTCTCGATCCCGTTGACGTCGAGCGAGGGCTCGGCGAACGTGCGCACGTAGAACTCGTCGGCGGCCGACGGATCCGCCGGGCGCGCGCCCTGGTCGGCCAGCTCGCCGGCGCCGGGCGGGAGCTCGCGCCAGCTGGCGAGCTCGGCTTCGCTCGGGGGCGTGATTCCCTGACGGAGCGGCTCGGCCAGCCGTCCGTCGTACGCGACCACCGCGCTGAGCGTCAGCATCATCGCGTGCGCCGCGTTGAGCGCGGCACCGCCGTACAGGCCGGAATGGAGATCGCGCTCCCCGCTGCGGAGCGTGACGTGGAAGTAGGCCATGCCGCGGGTGGCGATGTCGAACGCCGGGCGGTCGCGGGCGATCATGCCGCTGTCGAAGATCACGGCGGCGTCGGCGCCACGCTCGTCGGCCTCGAGGAACTCGACGATCGAATGGCCGCCGGTCTCCTCCTCGCCGTCGCAGGCGAAGCGCACGTTGACCGGGAGCTCGCCTGCCGCCGCAAGCTCGCGCGCCGCGGATAGCAGAAGGTACAGCTGTCCCTTGTCGTCGGCGACGCCGCGGCCGTACAGGTACTCGCCGCGGATCTCGGGCTCGAACGGCGGCGACTCCCACAGCTCGAGCGGATCGGCCGGCTGCACATCGAAGTGTCCGTAGCACAGGACCGTCGGCGCGCGTTCGGCGTCGCGCGAGGCGCGGACCTCGCCGATCGCCAGCGGCTGTCCGTGCCAGTCGACCAGCTCGCACTCGCCGCCGGCGCCCCGGATCAGCTCGCACACCCACTGGCCGGCGTCGCGAACGTCGCCGGCGCGTGCGGGGTCGGCGCTGATCGATTGGATCCGCAGGAACTCGGCGAGCTCGTCGAACCAGGCAGGCACGGTCGCCGAGCCTACCGACTCAGTAGATCTGGGGGACGAACGTCTGCTCCTCGATCGGCGGCCGGATGTAGGCGTCCTCCGTGCGAGGCGGCAACTCGAGCGGCGGTGGGGTCATGTCCTCGTAGGCGACCAGGGAGAGCAGGTGCGAGATGCAGTTGAGCCGTGCGCGGCGCTTGTCGTCGGCCTGCACGACATACCACGGCGCGAGCTTGCTGTCGGTGTAGCGGAACATCTCGTCCTTGGCCCGGGAGTAGGCGACCCACCGGGCGCGGGACTCGAGGTCCATCGGGCTGAGCTTCCAGCGGCGCATCGGGTCGTGCACGCGGGCCTGGAAGCGCCGCTCCTGCTCCTCGTCGGACACCGAGAACCAGTACTTGATCAGCTGTATCCCCGAGCGCGTCAGCATGTGCTCGAACTCAGGGCAGGTGCGCATGAACTCCTGGTATTCAGCCTCGGTGCAGAACCCCATCACGCGCTCGACGCCCGCGCGGTTGTACCACGAGCGATCGAACAGGACGATCTCGCCCCCCGCGGGGAGGTGCGCGACGTAGCGCTGGAAGTACCACTGTGTTCGCTCGCGCTCGGTCGGGGCGGGGAGGGCCACCACGCGGCACACGCGCGGGCTGGTCCGCTCGGTGATCCGCTTGATCACGCCCCCCTTGCCGGCGGCGTCGCGCCCCTCGAAGACCACCACGATCTTCAGCCCTTTGGCGCGCACGTACTCCTGCATGATCACGAGCTCGCGCTGCAGCTTCAGCAGCTCCTTGTCGAACCGCTTGGCGGTCAGCTTCTCGGGCTTCTCGCGTCGGGGCTCGTCGCTGTTGGTCGACTTCGCCTTGGCCATGCGCGCTCCTCTCCTCGACGCCTGCGCGCAGTCTATGCCAGCCGCGACTCGCCCCCGATCGTGGGTCCGTCGTCGACGTGCATCGACACCGTCAGCGGGCCGGCCCGTAGCATCCGCCGGGGTACTCCGACCGACGCCGAGCCCCTGAACGTCAGCCGGGCGCCCGAGCTCGACCGGCCGTCGAACACGTTCACGGTCACGCGGCATACGGCGACGCAGTGGACATCCGCGACGACCACCCGGCCGGCGCGCTCGAACGAGTGCTGCAGGATCGCGACGGTCGGGCGGGGTGGCCCCTTGACCGGGCCGGCCGGCGCCGAGCGCGCCACGATCTGCTGGACCGGCCACGGCCGAACTGCCCCAGGGTAGGAATATCCGACGCCGGCGCAGGCCCAGTCGCGCGGCGTGCGCGCGTCGAACGCGAACAGGTACATGCCGGGGAGCCAGCCGCCGACGAACGCTCTGGCCGGCTGTCCCGGGCAGCCGAGCTGGCCGCCGCTGAGGACTACGCAACCGCTGCCCCGGCGAGTCCGGCAGGCTTCGACGCCGAGCTGGTCTGACTCGGTACCCCAGCCTCCGGTCCAGCGGCCGGCGATCGCGGTCACGTGCCCGCGGAACCTCGGCCTCCCAACGACGCGCGGCGGCGTGACGGGCGTCACCCGTCCCTGCCACGTGACGCTCGCGCGGTAGGTAAGGCCGCCGACGGTCTCGGTCGCGACGAACACCGTGCCCGCCGGCTCGGGACCCGGGTTGAGGAACGGGAACCTGGTCTTTTTCGTCTGAACGCAGCCGGCGGCGGGCGGGGGCGCGCAGATCGACCACCGCGGCGGCGGCCCGGCGCCGCCCGAGTTGGCCACGAGCGAGGGGTTGCCGTGGGAGTCGAACACGGCCTGGATCGTCACGGAATCCCTGAGCACCGGCGGACGCGCTGGACTGGTCGCGGCGGCCGCGAGCAGCCCGGCGACGGCAACCAGGACGATCACCAGCGGGCGGCGAATGGTCAGCTCGGGTCGGGGTTGGCAGCCAGTTGGGCGTCGAGCTTGAGCGGCGCATGGGCCGGCCGCCGTCCCGGAACCAGCAGCCCCGCGAACATGCAAACGACCAGGAACGCGGTCGCCATCACGAACGTGTCCTCGAAGCCGGTCACGGTCGGGAGCCCGTGGGCCTGGTGGTCGACGATGAAGGTCGCGGCGAGCTGACCCCCGAGCGCGCCGCCGAGGGTTCGCATGACCGTGTTCATCCCCGTAGCCACGCCGGTCTGGCTTGGGGGCACCGCCTGCACGACGAGATTGCCGAGCGCGGCGAACGCCAGCCCGATGCCGATCCCGAGGAGCGTCGAGGAGATCAGCATGTCGTAGGGATGGCCGTGGGCGACGACCAGCCAGCCGAACGCAGCGGCGGTGATTCCGGTACCGGCGATTAGCGCCGGCTTTGAGCCGAACCGGGTGGCGACCCGCCCGGCGAACGTTCCGAGGACCCCCATCCCGAACGCCGACGGCAGCAGGTAAAGGCTCGAGACGACGACCGATGCGCCGAACCCGAACCCAGTGCTCTTCGGCAACTGGGCGAACTGCGGGTAGATGATGAACGAGGCGTACATGCCCGCGCCGAGCAGGAACGCCACCAGGTTCGTCGTCCACACGCCGCGGATGCGCATCATCGTCATGTCGATCAGCGGCTCGCGGCTATGGACCTCGACCCAGATCCAGGCCGCGATCACCACCGCCCCGAGAGCGAACAGGGCGATCGTCTTGGTGCCGCCCCAGCCCCAGACCGTCGTCTGGGCGACCGCGATCAGCACACACGAGATGCCGACGCTCATGAGCGCCGCCGCGCCCCAGTTGACGCGACCGGGTGTGCGGACGGGCGACTCCGGCACGAACCGCCACGTGCAGAACGCCGCGAGCAGCGTCACCACGAGCGGCATCCAGAACAGCCAGTGCCAGCTGAGGTGCTCGACGATGACCGCTCCGAGCACGAGGCCGCCGCCGCCGCCGATCCCGAGGATCGCGGAGATCACGCCGATGCTGCCGGCGACCCGGTCCGGGGGGAACTCGTCGCGAGCGATCGAGAACGAAAGCGGGAAGATGCCGCCGGCGACGCCCTGGATCACGCGCGCGACGATCAGCACCGCCAACGAGTTCGCCAGCGCGGCGAGCAGCGTCCCGGCGGCAAGCACGAGCAGCGTGTACAGGAGCAGCCGCTCCTTGCCGTACATGTCGCCGAGGCGGCCGATGATCGCGGTGCCGACCGACGCCGACAGCAGGAAGCCGGTCAGCACCCAGGTCACGCCGGTCTCGGTGGTGCCCAGGTCGTGCTGGATCGTCGGCAGCGCCGGGATCACCGCCGAGCTGAGGACGGCGTAGGCCAGCCCTGCCAGCAGCAGAACGCTCAGGATGACGTTCGCGTGCACGCCGTGCGACTCGGCCGGTCCCCGTGACATGCCTTGTACCTTAGGCGGTTGAGTAGCCTGTCGTTGTGACCGCAAGAATCGCCATCGTCGGGGATGAGAACGTGGCGCTTCCGAGTCACCGCGAGATCAACGGCGTCCGGGGCATGCTCGGCGATGACGTCTCGACCGAGTGGCTCTCCACGGATGGGCCACGGGTGGCCGACCTCGAGAGGTTCGACGGGATCTGGCTGGTGCCCGGATCGCCGTACGCGAACGACCGCGCCGCGTATGCGGCCGTGACTTGGGCCCGGGAACGCGACGTCCCGTTCCTCGGCACGTGCGGCGGACTCCAGTACGCGGTCATCGAGTATTTCCGGCACGTGCTCGGCGTCGCTGAGGCGTCGCATGCCGAGTCCGACGGTGCCGGCGCCGGCAACGTGGTCAGCGCGCTCGCCTGCAGCCTGATGGGCGAGGAGCGACTCGTGCGGCCGATCCGCGGCACTCGGTTCTCGAGGCTCGTCGGCGACGAGTCGTTCGTGGGGATGCACTATTGCGGCTATGGCCCGGCGCCGGGGGTGGCCGAACGGCTCGCCGCCGCCGGAATGCTGGTCGAGGCGACGGCGGACGACGCCGGTGCGGAGGTCCTCGAGCTGCCGGGCAATCGCTTCTTCATGCTCACCCTGTTCCAGCCCCAGATCGGCGCGCTCGCGGGCAAGCCGGTGCACCCGCTGCTTCGCGAGTTCGTCGCGTGCGCGCTGGAGCGCGCCACGGGACGGGATCAGGCGGTCGCCGGCGTGGCGTCCAGCAGCGCGAGCAACTGATCGCGGTCCGGACCCGCCAGCGGCGGCGGCGGACCGGCACTCTGCGCGAGTTCGAAGACGCGTTCCATGAAGTTCGCGTCGTCGAAGATCTCCTGGTTGAGTGACAGGCAGGAGCGGTTCGCGAGGAACGCCCGGAATGCGTCGGCGTCCCGCGGTACCGCGGCCAGCAGCGCGCGCTGAAGCCAGGGCATCGAACCAGGCTCCGGGCTCGCGACGAGACCGTGGCGGAGCGCCTCCATCTCGTTGAAACGGGCTCGGTCCTCCGCGACGGTTTCGCGATACCACGGTGTCAGCTCGGCCTCGGTGACCGCATCCCAAGCCTCGGCGAACTCGTCAGGATCGTCGAGGTGGTCGTGGACCGTCTCGGCGAGTCGCTGAGCGTGCAGGAGGCCGAGCGTCATGCCACGCCCGAGCGACGGGTTCGTGCACGTGGATGAGTCGCCGAGCAGGGCCACGCCGGTCGCCACCGACTTCCCATCGACGACTAGCCGCCGGTAGCGGTCGGCGATCCCGCCCATCGCGACCATGTCGGTGATCGGTTCGCCCTCGAGCCAGTGCGCGTGCAGCGGGCACGCCTGTACGAGCGCCGTCCACGGCGCGGGATCGCGCAGCCGCTTCAGCGGCCTGTCGCCGGCGGACGTGTAGACGGTCACCGACCACGTGTCGTTGTCCGATGGGAGCGTGAGCATCGAGAAACCCCCGATCGGCATCAGCAGCGGGGCACGGTAGTCGGGCATGCCCGCGCTCCCGGCCCGGAAGAACCGTCCGTAGTAGATGAACCCCGAGTCCTCGGCCTCCTCGTGAACAGGTCCGGCTCCGACGGTCTCGAGCCAGCGCGGTAGTTGCGAGCGCCGGCCCATCGCGTCGACGATCAGGTCGGCCTCCAGTTGCTCCCCGGCGTCGGTGTGAATACCCGACACGTGCGGCGGCCCGCCCCCGCCATTACTCGCCTCTGCGACGAGGCCGGCGACGGACACGCCGCGCCGGATCCCGAGACCGGGTTCGGAATCGGCGACCCGGGCGAGCACCTGCTCGAACACCGGTCGGCGCGCGGTGACCGTGCGGAATCTCCCGTCGCCGTCGCGCGGGGCCCGGTCGGTGATCGGCGGCGGCATCAACGGCAGCGGGTCGAACGCGACCCCGCCCGCCGCCTCGAGACCGGCCAGGACATCCGGGAGCGCCTCCTCGAGGACGATCCGGCCCCGCGGGGTCAAGTAGTGAGCCAGACGGAACTGGCTTACGCCGTCTCGCGACCAGCGCTCCCAGGCGTCGACGGGCGAGTCGGGCGGCGGCTCGGGGTCGCGTTCGAGCACGGTTACCTCGTGGCCGTCTCGGCTGAGCAAAACCCCGGCCGCGAGGCCGCACACCCCCGCGCCCAGGACGACGATCTTCGACATGTCTTGTTACCCCCCGGTTGGCAGGAAATCAATCAACAGGCGGCTGACGTCGTCGGGCGCTTCTAGCTGCATCCAGTGCCCGGGCCCGTCGAGCCGTTCGTAGCGCCACGGCCCGGCCACGTTCTCAGCAGAATTCGTCATCTGCCGCTCGGTCAGCGCCATGTCCCCGCTGCTCCAAACGCCCATCGTCGGAGCCTGGATCGGCGGCAGCTCCCGTCCTGCCGTTAGCCAGACCTCCGGCGGGATGTTCGCCCGGTAGTAGTTCAGCGCCGGCGTCAGCGATCCGTTCGCCTCGAGCTCGTCGATCACGGCATCGGCGTCCGGGTGTCCGGCCCACGTGCGGAAGTGCGCCCAGTCGTCGTTCGACAGCCACCGCTCCGCGACTCCCCTGAACTGGAACAGCAGCATGTACCACGACTTCTGGTACTGCTCGAAGCCGCCCTTCCGGAACGTCGCCGGATGCCCGACCGAGAGCGCCACCAGGTGGTCGACGTGGTCGGGCACGAACGCCGCGAAGGCCCACGCCAGCGCGGCGCCCCAATCGTGGCCGACGACATGAGCCTTCGGCGCGCCGGCGTCGTGCAACACCGCCACCACGTCACCGGCGAGCGCCGCCATCGCGTAAGCCTCGACCTCGGCCGGCTTGTCGGAACGGCCGTAGCCTCGGAGGTCGGGCACGATCACCTTGAAGCCCGCCTCGGCCAGCGCTGGCACCTGGTGGCGCCACAGCCGACCCGAGTCAGGGAAGCCATGTAGCAACACCACCGGCCGGCCGTCGCCCGTCACCTCGTATTCAATCCCGACCCCGGCGGACTCAACCCGCACTCAGTCACCCCGTGATTTGAGCGTTTCGTACAGGCGGACGCTATACCAACCCCAGTACACGCGGTGATTCTGGATCAGCCCGTCGCGAATCTCCATCACCTCGACGATGTCCATCTGCTCGCCGGCACCGGCCTGTCGCGGGTACTCCCAGGTGACGCGAGAGCCGTCGGACAGGAAGCCGACGCGGAAGCGCTGCCGCTCGGGCGGCTCGAGCGCGAACACCTTCTCGACGAATGCGCGCAGGCTGTCACGCCCGCGAACGATCCCATCGTCGACCGCGAGCAGCTGGCGGACCAGCGGGCTCTCGAGCGTGGCATCGGGTTGATAGAGCGCCATCGTGGCGTCGAGGTCCTTTGCGCCGAGCGCCGCGTCCCACGCTTCGAAGATGTGCTCGATCGCGTGGGCGCTCGTTGCTTGTGGGGCGTAGGTCATGTCTGTCTCCGTTCGGTCGGGTAGCGTGCGGTTACGATTCACCGTAAGCGCGCGACCCTTCGTGCTCGAGCGAACTGTGCGGCTTTTCATAGACGCGCGCGCGACCAGCCCCTAACGTCGCCGCCGCACCGCCCTCGGGACCGGCCCGCGCGTGACGGTGTTAAAGCGAAGGGAGCAAGAGATGGCGGATGACGCGTCCAGCGCGCTCGGGGTGCCCGAGATCGCCGGCAGCCTTGTGAACCCCAAGGGGTTCACCAAGAAGATCACGGCAGCGACCGCGGGTAGTCAGCTCGGCGGGGCGATTGGCGGCATGGCGGCCGGCGCGATCGCCGGCCGTACGTCAGGCGCCTCCACCTCCGTCGAGATGCCGAACTTCGGCAGGGTCGGGTATGTCGCGGTCAGCGAGACCGAGGTGGCGCTCGTCAAGACGAAGACCGGCGCGTTCAAGATGAAGATCACCGACGAGGTGCTCGCGCGCGTTCCGCGATCGGAGGTCGCGTCGGTCGAGCTCGACCAGGGCACGCTGCTATCGCACCTGACGATCGAGTTCACCGACGGCCTCGCGTGGCGGTTCGATGTCCCCAAGGCCGCGAAGAAGACCGCGCAGGCGGTGACCCTCGCGCTTGGCGGCACGCTCAGCTGAGACGCGGTCCCGGCTCAGCCCATCTTGATCGTCATGCTGAGCTGGCCGATGGTCTCGCCGGCGTGGACCACGTTCAGTCCCACGAGCTGATTGATCGTCTTCGCCCACACGGCCGAGATGTGAAGGCCCCCGCTCATCGTGCCGCTCGTCGTCGTCATATGGACATTGGGCGAGGGCATGGTGGCGATCACGATTCGGTGGCCGTTGACGTCCGCGGTCAGCGTCGCCGCCCCGCCGTGGTGCTTGAGGATGTAGTTGCTCACGCGCACGACCTTGCTGCCGTTGGAGTACTCGAGGCCTCCGCGGGCGTGCATCGTTCCCCCCATCGTGGGAACGCTGACGGTGCCGCCCACCATCGGCATCGTCATCGCGCCGTTCCCGACCTTGGCGGGGCCGATCGGGGTCACGGTGATGCCGCGCGAGCGCAAGAACGCCGAGATCTGCATCGACGCCCGGACGGTGGCGTGACCGCCGGTCACGTGTTCACTCTTTGCCTGGGCCGGCGCCGCGATCGCGAGCAGGCTCACGCTGGCTGCGACCGCGCCGACCGCGCTCTTCGACAGTCGAGACATCTGACAGCTCCTATGGACGGGTGACGGAGTGCCGACTGCCGGGTGGACCCCCACGCCCACAGCCCCGGAGTCGTGGTTGCAGCCTACGCCGATGCCCGCTGTGGCGGGAAGATTTTGTGTGGCCGACTCGATCCGTCCTGATCAGGCAGTCTTCCGTGGATGGTCGGACCCTTCGAGTACCGGTGGCGCGCGCCCGAGACGCTGATCAGCGTCGAGGACTACCGCCGCGCTGCCGCCAGGCGTGTGCCCCGGCTGGTGTGGGACTACATCGAGGGGGGCGCCGACGATCTCGTCACCGTTCGGCGGAACCGGACGTCGTTCTCGCGCTGGTCGCTGCGCGCGCGGATGATGACCGCACACCCCGAGCGCCGGCTGTCGACCACGGTCGCGGGCGTCGAGCTTGCGCTGCCCGTGTTACTCGCGCCGACGGGGGCGCTCGGCCTGTCGCACTGGAGCGGCGATCTCGCCGCCGCCCGTGCGGCCGAGGCCGCCGGCACGCGCCTGGTCCTGAGCACCGCCTCGTCGTGGAGCATCGAGGAGGTCGCCGCGGGCACGCGTGCCGATCACTTCTTCCAGCTCTATCCCGGTGGCGACGAAACGGCCACGCTCATGCAGCGCGCCTGGCGCTGCGGCTATCGCGCGCTGTTCGTGACCGTCGACGTGCCCGTGATCGGCAACCGCGAGGGCGAGCGGCGCTTCGGCTACACGCGCACGGGGACGATCGGGCGGACGTTGACGCTCACCCCGCGAGAGGCGCTCGACATGGCACGCCACCCGAGGTGGGTCGTCGACCTGTACCGCCACGGCCGGGGCTCGATGCGCAATCTGCTCGCGGAGTCCGGCGTCGGGGCAACGTTCCAGTCGATCGAGATCCTCCACCGCGAGATCGATCGCGCCACGTTCGCGTGGGACGATCTCGAGTGGATCCGCGAGCACTGGCCGGGAACCGTCTACGTCAAAGGCGTGCTCGACCCCGAGGACGCGGCCCGCGCGGTCGGGATCGGTTGCGAGGGCGTCGTCGTCTCGAACCACGGTGGCCGCCAGCTCGACCACTCGCTGTCGGCACTCGACGCGTTGGCGCCGATTGTGGCGGCGGTCGGCGACCGCGCCGAGGTACTGCTCGACGGCGGCATCCGTCGCGGCACCGACATCGTCAAGGCGTTGGCCCTCGGCGCCCGGGCGGTCCTCATCGGCCGTGCGCAGATCTACGGCCTGATCGTCGGGCACGAGCGCGGCGTCGTCGACGTGCTCGACATCTTCCGCGCCGAGCTCGACCGCGCGCTGACGTTGATGGGGGTCCAGAGCGTGCACGAGCTCGACCGCTCGTGGCTGATCCCCGTTGCGTCCCCGAGCTGGGACGAGGTAGCGTCGCCGGACTAGTCGACGCTGTCGCGCGCCGGCGCGAGCCGCGGGGCGCGCCGTACGTTGTCGACGTGCGCATTGCGCTGAGCGGCCTGCACATCCCGGCGCGTGATCGCCAGGAACGCGACCAGGCAGAAGATCGCGATCGTCAGCCCGATCGCGACGGGTCCGTCGCCCCACCCAAGGCCGCCCACGCTTTGGGGCTTGCCCAGCCAGTCGGCGAACGACGCCCCGAGCGGCCGGGTGGCGACGTAGGCGAGCCAGAAGGACAGGATCGGATTCCACCCGAAGCGGAAATAGCCGATCGCGGGAACGGCGATGATCGCGGCGAACAGCAGCCCGGAGGCGAAGTACCCGAGGCCGAACGTGGTCGCCGTCAGGTCGCCGACCGCGGTCCCCATCGCGAAGGTGGCGACGACCGCCGCCCAATAGAACATCTCGCGGCGAGGGGTGTCGACGCTGTGGATCGAAAGGGTCCCCTCGGTCCGGTACCACGTGCCGAACACCGCCACCAGCGCGATCGCGTAAATGATGCTCGAGACGATGTACGGGACGCCGAACCCGACGTGGAGGACGTCGGCCGCCATCGTTCCGAACACGCCGACGGCGCACACCGCCAGCCAGTAGGTCCACGCGTTGTAGCGGCGCATCCCGAACTGAAGCGCTAGCGCCGCGACGAACCCGAGGAAACCGAGCACGACCGCGACCTTGGGATCCATCGCGTGCACGAGGTAGTCGGAGGTCGACTCGCCCATCGCCGTCGAGAGCGCCTTGATCGCCCAGAAGTAGGCCGTGATCTCGGGGACTCGGAGAGCGCCGCGAACCGTGAGGCGTCCGATAAGCACGCGATCCATCACGGCCTAAGAACGTTTGCGGCCGTCCAGATAGCTCGGTGATAAGCGAAGTCTCACCGCTGTAAAGGCGGCGTTATGGGAGCGCGATGCCGGCGTCGATCACGTGTGAGACGAAGTCCGCCGCGTCGGCCCGGCGCCGCCGCCGACCGGTGGTGCCGGGGGATGGCGAGGGCGAGGGCTCGATTCGCCACCACCCGAGCGCGTCCTCGATCAACGGGCGCCATCGCGGATCGAACACCTCGAGCGCGTGCGCGCCTGCCTCCTCCTTGCTCGCGATCTCGCCGGTCGCGATGGTGTAGTGAAGCCGCGGCGCCCCGAGGACGCCGGCCGTGGTGAACCGCCGATCGAGCACTGCCTCGCGCACGCCCGGACGGCGCGCCCGCTCCACCCACCGGCGCCAGTAGCTGTTGAGATTGCCGCGTGTCCATCTCCTGAGCTCGTTGTCATCGGTATGGATTCGCAGCCGCTCGCGGCCGGGGCCGCGCACCGCGATCCCGTTTGCGGCAAGCGTGTGCCAGGTCACCGGGTTGACTTCGAAATCGTCGTGCGGAGCGATCCGGAACCGGCCGCTGGCGTGGCACGCCACCGGGGTCACCGTGAGCGGCGGGTTCGCCAGATGGGTCGACCTAACGTAGATCCCGTTGCATACGAGCGGCCAGCGGCGCCCCAACGCCCCGTCGTGGACGAGCGCCGAGGTCCAGCGGCCCAGGTGCACGGCGCGAAGCCGGGCCAGCTCGCGTCGCGTCAAGTCGCGGTCGACGATGGCGACGAAGTCGACGTCACTTCGCCCGAGGCGAAACGCGCCCATCGAGGCCGACCCGACGACGTAGAGCCCCTCGATGCGGCCGGGAAGCGCGCGGTCGAGCCCGGCGAGCAGTTCTTCGACTAGGCGGCTTACGGGCACGGGCAGCATCCCGTTCACCCTAGGAGCGGCGTCCGCGGCGGGTGCGATGCTGTCGGCGTGTTCGATCGGTTCGCAATCAGTCCCGCCCCGAACGTCCGTCGGCTGATGATGACGGCCGCTGCACACGCTCTCGAGGACGGGCGTACCGAGATCAGCGTCCCCGATGTCCTGCTCGCGCTCTCGCACGACCAGGACACCGGCCCGTTGCTCGCCGAGATCGGCGCCAGCGAGAGCGCGATTCGCGCGGCGATCGCCAGCCCCGGATAACGGCTCAGGCGGCGGGCTGCTGATCGACCCACGCGAGGATCGCGCGTGCGTGCGTAATCACCGTGCCGTCGGCCAGCTTGAGCGCCGGCAGCTTGGAGGCTCCGGTCGCGGCCTCGAGTTCGTCCCGCGATCCCTTGCGCAGGAACGGGATCGGGCTCCCATGGCCGGCGATCACCTTCTCGTATCCGATCCCCTTGGCGTGCATCGCTTCTTGAACGCGGCGGCAAGGGTGTATCCGTGGGCCACCCTCGTCGCCGTCGCAGACGTACAGGGTGAGCTTTGGGTTGTCGGTCGACATGGCCGGAATTGTCGCTCCTGTAATCATCTAGGGGCACAAAGCCACGAGAGGAGGATGGGATGAAGATCGGCCGCTTGCTGCTCCGCCTTGTCGTCGGCAGCTTGTTCTTCGGACACGGCACCCAAAAGCTTTTCGGGCTGTTCGGCGGGCACGGGCTCGACGCCACCGCGAACATGTTCGAGACCCTCGGGATGAGGCCAGGCCGCCGTAACGCGGTCGCCGCCGGCGTCGCCGAGGCCGGCGGCGGGGCGGCGCTCGCCGCTGGGTTCGCGACACCGCTGGCCGCGGCCACGCTGACCTCGGTGATGCTGACCGCGATCAACCGCGTGCACCTGAAGAACGGACCTTGGGTCACCAACGGCGGCTACGAATACAACGCCGTGCTGATCGCCGCCGTGATCGCGCTCACCGAAGTGGGCCCGGGCGAGCTTTCGCTCGACCACGCGTTCGGCACCGAGCGGTCGGGTCCGGGTTGGGCGCTGTTCGCGCTGGCCGCGGGTGCGGCCGGTGCCGCCGGCGCTCACTACCTCGCCGAATCGCAGCCTGCGCCCCCGGCGCCGCCCGAGTCGGCTCCCGATGCGTCCACGAACAGCGACTCGTCCGCCGCCACCGAGACCCAAGAGGCTGGCGCCACGCAGTAGCTAACCCCTGATCGCCGCGGTCGAACCGGTCCTCCGGCGACTCGCCGGCGCGATCGTCGTCGAGATGCCGGGGCGTTAAGTCCTCGCTACTGTCAGCCGATTGTCAGGGATGTAAGTCATCCTCGGCATGGGGCGTCCACGTGGTGTGATTCCACGCTCCTGGCCTGAAGAGAACCCCGATCCCGACCCATCGGAGGCCGTCGACTGTGAGAAGACTCGCGAAGTTCTGCTTTACGCAGCGCAAATTTGTGGCCCTCGGCTGGGTGGTCGCGCTGATCGGACTGACCGCGCTCCACTCCGCCGTGGGGAGCGCGTACAGCGACAACTTCCGTCTCTCGGGAACGCAGAGCTTCGACGCCGTCAACCTGCTCGAGCGCAACGCACCGAGCGCCTCGGGCGACACCGAGAAGGTCGTGATCGCGGTCGATCAGGGCCGCGTCACCGATCCTGCGGTGCGCTCGCAGGTGCAGTCGATGCTGACCGCGCTCGCGCGCCAGCCGCACGTCACCGAGATCTCCTCGCCCTACGGACCGCGCGGCGCGGCCCAGATCTCGCCGTCGGGGAAGGTGGCATTCGCCAACGCCACGTTCGACGTCCAGGCCAACAAGGTGACGGCCGCCGCGGCGAAGGCGTTCGTCAACGCGGCACGCGCAGGCTCGGGTCACGGCGTCGAGATCGAGGTCGAGGGCCAGGTCGCACAGGCGGCGAATCAGCAGGGAGCGGGTGGGCTCCCATTCGGCTTTCTCGCAGCCGGGATCGTGCTGTTCATCGTGTTCGGCTCGTTCCTGGCGATGCTGCTGCCGCTCGTGACCGCCGGCCTGTCGCTCGGCACCGGCGTCGCCGTCATCGGCCTGCTCTCGCACGTGATTCAGATGGCGTCGTTCAGCAACGAGTTGTCGCTGCTGATCGGCCTCGGGGTCGGCGTCGACTACGCGCTGTTCATCGTCACCCGCTATCGCCAGGGACTGCTCCGAGGGCTCACGGGCGAGGAGGCAATTGTCGAGTCGGTTGACACTTCCGGGCGTGCGGTGCTGTTCGCGGGGATGATCGTCTGCATCGCGATGCTCGGCATGTTCGCGCTGGGCGTCAGCTTCCTGTACGGGGTGGCGGTGGCGACCTCGATCGCGGTGGCGTTCACCGTGGTCGCCTCGCTCACGCTCCTGCCCGCCCTGCTGGGATTCTTCGGCCTGCGCGTGCTGCGCCGCCGCGACCGCCGTGCGCTCAAGGACGGCAACCTCCGCACGACCGACGAATCGGCCGGATGGGCGCGCTGGGTTGGCTGGATGCAGCAGCGTCCGGCGGTGTTCGCCGCGGTCGCTGCCGGCGTGCTCGTGCTGCTCGCGATCCCGTTCTTCTCGATGCGACTGGGCTCGGCCGACTCGGGCTCGGACCCGGCCGGGACGACCACGCGCAAGGCGTATGACCTGCTCGCCAAGGGGTTCGGGCCCGGCTACAACGGGCCGCTCCAGCTCGTCGCTCAGATATCGGGTCCCGCGCAGGAGTCCGCGTTCGTGCGTCTCGAGCACGAGGTCGCCGCCACGCCCGGTGTGGTCGGAGCGACGCGCGCGCAGTTCATCCCGAGTCGTGCGGCGGGGC
>Ga0335073_10004923_pt1 | contig 18721 bp, 18 predicted proteins | sample Lox_Sample_22_FD_207093 | JGI IMG/M metagenome (GOLD analysis project Ga0335073, IMG submission 207093) | Soil microbial communities from Loxahatchee National Wildlife Refuge, Florida, United States - Lox_Sample_2.2 | ecosystem: Environmental > Terrestrial > Soil > Wetlands | place: USA... | reverse complement strand
TCGCTGACCGACGCCGGACCCCGGCTAAGCCGTTCAAGCATGAGCCTGCGTCCGGGGTCGGACAGCGCATGAAAGACGCGGTCTAGGTCAGCCACTTGGTTAAGCATGTGCTTGAGTATGCCCCCCCGCACCGTCAACAGTCAAGTAGACACTTCAGCATTGACGTCGGCTACGCTGCTTGCCAAGTGCCGCGTCTGTCCGCCCGGAGGTCCCCGGGCCAAGGCGATGCCTGGTGGCGCCGCCTCCCGGTCCAGGGCCTCCCGGCCAAGCAGGAGGAGGCGCCATGGCTGATTCTCATCCGATCCTGGTTACTGGGGTCGGCGGCGGTGTCGGGGGCATCGGCCGGAGGGTTGTCGAGCAATTGAGCGGCCGGCAGGTTCCGGTTCGTGCCCTCGTCCACCATGACGACGACCGTGCCGCACCGCTTCGCGCCATGGCCGGAGTCGAAGTGGTAGTCGGTGATCTCACCAAGGGCCGCGATGTCGTGAACGCTCTTAACGGCTGCCGACGGCTTTACTTCGGAATGAGCGTGTCTCCCGACTACCTGCAGGCCACGGCCACTGTGGCGGCCGCTGCGCTGGACACCGGCTTTGTGGAGCTGCTGGTGAATATGTCGCAGATGACGGTCTCGCAGATGACGCTGACCAGCACGACCGAGTCGGAGCAGCAGCGGCTGCACTGGCTGGCCGAGCACGTCCTCAACTGGTCTGGTCTGCCGGTGACGCACGTCCGGCCGACGGTGTTCATGGAGAACCCGCTCTTCGACAACCTCGCGGCCGCCTCGATCCGGCGTGACGGCACGATCAAACTTCCGTTCGGTCACGCACGAACCTCACCGGTCGCCGCGCGCGACGTGGCCGAACTGGTTGCGCGCGTGCTGACCGACGACCCCGCCCGGCACGTCGGCCATGTCTACGAGCTGACCGGCGCCGCATCCCGGGACATGACGGCGATCGCCGCGGAGTACTCCGCTGCGCTGCGGCGTCCCGTCAGCTACGAAGACGAGTCTTTCGATCAGTGGCAAGCCCAGGAGCTTAAGCCGCTGGGCCTCCCTCCGCACGTGCGCGATCACATTGCCACGATGGCCCGGCTGCACAAGCAGAACAGGTACGACAGGTCGACGAGCGACATCGCTGATCTCCTAGGCCGGCCGCCATCTGGTTTCGACTGCCTGATCGAGGAGACTCCCGCTCTGCAGGCGGCGGCCAGGTAGCTGCGCCGCCCAGCCGAGCGCCTGCCGGCTAAATCCGGTTGACCGCCGGCCGCCCCGCTAACCAGACTGCCCGCCATGCCGCCGGCCACGTCCCTCATCCCCCTTCTGTGGCTTTGCGGCCCAGCGGGTGTCGGCAAGTCAACCGTGTCCTGGCAGCTGTTCACCGAACTGACGCAGGACGGCGCGCACATCGCCTTTGCCGACACCGATCAGCTGTGCATGTGTTATCCGGCGCCGCCATCGGACCCGGGCCGTGAATACCTGAAAGCGCAGAACCTCGGCGCCATGATTCCCAACTACCGGGCTGCAGGAGCCCGGTGCGTGATCGTGAACGGTGTCGTCGATCCCGTCGCCGGCATATACCGCGATCTGATTCCGGACGCGGCGGTGACCGTCTGCCGGATGCGAGCCGACCGGGATGAACTCGCGCGCCGTTTCATCTCGCGACACCGGTCGTGGCGTCGGCCCGATGACGAGTTGGAGAACGTGCTGACCTTCACCCTCGCCGAGGCTGACGCGATGGATGCCAGTACGTTCGCGGACGTGGTTGTCGACACCAGCGGGGCGCCGCCACCAGAAGTCGCCGCGCGCGTCAGGGAAAGCTGCAGTGACTGGCCCGGCTTCAGCGCGGCGCAAGAAGGACCGGACGGCGCCGCGGACAGTCAGCGAACCGGTCTGAGCATGCCTGGCCACTACCGCAGCGGGGCAGAAGCTGACGGAAACATCGTGATGATCTGCGGGCCGGCCGGTGTCGGCAAGTCCACGATCGGTTTCCAGCTGTATATGCGGTACCTGAGCGCAGGGGTGATGGCCGGCTACATCGACCTCGGCCAGCTCGGCTTCCTGGCACCGGGTACGCCCGGCGATGAGTGCGAGCACCAGCTCAGGGCCGCGAACCTCGCCGGAATGTGGCAGAACTGTCACGCCGCCGGGGCCCGGCATCTCGTCGTGACCGGCCGCGTCAGCAGCGACGCGGAAGTCAAGCTCTACCGTGACGCGCTGCCAGCGGCGACGATCACGCTGTGCTATCTCACCGCGGGGCGAGCAGAACTCACCCGGCGGGTAATGTCGCGCCGCGACGGGGGAAGCTGGCCGGAGCCGGGCGATCAGCTGTGCGGGCAGCCGGCCGAGTTCCTGGCCGGCCTAGCCGACCGGACGCCGGGGACGACCGGTGCGCTCGAGGGGATAACGATCGACACCGACGGGCGCTCGGTCGCCGAGTCCGCGGACCTGATCGCGGCGGCGCTCGGATGCCCGGCCGGTTAGATCAGGCCAATCCGGTCCCGCCAGTCCGGGGCGCCGCTGGTTGCCGCAAGATCCTTCGTGTACAGCCAGAATGCCCTGCCGATGGTGGCACGCACGGTGCGCGCGAAATATGACAGCGGGCCCGCCCAGACCAGCTCAGCGGACACGACCCCGCGGCTGCGCTGCTCGGCCAGGCATCGCTTGATCAGCACTGCGCCGATCCCTAGCCTGCGCAGGTCCGGATGGGTGCCCACCGGGCCGGTTTCGTGGATTCGGTTCAGGCCGTAGCCGCAGAAGCCGACATAGCGGTCGCCCTGCACAGCGACATAAAGCCCCGCGTCACTGCTGCCCAAGATCGCGGCGATCTCGGCAACCCAGCTCGCCTGCCAGGTGGAGCTCAGCGACTCTTGCAGCGGCCCGTCGTCGGCGGCGCCTGCACGCCGCACCTGAATACCCTCGGCCGCGAGCCGGGTCTCGTCCGCATCGGTAACCAGCGGAGCCTGCAGCACGTCAACGTCCATGTTGACCTCGCATCCGTGCCGCTGGTAGCCGCTGTCCTCGGCGAAGCACACCGCCGCCGTGTAGTGGATATCGACTCCGGGCCAGGCATAGTACGGGCCGTTTCCTGCCAGCGTCACTTGCCCGCAGCCGCGCCCGGCTAGTGCCCGTTCCATCTCGGCTGTCAGCTGCCGGGCGATGCCCCGCCGCTGCTCAGCCCGGTCGACGACGAGAAGGTCAATAAATCCTCGTGCCGTTCCGTCGTCGCCCTCAGCCACGGATCCGATGCACGCGCCCGCCATCGCCGAGTCGCGAGCAGCCACCAGACCTAGATACGGCCGCCGTGTCACGATCCGCGGAATCGTGCCAGCCGACCGGTCGAGGGTAAGTTCCTGCTCGCACAGGCGGCTGAGATCGCCCAGGTCATGCGCCGACATCGGGCTGATCTTCATGCGCATCCTCCGGCTGACGGTCCCGGGCCCGGCCGCGGGCCGGTGATCAGTCGTGGGCGCGGACGTCTGCGGGCGGGGTTATGCCTGCGGCGACTACTTTAAGAAACGAGGCCGCGCAGCCAAATGTAGTTACCGCCGCTCGCCCGGCCAGGCGCGACTCGTAAGCCCTGTACCGGTCCATCTCCCAGGCCAGGCCGCGCGGTGATAGCGACTCGCAGGACGGCTCCGGCAGCCGCGTCCAGATCCAGTCCTGGGCACGCCCGCCGTCCGCCGGCAGGGCGGCTGGCTCGATGAAATGAGATCGGTCGATGTCAGTGCCCACCTGATTGCGCACAAAGCGGAGGCCACCCAGGGTCTCTTCGATAAGTGCCCGCTCACCTGCGCTGCGGTCGGCGAGCTCGCGGTCGTACACGTCAGGGTGGTAGCGCACCAGGTTGGCGTCGACGATAGTGACCCACCAGACAGCCTCGCTGATCACTGCGAAGGCCCTGGGCCGGTCCAGCCCGGCCGTCCGGGGCAGCCGCGCGACTGCCTCGGCCATCGCCGCTATCGCCCAGGCGAGCGCGCTCTCATCGGCCGCGTGGTGTGCCCGGTCGGCGCGGTTCCAGGCAACGCGGCAGCGTGCTGAGCAGAACCGGGCATGTTCCCTGCGAGGCTCGAACCGGGTACCGCACTGGTCGCAGTCCCGGACATCGCTCACAGTACGATGTTACGCGTAACCAGCCCTGGCCGGCTCTTCAGGCATCACGAACCCCGGCTCATGCGTCCCGCAGCGCCATCGTCAGGCCGCCGGCCAGCAACGCGACCGCGGCCCAGATCGCCAGTACGCCAAGACCAGCCCACGGCCCGACAGCAAGATCTTTCAGCCCGGTGGTGGCCTGGATGTTAAGCCCTGCCATCGGGCTGTAGCGCTCGAGGCGCCGGTGCCAGACCGGATTGGCGACGAACGCCGCGACGATCGGGAACAGGTACAGCGCCCCGAAAACGACCCCGATCGTGACGGCCGAATCCCTGATCAAAGCGGCAAGTCCGGTGCTGAACAAGGCGACTAGCCCGAGGTAGAGCACCGACCCGGCCGCTGCGCGCAGCGTGGAGTTGTCGGCAAGCGACAGTGCCCGGAAGCCGTCCGCTGCGTAAGCGCCCTGGCCAGGCAGGACAAGCCGGGCAGCGAGCAAGGATCCGAGTATCGCGACGCCGCCAGCGACGAGGGCGAGTCCGCCGATGATGGCCGCCTTAGCAGCCAGTACCGCGGGCCGCCGGGGAATCGCCGCGAGGGTCACTCGGATCATCCCGGTGCTGTACTCGTCGCACACTGGCAGCACCGCCAGAATCGCGACCACAGCCTGTCCGAACTGAGTACCGGTCAGGCTGAGCTTGGTGGTGTCTTCCAGGCAGCCTGTACCGGCAGGGCATTTGTTGGCGGCCATCACCGCCGCGCCGACACCGACGGTTAGTGCGACGACTCCGGCCATCAGCCATGGCGAACTCGAAACCGTGCGCAGCTTCAGCCATTCGGCACGCAGGGCATCCATGGTCGCGGTCATGCGTCCCTCCGGCGGAGCAGAACGGTCGCCAGGACCAGCGCTGCGGCGACCCACAGGCAGAGCACGCCGAAGCCGGCCCACGGCGACAGCGGGTACGTACCGCCGGCCGGCGACACGATGCTGGTGACCTGCGGGTAGTTCGGAATGCTCTGCTCGACGGCGAAACCGGCCGCCGGAGTGAGCCGGAGCACCCAGTTCGCGGCATTTGCGGGCAGCACCGCTACCGACAGCAAGAACGGCAGGACGATGACCACGATTGCTGTCGTCACGGCGGCAGCGCTGCGGCGCATGATCGCGCCGACGGCTACGGCCAGCACTGCTGTGACCGCGACCATGGCCGCTGTACCAACCAGTACGCGGACCTCGGTCAGCGTCGATACCGGCAAGACGAACTGGCCCTCCGCGTGCATTCTGGATACGCCGAGGGATACGGCGATCACCGATGCGACGAGTGCGGCGACGAAGGCGGCACTAGCAGCGACGACGGCCTTGGCGGCCAGCACACATGCCCGGTTCGGCGTTGCCGCCAGCGTGATGCGGATCAGGCCGCGCCGGTACTCAGCGGTGAAGAACATCGCGGCTACCACGACGACAGCGATCAGCCCGATGAAGATGGTCATCAGGGGCTGCTCGATGCTGGTGGTCGGGTAGAAGGATCCAGGCCCCGGCACTACCGGCGCGATGTCGCCAGAGCCGCTGATGGACATAGTGCCGCCGGACTGGCGGAAGTAGCCGACGCCCGTGCCGGGCGTGTTGCCGCGCCCGCCGATGTCGTCTCCCGTCCAGGATGCGGCTGGCCAGCGCCCGTTCCTCGTGATGTCGTCCATGACAGCCGTGGCCTGGCTCGGGCCGGACTGGATACTGGCGCCGCCGAAGAATGGCTGCACCTTGTTATAGATGGGTGAGGTAGCGAACGGGCCCGCCTGCACGGTCCCCGGCAGCCCCGCGAGTGACGCCGTGCCGACAAGGAGCCAGTGCTTGCCGTCGGCGGAGTCGTAGCCGGAGATCACGTTGCCGTTGCGGGTCAGCCGCAGCCAGCGCGGTGCCGCGGGGCTGACCCGACCAGGCAGGCCCGCTGTGTCATGGACGTAGTTGTACTGCATCCGGACGCCGTAGCTGGCGGTGACCATGATCGCGGCGTAGGCCGAGCCTTGCCTGGTGCTCGCCGCGATGATGATCCCGGCCTTGGCCCACGGCTCAACGCCCTTGCGCATGTTGGCAAGGGGGTTCCGCGGGCCCTGCCCGACGGGGCTAGCCTGGCCGCCACCAGCGGCGATCATGGTGGTCAGTGAGGTGACGCGGACCGTGAGGCTGCCGTTGCCCGACAGCGGCTGGCGGGCGAAGTAGAAGCTGTCGGTGACTGCCTCTCCGCCCGGCCCGATCGGGATCTTGGGCAGGCATGCGGCGCCACTCAGCGTCGGACCGCAGCCAATGCTGGCGTTTCCGGCCAGGAAAACGCCGAACAGCAAGATGAGCAGCGCCGCCACGATCATGCCGATCACCCAGCCGCGGACGCTCGCGAACTTGATCCACTCGGCCCGGACCACCTGGCGGAAGGCGGCGCCGGCGTTGCGCGCGGCGGGGTGGTTAGCGCCTGGCCGGTCCCTGGTGATGCTTCCGCTGGTCATGGCGTTACCCCCGGAAACTCGCTTGGCACCGCGGCCGGCTCAGCGCGGAACTCGATCGCGTCGCTGGTCAGCTCCAGGTACGCCTGCTCCAGCGTCACCCGCTGGGCGGACACTTCCGAGAACGGCACAGCGTTCCGGGTCAGCAGGGTGACCACTCTCTCTGCCGGCAGCCCGGAGATAGTCAGCACGTCCCGGCCCGAGGCGGCGACCGTGGCCCCCACGCGATCGAGCACGCTCGCCGCCTCCGGTACGGCCGTCGTCCGCAGCGTGACCCGGCCGCCTGCGGCCGCCGCCAGCAGTGCCGCGACGCTGGTGTCTGCGACGACTTTGCCGCGGCCGACCACCACCAGGTGATCCGCGGTGTCCTCCAGTTCGCTCATCAGGTGGCTGGACACCAGCAAGGCGCGGCCCTGGCGGGCCAGAGCCCGCAAGAACTCGCGCATCCACACGATGCCCTCCGGATCCAGCCCGTTGAACGGCTCGTCCAGCATCAGGATCATCGGGTCGCCGAGCATTGCCGCGGCGAGGCCGAGTCGCTGCCGCATTCCGAGGGAGAAGCCGCCTGCTTTCCGGCTGGCAACGTCTTTCAGGCCGGACTGCTGGATCACTTCGGCGACCCGCTGTGCGGACAGGCCCTGCGAGGCTGCCAGCCAGCGCAGGTGATTGCGCGCCGACCTGCTGGGTTGCAGCGCCGACGCATCGAGCAGCGAGCCCAGGTACCGCATCGGATGGGGCAGGCTCGCGTAGGGTCGTCCGGCGACCAGTGCCCGTCCTTCGTCGGGCGCGTCGAGACCGAGAATCACCCGCATGGTGGTGGACTTGCCGGCCCCGTTGGGTCCGACAAACCCGGTCACCTGCCCGGGCTGGACGGTGAACGACATCCCGTCCAGTGCCACGGCTGACCCGTACCGCTTGCGCAGCCCTGCCACCTCGATTGTTGCTTCCACGTCCTGCCCTTCTCGCAGCAGTGCCAGTGACCTGGTTGTATGGCAGCGGCGCTAACACGGGCCGAACCGTCGTTGTTATTTCGCCGTTAGGTCCGGCACGCCATCCTGGAACCGGCGAACCACAGAGCCAGCTGGCCTGAGGCACGACTCTGGCGAGCCAGGAGGAGAGGGCAGCTCAGCATGCGACTCGCAGGCCGGACGGTGCGGCCGTTCGGCGTGCGCCGGACCGTGCGGTCCCGGATGACGCTGCTGTATGGCGGCCTGTTCCTGTTCTCCGGCGCGGTGCTGCTGGCCATCGCGAGCGGCGTGGCCAAGGTCGGATCGACTAGGAGCGCGGAGGCGGTGGGCCGGAGTGTGGGCGGCGCCCAGAACTCGTCGTCAGACCAGTCACGGCTCGCTCAGGCTGACAACCGCATCCGCCAGCTCCAAGGCCAGCTGGCTGCGGCGCAGCATAGCCAGCCATCGTCGCTCACGCATCAGCTCCTGATCGGGTCGCTGATTGCCCTTGCGATCATGGCCGCGGCCTCGGTGGTGCTGGGCAGGCTGATGGCGGGGCATGCGCTCCGTCCGTTGCGCACCATCACCGCGACGGCGCGCCGAATCTCCGAGGACAACCTGCATGAGCGCCTGGCTTTCGGCGGACCGAAGGATGAGCTGAAGGACCTCGCCGACACCTTCGACGGTCTGCTCGAGCGACTGGAGACGGCCTTTGCGGCGCAGCGCCGCTTTGTTGCGAACGCCTCGCATGAGCTGCGGACCCCGCTCACCACCATGCGTGCCGCACTAGATGTCGCCATGGCCAAACCCGATCCGCCGCCGGCCCAGACCGTCGCACTGGCCGGCCGGCTTAGCGGTGAGCTGGACCGGGTCGACGAGCTGCTCGAGGGCCTGCTCGTCCTTGCCCGTGCGCAGCACGGCGCACTTCCCGCTACGGAGGTCCTCGTACTCGACGAGGCCGTAGCGGCCGCCATAGCTGCCAGGGCCGCAGCTCTCGCCGAGGCCGGCCTGACCCTGCGACAGGCCGGAGCCTCTGGCGCAACGGTGGCGGGGAGCCAGGCGCTACTGCGGCGCATGGTGGACAACCTCGTCGACAACGCGATCGTGCACAACCAGCGGGCTGGCTGGATCACAGTCGGGACCTGGGCGGGCCGCGGCGCGGCGCGCATTGTCATCGAGAACGGCGGATCCGTTCTTGATCAAGCGCAGGTCGACAAGCTAGCGCAGCCATTCACGCGGCTTGGCGCGGACCGGACCGGGTCAGAGGGCGGATCAGGACTCGGACTTTCTATCGTGGCGGCCATCGTCGCCGCTCATGGCGGCGAGCTAGGCCTTGAGGCCAGGCCAGACGGCGGGCTGCGGGTCACGGTCGAGCTGCCGCGTGCCAGCGAACCGATCCGGGCTGACCTTGCCGGAGTACCAGGATGAGAGTCCTGGTGGTGGAGGATTCCCGGTCGCTTGCCGATGTGCTGGTCGAAGGCCTGCGCGATCAGGGCATGGCCGTGGACGCTGCTTATGACGGGCTAACGGCCGCGGCGAAGCTCGACCTGAACGCCTACGACGTGGTCGTCCTGGATCGTGACCTGCCCGGCATCCACGGCGACGCGCTGTGCCAGATGATCACCGAACAGGACGGCCGCGTCATGGTGCTGATGCTGACGGCGGCGGGAACGCCCGGTGACAGGGTCGCCGGGTTGACCCAGGGAGCAGACGACTACCTGGCAAAGCCGTTCCACTTCCCCGAACTCGTACTGCGGATCCGGGCCCTGGCCCGCCGCCAGCCAGCTGCCCGCGGCCGGGTGCTGCGCGCCCGGGGCGTCGAGCTTGATCCGGTGCGGCGCATTGCCAGCCGGGACGGGCGCCAGCTGGACCTGTCGGTGAAGGAGTTCGGCGTACTCGAGGCCCTGCTGCGGGCCAGTCCTGCCTACCTGCGCGCCGAGGACCTGCTGGAACAGGTGTGGGACGAGTACGCCGACCCGTTCACGAACACAGTGACTGTCACCATCGGCCGCCTGCGCCGCAAGCTCGGGGACCCGCCTGTGGTCACCACGACGCCGGGGGTCGGCTACCGCATCGCAGGCGACGCCGACTGAGGCCGCTCGCTCTGAGGCCGCTCGCTCTGAGGCCGCTCGCTCTTCATGGGTTTGGCGACCACATAATCGACATAACGGACGCCAAACCTGCATGAACCCATGAAGGGTCGCCGCAGACCGGCGGCCCTGGATCCGTCAGCACCGGTGTCTGGTCCGCTTGCGGCCGGCCGGTGACTAAACTAGCCTCCAGACCCCCCGCACGGCGTTCATCCCGCCAACCCCCCCAGGGCCGGAAGGCAGCAAGGGTACGCGGGCTCTGTCGGGTGTGCGGGGGGTCCTCTTTTACCGTCGCGGTGACGGAATCCCGGCAAGAATGAGGTCATGACAGGCGACGCCCAACGGCCCGGCGCTGGCGCAACGGGCCGGCCGGGCAGTTCGCAACCGGCCAGTTCGCAGACGGCCAATCCGCAAAGCAGCTCCGAGGCCGCCCTGCCGGCGGCGCCACTGGCGCTGTACCGCAGGTACCGGCCGGCCACGTTTGCCGAGGTAAAGGGCCAGGACCACGTTACCGAGCCGCTTCGCCAGGCGTTGCGCAGCGGCCGGGTTCACCATGCCTACCTCTTCAGCGGTCCGCGCGGCTGCGGCAAGACGTCCAGCGCTCGGATCCTCGCCCGCTCCCTCAACTGCGAGCAGGGACCTACTCCCGACCCGTGCGGAGTCTGCGCTTCGTGCGTCGCCCTGGCGCCGTCGGGTCCGGGCAGCATCGACGTGATCGAGATTGACGCCGCATCACACGGCGGCGTCGATGATGCGCGAGACCTGCGGGAACGCGCCTTTTATGCGCCAGTTTCCGGCCGCTTCAAGATCTACATCATCGACGAAGCGCACATGGTGACGAGGGAAGGCTTCAATGCGCTGCTCAAACTGGTCGAGGAGCCGCCGCCGCACCTGAAGTTCGTCTTCGCTACCACCGAGCCGGAGAAGGTGATCGCCACCATCCGGTCGCGGACGCACCACTACCCGTTCCGGCTGGTCCCGCCCGCCGTGCTCCGCGAGCATCTGGAGCAGATCCTGGCCGCGGAAGAGGTGCCATACGAGCCGTCGGTGCTGCCGATCGTCGTGAGGGCCGGGGCTGGCTCGGTTCGCGACGCATTGTCCGTGCTTGATCAGCTGATAGCCGGCTCTGATGCTGGCGGCCTTCGGTACGACCGGGCAATCGCCCTGCTTGGCTATACCGACGACCGGCTGCTAGATGAAGTCGTCGGCGCCTTCTCTGCCGGTGACGGCGCGGCTGTCTTCCACGCCATCGATCAGGTGGTCGAGGCCGGTCACGATACCCGCCGGTTCGCTGCCGACTTGCTTGACCGGCTGCGTGACCTGATCGTGCTGTCCGCAGTGCCTGATGCGTCGACCACCGGCCTGATCGACGCGCCGGCTGACAGGCTGGAACAGATGAGCGCCCAGGCGGCCGCGTTCGGCCAGGCGGGGCTCACCAAAGCCGCCGAGGTCATCAGCGCGGGACTGCTAGAGATGCGGGGCGCAACCTCGCCCCGGCTGCTCCTGGAGCTCATGTGCGCCCAAGTGCTGCTACCAGCCGGCAGCGCTGAGAACGCCGCGCTAGCGGAACGGATCGACCGGCTCGAGCGCATGCTCAGCTCGTCGCACCAGTCCGTGCTTGACGGGCCCGCGCGAGATAGACCCGGGCCCGGGCGCGCGGCTACCGGCCCCGCGGCGTCGGCCTCCGCTGCTGCCAGGGCGCCGGCTGCTGCCAGGGCGCCAGCCGACACTGCGCCAACCCCTCGCCAGCCGGCCCAGCCAGAGACCGGAGACGCGCGCCAGTCTGGGTTGCGGGTGGATGCGGAAGCGATCCGGGCGCGCTGGCCGGACATCCTGGCGGCGGTCCAGAGCAAGCGGAAGGTGGCCTGGATCCAGCTGAGCAACGCCAGCGTGGAGTCGTATGCCGACGGTGTGCTAACACTCGCGTTTGCCCAGGCCGGATTTGCCCACGGTTTCCAGACCGGAGGCTACGACCAGGACCTGAGCCAGGTGCTGGCTGCCATGTTCGGGAAGTCCCCGCAGATCAAGACGACAGTGCTGGCAGGCGGGGGGGTAGCAGGCGGGGGGCTGGCCAGCGAGAGGCTTGCTGGCGGAGGACCGGCTGGCGGGGCGTCGGCTGGCGGAGGGCCAGTTAGCAGGAGCGGGTCAAGTTCCAGCGGGTCGGCTCGCGGTTCCCGCCCGGACGTAACTCCAGGCGCATCGTCGTCATATCAAAGCGAGAGCCGCGGCAACCAGCCCGGCGCCAACGGTGCGACCCAGTCCCGTGCGGGGAGCCGCCCGCGACAGGCGCCTGTCGGCGACACCCGAGAGCATCCGCGAGGCGAGCGGTTCGCAGGCGCAGAGAGCGAACCGGAGCCCTCTGACCTCCCCGCACCGGACATGCTTACCGGTACCGACCTTATCGAGCGTGAGCTCGGCGGCCGGGTAATCCAGGAGCTAGACGGATCCTGATCGGCAGGCCGGCCGGAACGTGCCGCGCCGAGGCGGAAGCCGTAGGCTCGGGGTGTCTAGCCGATCGGACTTGGGAGGTCGCGTGGAGCCGGGTGGCCAGCTCGATATGCAGCAACTCCTAGCAGCGGCCGCGGCCATGCAGAGCCAGCTCATGAACGCGCAGCAAGAGCTCGCCGACGCCGAGATTGAGGGCACCGCTGGCGGTGGCCTGGTCCGAGCGACCGTCAACGGCCAGGGCGAGCTGGTAGATGTCTCGATTGATCCGGCGGCCATCGACGCTGCCGACCCGCAAGAAACGGCGCAAACCATCTCTGACCTGGTGCTGGCGGCGTATCGGGATGCCTGCCGGGCGGTCGATGACTTGCAGCAGGAGACGATGGCGCCGTTCGCGGCCGGGTTCGGCGGGGCTATCCAGGGTGGGGCCAGCCAGGACGGATTGCCAGACCTGACGGGACTACCCGGCTTCCTCGGCACCACTGGATCCGGGGAGTCGGGCCAAGAGTCACCCGGCACTGAGCCGTCGGCCGAAGACCCGCCTGCCAGCGAGAGCTAGGCAGGCGCGAAGTGTACGAAGGCGTTGTCCAGGACCTGATCGAGGAGCTCGGCCAGCTACCGGGTGTCGGCCCGAAGGGCGCGCAGCGAATTGCCTTCTACCTGCTGTCCGCCGACCCGGTGGATGTCAAACGGCTCGCGGCCGTGCTGGTGGAAGTCACCGAGCGGGTCAAGTTCTGCCGCGTGTGCTTCAACGTGGCCGAGGATGACGAGTGCCGCATCTGCAAGGACGGGCGCCGGGATCCGTCGGTGATCTGCGTTGTCGAAGAGCCGAAGGACGTAGCCGCGATCGAGAAAATCCGGGAGTTCCGCGGCCGCTATCACGTGCTGGGCGGCGCGATCAGCCCGATCGACGGCGTCGGGCCAGACGACCTGCGGATCCGGGAGCTGATGACAAGACTCGCTGACGGTGGCGTCACCGAGATCATCCTGGCGACGGACCCGAACCTGGAAGGCGAGGCGACCGCTACCTACCTGGCGCGGATGATCAAGCCGCTCGGGCTGCGTGTCACCAGGCCTGCTAGTGGCCTGCCGGTCGGCGGCGAACTTGAATATGCCGACGAGGTAACTCTGGGCCGGGCGTTCGAGGGACGGAGGCTGCTAGATGTCTGATTCGCCGCGGTGGCCAGCCAGCAAGTCCGCCGTATCTGTAGACGGTGCGGCTGAGGCTGCCGATCTCGCGCCGGACCAGCCTGCTGCGGACTGGCGGCCGCTGGCCGACCGGATCGCCGGGAACGCGCGCGACTTCCTCGATGGCCTCGCCGCAGTGGCGCGCGGAGAGGGCGCGGAAGAGACCGTGCCGCTGCTCTTGCTCGAGGTTGCGCAGGTAATGCTGGCCGGTGCCCAGCTCGGCGCCAGCAAGGACGTCATCCTGCCGAGTAACTGGGAGCCGGACGTCGGCGCGGATCCGGACGTTGACCTGGACACGCTGCGTACGGGCCTGGCAGCAAGGCTAGTCGGGTTTGACGATTATGCCGAGATTTTTGATCCTTTCGCCGATACCCAGGCTACCCCGTTCCGGCTCTCTGATGATCTTGCGGCGGTGGCGGCGGACCTCGTCCACGGGCTGAAGCATTACGAGACAGGACGAGTAGCCGAAGCGCTCTGGTGGTGGCAGTTCTCTTACGTGAACCACTGGGGCACGCATGGTGGCGCGGCACTGCGGGCGCTGCACTCAGTGGTCGCGCACGCCAGGCTGGACGTCGCGGAGGAACCGGCCGCGCGGTAGCAGGCCGTTGTCTCGGTAGACTCGGGGTTCCGGCCAGGAACGCGCCGGCCCGCGGTGGGTCCGGCCGGACTGGCAGTCAGCTAGCGGTACGCCGATACGGAGGAGCGCGCGCAGCCGTGGCCTTGGTCGTGCAGAAATACGGCGGTTCGTCGGTCGCTGATGCGGACGGCATCAAGCGGGTCGCGCAGCGTATCGTCGCCACCCGGAAGGCCGGGAACGGCGTAGTAGTCGTGGTGTCGGCCATGGGTGACACCACTGACGAGCTCAGGGACCTGGCGAATCAGGTGAGCCCGGCGCCGCCGGGCCGCGAGCTGGACATGCTGCTGACGGCCGGCGAGCGGATCTCGATGGCGCTGCTGGCGATGGCCATCGCGAACCTGGGCCTGGAGGGCCGGTCTTTCACCGGGTCGCAGGCTGGCGTCATTACCGACTCGACGCACGGCAAGGCCAGGATCATCGACATCACGCCGGGCCGGATCCAGGCAGCGCTTGATGATGGCGCGATCCCGATCGTGGCCGGTTTCCAGGGTGTCTCGCAGACCACGAAGGACATCACGACGCTTGGCCGCGGCGCTTCTGACACCACGGCGGTCGCGCTGGCTGCTGCACTCGGTGCTGATTACTGCGAGATCTTCACTGACGTGGACGGCATCTTCACCGCCGACCCGAGGATCGTCCGGACGGCCCAGCGGATTCCGCGCATCTCCTATGAGGAGATGCTGGAAATGGCGGCGTGCGGTGCGAAAGTCCTGATGCTGCGGTGCGTCGAGTACGCCCGCAGGTACCAGATCCCCATTCACGTGCGCTCCTCATTCAGTAACAGGGAAGGCACCTGGGTCGCTGACGCAGGCGCGACCAGGGAAGGCGAGGCGATGGAGCAGGCGATCATCTCCGGCGTGGCGCAGGACCGCGGCGAGGCGAAGATCACGGTTGTCGGCGTGCCGGACAAGGTCGGGGAAGCAGCACGGATCTTCCGGGCAATCGCCGAGGCCGGCATCAACATCGACATGATCGTCCAGAACATCTCAGCCGCGGCGACCGGCCGCACGGATATCTCTTTCACGCTGCCGCGAGACGACGGGCACGCGGCTATGACCAAGCTCGGTCAGCTGCAGGCTGAGGTCGGCTTCGACTCGCTGCTATACGACGACCGGATCGGCAAGGTCTCGGTCATCGGCGCAGGCATGCGGTCACACCCCGGCGTCAGCGCGACTTTCTTCGGCGCGCTGGCCGAGGCGGGCGTGAACATCGAGATGATCTCGACGTCGGAGATCAGGATCTCGGTTGTCGTGGACCAGAACGATGTGGACATGGCGGTGACGGCCGCGCACGAGGCATTCGATCTCGGCGACGGCGGCGAGCATGCCGTTGTCTACGGCGGGACCGGCCGGTGACCGCGTCGGGCGGTCGTCCGGTGCTGGCGATCGTTGGTGCGACCGGTGCGGTCGGCACCGTCATGCGCGCGATCGTGTCCGAGCGCGCTGACATCTGGGGTGAGGTCCGGCTCGTTGCCTCGGCCCGGTCAGCAGGACGCAGGCTGCCGGTGCGCGGCGAGGATGTCGAGGTGCTCGCGCTCTCGCCCGAGGTCTTCGACGGGGTCGATCTGGCTATGTTCGACGTCCCGGATGAGGTGTCGGCGCAGTGGGCGCCGGTGGCTGCTGACCGCGGTGTCGTGGTGATCGACAAGTCAGGCGCGTTCCGGATGGATCCTGAGGTGCCGCTCGTGGTGCCGGAGGTCAATCCGGATGCCGCGTTCGACCGTCCTCGCGGCATCATCTCCGTGCCCAACTGCACGACGCTCTCGCTTATCGTTGCGGTCGCTGCCCTGCATCGCGCCTTCGGCCTGCGCGAACTGATCGCCGCGTCGTACCAGGCGGCCTCGGGGGCGGGCCAGGCGGGCACTGACGCACTGTATGACCAGCTGGCCCAGGTTGGCGGCAACCGCACGCTCGGGCAGCGCGCAGGAGACGTGCGGGCGGCGATTCCAGACGGCGGACCGTTCGGCGCACCGCTAGCCCTCAACGTCGTGCCCTGGGCCGGTTCGCTCCGCGACGAGGGCTGGTCGTCGGAGGAACTGAAGATCCGCAACGAGACTCGCAAGATTCTCGGTATGCCGCAGCTCAAGGTCAGCGCGACCTGTGTCCGCGTGCCGGTGATCACCGGGCACTCACTGGCGCTGCACGTGATCTTTGACCGCGAGGTAAGCCGGGAGGAGGCTCAGCAGGTGCTGCGCGAGTCACCTGGCGTGGTGCTCGTCGACGACCCGGCCTGCGGAGAGTACCCGACGCCGGCCGATGCCGCTGGGCTGGATCCGACGCTTGTCGGGCGGGTCCGGCAGAGCATGGACAATCCGCAGGCCCTGGATCTGTTCGTGGTCGGTGACAACCTGCGCAAGGGCGCGGCGCTGAATGCTGCCCAGATCGCCGAGTTGCTAGCGCCGACGCTGGTGGCAAGCGCTGCTTCGTAGGCCCGATTGACCTGCCGCCGTACCCGGGGCTGCTGCAGAATCCGTTTGCGGCTGCCGTCGTCGGCCACGATGATCCTGCCGTGACTGTCAGGGCTGCGGGCGTCGAGGACGCGAGGCGGATCGCCGAGGTTCACGTCCTGGGCTGGCAGGACGGTTACCGCGGCCTGATGCCTCAGGACTACCTGGACGGCCTCGACCCGGCGGACCGAGTTGCTCGCTGGACCCAGTCACTGCGGGCGGCTGACTGCACGCGTGGTGGCTGTTTTGTCGTGGCCGACGATAAGGGCGTCCTTGCCGGATTCGCGAATGCGTGCCAGTCGCGTGATGAAGACGCGGAGTCCGGCGACGTCGGCGAGGTCAGCGCGATCTATCTGGCGCCTGAGGCCTGGGGCAAGGGCCTCGGGCGGGAGCTGATGACTGCGGTGCTGGCCCACCTGGCCGTACTCGGTTATCTCCAGGTCACGCTGTGGGTGCTCGACACAAATGCGCGGGCCCGCCGGTTCTATGAGGCCGCGGGGTTCCGGCCGGATGGCGCGGCCAAGATCGATGACAGCCGCGGGTTCCCGCTCCGTGAGCTCCGGTACCGAAGAACGCTCCAGTAGCCGCTGGCGCCCCGGCAGCTGAGGTGCGGGGCCTGCCAGCGCGCACCCGACGGTGGCTTAAAGCTGGCAGTGACGTCATGCAGCTCCCTGATGAGGCGGCCGACGCGATGCAGCCCGACCGCGTCCAGGGGCGGAAGGTCTGCGGCAAGCTGCCCTGGCAGGTACTCCAGGACATGCCGGCCGCGCGCGTCTCGGCCGAGGTCCGCGGTGCACCATCAAAGTCGGCCGACTCGAGGTGCCGGAGCAATGACTCGACCGCAGGCGTCCACGGCCCGGCGAGCTTCCTCACCGTGCCGCCAACCCGCATTACCGGGCCTGACGTGTTGCCGCCGGCGAGCAGCTCTTCATCCGCGGCATCCACCGCGCCATTGTGCCGCCGGGCCCGTGCGCCCGGCACCATCATTTGCACCCGCCCGGCAGGCGGCAGGCCGGCTACTCAGGTCCGCCGCGATCGCCCGGCTGACTGGTGAGCTGTCTTGCGCGGATCTGTCGCATGACCCGACGTCGCTCGGCGTCTCCCAGGCCATCGATGAAGAGCTCACCGTGCAGGTGGTCGGTTTCGTGCTCGAGCGCCCTGGCGAGTTCTCCGGTGCCGGTCACGATGACCTGCTCCTGCTGGAGATCGACCGCGGTGACCGTCACTGACGCTGAGCGGAGCCGCAAGGCGCTGATGCCGGGAATCGACAGGCAGCCCTCCGGCCCGTAGTCATCTCCGCTGCGCTCGACTATCCGCGGATTGATCAGATAGCCGAGCTGACCGTCCACGTTGTAGGCGAAGGCTGCCAGGCCGGAGCCGATCTGGTTGGCTGCGAGCCCGGCCCGGCCCGGCTCCTGAACGCTGTCGAGCAAGTCGTCGATCAGTACCGCCAGGGCATCGTCGAACCGCACGACCGGGTCGCTCGGCGTCCGCAGCACAGGGTCACCCAGGTAGCGAAGCGGCCGGACGCTCATGTCCCGGATCCGCGCTGCTCGCTGTCGGCGGTCAGCTTTCCGAGCCTGTCCAGCACCTGCTGGTGCCAGCTGATCTCGGCATGCACCCGGAGCCGGGCATGCTCGACCACCAGGTCATCCGCGACCGTCTGGTCTGGCCAAGTCCGCTCACGCTGATGTTCCAGCCGGCTGGCGTGCGCTGAAAGCACCTGTAGCCGGTCTTCGATGTACCCCCGGAGGACGTCTTCGCTGAGGTCACCGCTCATCGCCAGGGCAAGATCTACGGGGTCAGGTTGAAGCCTGATCGCCTCCAGTGCCTCAGTGCGTAGCATCCGCAGCTCGCGTTGACCTTCGGCGGTAATCCCGTACACGGTGCGTGCAGGGAACTGACCGTCTTGCTCCGTCCGCAGCGTCTCGATCAGGCCTTCGGCTGCTAGCCGGTGCAAAGCGCTGTACAGCGAACCGGGCTGAACCTCTGACCACATTTCAGTCCGGTCGATGCGGGCGTCTCGCCGCAACTGGTGGCCGTACATCGGGCCGCGCTTGGCCAGCGCGCCGAGGATGAACAAGCGTGTCGGATTCACAGCAGTAGTAAAACACGACTAGTCAAATTTGACGCACGTTCCCTACTGGCCGCGACAGTCTCGTGAGCGCCTCGCGAGGGCTATTGCGCCCGCTGTAACTCCGCGCCCGGCGCAGCGTCGGCCTGACCAGGACGGGTCAGTGCGCGCAGATCCTCGCGTGCTTTCACGAGCTCGGCTTCGCATCTGCTGATAGCGACTTCAGTGCGGTCCGGAGTGTCTTCCAGGCTCTGATCCCAGTCGGCCCAGGTGCGGCTGCCGTTCCTGAGGCCCTCAAGCATCACTTCGAGCCATGC
>Ga0335073_10004922_pt1 | contig 18722 bp, 18 predicted proteins | sample Lox_Sample_22_FD_207093 | JGI IMG/M metagenome (GOLD analysis project Ga0335073, IMG submission 207093) | Soil microbial communities from Loxahatchee National Wildlife Refuge, Florida, United States - Lox_Sample_2.2 | ecosystem: Environmental > Terrestrial > Soil > Wetlands | place: USA... | reverse complement strand
CTTCCCGCTCCAGTCCACGTCTTGGTGGAGGGGGAAGGATTCGAACCTTCGAAGGCGTAAGCCGGCAGATTTACAGTCTGCTCCCGTTGGCCGCTTGGGTACCCCTCCGCAAAACGAGCCGCGTATTGTGATTTCGGAGGCCCGGAGTGTCAATCGGGCTGGCGCGATATTTGCTAGGTATTGCCGGCGGTTGGCGGGGCCAGCCGCTCCCTGCTTCCTTGGGCGACCGCCGCCGCCAGCCGCTCGAGCGCTGCCGGCCCGGCCCGCCGGGAATCGCCCGGCTTCAGGTCCCTGGGAAGCTCGATCGGACCGTAGCGGATGCGCTTGAGGCGGCTGACCTCGAAGCCGACCGCCTCCCAGAGCCGCCGGACCTCACGGTTGCGCCCCTCGCTCAGCACCACGCGAAAGGTGCTGTGGCCACCCCGTCCCCGGGCCGCCCCGGGCCCCGCAGCACCCTCCTCCCAGACGCCGGGCTCGATTCGCCCGAAACTCGCCGGGCCATCCTCGAGCGGCACCCCGAGCAGCAGTCGGCCGAGGGCCTCCTCGGGAGGCTTGCCCCGGACCCGCACCAGGTATTCCCGCTCGATCTCGCTCGAGGGGTGCATCAGGCGGTGAGCCAGCTTGCCGTCCGTGGTGAGCAGAAGCAGTCCGGTCGTATTGACGTCGAGCCGCCCGACGTTGATCCAGCGGCCGCGGCGCGGGGCGGGCAGACGCTCGAATACGGTCGGTCGTCCCTGCGGGTCGCTGCGGCTGGTCACCTCCCCGGCGGGCTTGTAATAAAGGAGTAGCTCGTGGGGGGCGCTATCGCTCACCTCGAGGTCGAGCCTGCGGCCGTCGAGGCGCACGTCATCGCCGGGGACGGCACGGTCGCCAAGCTGCGCCTGGCGCCCTCCGATGCTGATGCGCCCGGCGCGGATCCAGTCCTCGACCGTGCGGCGTGAGCCGAGCCCCGCCTCGGCGAGGAGCTTCTGCAGGCGTACGGGCTCGGGGCGCGGCTTCATATATAACCAGGCAATCTCAGAAGTGATCCCGGTATTCTTGCCGGCAAAACGCCCCAAAGAGTAGAAAGCGGCAATGATCTACGAAAACATCCTCGGCACCATCGGTCGTACGCCCATCGTACGCATCCAGCGCCTCGCGCCGGGGCACGTCACGATGTACGTGAAGTGCGAGTTCTTCAATCCGCTCGGCTCGGTGAAGGACCGCCTGGCGATCGCCATCATCGAGGACGCCGAGCGCCGCGGCACCCTCAAGCCCGGGCAAACGGTCATCGAGGCGACCTCCGGCAACACCGGGATCGCGCTGGCGATGGTGTGCGCGGCCAAGGGCTATCCCTTCGTCGCCATCATGAGCGAGACGTTCTCGGTGGAGCGCAGGCGGCTGATGCGCATGCTGGGCGCCCGCGTCCTGCTCACCCCGGCTGCCGAGCGCGGCTCCGGGATGGTCCGCAAGGCCGAGGAGCTCGCCCGCAAGCACGGCTGGTTCCTCGCACGGCAGTTCGAGAACGAAGCCAACCCCGCCTACCACCGCAGCACCACCGGCCCGGAGATCCTGCAGGACTTCGCCGGCAGGCGCCTCGACTACTTCGTCACCGGCTACGGCACGGGGGGGACGCTCACGGGCGTCGGCGAGATGCTGCGTCTGGCGCGGCCCGAGGTTCAGATCGTCGCCTGCGAGCCCGAGGGGGCGGCGCTCCTCTCGGGCAAGCCCTGGTCGCCGCACAAGATCCAGGGCTGGACCCCGGATTTCATCCCGGAGGTCTTGAAGCGCACCGTTCCCCATCGCATCGTGACCGTCGGCGACGCCGAGGCGGTCGCCAATGCCCGCGCACTCGCACGCAGCGAAGGCATTCTCTGCGGCATCTCCTCCGGCGCAACCTTCGCCGCCGCGCTCAAGATCGCGAGCGAGGCGCCCCAGGGGGCGGTACTGCTCACCATGCTTCCCGACACCGGCGAGCGCTACCTTTCGACGGTCCTCTTCGAGGGGATTGCCGCCGAGGGGAGCGACCCGGAACCCTGACCGGCATGGATGCACGCGAGTTTGCGAGGCTGCCCGATGCCTTGCGCCTGTGGCGCGGAGGGGTGCTGCACGGGGGCCGGATCGCCTACGAGACCTGGGGGACGCTGAACGCGGCACGGGATAACGCCGTGCTCCTCTTTACCGGGCTGTCGCCGCCGGCGCACGCCGCCTCCTCGGACCGCGATCCGTCGGACGGCTGGTGGCAGGGAATGGTGGGGCCGCAGCTCGCGATCGACAGCGATCGCTACTTCGTCATCTGCGTGAACTCTCTCGGCAGCTGCTTTGGCTCCTCGGGGCCCTCGTCCCCGGACCCCGCCACCGGCAAGCCCTACCGGCTGAGCTTTCCCGACCTCTCGGTCGAGGACATCGCCCGCGCCGGCTATGAGACCGTGCGCAGCCTCGGTATCGAGCGGCTCGACACCGTCATGGGCCCCTCGCTCGGCGGGATGGTGGTGCTTGCCTATGCGGCCATGTTCCCAGGGGCGACGCGCCGGCTCGTGTGCATCTCGGGGACGATGGCCGCAGCGCCCTTCACGATCGCGCTGCGCTCCATCCAGCGGGAGGCGATCACCAAGGACCCCGACTGGAAGGGCGGCAATTATCCGCCGGACCGACCCCCCATCACCGGACAGCGCATCGCCCGCAAGCTCGGCATGGTCACGTACCGCTCCGCGGCCGAGTGGCAGGAGCGCTTCGGCCGTGCGCCGATCCGGTCGGACATCGAGGCGCAGGCCGACCCGTTCGCCTCGGAATTCGCGGTCCAGGGTTACCTCGAGAACCTGGCGCAACGCTGGTCCAACGTCTTCGACGCGAACTGCTACCTCTATATCTCGCGCGCCATGGACCGCTTCGAGCTCGCCGCCCACGGCGACCCGGTGGCGCTGTTCCGCCGGGCCAGCCTGGCCCGGGCGCTGGTGATCGGCGTGCAGACCGACCTGCTGTTCTCGGTCACGGAGCAGCACGCCATTGCGCAGGCACTCGAGGCCGCGGGCGTCGCCACGCGCTTCGCGCCCCTTTCCTGCATCGAGGGGCACGATGCCTTCCTCGTGGATCTGAAGACCTTCGGGGCCGAGATCGGCGGATTTTTGCGGGAGGACTGAGGCGGCGGCACCGTCCGCGGCTTACTTTTTGCAGGTTCTGCGCTGCGCCGAGCTCGGGCGAGGCGGTTTTTTGACGCCGGGGCATTGCAGTGAGATGGCGAAATTAAGTTTACTTGCAGACAGAAGCCCATCGGTGCCGGCGCATAATCATCGCGCGGGACGCGAATGGAACTGGACGGACCGCTGATCGAGAAGAAAATCCGATGAAGGATTCTGTGGAACGCCGCCTGCACACCCGGCATCGCGCCCGGACGATCGTCTACATCACCGTACCGGGCGGCCGCCGCAAGCTTTGCAAGGCCGTGAACCTGAGCGCCACGGGTGTGTTCATCGAGACCAGCAACCTCGGCCTGCGCAAGGGACAGCAGGTCGTACTCTCCTTCGCCATCAACCTGGGCCAGATCATCAAGCTGCACCGGCGCATCGCCGTCGTCGCACACGTCTCGCGCGGCGGCACCGGTCTGATGATGGAGACCTACGCCCAACAGGCCTCGAGCTAGCAGCGCCGCACCGGCAGCGCCTGAGGCGGCGGGAGTGCTACGCTCGCTGGCCTTGCCTTGGCATGCACTGCGCTCGAGGAGATCTCATGCCGGTGACTGCAGCGGCGCTGCGCTGCGCCGTGTTGGTTCTCGTGACGCTCGCCGCGCCGTCCGCCCGGGCGACGCCGGTCACCATCGAGGGAGCCCGCGGCACGTTCGCTGACATCGATGCGGCCGCCGGCCGCTACCGCGTGCGCAGCGCTGTGCTCGGGTGGACATTTGCCGGCACGCTGCCCGCCGCGGCCGCGAGCGTCACGCGGCGCACCGGCGCCGACCGCCTCGGCGCCTACCAGGAGCTCGCCTTCCGCTGGCGCGACGGTGCCGCGCTCGCCGCCAGCATCCGCACCTATCGCGAGCGCGCCGCGGTGCTGTTTCGCATCAGCACGCAGGAGCCGGTGGCCGACGCCGCGCGCCTGCGCTTTCCGCGCTTCACCAGCTTCCCGCAGGCTCTGCAGCATTTCAGCTACGCCAACCACGAGTTCGCGCCGGCGAGCTTCGCACTCGAGCAGACCGGCACGCCGTGGCTGCTGTACGACGCGGCCGGACACGCGGCGGTGCTCTCGCCGGCCTCGCAGTACATGACCGCGAGCCTGTATGGAGACGGCGCGACGGCGATCGCAAGCGGCCTCAATGCCGGTGTGGGCGCGCTGCCGGCGGGCTTCAGCTACGCGACGCTGCTGGTGTTCGGCAGCGGCGTGAACGCGACCTGGGACGACTGGGGCGCCGCGCTCACGGCGCTCGCGGCGGTGCGGCGGCCCGCCAACGATGCGGACCCGGGGCTGCGCTACCTCGGCTACTGGACCGACAACGGCGCCTCCTACTACTACGACTTCGACCGGCAGCTCGGCTACGCCGGCACGCTCGAGGCGCTGGTCGAGCGTTACCGCAGCGAAGCAATTCCGATCCGTTATCTGCAGCTCGACAGCTGGTGGTATTCGAAGAGCTTCACCGACCCCGACGGCCATACCGGCGGCGCGAAGAACGCGAGCCTGCCGCAGGGCGAATGGAATCGCTACGGCGGCCTGCTGCGCTACGAAGCGGACCCGGCGCTGTTTCCCGAGGGACTCGCGGCCTTCCAGCGCCGCATCGGCCTGCCGCTCATCACGCACAACCGCTGGATCGATCCGGCGAGCCCGTACCACGCGGGCTTTCGCATCAGCGGCTTCGCCGCACTCGACCCGCGCTGGTGGACGCAGATCATGGGTTATCTCGCCGGAGCTCACGTGGTGACCTACGAGCAGGACTGGCTGAACGTCATCTACGAGCACTCGCCCGAGCTCAGCGAGCGCCCCGGGGTGGGCGAGGAGTTCGCCGACGCGATGGCGCAGGCGGCCGCGCGACACGGACTCACCATGCAGTACTGCATGCCGTTGCCGCGGCATTTCCTGCAGGGCGTCCGCTACGCGAACCTCACCACCATCCGCGTGAGCGGCGATCGTCTGACACCGGATAAGTGGGACCGCTTCCTCTACGGCTCGCGTCTGGCGAGCGCACTCGGCATCTGGCCGTGGACCGATGTGCTCATGAGCGCCGAGACCGACAACCTGCTGCTCGCAACGCTCTCGGCCGGCATGGTCGGGATCGGCGATGCGATCGGAGCGGAGGACCGGGCGAATCTGCTGCGCGCCGTGCGCGCGGACGGCGTGATCGTCAAGCCGGACACGCCGGCCGTGCCGATCGATTCGCGCTACACGGCCTCCCCCGGCGAGCCCATGATTGCCGCGGCACACACCGACCGCGGTGCGCTGCGCACCAGCTACGTGTTCGCCTACGGTCGTGGCAGCCCGGCAACGGCCAGCGCCTTCACGCCGGCGGAGGTGGGCGTGAGGCGCGCATCGTACGTCTACGACACCCGCCGCCGCAGCGCACGGCGTCTCGAGCCCTCGCAGGCCTTTCCCCTGCGGCTCGGCCCGCGCGAGACGGCGTATTTCATCGTGACACCGGTGGCGCGTGCCGGCCTCGCGCTCATCGGCGACGAGGAGCAGTTCGTGCCGGACGGCCGGGCGCGCATCGCCGCGCTCGAGGACGGGCCGCAGCGGCTCACCGCGACCGTGGTGTTCGCGCCGCAGGAGACCTCGGCGCGCCTGTCCGGTTTCGCTCCGCGCCGGCCCGTCGCCGTGGCGAAGTCGGGGTCGGCGGGTGGGATGTCGTTCGATCCGCTGACCGGACGCTTCGAGGTCACGGTCGCGCCGGCGGCCGACATGGTGCCCGGCGCGGATCCGGTGCGCGAGGCGGTGGTATCGTTCGGGCTCCCCCCGCCGGAGGAACAACAATGAACCGAGACATCGCCTCGCTCTCCCGCAGACGCCTTCTGCAACGTGTCGCGCTCGGCCTGACGGTGGCGGCAGGCCCGTGGCGCGTGGCCTCGGCCGCTGCTCCCCCGCTGCTCTCGGCCGATGCGCCCGAAGCCCGGGCGGTGAAGTATGTCGAGGACGCCCGCCAGGCCAGGGACGCACAGCCCGGCAGCCGCTGCGGCAACTGCGCTCTCTACCAGGGAGCGAACAGCTCGACGCAGGGCGCGTGCCAGCTGTTCCCCGGCAAGGACGTCAGGGCCGCGGGCTGGTGCAGCTCCTGGGCACCGCAGATGTAAGGACTCGCACGATGTGGTCCAATCGCGCACCGTCCCTCGGATGCACCCAACACATGAATGAGCGCGCCCTGAAAGCCTCCCTCGCCGCCGCGACACTGGCCGCCTGCTGCCCGCTGCTCGCGCACGCGGCCGACCCGGCGCCGCAGCCGAAGGCGCCCGAGCACGCACCGACGATCGCCGCGAAGACGCAAGGCATGCGGCGCATGCCGGGGCTCATGAACCTGTACTGGGACGAGAAGAGCGGCAAGCTCTACCTCGAGATCGCGCACCTCGATGCCGATCTGCTCTACATGGAATCGCTCCCCTACGGGGTCGGCTCGAACGACCTGGGGCTCGACCGCGGACAGGTAGCGCCGGCCCGCATCGTGCGCTTCGAGCGGATCGGCCCCAAGGTGCTGCTGGTCGAGCCCAACCAGGAGTTCCGCAGCTCCGCCGACTCCGCCGCCGAGCAGCTGGCGGTGCGGCAGTCCTTTCCCGAATCGGTGCTCGCGGGGTTCAAGGTCGAGGCGGAGGGAGCCGGCGCAGCAGGCGCCGCGCCGGCGGTGCTGGTCGATGCCACCGATTTTTTCGTGCGCGATGCGCACAACGTCGCCGAGACGCTCACCCGCGGCAAACAGGATACCTACAAGCTGGATGCGAACCGCTCCGGCATCGCACTCGACGGCACCGCCGCGTTCCCGAAGAACGTCGAGGTGGAAGCGATTCTCACGTTCGCGACCGACTCGACCGCCAGGAGCAAACTCGTCGATGAAGTGACGCCCGACCCGCACGCGCTCACGGTGCGCGAGCACCAGGCGTTCGTCGAGCTCCCCGGGCCCGGCTTCGCCCCGCGGCGCTTCGATCCGCGCGCCGGGTATTTCGATCTCAGCTACCGCGACTACACGGTGCCGCTCGGCGCACCCGTCGAGCAGCACCTCATCGTGCGCCATCGCCTCCTCAAGGAAGACCCCTCGTGCAGCGAGCGCTGCAAGCCCGTGGCACCCATCCGCTACTACGTCGATCGCGGCGCGCCCGAGCCGGTGCGCTCCGCACTCCTCGACGGCGCCCGCTGGTGGGACCAGGCGTTTCAGGCGGCGGGCTGGGCGCCCGGAACCTTCCAGGTGGAGCTGCTGCCCGAGGGCGCGGACCCCATGGACGTGCGCTACAACATCGTGCAGTGGGTGCATCGCTACACGCGCGGATGGTCGTATGGCTTCCCGGTTAGCGACCCGCGCACCGGCGAGATCATCAAAGGGAACGTGACGCTCGGCTCGCTGCGGGGCCGTCAGGACTACCTGATCGCCGAGGCGCTGCTCGCGCCGTACGGCAAGGGCGCCGCCGATGCGGCCCGGCACGACCCGCTGGCCGAGATGGTGCTGGCGCGCCTGCGGCTGCTCGCGGCGCACGAGGTCGGGCACACGCTCGGGCTCGCGCACAACTTCGCCGCGAGCGCCTATCCGCATACCCCTGCACAGTCGGTGTCGGTGATGGACTATCCGCACCCCTGGATCACGCTCGACCGCAACGGCGCACCGGATCTCTCGCAGGCCTACGCCGCGAACATCGGCGACTGGGACAAGGTGGCGATCAACTACGGCTACCGCCAGTTCGCGAGCCCCGCCGATGAGGCGGCCGGGCTCGAGCGGATACTGCGCGATTCGGCCCGGACCGGCATGGTCTATATCACCGACGCCGACGCGCGCGCGGTGAGCAGCGCACATCCCTATGCGCACATGTGGGACAACGGCGGCGATCCGGCGGTTGAGCTCGAGCGCATCCTCACGGTGCGCGCCGCGGCACTCGCGCGCTTCGGCGAGAACGCGATTCGCACCGGCATGCCGGTGGCGCAGCTCGAGGACACCCTCGTGCCGCTCTACCTGCTGCAGCGCTACCAGGTCGATGCCGCAGTCACCGAGATCGGCGGCCTCGATTATCGCTATCAGCTGCGCGGCGACGGAGCCGCCGGTCCGCAGATCGTCGGCGCCGAGGCGCAGCGCCGTGCCTTGAGCGCGGTGCTCAAGACGCTGTCACCGGAGTTCCTGACACTGCCCGAGCCGCTGCTGAAGCTGCTGCCGCCCCGCCCGCCCGGCCTGCCCGCCACGCACGAGTCCTTCCCTTCGCGCACGCAGCCGGCGTTCGATCCCATCAGCGCCGCCGAGTGCGCGGCCGACCTGACGCTCGCCGGGCTCTTCAATCCACAGCGCGCGGCCCGTCTCGTCGAGTACGGCGCCCGCGACCCCGGCAATCTCAACCTCGGCACCGTGATCGATGCGGCGCTCGCCACGACCGGCAGGGCACCGCGCGCCGGCGGCCTCACCGGCGCGGTGCAGCGCGCGGTGTACGTGCGCACGGTCGAAGCGCTGCTGACGCTCGCCGCCAACACCAACGCCTCCGCGGAAGTGCGGGCCGTCACCCAGGCGAAGCTCAATGAGATCAGGCGACGCGCCGACCAGGGAGCGCCGACCGACGCCTACCTCGCCCACCGCATCGACCTGTTCTTCACCGATCCCTCGCGCTTCGCGCCCGCCGCACCGGTCGAGGCGCCGCCGGGCATGCCGATCGGGGATGCAGAGTGAGGGAGGGACGCGGCGCTCACCGCGACCGTCCGGTGGCGCGCTCTCGAGGATGACGGGCGGGCGCTGCGCGCCTCACTCGTAGCAGGGCCCGGTCTCGCGCACCTCGACGGTGGCCCACTCGGCGGCGGGGCACTCGGCGGCGAGCGCCAGCGCCTCGGCCCGCGTCTCCACGTCCAGCAGGAAATATCCGCCGACGAGCTCCTTGGCCTCGGTGAAGGGTCCGTCGACCACCGTCTGTCTGCCGTCCTGGACGGTGAGCCGCGCGCCTTCGGACTTGAGCGAGTTGGTACCGAGGAGAACGCCGCGGGCCTTCAACCCGTCGGCGTAGGTGCGCATCCGGTCGTAGACCTCGCGCCCGGCGTCGAGGCCGCGATCCTGCCGCTGGCCGGCAGGCTCGATGATCAGGAGCAGGTACGGCATGGCGGCCATACTACGCCGGCGCGCAGGCCGCGGCGCGATCGCGCAGCAGGCGGCTCTCGCGCGCGTTGTGTGTGAGCAGGGCGGCGCGCTCGAACTCGCTGCGCGCCTCGGCGAGACGGCCGAGCTTGACCAGCAGATCCCCGCGCACGCTCGGCAGCAGATGGTAGGAGCTGAGCGCGCCTTCGGCGGCCAGGCGGTCGGCGAGCTCGAGCCCGGCGGCCGGCCCGTAGGCCATCGCCACCGCGACCGCGCGATTCAACTCGACCACCGGAGTAGGCATGAGGCGCACCAGCTCATCGTAGAGCGCGGTGATGTATACCCAGTCGGTGTCCTCGGGCGTCACCGCGCGCGCGTGACAGGCGGCGATCGCGGCCTGCAGCAGATACGGCCCGCGGATCTCCCCGAGCGACTCGCCGCGCGCCAGCGCGATCAAGCCGCGGTGGATCAGCACCCGGTCCCACTGGGCGCGGTTCTGCTCGAGCAACAGCACCGGCTCGCCGTTGGGGCCGGAGCGCGCGCGGATGCGCGAAGCCTGGATCTCCATGAGTGCGACCAGGCCGTGCACCTCGCTCACCGCGGGTGCAAGCTCCGCGAGCACACGCCCGATGCGCAGCGCCTCCTCGCACAGCGCCGGCCGCATCCAGTCGGCGCCCGCGGTCGCCGCGTAACCCTCGTTGAACACCAGATAGATGACCTCGAGCACCGAGGCGACCCGGCGCTGCAGCTCCTCGCCGCGCGGGATCTCGAACGGCACGCCTGCCTCGCGCAGTGCGCGCTTGGCGCGCACGATGCGCTGCGCGATGGTGGGCTCGGGCACGAGGAAAGCGCGCGCGATCTCCGCCGTGGTGAGGCCGCCGACGAGCCGCAGCGTCAGCGCGGTGCGCGACTCGGTCGGCAGCAGCGGGTGACAGGCGGTGAAGATGAGCCGCAGCAGGTCGTCACCGATCTCATCGTCGGCTCCCGCCTCGACGCTCATGTGGCTGTCCTCTTGGTCCATCTCGAGCTGCGCGCCAAGGGCTGCGTGCTTGCGCGCGAGCATCTGGCGGCGGCGCAACTGATCGATCGCGCGGTTGCGCGCGGTGGTCATGAGCCACGCTCCCGGGTTGTCGGGGATACCGCTCGCCGGCCATTGCTCCAGCGCCGCGACCAGCGCGTCCTGCGCGAGCTCCTCCGCGAGGCCCACGTCGCGCGTGAGGCGCGTGAGCCCCGCGATGAGCCTGGCCGACTCGATACGCCACACTGCATCGATCGCACGCTGGACCTGCGGGGCCGTCATGGCTGCCGATGACATCATCGCCAGCCGCACCGCGCAAGCGAGCATCACAGTGTTACGTCGCAGCGATAGGTCGTATGGTCGTGCGCTCAGTTGCGCGCGATGCGCTCGAGGCGGCTGTCATGCTGCGCGCGCAGCTCGGGCGTGAGCCCGGGGCCGAAATCCTCGGCCTCGAACACCGGGCGGATCTCGATCTCCTCGTTACTCCTGATGAAGGGCGAGCGGCGGATCCACTCGACCGCCTCGGCGATCGAGCGGACCTGCCAGAGCCAGAAACCCGCAACCAGCTCTTTCGTCTCGGTGAACGGGCCGTCGATCACGGTGCCCTTGCCGCCGCCGAAGCGCACCCGCACTCCGCGGGCACTCCTTTGCAATCCCTCGGCCGCGAGCAGTACGCCGGCCCGCACCAGCTCCTCGTTGAACCTGCCCATCTCGCTCAGGAGCTCCTCGGTCGGCAGCACGCCGGCCTCGGTTTGCGCGGTCGCCTTCACGATCACCATGACTCTCATATGCTTTGCTCCCAGTAAGGTTGCGGTGCGCGGTCTACCCGCGCTTTCAGGAGTACGACGAACGAGAGGGCCAAAAATTGACCGCCGCAGGGCCTCGCTGCCTCTGGCAGGAGCTAAGTCACTGAACGTGCTGTGTATTTTTTTATGGTTTCCCGGGCGCGCGCCACGACACACCCACTCCGTAACGGTAGACCAGCGTCCCGCCGCAGTAGGCTCCGACCAGCACCAGGGCAGATCCGAGGAAGGAGACCCACACGGCCGCGGCGGGCGGTGGCGTCACGCCGCGCCACGAGAGGCTCATGAGGAAGAGCATGAGGGCGGTGGCCATCACGATCGCGTGTGCGCCCGCCCAGCGCCACGCCGGCGCGGGGAGCGTGCGCAACGCGAGCTCGATGCCGCCGACGAGCAGCGCGATCGTGCCCATGATCACGCCCGCGGCCATGGCGTGATGGCTGACCGTCCACCACAGCGCGCCCCCGGTGCGCAGCGCGACGAGATCCGACACCGAAGCGCCGAGCCAGAACGCCACCGGAAAATGCGCCAGCAGCGGATGCACCGGGTGGACGAATGAGCGCGCCATGCCTGGGGGAGCGCTAGAGAAGCCGCAACGCGGCCGCCAGCAGCAGCAGGAATCCGACGACCGCGATCGATGCGTGGCCGGCGACGAATGCGGACGGCAGCGGTTTGCGGCGCGCGTGGAACGCGAAGGCGAGCGTGCAGCCACCGATCCCGGCGGCCAGGAGGCAGACGAGCGCCCAGAGAGCCGCACCCCGCAGTCCCTGCGCCAGCACGGCGATCAGCAGCAGTACCAGCGCGGTGCCCGCGCACGCACCGTGCAGCACCGCACTGGCGACGGGCGGGAACCTGCCCCGCAAGGCCGCGACCGCCATGGTGACCCCGACCGCGGCGGCGGCGGCAAACAGAATGACGATCAGCCACATGACGGGACCCCCTGTATACAAGTTAATACTTGTATATCGCTTGTAGCGCGGCGCAGCGGCGCGGGCAAGGTGAGCCGCGGGGCTTCAGTGATGGCCGAGTGCCCAGACGTAAGCGGCAACCGCCCGCAACTGCTCATCCGTAAGCTGGGCGCCGCCCTCGGGGGGCATCGGATCGCGATAATGCCGCGGCGTCGTGACGCCGGCGCGGATCGTCTGCTCGAGGCCGGCGAGGCTGCCATCACTCCAAAGCCAGCGGGGACCCGACAGCTTCGGCCCCGCGGGCGTGCCGCCACCATCGGAGCCGTGGCAACCGATGCAGCCTGCCCCGCCGGCTCGTCCCTGAAAGACCTGCTCACCGAGCACGAGCGTCGCACGACTCGTGCCCGGCGGAACGCGCAGATTGGCAGCGGCGCCCGCGTTGGCATGCGTGCCCTCGGGCGGCCGCTGGCTCGTGGCGCCGATCGCACCCGCCGGCGCATCGGGAGGCGGACAGGGCGTGAAGGCGCCGGAGGCGTTGGCGCCTGCGACCGAGTTGCCGTGATAGCTGATGCGGTAGATGCGCCCGCTCCTGTCGTCCGCGACGAACAGCGCGCCATCGGGAGCCAGCGCGACTCCCGAGGGCCGGTGGCGCGCGCGCCCGGGCTCCTTCACGGCACGGGCGAAGCCCTCGGCGAAGACCTCGCACTGGCTGCGATCGGCCACCTCGCCGGCGCCGAGCGGCTGGAACACGACGTTGTATCCGCCCTGCGGATAGGGCGCGCGATCCCACGAGCCGTGAAAGGCGATGAAGGCGCCGCCGCGGTAGCGCGCCGGAAAGCTCGCCCCCGTGTAGATGATCAGGTCGTTCGGCGCCCAATGCGCCGGAAAGGAGGCGAGTGGCGCGAGCTTGTGCGCGCAGGGCCCGAGCGCCTTGCCGCCGTCGCCGCCGAACTCCGGCGCCAGCACCAGCTTCCCCTGGATCTCGTCGAAATAGCACTCGGGCCAGCCATAATCGCCGCCCTGGCTGACGTGCAGCAGCTCCTCGGCGGGTTGAGTCGCTTCCTCCTCGGGCTGGTAGAGCTCCGGCCAGTTCTCGTGCAGCTGATCGCGACCGTGTTGGGTCGCATAGATGCCGTGGCCGCTCGCCGCCACCGCGATTCCGTCGGCGTTACGGATGCCGGTCGCGTAACGCTCGGCGGGCGAGAACTTCTGACCGGTGCGGTTGGCGTCGTAGACCCAGATGCCGCCGCGCGTCTCGAGCTCCGTACACGGCGTGATGCCGGGCGCATGCAGCTGGCGGTTCCTCTCCTGGCAGGCGTTGGTCGCGGAGGCGACGTCGACATACAGCATGCCGTCCGCATCGATGGCGAAGGGATGCATCGGGTGATCGCCGCCGAGCGGCAGTCCCGACACGATCACCGCAGGTTTCCCGCTCGGCACGATCGAGCCGGGCTCGAGCTGGTAACGCTCGATGCGGTCGGCCTCCTCGACATAGACGGCGCCCCGGTAGAGCGCGATGCCCGTGCCGCCCTTGCCGCCCTGCGCGGCGCTCGGCCCGAACCGCTCGATGAGGTTGGCGCGGCCGCGGCCGGTCGTGTCCCGCAACGCCACGACGAAACCGCCCGCGGGTACCGCGACGGCGTCATAATAGACGCCGCTCCAGGTGTTCACATACACCGTGCCGTTCGCGGCGACCGCGAGATGGCGCGCGTGGCCGACCTTGTCGGCGAACACGCTCGCGCAAAATCCCGCGGGCAGCTTCAGCCCCGCGTGCGTGCAGCCGGCCGCGCGCTGCGCGGGCGCGACAGCCTGTTGCGCGGGTGCCGCGGGCGCGGCGCCCGCGCACAGGAGCGCCGCGGCGAGCCCGAGAGAGTGTCGGAATTCAGCGACGCGCATGGCTTGTCACCCCAGCGACGCGGCGGTGCCGCACTATACGCCCCCGTGCACCAACGCCGTGCGCGGCGCGTGCGGCGCGCTCCGCTTGCGGGCGCGCCCGGCGCGCGGGCCCCATTGAGCAGGCCCGCCGCGCCCCAAGGTACTGGCACGGCCCGTGCAGATGGAAGGCAGGATGCTCGGTCAGCGTTGGTCGTAATTTTCTTGCGATGGGAATGACAGGATCATGAAACACTATCTGCTCGCGTCGGATTTCGACCAGACCCTGAGTTTCAACGACTCGGGCCTCGTGCTGAGCGGGCTGCTCGGCATCGAAGGATACGAGGAGCGCGTCACGGGCCTGGCGCGCACCAATCTCGTCCAGCAGGGCGGCGAGCTCGCCTACCTCATCCGCCACGACCCGGAATTCCGCGGAGTGCGGCACGAGCACCTTGCCGAGGCGGGCCGGCGGGTGCGTCTGAAGAGCAACATCCCGGAGCTGGTGCGCTTCCTCGAGCAGGGATTGCCCGGCGTCAGATTCTCGTTCCGGGTGATCTCGGCAGCGCCGCGCGAGATCGTGGTCGCGGCGCTCGATGGCATCGTCGCGCCGGATCACATCTACGGCACCGAGCTCGGCTACGACGCCGCCGGCGAGGTGCATGCCATCCGCCGCGTGCCGGCCGGCTACGGCAAGGTCGCGGTGATCGAGGAGCTCGGGCGCGTGCTCGCGATTCCGGCCGATCGCGTCATCTACGTCGGCGACGGCGGCTCGGACGTGCACGTGATGCTGCACGTCAACAATCACGACGGCTTCACGATCGCGGTCTCCGACAACCGCCAGCTGGCGCGCATCGCACGCGCCACCGTGCTGAGCGACAACGCCTTCAGCATCATGGTGCCGGTGCTGGATCAGGTGCTCGACTGGCGTACGGGCGAGATTCGCGCGCTGCTGGAGAGCAACGGGCTGACGCTGCAGGCGTGGGAAAAGGCGCGTACCGATCACGTGCGGATCGACACTGCGCTCACGGGGGGCGGGTAAGCCGCTATTGCCCGGTCGACGCGGGAACCACGCGACGCACGCGGCGCATCACGCCGCGGCGCACCCGCAGCTCGAGCGTGCGGCGGGTGCCACGCGACTCCTCGCGCGGCTCCTCCATCTCGATGGCGCGTACCCCCGGTACGGCGCGCAACGCGGGCAGATCCTCGAGCTCCGCCGAGCCCTTCAATATGCCGACATCCGAGAGCGTGGCGGTGTGGCCGAAGCCGAGCGCGCGACAGATGGTCGCGACCTCGTAGAGGCGATAGTGCGCCTCGTCTGCGACCGCAATGGCAACGTTGATCCGCGTCATCGCACACCTCCTTGCTAAGATGTGCTGGATCCCGAACTCCGCGCTCGATCCTAACTCAATGCCGGCGCCGGCCGTCAAGGCGCAAAGGGACGGGCGGCTGTCGGGAGCAAGCCCCGCCACTCGTAGGCCGAGGTCTACGACGGCCGCGGCTACGCTCCCGCGCTCGCAAGGATGCGAGTGCTCGCCGCGCCCGCGGCTGCGGGCGCGAATTTGAATTCCGTCTCAGTCGTGGGAACATTGAGCCACATCAGAGGAGGATCCCATGGACACCATCCAGCCCCTGTTCACCGCGGTTGCATCCTGTGTCGGTGGCCGCAACGGTCATGCGCAGGCCGCGGATAATTCCGTATCGGTCGACCTGTCGGTGCCGAAAGCGATGGGCGGTCCCGGGCGTCCCAACACGACGACGCCGGAGCATCTGTTCGCCTGCGGCTACGCGGCCTGCTTCGGCGGCGCGCTGGACTTCGTCGCGGTACAGAAGAAGAAAAACGCCAGGAACGCGACCATTACCTGCAGCGTGTCGATCGGCCCGCGCGATGCGGGCGGCTTCGGCCTGGCGGTGAAGCTGCACGTCAGGGACGCGAGCCTCCCCCAGGCCGAGCTCGAGGCGTATGCGCGCGAGGCGCACGAGAAGATCTGCCCCTACTCCCACGCGACGCGCAACAACGTTGCCGTCGAGCTCAGCGTCGAAGGAGCCTGAAGCCGTGCAGAACCTCGCGCTCGGCTGTCCGGTCCTCGCGGTGCGCGCTGCAGCGGCTCAGGCGCCGTCCTTGCGTGGCTCGCCGGCGGGCTTGCGATGGTCGTATTTGCCGCTGAAGATCGCGGCGGCCTGCGGGCGCTCGAGCTTCCAGTCGCCGCGGGCAATTTCGCCTTCGAGCTGGCCCGGGCCCCAGCCCGCGTGACCGACGAAGATCTTGAGTCCCTCCATGGGCCGCTCGCGCCGCAGGAGCCTCAGCAGCAGCTCGCGGCTGCCGCTCAGGTAGACGCCTGCGAACGCCGGGACGGCCGTGTCCCGCTCCGGTGCCCTGGCGGCGCGGAACAGGAACCAGACGGAGCTGACCTCGACGGGACCGCCGAAGTAGAGCTTGCCGGAGAGCTGCGTAAGGCCCTTGACCTCGGGGAACAGCTGCGACACCGGGATGTCGGTCGGGTGATTGATGATGATGCCGGCCGGCTCGGAGCCGAGCGTGTTGAGCACCAGCACCACCGAATCGGCGAAATACGGATCGGGGAGGTCGGCGCGCGCGACGATCAGGATGGCGGTCAGGGACTTCGGCTCCTGCGCGCGGATGCGGGACGACGGCTCGGCCACCAGCAGCAGCAAACACAGTGTCGCCCCGAGCAACGCCGCTGCGATGTGACTGCGTCTCACGGCCGCGCCTGCCTCAGGTGACCGGTCGCACCGGCGTTGCGGCCAGCGCCCCCACCACCGTCGCCCAGGGACGCACCGACCACTTGCGCACCAGGCCCGCCTGCACATAGGGATCGGCCGCGGCGAAGGCGCGCGCCGCGTGGTCATTCGCGCCTTCGAACAGTAGGATCGCACCGTCCACGGGGTCGGCGAGCGCGCCGGCCAACACGAGCTCGCCGCGCTCGTGGGCCTGCCACGCGAGGCGCAGATGCACCTCGCGGTGTGCCGGCCGCCGCTCGAGGTAGTCCGGCACGAACTCGTAGATGAGCAGAAAGTGCACAGCGCCTCCGCTTCTGCCCGGGATGCGCGAAAGATTAGCAGAGGGACTCGCCGAATGAGATACGCCGCGCTGCTGGCTCTGCTGCCCGGCCTGAGCGTCACGAGCGGGGCGCAGCAGCTGCCACCGCCCTGGCTGCCGCTCGAGCCGGGAGCCGCGCTGTGTCACAGCGACGCCGCGGGCGCCGCACTCGGCAACAGCGCGGTGCGTTTGGCCGTCAGGCTCGAGGCCGGGCATCTGCTCCCGGCGGCGCTCGACAATGGCTTCACGCGCGCGCAGCAGCCGCTCACGGGCGAGCTCTTCTCCGTCACGCCGAGGAACGGCGCGCCGCTCGCTGCCTCGCGCTTCGCGTTGCGCGGCGCTCTGACCTGCAGCGAGGTCGCCGCGCGCCCCGAGGCTGCGCGGGCGGCCGAACGCCGCCGCGGGGCGGCGCTTGATGCCGATCTCGCCGAGGCCGGCACCGGCCTCAAGGCTCACTGGCGGGCACTGTTGCGCGACGGCTCCGCCTACGTGCGCGAGGAGCTCACGCTGCAGGCGGCCGCCGGAGCCGATCTCGCCGGGGTGACGCTCATCTCCCTCGAGCTGCCCGGGGCATTCGTGGCGGGCACGGCGCCCGGCTCGCCGATCATCGCCGGCAACGCCTTCTTCGCCTTCGAGCACCCCATGGCCGAGGCGCTGGTCGTCGATCAGCACGCCACCATGACGTTGCGGCGCGCACTGCCGCTGCGCGCCGGGGTCGCGGTCGGCTACTCCGCAGTGCTCGGCGCGCTGCCCGCGGCACAGCGGCGGCGCGGTTTCGCCGCCTACCTCGAGAACGAGCGCGCGACGCCCTTCCGGACGTTCCTGCATTACAACTCCTGGTACGACATCGGCTATTTCACCGCGTACTCCGAAAGCGATGCGCTCAATGCCATCCAGGCATATGGCGCACACCTGGTGCGGGGGCGCGGCGTGCGCCTGGACTCGTTCCTCTTCGATGACGGCTGGGACGATCACCAGCGCCTGTGGCAGTTCAGCGCCGCCTTTCCGCACGGGTTCACGCCGCTGCGCGCGGCGGCGGAGTCCCTCGGCGCGGGGGTGGGCGTGTGGCTCTCGCCCTGGGGCGGCTACGGCGATCCCCGCCGCGAGCGGCTCGCAGCCGCGCAGCAGGCCGGCTACGAGGTCGACGAACAGGGGCTCGCGCTCTCGGGCCCGAGGTACTACGCGCTGTTCCATGAGGCGGCGCTGCGGCTGCTGCGCGAGGGTGGCGTCAACCAGTTCAAGCTGGACGGCACCGGCAGTCCCGACAAGGTCACGGCGGGGAGCGCGTTCGACAGCGATTTCGCCGCCGCCATCGCGCTGATCGAGGACCTGCGCGCCGTGAAACCCGACCTGTTCATCAATCTCACCACCGGGACCTGGCCCTCGCCGTTCTGGCTGCGCAGTGCGGACTCGATCTGGCGGGGCGGTGAGGATCACAGCTTCGCGGGCGTCGGCAGCAACCGCCAGCGCTGGATCACCTACCGCGACGCCGACACCTACGGCGGCATCGTGCGCGTGGGCCCGCTGTTCCCGCTCAACTCGCTCATGCTCCACGGCATCATCTACGCGCGCCACGCGCGCGGACTCGACGCGGATCCGCACGGCGACTTCGCCGACGAGGTGCACAGTTACTTTGCCACCGGCACGGGATTGCAGGAGCTGTATGTTTCCCCCGACCTTCTCACCGAGGGCGACTGGGACACGCTCGCCGCGGCGGCCAGCTGGGCCCGCGCGCACGCGGCAGTGCTGCGCGACAGCCATTGGATCGGCGGCGACCCGGCCCGTAGCGAGGTGTACGGCTGGGCATCCTGGGCGCCGGGGCGGGCGGTGCTCGCGCTGCGCAATCCCTCCGATCAGCCGCAGCTCT
>Ga0335073_10004921_pt1 | contig 18726 bp, 13 predicted proteins | sample Lox_Sample_22_FD_207093 | JGI IMG/M metagenome (GOLD analysis project Ga0335073, IMG submission 207093) | Soil microbial communities from Loxahatchee National Wildlife Refuge, Florida, United States - Lox_Sample_2.2 | ecosystem: Environmental > Terrestrial > Soil > Wetlands | place: USA... | reverse complement strand
TTTGTGTGTCGTGGTGGGGGGGGTTGGGTTTTGTGTACGGGGGGGTTGCCCCGGCCGGCGCGCCCCCGCCCCCCCCCCCCGCGGTGGTGAACACGGCCGGCCGGGTCTTGGGCGACGACAATCCGGACACACAAACCTCGCTGAACAACCTTGCCGACCTTTACGCCAGGGAGGGCAGGTTCAAAGAGGCGGACGCGGCGTTCTCGCGTCTGTTGAATGCGCGGCTGAAAACATACGGTGCGGACAACGGGTTCACCGCAGGCACCTGGTCGAGCCTGGGCGATGTGAAGCTTCAATTGGGTGCCTTTGCCGATGCCGGGACGCTGCTGCAGAAAGCCGTCGAGCACTACCAAAGGCACAAGATCGACACGTGGAGGGTCTACTACACGGAGTGCCTGCTGGGCGCCAGCCTGGCCGGTCAGGGCCGGAATGCCGAGGGCAAAGCGATGCTGTCCAGAGCGTACCAGAACCTGCTGGCGCGCAAGGACTCGGTCCCGCCCGAATACCGGGGTTACCTGGACCGCGCCGCGAAGGTAGCGGGAATCACAAAATAGACGGCGACGTGGCGCACGCTTCCAGTGCGCAGCGCCGGCACCTATGCCGGCGCGCGCCGGCACCTTTGCCGGCGGTTCGGGGGTCCGAAACGAGTTTGACCTTCGCCGGCGGTACGGTCTCGCGAGCGGGCACCGACGAGAGCGTCGGCGCTGCACGCTGGAAGCGTACGCCACGAACTGTCGAAGAGATGTCCGGTTTTCGCCGGAGTTTGCGTATGAGATTGTAGAGAAGCGCGGAATCGAGCGTGCGGAGGGGTCCTGGGAGTGACACACCGATACCTTCAGAAGTTCTGGCGGCTGGCGTTGGCGGTTGGATTCTCTACGCCATTGGCAGCAGCCGCAAACCTGCCCACCATCAAGCTGGTGGCCAATGCCGCGGGCGAGAATCCGGTAATCGCGCCCAACACGTGGATTGAGATCAAGGGCGCGAACCTGTCCTCGCCGGGCGACACGCGCATCTGGCAAGGCTCGGATTTTACGGGCGGGCAGATGCCGACGAAGCTCGACGGCGTCAGCGTGACGGTGAACGGAAAGAGCGCGTACGTCTACTACATCAGCCCCACGCAGATCAACGTGCTAACTCCGCCCGACGCGCTTCCGGCGTCGGCAGCCGTGGCCGTCACCACGAGCGGCGGCACGAGCACGGCCTACATGGCGCAAACCGCGACCATCTCGCCTTCGTTCTTCATGTTCGGCGCCGGGCCGTATGTAGCGGCCACGCATGCGGACGGCAGTTACCTGGGTTCATCGAGCCTTTATCCGAGCGTCACGACACCGGCGAAACCGGGCGAGATCGTGACGTTGTACGCGAACGGCTTCGGACCGGTATCGTCGCCGGTCGTGAGCGGATCGAGCAGCCAATCGGGCACGCTGGCGACATTGCCGGCGATCAGCATCGGCGGCATATCCGCCAAGGTGCAGTTCGCGGGGCTGGTAGCGCCGGGGGAGTTCCAGTTCAATGTGGTGGTGCCGGCGAACGCGCCGAACGGCGACAACGCCCTAATCGCGGCCTATGGCGGCGCCGAAGCCGCGCCGGCGGCGGAGATCACCGTGCAAGGATCGGGCGCCGCGCCATCGACGATCACGTTCTACGTCGCGCCGAACGGCAACGACAATTGGAGCGGCCGATTGTCCGCGGCCAATGCCAGCAACACCGATGGACCGCTGGCCACGTTCGACCGCGCCCGAACGCTGGTGGGGGAGATCACCACGACCGGCCTGACCGAGATCGACGTGCAGTTTCGTGGAGGCACCTACTATCTGGCGTCGGCGGAAATGATGACATCCGCCGACTCCGGCACCGCGACAACGCCGATCGTCTACGAGAATTATCCCGGAGAGACGCCGGTATTCAGCGGGGGTATGCGGATCCAGAACTGGGTGAACGCCAGCGGCAATACCTGGAAGGCGACGCTGCCCGCGTCCACGCAGTATTTCGAGAATCTGTTTTACAACGGCGCCAGAAGGCTGCGGCCGCGGCTCGGCTCGACGGCGGGTGGAACCTCGTTGGGCGCCTATTACCGGGTCGGCAGCAGCGTGTTTCTGAATTCCGCAGCGCCGCCCGCCGCGGCGCCGTCGCCGAACTGCCCGGTGTATGTGGCCGGCAGCGGATGGGAGTGCTTCGACCGGTTTCAGTACGCGTCCACCGACCCGATCGCCTCGACCTGGAAAAACCTCGCCGCCGCGAGCGGGAATCCGTGCGGCCAGACAGCGGGCAACCAGGCGATCGCGGGCGACATCGAGGTATTGGTATGGGAGCAGTTCAGCACGTCGAGGCTGCGCATTGCGTGCATCGACACCAAGGCGCAGATCGTGTATTTGACCGGGCCGACCGGCATCAACATGTCGACGCCGACGCAATCCGGTTTCATTCCGGGCAACCGCTACCTGGTCGAAAACATTCAGGACGAACTGACAGTCGCAGGGCAGTGGTTCCTGGACCGCTCGACATCTCCATGGACGCTGACGTACCTGGCGAATGCCGGCGAGAATCCCAATGCGGACCTGGTGATTACTCCTCAGGCGAGCCAGGTGCTGGTGGCCACCGGCCTGCAATATGTAACGTTTCGCGGCCTGACGTTCGAACATGACAACTATACGACGCCGGCGGCCGGCCACATTTCAGTCGAACTGGAACCGGATACCAGCGCCGCGGTTTCCTTTCAAAATTCGCAATACATCACCTTCGATTCGGGCACGGTCACGCAGACATCCGGAACCGGAATCGAGTTTATTCCGTGCCTCAACGGATCGTCGCCCTCGTATTGCGCGGCGACCAGCCTCAACGCCACGGTGACCAACAACGTGGTGGAGAACAGCGCGTTCTACGATATCGGCGCGGTCGGCGTGCGCATCGGAAATCCGTTTCAAGCAGCCGACACCGATGCCAATGTGCCGCAGTTGACGACCGTGCGGAACAACGTGGTGGAAGGCTACGGGCGCACGATTCCAGCGTCGTTCGGCATCGGCCAGGGCATGGGCCACGACAACCTGTACACGCACAATGACGTCTACGACGGCTATCATTGCGCCATTTCGACCTCGCAGAGCATCGCCGAGGCCACCAAGCCAGTGGGAATCGGCAATGGCAATAATGTGATCTCGTTCAACCATGTCTACAACCTGCTGCAAGGGATCATGAACGACGGCGGGTCAATCCGCATCGATGGCGGCAACTCGGTGTTTACGGCAGCCGGAAACAAGATTCTGAACAACCGGATCCACGATGTGACCGACGCCTCCATCATGGATTCCAACGGCTACGGCGGCGATGGCGTCTATCTGGACGACGACACCGGCCTGGTGGACGTCGAAAACAACCTGGTTTACCGGGTCTCGGGATTTCCCGTGTACACGCCGCACGGTCCGGCGCTCCCCAATTCGCCGAACACCATCAAGAACAATATCCTGGCCTACGGCCGATCGGCGATGGTCTCGGTGAATTTTCCGTACGGCAACGGAGTTCCGGCGGTTATCCCGCAAGTCTTCGTCATCACCAATAATCTTTTCTATTTCGACCGCAACAACCAATCGACGCCGAAGTTCTGGGTACAGGGCGGGTGCGTCTATGCGGGCGGCGCTCCGTTCACGCAATTTCAGCAGTGGGGGTCAAATGTGTACTGGCGTACGGATGGGGCTTTTGCGGCCGACACGAAGGCGTTCGAAGTGCAGCCGAATCCGGGCACAGGTGGGAATGCGCCATGCAACGGCAACACCAACAATTGGACGTTCTACACTTTTTCGCAGTGGCAGCAGACCGTGGGCGAGGATTTACAGAGTGTGGTGGCCAATCCCGGATTCAATAATCCGGCGTATCCCAACGACGATTACACGCTGCCCAAAGGCTCGCCGGGAGTGGGATTCGTGGTGTTCGATTACAAGCAGGCGGGACGGTCGAACCCGCTGCTGATGCCGCCGGCCATCGCACCAACCTTTCTCACGAAGACGTTTAACCCAGCAACGGATTACTAGTCATGCGGGGGATCGTAGTGCTACTGCAGGGGGCTTTGACGGCTAGCGCACTGCCGGTACCCACGACCGGCCTGTATCTCGGCGTCTGGTCGAACCCCAACGTGGGATCGAACCAGGAGCAGTCGATCGAGATTCTGGAGGGACCGGCGCCAAACGGAATCAATCATCGCTTCGCCCTGCACCTGGTGTACTACAAGTGGACAGATATCGCCGCACGGCTCGACAGCAGCGGAAGTTTCCATCCCGATTCGACGCTTCAGGGCGATATCGCCTACGGCCGCGTACCGGTGATCTCGTGGGGCTGCGATCAGGATGCGGCCAACTCCGACAGCGTGATCGCGGGAGGCGACGCGGGCGAGGACGCTACCATCACCGCGACGGCGCAAGCGCTCAAGCAGTATCCGGGTCCAGTGATGCTGCGCTGGTTTTGGGAGTTTAACGACCTGACGAAGAACCAGGGCTGCCGGGGAGACACCGGAGGCGCGCCCACGCCGGCGGTCTACAACGGATTCATCGGCGCCTGGCAGCACATATGGACCCTGTTTCAGAAAGCCGGCGCCACCAACGTGGTGTTTCTCTGGAATGCCTCGGATTACCCCAACAATCCAAACCGCGACCCTCACGGCTACTACCCGGGAAACGCGTACGTGGACTGGATCGGGGTCGACACCTACCAGCGGACGGCGTCGGACACGTTCGCTACGAATTTCGGCCAGTTTTACAGCGATTTCAGCAACAGCCAGTATGGGGGCAAGCCGCTGATGGCCGGCGAAAACGGTGCGATCGGCTATTCGGTCAACAACAGCGAAATACAAGCAGGCTATCTCCAAGGGTTGGCGGCCGATATCAAGAGCGGCATGTATCCGCTGTTGAAAGCCTACGAATATTTCAACGCCCCCGGTAATGCTCCCAGCGATTGGGTCCTTGACACACAAGGTGGCTTGGCGGAGTTCGCGACGATCGCCAGCAGCGGCGGCTTTGTGCCGGTTCCCGGTGTGACCGCGGCCACGCCATCGATATCACTGGTGGCCAACGCGGAAGGCGAAGCGCCGGTCATCGCGCCCAATACCTGGGTGGAGATCAAAGGCGCGAACCTGGCGCCATTCAACGATTCGCGCATCTGGCAGAGCTCGGATTTCGTCAAGGGCCAGATGCCGGCCAGCCTGGATGGCGTGAGCGTGACCGTAAACGGCAAGGCGGCATATGTCTACTACATCAGCCCCTCGCAGGTGAATGTTGTGACGCCGCCGGACGCACTGAGCGGCGCGGCGCAGGTTGTGGTTACGAACAGCTCTCTGAGCGCTTCGGCGACCGCGCAAACCGCCGCGATCTCGCCATCGTTCTTCGTTCTGAGCGATAACCGGCACATTGCCGCCGTCCATGCCAATGGCGGCCTGCTGGGACCGTCCAGTTTCTCCGTGCCGGGCTATACGTTCACGCCGGCCCAACCCGGCGAGACCGTAATGCTGTACGCCAACGGATTCGGACCGACGAGCGTGCCGGTGGTGAGCGGGTCGTCTACGCAATCGGGGACGCTCGCGCCGATGCCTTCGGTATCGATCGGCGGCGTGCCGGCCACGGTGGTGTTTGCCGGCCTGGTCTCGCCGGGCCTGTTCCAGTTCAACGTGACGATTGCAGCGAATACCCCGGGCGGCGACGAGCCGATCGTCGCGACCTATAACGGCGCGAGCACGCAGGCCGGCGCTCTCCTGTCGTTGACGGGCACGGCGCCTCCTACCACCGTAACGTTTTATGTCGCGCCCAATGGCAATGATTCGTGGAGCGGCACGATGGCGTCCGCCAACGCCGCGGGCACGGATGGTCCCTTCGCCACGTTCGAGCGCGCCCGAGCGGCGGTGCAGGCGCTCAATAATTCCAGGCTGACGCAGATCACGGTGCAATTCCGCGCGGGCACGTATTATCTGTCCTCGACGGAAATGATGACCACGGCCGATTCCGGCAGCGCAACCTTGCAGATCCTATACGAAAATTATCCAGGTGAAAAGCCGGTTTTCAGCGGCGGCGTGCGCGTCCAAAACTGGACTAACGTCAGCGGCAACACCTGGAAGACGACGCTGCCGGCGTCCACGCAGTACTTCGAGAACCTGTTCTACAACGGAGTGAGAAGGCTGCGGCCGAGACTGGGCGGGGCCTTGGGGACTTATTACCGCAACGCCGGGCCGGTTTATCTGCAAGGTCCTGCGCCTCCGGCCAATCCCCCCGACGCCAGTTGCAGTGAATACTTCGCCGGGAGCGGCTGGGAATGCTTCGACCGGTTTCAATACCAGGCCACGGACCCGATTTCGTCGACCTGGAAGAATCTGGCCCCCCCTGCGAATAATCACTGCGGCCAACCAGCGGGCAACGCGGCCCTCGCCGGCGACATCGAACTGGTGAATTTCGAGCAGTACACGGTATCCAAGCTGCGCGTCAGTTGCGTCGACGCGGTGAATCACATCGTCTACCTCACCGGAGCCACGGCGACGGAGGCGGACCATCCGACTTCACACGGATTCATCCCCAATCACCGCTACCTGATCGAAAATGTGGAAGACGCGCTGACACTGCCGGGGCAATGGTTTCTGGACCGCTCCACAACGCCATGGACGCTGACGTATCTCGCCAATGCGGGTGAGAATCCGAACGCGGACAGCGTGATCGTGCCGCAGGTATCGGAGCTGTTCGCCGCGTCGGGGCTGCAATATGTCACGTTTCAGGGCCTGACCTTCGAACACGATAATTACACGATGCCTGCCGCCGGATATAACGGCTCGGCGGAGATCATCGCGGCGGTTTCGTTCCAGAATACGCAACACATCACGGTGGATTCGGTCGTGGTAGCGCAGACCTCGGGCACTGGAATCGAGTTCATTTCCTGCATCGATAAGAGCTCGCTGAATTGGTGCATCGCGAATCATACCGCCGGCGTAGCCGCCAACAACACCATTCAGAACAGCGCATTCTACGATCTGGGCGCCGGCGGAATTCGCATCGGCACATCGGGAAACGCCACCGACACCAATGCCAACGTGCCGCAATCCAACATCGTGCAGAACACCGTGGTGGAAGGTTATGGAAGAGTATTCCCGGGCAGTAAGGGCATCAGCCAGGGCCAGGGCCACGACAATCTATATACGCATAACGACGTCTATGACGGCTATAAGGGCGCCATCAAAATCTGTTACTGCGCCAATTCCGATGTGAATCCGCCATTTACCAACAACAATGTAGTCTCGTTCAACCACGTCTATAACCTGTTTCAAGGCATCATGAACGATTCCGGCTCGATCTACATGGGCGTGGGCACTCCGTCGCCGCCGCAATCGGGAACGGGCAACAAAATGCTCAATAACAAGGTGCACGATGTAAACGACGCGTCAGTGATGGACTCTGACGGCTACGGCGGCGACGGCCTCTACGCCGACGATTTCAGCGGCCAGGTGGACATGGAAAACAATCTGGTCTACCGCGTATCGGGCAACGCGATCAGCTTCTCCGGTCCGCGCGCCGGATCGGGGCAATCCAGTACCGTGAAGAATAACATCCTGGCTTTTGCGCAGCAGTCCATGTTGAATGCCTACGATCCGTATTCCTTCGGCACCGTGCCGCCGCTTCCGATGTTCTTCACGGCCTCGAACAACCTGATGTATTTCGACCGTCGGGCTTCCGACTCCTTCTACGTTCAGGGCGGGTGCACGTACGCAGGGGAAGCGTACACGAATTACGAAATCTGGTCGAGCAACCTCTTCTGGCGCACCGACGGCGCGTTCGCCACCGACGCCAAGGCCTTCCATGTGCAGCAGAGCCAGAATCCGTCGAACAACTGCGGCGACAAGAATTCCTGGACGAACTACGCCTTCGCGGGCTGGCAGGGCCTGGGCGAGGACGTTCAGAGCGTGGTGCAGAATCCGGGATTCAACAATCCGGCGTATCCGGCTGACGATTACTCGCTGCCCAAAGGATCGCCGGGTGCAGGCTTTGTGGTATTCGACCCGAACCAGGCGGGGCGGACCAATCCCATGATCATGCCGCCGGCGGTTGCGGCGACGTTCCCGACCAAGACTTTCAATCCGGCAACGGATTTTTAATCAGATTTGTTGCGGACCCCGGAACGCCGGCATGAGTGCCGGCGCAGGACGCACGAGTGCGTGCGCCAGGAGCGGTAGTTCCTGTACCGCGCGCGATACCGCTCGTTCGGCGTTGCGAGAGAGGCCCTCGGCAAGGTCGAAGCAGCGCGCGCCCAGGCCGATTGCCCACGCCTCAGGCGCGGCTCGATAGGCCAACGCGGCCAGGCGCAACAATCCGGCGGGAGTGCTGTGGTGTTCGAACGAAAGCGGCGGCTCGGCCTCGGACGCGGTCACTCTTTGGGCGCAGATTTCACCGGCGGGAACAGCGGCGTCGGCATCCAGGAAGAAGACTATCTCCGCCGCGGCAATGGGTTCCGCAAGCTCGGGTGTGAGCTGATGCGTCTCGATCGTCTCGAAGCCGAACCCGGCGAGACGGCGAGCGGCGAGCGGGCCGGCAGCGTCGTCTCCCCGCAACGGGTTCCCGTAACCGATAATGAGCACCCCCTCAGGAGGCATTGGAGATTTCGTGCAACCGTTCGCCGCGAGGTCCCACTAACTCGATGCGCAGCGGAACCTGGCCGGCGGCGTGAGTGGAACAGCTCAGGCACGGATCGTAGGCGCGGACGACCGCGGAGACGCGATTGAGCATGCCTTCTTCCAGCCGTTTGGCTTTGATGAAATACTTGCTGACCTGTTCGATGCTGCGGCTGATGGCGAGATTGTTATGGCCGGTGGCGATAATCAGGTTGGCCCAGCGCATGGCGCCATGCTCGTCCACCTTGTAATGGTGGATCAGGATACCCCGCGGCGCTTCGGCCACGCCGATGCCTTCGCCGGCGTTCACCTCCGCGCGGGCACGCACGTGGCGGTCGAGAATCGCGGGAGTTTCGAGCAGTGCCTCGAGCCGCTCCAGACAATAGATGACTTCGATAAGGCGGGCGTAGTGGAAATGGAAAGAACTGGCCACTACCGTCCCGAATCGCTCGCGATAATCGCGCAACTCCGCGTCGGCCGCGGGTGTGCCGCAGCGATCGGCGACGTTTAATCGCGCCAGGGGCCCGACGCGATAGATTCCGGCGGGATACCCCAGCGGCTTGAAGTAGGGCGCCTTGAGATAGGAATCGGTCAGCGAAGCCTCACCGATGTACGACGCATATTCGGACGCGTCGATTTCCGCCGCCACCGAGCCGGTGGCCGTTTTGAAGCGGATGCGGCCATCGTACAGCCTCAGGTCACCCGAGTTGGACACCAAACCGGCATACATGGTGGGCATGGTGCCGAAAGCCGCGATTTCGGGCTGGAACCCGTCGAGAATGCACTTGAACAGGTCGAGCGTCCGCCAGGCGACGTCGCGGGCCGCGGGCAGACCTTTGAGGATCGCGTCGCGCGTGGCGATTTCCAGCGGCGACGCGACGCCGCCCGGCACGATCCCCGGCGGGTGAATGCGCTCTCCGGCCAGCTTTTCGATGACGCTCTGGCCAAACTTCCGCAAAGCGATGCCGTCGCGCACGATGTCGGCGTGCTTCTCCGCCAGACCGAGGACGTTCCGCTTCACGGGGTCGGAGTCCATACCCAGGAGCAGGTCCGGCGCCGAAAGGTGAAAGAAGCTGAGAGCGTGCGATTGGACCAATTGTCCGCAATGGATGGCCTCGCGCAGCATGGCCGCCGCCGGCGGAATGCGCACGGCCATGATGGCGTCGCAAGCCTTGGCGGACGCCAGTTGATGGCTGATGGGGCAGATGCCGCAAATGCGCGCCGTAATGGCCGGCATCTCGTAGTACGGCCGCCCTTCGGTGAACTTTTCGAATCCACGCACCTGGGTCACGTGGAACTGCGTCCGCTCGACATTTCCGTCTTCGCCGAGGTGGATGGTGATCTTGGCGTGTCCTTCGATGCGTGTTACCGGGTCGATGGTGATTTTTCGCATGAGATCTCCTATCCGAACTTGACTTCCGCGAGTTTGACGGCCCGGCCGTGCAACAGGTCGTCGATGGCGGCCCAGATGGCCTTGGGCGGCGGCGGGCAGCCGGGCAGGTGGGCGTCGATTTTGACGAATTCGTGCGGCGGGCGGGCTTGCGGAAGAAGCGGGGGCACGCCGGCGCCGGGGATCGTGGGACTCACGTCGGCGCCTTCGATATAGACCCGCTGCAGGATGCGCGTCAGCGGGACGGCGTTGCGCATGGCCGGCACGTTTCCGGTAGTGGCGCAATCTCCCAATGCCACCACGACGCGGCTGCGCGCGCGCACCATACGCAATCGCGCCACGTCTTCCTGGGACGATACCGCGCCCTCTACCAGGGTGACGTCCACGCCCTCGGGGAATTCGGCCGTATCGACCAGCGGCGAGTAGACCAGGTCGGCCTGCCCGGCCAGCGCCAGGATGCCCTCGTCGAGATCGAGCAGCGACATGTGGCAGCCCGAACATCCGTCCAGCCAGATGGTCGCCAGTTTCACTTTGCTCATATGAGGGCTCCTTTTCGGGCGGCGGCCATGGCGACCGCATCGGTATGTTTGACCATCTCCTCCGCGGCGCGGGTCTTCTCCGCCATGGCGCCGGTGGGACAGGCCTGGACGCACTTGCCGCAGCGCGTGCAACTGGAGGCCTCCGCCCACGGCTGGTTCATTTCGCTGATCACGCGCGAGTGAATCCCGCGGCCCATGATGTCCCAGACGTGCGCGCCTTCCACTTCCGCGCACACGCGCACGCAGCGCGAGCAGAGAACGCAGCGGTTATGATCGATCACGTAGCGCTCTTGCGAGAGATCGACCGGCAGGGCCGGATAGCGGTAGCGGAAGCGCACGCTGGTCACTCCCAGCGACGCCGCCAGTGACTGCAATTCGCAATGGCCGTTGGACACGCACACGGCGCAAACGTGATTGCGCTCCGTGAGCAGCAGCTCGATGAGCATCCGCCGGTAAGCCGCAAGCCGCGGCGAATTGATCACTACCGAGAGGCCTTCCTGCACGGGCGTGGTGCAGGCCGGCGCCAGGCGTCCGCTGCCGCCGACTTCGACGATGCAGAGCCGGCAGGCGCCGACATCCTTCAGACCTTCCAGGTGACAAAGGGTGGGGATGGTCTTCCCGGCATCCTGGGCCGCTTGAAGGATGGTCTTCCCTTCGCGGGTCGCCACCAGCGCGCCATCGATTCGGATTGAGATGGATTTCGATTTCTGGAGCATCTTGGTCACCCTTTCACGTCGCACCGCAAGCAGCGAAAGGCTTCGTCCGCGGCTTCCTCGCTGGTCAGACCGAGCACGACCTCCGCGTCGTCGCGCACGCGCAGCGCCGGGCTCAACTCGGCGGAGCGGTGCCGTTTGCTCTGGCTGGGCATTTCGGGCGCGATCTGGATGTAATCGAACCCGCCGAAGAGTTGCGCGAAGCGTTTCGCGCCCATCAGCTTCTCGTCGATTTTGCGAGCGGCTTTCTTGCCGTAGCCCATGGCGTTGGAAACATTCGACGCGCCGGTGATGGCATCGCCGCCGGCGTAGAACTTGGGCCGGCTGGTTTGCAGCGTGTAGCGATCCACAATGAAGGTGCCGGCTTCCGCCAGCGTCAAACCGGAAGCGCGGGCGAAATCGAGATCCACGGCCTCGCCTACCGCCAGCACCACCATGTCGCAATCGAAGCGGGAAATCTCACCGGTGGGAACCGGCTTGCGGCGGCCGGAATGGTCGTACTCGCCGAGGTGCGTCTTTTCGATTTCGATGCCCTTGACGTGGCCTTGCGCGTCGCCGACGATGCGGTGCGGCGTGGCCAGGAACGCCAGCCGGACGCCTTCCTTTTCCGCCGCGTCCACTTCCTCCTTGATTGCCGGCATGTCTTTTCGCTGCCGGCGGTAGTAGATAGTCGCCTGCGCGCCCATGCGCACCGCCGTCCGCGCGGAATCCACGGCCGCATTGCCGCCGCCGATCACGGCGACCCGCCGGCCGATCTCCGAGAGTCCGCCGGTGGCGATCCGCTCCAGGAACGGCAGGGCCGGGAGCACATTTTTCAGCTCCGTGCCCGGCAGGTAGACCCACGACTCCTTCCAGGTGCCGATAGAAAGAAAAACCGCGTCGAACTGCTCATCCAGCTCGTTGAGGGTGATCGAGGAACCGACCGCCACGCCGAACTGGAATTGCACGCCGAGCCTGCCGATGAGTTCCACTTCGCGCGCCAGGACGCGTTTCGGCAAACGATATTCGGGGATGGCGTAGCGCAGCATTCCGCCGGCTTCGGCTTTGCTTTCGAAGACGGTGACGTCGTGGCCGAGCAGCGCCAGGTAGAAAGCGCAGGTCAACCCCGCCGGTCCGGCGCCGACAACCGCGGCGCGTTTTCCAGTGGGCGCCATCTTGCGCGACGCGAAGCGGCTGGCGATGGTTTCGAAATCGCCGGACATCAGCACTGTATCGGCGATGAAGCGGTGCACTTCACGCATGTTGACCGGGGCGTCGGTGGTCTGCCGCCGGCAGCGATTGTCGCAGGGATGCTGGCAAACGCGTCCGGTGGATGCAGGCAGTGGGTTGTCCAGGATTACCGATTCGAATGCATCCGCCAGGCGGCCCTCGTGCAACAGGTCGAGGAATCGGGGGATATTCATGTGGAGCGGACAACTGTTCTCGCACGGGGAAAGCGCCAGGCTGTCGCAGACTCCGGCGCGGCAGCGCTTGGCGAGGATATGGTCGTCGAATTCCTGCCGGAAGTGGCGCATGCTGGTGAGAACCGGGTTAGGAGCGCTCTGTCCCAATCCGCATAGCGATGTGTCGCGGATCATGCGGCCCAGTTCGTCCAGCAGGTCGAGCTGCGCGGCGGTTCCCTCGCCCTTGGTGAGCCCGTTGAGGAGGCTCAGGGCGTGGTCCAGGCCGACGCGGCAGGGAACGCATTTGCCGCACGACTCGGAGTGGGTGAACTCCACGAAGTAGCGGGCAATGTCGACCATGCAGTTGTCTTCGTCCATCACCACCATGCCGCCCGAGCCCATGATGGAGCCCAGTTGCGCCAGGGTTTCGTAGTCCACCGGCGTGTCGAAGAGTTCATGGGGGATGCAGCCGCCGGAAGGACCGCCGGTCTGCACCGCCTTGATGGAGCGATCCGGCAAAGCGCCGCCGCCGACGTCGTAGACGAAGCGAGAGAGCGGCGTGCCGAGGGGCATTTCAACCAGGCCGGTATTGGCGATCTTCCCGACCAGGGAAAAGACCTTGGTGCCGGCGCTCTTGGTGCTGCCGGTTTCGGTGAACCACGCCGGCCCTTTGAGCACGATGGGGGCGACGTTGTACCAGGTTTCGACGTTATTGATATTGGTCGGTTTCCCGAACAGGCCGCGGTTGGCGGGGAACGGCGGGCGTGGACGCGGACGCCCGGCGTAGCCCTCCAGGGACGCAATCAGGGCCGTCTCTTCGCCGCAGACGAAAGCGCCGGCGCCTTCCACCAGTTCGATGTCGAAATGGAACGGACGGCCGAGAATGTTGGAACCGAGAATTCCATAATCACGAGCCTGTTCGAGCGCACGCTCCAGACGGTGCACGGCGAGCGGGTATTCCGCGCGCACGTAGACAATGCCGTGAGACGCGCCGGTGACGTATCCGGCGATGATCATGCCTTCCAGCAGCGAGTGCGGATCGCTTTCGATCTCGTTGCGGTTCATGTAGGCGCCGGGATCGCCTTCGTCGGCATTGCAGACGATGTATTTGGGTTTGTCCGGCGCTTTGGCGAGGAACTCCCATTTCAGGCCGGTGGCGTATCCGGCTCCGCCGCGGCCTCGCAGTTTGGCCGCCTTAATCTGTTCGATCACGGATTCCGGCTTGCCATCGATGAGTACCTTGTACAACGCCTGATAGCCGCCGACGGCGATGTATTCATCGATATCGTCGGGCGAAATGAGACCGCAATTGCGAAGGACGATGCGCTTCTGACCGCTGAAGAACGGGATGTCGGACCACAACGGCAGCTCGGAAAATCCGGTTCCATACCGGACTCGCGAGGTCAGATGGTCCCACTCGTCGATGCGGCACCAGGCCAGATCGGTCGGCACATTACCGGCGTTGACCGCCGCCAGAATCCGCGTAACGTCGGAAGCCTGCACATGGCGCAAGACCACCAGCGGCTTGCCGGGAATCGCGATATTGACCATCGCTTCCTGCGAACACGCCCCGAAACAGCCGGTGGAAACCAGCCGTATATCCATGCCGTCGCGCTCGATGGCATTGCTCAAAGCATGGTGGACAGCTTCGCTGCCGTTGCCGCGTCCACAAGTACCCATCCCCACCGCGATGCGCGGAGCCGCCGGAACCAGCTTGGCCAGGCCAGCCTCGCGAACGGCATTGAACGCGCCAATATCTTCGATGCGGCTCATTGGCGATTCTCCTCGGTCAAGGCGGCAACCTCGCTGACCAACGCGCGCTCATTCATGTGGCTGCAAATGCGATGGTCCAGTTCGACAACCGGAGCCAGCGCGCATTGTCCGAAGCAGGCCACCGTGCGAATGGTGAACTTGCCATCAGGAGTTGTCAGCATCAGTTTGTCCGCCGTGCCTTCTCCGGATTCTTCGTGCAAACCGAGATCCAGGCGGATGCTCTCGAGCAGATTCCGCGATCCGCGGGCGTGACAGGCAGTGCCCCGGCAGATGCAAATGGTGTGTTCGCCCTGAGGCTGCAGATTGAATAGTGCGTAAAACGTGACCACGCTGAAGATTTGCGCCACCGGCATCCCGGTTTTGGCCGCGATGTAGCGGAGCTCATCGGCGCACAGGTATTTGCGCGGGTTGCGCTCCTGAACGGCCTCGAGAATGCCGAGTAACGCACCCGGCCGGCCGCGATACCGCTCGATGGCCTCGTCGATAATAGCCGAATTAAGCATACTCTATTTTAAGATCTTTAACTCCTTTTGATCAATAAACATCGTCTCGTGCAAACGGCCGGCCAGTGGGATTTCACGCACGTCCCAGCCAAAATTGCCGTAAACATGCGCACCGGAGCCGGGGCACACACTGCAGAATAAGTATTAAAGACCCATCCACTTTGGTTAGTCAACTGCGCATTGTCCCTGGATAGGGTTCGCGTGCCCGTGTATGGCCGTCTGCGTGGGGCCGCGGCGGGCGTCGGAACGGCTGCTGGTGGCTCCCGCCGGAATTTTCGGAGAAACTGGAATATATGTGCCTGGCGGTCCCCGGTAAGATCCTGGACGCCGAGCCTGCCGGTCCCGGCAGGATCGGCAATGTGCAGTTCGGAGGCATCACGCGCAAGGTGTACCTGGATTTTGTCCCGGAAGCGCAACCGGGCGATTATGTTCTGGTGCATGTGGGGTTCGCAATCAGCCGCGTGGAGGCCGACGAGGCCGAGCGGACTTACGAACTGCTGCGCCAGATGCAAGTGGAACTGCCCGATGACGGCCTGACGGGCTCGAGCTGACGATCCTGGTTACGCGCCGGCCCGCACCTGCTCGCGTTGCTTCGCCAGCCAGGCGGCCCACGCGTCCAGCCCCTCGCCGGTGGTGCACGAAACTTCCACGATCTCGATTTCCGGATGGACCATACGCGCGTTCTCCCGGGCCTCGGCGATCTGAAACGGCACGTGCGGCAACAAATCGATTTTGTTGAGAACGAGCAGCGACGACTTGAAAAAGATCGACGGATATTTGAGCGGCTTATCCTCGCCCTCGGTTACGCTCAACACCACAATCTTCGCGGCTTCGCCGAGATCGTAACTTGCCGGGCAGACCAGGTTGCCTACATTCTCGATGAAGAGCAGTTCCAGATCTTCCAGGCGCCAATCCTCGAGCGCCCGCTCCACCATGCGCGCATCCAGATGGCAGGCGCCGCCGGTGGTGATCTGACGGGCCGGGAAACCCGATCGCGCCAACCGGCGTGCGTCGTTGTCGGTCTGGATATCTCCGGTGAGGACGGCCACCCGGGTATTGCGCGCAAATGCCTCCAGCGTCCGTTCCAACAGCGAGGTTTTGCCCGCGCCCGGAGAACTGATGAGGTTCAGGCACAGAACGCCGTGCCGGTGGAACCGCTCCCGAAGTTCGCCGGCGATGCGATCGTTCTCGCTGAGAACTTTCTTTTCGAGCACCACGCGATTCATGGTTCCTCCAATTCCAGGTACAACAGTTCCAATTCGTCGCCACCGATGTACTGCGTCCGCAATCCGCCGCAGGTGGGGCAGGCGAAGTCATAGTCGACTACGGCAAACGCCGCCCCGCAATCCTGGCAGCGATGCTGGCGTGGCCGCGTCTCGATTTCCAGCTTCAGGGAGTGCAGATCCGTCCCGGCAACCAGGGCCTCGAAGCTGAACGCCAACGCGTCGGGATCGATACCGGAGAGTTCGCCGACGCGAACCGCGATCTTCACCGGAACCGCGCCCGGACGCCGGGCCGCTTCGGCCTGTACGGCTTCCAGAACGGAACTGGCGATGCCCATTTCGTGCATAACGCCTCAGCAGATGCGCGGCAATTGATCGCCGGGAAGCATGTCCACAATGCGGCTCGGCCCCACGGTGGTGCGCATAGTCACCAGCCCGGGGTGCCGGCCGGTCAAGCGGCCGATCATCCGCGCCTCGGCTCCCAGCGGGTGCCGGCGCATGGCTTGCAAAACGCAGTCAGCCGTTTCCGGCGCCACCACCGCGACCAGTTTGCCTTCATTCGCGACGTACAGCGGATCCAGCCCCAACATTTCGCACGCGCCGCGCACTTCCTCGCGAATGGGGATGGCGCGCTCGTCGATTTCGATTCCAACTCGCGAACGGGAGGCGATTTCGTTCAAGGTGCTGGAAACACCGCCCCGGGTGGGGTCGCGCAGACAGCGAATCTGTCCGCCGGCCGCGAGCATATCCGCCACCAGGGTGTGCAGCGCGGCGGAATCGCTGATCAGCTCGCTCTCGAACTCCAGGCCTTCCCGTTTCGCCAGAATGGCAATACCGTGATCGCCGATGAAGCCGCTCAGCAGGACGCAGTCGCCGGGCCGCGCCTGATCGGCCGACATCCGGATATTTTCGGGCACCACACCGATGCCCGAGGTATTGATGAACAGTCCGTCGCCGCTTCCCTTCTCCACCACCTTGGTGTCGCCCGTGACCACCTGCACGCCCGCCGATGCCGCAGCCCGCTGCAGGGACGCCACCACTGCGCGCAGCATCTCCATGGAAAAGCCCTCTTCGATGAGGAATGCCGCGCTCAGGAAGAGCGGCTGCGCGCCGCCCATGGCAAGGTCGTTCACGGTGCCGTGAACCGCCAGCGATCCGATGTCGCCGCCGGGGAAAAACAGCGGCTTCACCACAAATGTGTCGGTGGTGAAGGCCAGGCGCGTTCCGGGCACGGTCACAATCGCCTGGTCGTCCAGCCGGGCCAGCGTGGGATTGTCGAAGGCGGCGAGAAAGACGTCGCGCACCAGGTCGGCGCTCAACTTCCCTCCGCTCCCGTGGCCCAACAGGATCTGTCCACCGGCGGGCAGGGGCGCCGGGCAGGTAAAGGAGTCGAGCTGAATTCCGTCGGGCTGGGTGGAAGCCGGCTCTTTGCGGCTCATGGCGTGTCCTCGCTCTGGCTGGAATGGCGCCGGTACTGATAGTAAGCCGCGCAAGCGCCTTCCGACGAAACCATCGGCGCGCCCATGGGGGTCTCCGGACGGCAGCGCGTGCCGAAAGCCGCGCAATCGGTCGGCCGCTTCAGACCCTGCAGCACCAGAGCGCTGATGCACTCGGCCGGTTCTTCCGCGGTCACTCCGCTCACTTCGAAGATTTGCTCGGCGTCGTGCGCGGCAAACTCCGCTCGCAGGCGGAGGCCGCTCATGGGAATGGAGCCGATGCCGCGCCATTTGCGGTCGCATGGTTCAAAGACTTCGTCGAGCAGGCGTTGTGCCGGCTGATTGCCCTCCCGCCGCACCGACCGTATGTACTGATTCTCCACTTCGGCGCGGCCGCCTTCAAGCTGCGCCACCAGCATGCTGACGGCCTCCATTAAATCGGCCGGCTCGAAACCGCCAACGACAACCGGCAAATGAAACTCGCGGCTGAGCGACTCGTACTGCCAATATCCCATCACGGTGCAGACGTGTCCCGGGGCGATCAGGCCTTGAATGCGCGTGCCCGCCGACCCCAGCAACAGGCGGATGGCCGGCGGAACAAGCACGTGCGAAACCAGCATCGAGAAGTTCGCCAGTCCGGCGCGCCGCGCTTCGCGCACCGCCATGGCATTGGGCGGCGCGGTGGTTTCGAAGCCGATCGCGAAAAATACGACCCGCCGGTCCGGCATGGCGCGCGCCAGTTTCACCGCGTCCATGGGCGAATAGACGATGCGCACATCGCCGCCGCCGGCCCGCACGTGGAACAAATCGCTGCGCGAGCCGGGCACACGCAGCATGTCGCCGTAGGAAGCGAAGGTCACATCCGGCCGCGAGGCTATTTCGATGGCCTTATCGACCACCTCCAGCGGCGTCACGCACACCGGGCAGCCAGGACCGTGCACCAGTTGGATTCCGTCGGGCAAAAGCTCCTGCAGGCCGTACCGCATGATGGTGTGGGTCTGCCCGCCGCAGATTTCCATGAGGCTCCAGGGACGGGTGGTTTGCCGGGTAATGCGGGCCGCCAGGCTCCGGACAATCGCCTCGTCGCGGTATTCATCGATGTATTTCATGCGTCATCCAAGCCATCCGCGGGCGATCGCGC
>Ga0335073_10004918_pt1 | contig 18732 bp, 18 predicted proteins | sample Lox_Sample_22_FD_207093 | JGI IMG/M metagenome (GOLD analysis project Ga0335073, IMG submission 207093) | Soil microbial communities from Loxahatchee National Wildlife Refuge, Florida, United States - Lox_Sample_2.2 | ecosystem: Environmental > Terrestrial > Soil > Wetlands | place: USA... | reverse complement strand
TCTTCAAGACTGGTAAGGCCGTTGCGGGGCAGGCTCGGAGCAACATCTCATCGATGGGAGCCATCACATGTCCGCCAACACAACCCTCCGAGCGGTCGTGATCGACTGCGCAGACCCGGCCGCGCTCGCCGAGTTCTACCGGAAGCTGACCGGGCTCGACATCAGCTACAGCGACGACAGCTATGTCGACCTGGGCGCCGGGCCGGTCAAGGTCGGCTTCCAGCGGATCGAGGGGTACCGGGGTCCTGGCTGGCCCGACCCGGCCAAGCACCTGCACCTGGACTTCACGGTCGCCGACCTGGACGCCGCAGCGGATGAGGCGGTCGCCCTCGGCGCTGGGCGGCCCGAGTTCCAGCCGGGCGAGGGGTCCTGGTTGGTGCTCACCGACCCGGAGGGCCATCCGTTCTGCCTGACCGCCGCCGACTGACCGTCCGACGGCGAGCTCTCGTCCGAATGACCTGGGCGGGCGTCGCCATCGGACCCGCCGCAAGGCCTGACGGTCGTCATGGTTGCACCGCCGTATGGGTTACTGCCCATACGGCGGTGCAACCACGCGGGCCGCGCGGCTGGGAGAGGCGGGGCTGAGCGGGCTGGCCAGGCCTGGCGCGGCTGGCGCCCGCGGGGCCACGCTCAGCCGGTGGTGACGGCCAGGGCCAGCGGCAGCACGGCCGGGGCGCCGGCGTCGCGGACCAGCTTCGCGGCGACCGTCATGGTCCAGCCGGACTCGATCAGGTCGTCGACCAGCAGGACCGGGCCGCCCAGGCCGGCGATCGCGGCGCCGACCGGTTCCGGGATCGTCAGCTCGTGCCAGACCGCGCTCAGCCGCTGGGCGCTGTTGTACTGGCGGCCTGCCGGCCGGCCGCGCGGCGTGCCGGGCCGGTACCCGAGCTCGCCGAGATGCCGGAGGCGGCCGATCTCGGCGATACGCGCCGCGAGGCTGCCGACCAGCCGCGGCCGGGACCGGGATGGCAGCGCGACCACGCCCGCGGGACGGCGGTCCCAGTCCCAGGCGGCAAGGACCTTCACCACCGTCGCGATCAGCTCGTCGGGAACCTCGCCGTCGCCGGCCGGGCCGTCCGCGCCGTCCGCGCGGGCCGCGCGGGCCGCGCCGTCCGCGCCCGCGGCGCCGGTGCCGATGGCACCGCCGGGCCCGGCCGCACCCTCCGGGCCGTCCGGGCGGGCCAGCAGTGTCCGCAGCCGCGGGCCCCAGCCCAGGTCGGTCAGCCGTCCCAGGGCGCGCCCGGGCTCGGCGGACACCTCAGGGCCGATCTTGCCCGACAGGTCGACGCCGAGCGCGGCCATGCCGGACGGCCACATCCGTCGCGGGGTGATCTCCACCCCGGGCCGCAACAGCCGGCTCCCGGCGGCCGCCGCGGCGTCCTTCGACACCTGCGAGGGCCAGCGCCGCCCGGTGCAGTTGTCGCACCGGCCGCAGGGCTCGGCCGCCGGGTCGTCCAGCTCCCGGCGCAGGTATTCCATCCGGCAGCCGCCGGTGGCGGCGTAGCCGAGCATGGCCTGCTGCTCCCGGGACCGCTCGGCCGCCACCCGGGCGTACCGGTCGGCGTCGTAGGCCCAGGGGCGGTCGGTGGCGGCCCAGCCGCCACCGACCCGGCGCACCGCGCCGTCGGCGTCCAGGACCTTGAGCATCATCTCCAGCCGCCCGCGGGACAGATCGACCCTGGTCTCCAGCGCCGCGGTGGACAGCGGCCTGCCCGCCCCGGCCAGCGCGGCGAGCGTCGAGCGCGCGACGGTCTCGGGCGGGAACGCCAGCGAGCCGAAGTAGGCCCAGATGTCGGCGTCCTCCCGCCCGGGCAGCAGGATCACGTCGGCGCGCTCGGTGGCCCGGCCGGCCCGGCCGATCTGCTGGTAGTAGGCGATCGGCGAGGGCGGGGCGCCGAGGTGGACGATGAAGCCCAGATCCGGCTTGTCGAACCCCATGCCGAGCGCGCTGGTCGCTACCAGCGCCTTGATCTCGTTGGCCAGCAGCGAGTCCTCCGCGGCGGTGCGTGACGCATGATCGTCTTGTCCGGTGTATGCGAGCACGTCATGGCCGCGCTCGCGCAAGAACGCCGCGGTCTCGTGCGCGCCGGCCACGGTCAGCGTGTAGATGATGCCCGAGCCCGGCAGCTCGCCCAGATGCTCGGCCAGCCAGGCCAGCCGCTGCTGTGCCGCGGGCAGGCCCACCACGGCCAGATGCAGGCTGCGCCGGTCCAGCGGCCCGCGCAGGACCAGGGTCTCGCCCCGCTGGCCGATGCCGAGCTGCTCGGCCACGTCCCGGGTGACCCGGGCGTTCGCGGTGGCCGTGGTGGCGAGCACCGGGACGCCTGGCGGCAGGTCCTCGAGCAGCGCGCGCAGCCGCCGGTAGTCGGGGCGGAAGTCATGGCCCCAGTCGGAAATGCAGTGCGCCTCGTCCACCACCAGCAGCCCCGTCGCCGCGACCAGCTTGGGCAGCACCAGGTCGCGGAAGCCGGGGTTGCCCAGCCGCTCGGGGCTGACCAGGAGCACGTCCACCTCTCCGGCCGCCACCTCGGCGTAGACCTGTTCCCACTCGTCGGTGTTGGCCGAGTTCACCGTGCGGGCACGGATGCCGGCTCGGCCGGCCGCGTCGATCTGGTTGCGCATCAGGGCGAGCAGCGGCGAGACGATCACCGACGGCCCGCAGCCGCGGGCACGCAGCAGCGCGGTCGCGGTGAAGTACACCGCCGACTTGCCCCAGCCGGTGCGCTGCACCACGAGAGCCCGGCGATGGCCGGTCACCAGGGCGTGGATCGCCGTCCACTGGTCCTCGCGCAGCGCCGCGGCAGGCCCGGCAAGCGCGCGCAGGCAGCGCTCGGCCTCCTCCCGGAGCGCGTTGTCGCGTGGCGCGTCGGTCCTGGGCGCGTCGTGGTCGCGCAGCGCGTCGTCGCGGTGATCCTCGTCGGCCATGTCTTCCTTGGTATCAGGCGGTACCGACTGTCGCCGGCGGTGGGCAAGATTCATGCTGTGGCGGACAGCGCGGGCTTCGACCGGCGTCCGGTCAGGGCGTTCCGGCGCGATCCCGGCCGGCCGGCGGACACCGGCCGGTGGCCGGGCACGGTACCGGCGGTGGCGCAGATGCTGCGCAAGGGCCTGCAGCTTCCCGCCGGGCTGACCATCCTGGTCGGCGAGAACGGCTCCGGCAAGTCCACCGTGGTCGAGATCATGGCCGAGGCCTACGGGCTCAACCCGCAGGGCGGCTCGGCGCTCGGGCAGTTCCGGACCAGAAACAGCGAGCCGCGGCTCGGCTCGAGCTTTATCGTCGAGCGCGGGGTCGACCCGCCGCGCTGGTCTTACTTCCTGCGCGCCGACACCATGCACGCCCTGTACAGCTACCTGGAGGAGAACCCGGGGCGGCGCCCCGAGCGGTTCCACGAGCTCAGCCACGGCGAGGGCTTCCTCGAGGTGCTGCGCACCCGGGTCAACGAGCCGGGCTTCTACCTCATGGACGAGCCCGACGCCCCGCTGTCGTTCACCTCCTGCCTGGGCCTGGTCGCGCTGCTGCACGAGCTGAGCCAGGCCGGCTCGCAGGCGGTCGTGGCCACGCACTCCCCGCTGGTCGCCGCCGTGCCCGGCGCCAGCATCCTTGAGCTCGGCGCCTGGGGGCTCCGCGCGGTGCGCTGGGACGAGCTCGACATTGTCCGCCATTGGCGCGAGTTTCTGCGCCGACCCGATTCATATTTCCGTCATTTGCTGGACGACTAGCACCTCATCGTCCTTTCCGTAAGCCGTCAGCTTTCGATTATCAAGACAACCCGCCGGCCGGTCGCCTACCCTTATTGACCGCGCGATTTTCGCTTATCGGTGGGGGAATCATGAAAGAACGGCGGCCGCCGGCCCGGCTGGCCACCGTGGGGGTCGCGGCCGTCGCCTGCCTCGCGCTCGGATGGCTCGCAACGGCCGGCGCGGGTCCCGCCCTCGCCGCGTCCGGGCACCGGGCATGCGCGATCGGGATCTGCCGATCCGGCGTACCTGCCTCCCGGGACCTGCCGGCCACCCAGCGGGCGCAGGCCACGGACTACTTCTGCGGCCCGGCCACCGTGTCGGAGATGCTGGCCCAGATGGGCAAGGCCCTCACGCAGCGGCAGGCGGCCGCGGAACTCGGCACCAACGCCGGCGGTACCGGCTGGTCCGACGGCGAGGGCAATCCCGTGCCGCGGGTCCTGAACAGGAACCAGCACCGCAACGACTACGTTGCCGTCAGCGTGCCGGAGGCGCCGGCCTGGTCCCAGGTCCGGGCATACGAGCGGGACCTGGTAACCGACATCAACCGCGGCTACGGCGTTCCGCTGGCCGCAGACGCCGACGAGGTTCCCGGCGGCCCGCACCTGGTCGGGCACCCGGTCAACCAGACAATTTTCCACTGGTTCGATATCCGAGGCTATTCCGAATACGGCGCGATGACCGATTACGAGGATTCGGTCCATGGCGCGTCCAGCATCGGCTGGGAAGCAGCGGTGCCGGCCTATTCTTCGCTGCCCTCCGCGACGATCGTGGACATTGTCGGCGCTCGTGGCTACGACTGGTAGGCGGCGGCGGGTGGCGCTCGCGCCGGCCGGGGCCGCCTGGGCCGCCTGGGCCGCAGCGGCGCTGGCCGCCGTGCTGACCGCCGCGCTGGCCGGGTGCGGCGCCCAGCCGTCGCCACCCCCGGCGTCCGGGGCGCCGGGAACGTCACCGCCGACGGCCGGCCAGCCGCCCGCCTGGCGCACGTGGTGCCGGGTGACGCCGCCGCCCGGCCTGGCCGCCCAGCTCGGCCGGACCGTGCCCGAATCACTGCGCGGCGAGGTGATCCCGATCGGCATGGCCGGCCGGCTGGCCTACGTGTCGGCATGGACGCCGCGGTTCTCCGGCGTTGCGGCCCTGAACCTGGCCACCGGCGCCCTGCGCCCGATCCGGGCCTTCGCCCACCCGGCGCGGGATCAGGCCGACGGCTCGTCCGGCGGGCGGTGGCTGGCATGGGAGGAGACGGTCTCGTTGCAGAGCCTGGACCGGTTCACGGTCTACGCCTGGGATCAGGTGACCGGGCGGCTGCTCACCCTCGGCCGCTCGCTGTCCGGCCCGGACGGCGCGGCCTGGCCCAGCCCCTGGCACCCCCCGGCGGTCAGCGGCGACTACGCCGCCTGGGCCCAGGGCTACGGGCCCGGCGGCGAGGTCGAGGTGAGGCTGGCCGACCTGGAAACCGGCCGGGTCCGGGTCATCCGCCAGGGCCACACCCAGCCGCCCTTCTTCGATGGAAACCTGCTCGTGTGGCCCGAGTCCGACCGCCCGGGCACGCTGACCACGCTGCGCGCGATCAGCCTGCGCACCGGCCGCCCGGCCGCGCTGCCCGCGGTGCTGAGCGCGGTGCGCGGGACCGACGTCGTCGTCACCGACGGCACCAGGACCGCATACCTCGGCCCGGACCTGACCACCCTGTACTACTCGCCCGCCCAGGACCAGCGGGCACGGGTGGCGCTCCGGCTGCCCGCGGGCGCCTACTTCGCCGGACTGGCGCTCGGCCCCGGCACGCTGGCCTGGACCACCACCGCGGCCACGTACCTGGCCAGCACCCGCACCGGCGCCTACGCACAGGTCACGCCGCAGTACGGCGACGCGGCCGGGTCCGGCGCGGACCTGATGATCTCGGATCCGCCGAGCGAGAAGGTCACGCACCCGGTGCTGCCGATGCACCTGGTCAGCCCGGCCGGCATCCGCTGGCCGTCCTGCCCGGCGCGCTGACCGGCCGGCGGCGGCTGCCGCGAAGCCGTCACGACGCCGCGCAGGACACGAGATGATTGGCCGCGTACCAGTCGGACTAAATGGCCGGACCAGGACGATACGCAATGGACGAGTCATCTTCCCTTGCGGCACCCAGGGATGACGCCGAGCTGATCAGCGCGATCGCGTCGGGTGACGCCGGGGCCTACGCCCAGCTGCACGAGCGTCACGTGGCGGCCGCGCGCAAGCTGGCCGGTCTGCTCACCGGCGCGGCCGGCCCGGCCGAGGACACGCTCTCGGAGGCCTTCGCCCGGCTGCACCGCGTGCTCCGCGACGGCGGCGGGCCGCGGGCCGCGCTTCGCCCGTACCTGCTCACCGCGGTCCGGCGGGTGGCCGCTGACCGGAAATCCGCCCAGGGCGCCCAGACGCGCACCGATGCCGCCGGGGCCGCCGGGGCCGCGGGTGCCGCGGGTGCCGCGGGTGCCGCGGGTGCCGCGGGTGCCGCGGGTGCCGCCGCCGGAGCGGCGGGCGTCGCCAATGCGGCCGCCGGAGCCCGATCCGATCCGGCCGGCGCGCAGGCCCCCGACCTCGGCGACCCGCTGGCCCTCGACCCCGGTGCCGCGGAGCTGGCCGAGTCGCCGCCCGGGCGCGCGTTCTTGTCCCTGCCCGAACGCGAGCGTGCCGCGCTCTGGCACGCGGTGATCGAGGGCGCGGATCCCGCCGAGGCCGCCGCCCCGCTCGGGGTCACGCCCGACGGCGTCGCGGATCTGGTCGGCCGGGCCAGCGCCGCGCTGATCCGGGCCTACCTGGCGCTCTACGCGTCCGGCCTGGCCCGCGAGGACTGCCGGGCCGCGGTGGCCGGGCTCGGCGGCGCTCGCGACGCCAGGCTGCGCGGACTCGACGCGGGCCCGACCGCGCTGCACCTGCGCGCCTGCCGGGACTGCCGCGCCGCCGCGATCGAGCTGGCCGACCTGGGCCGGTGGCTGCGGCGCACGGTCGCCCCGATCTACCTGGGCGCGGCGGCCGGCGCCTACCTGGCCTGGGCCGGTGCCGGGTCTGCGAAGGCCGGCCCGAAGACCGAGGCGCCGGCCGGCCGTGCCGCCGTCCTGGCCGCCTCGGGGCAGCGCTGGCTGCGGCAGGCGCCGCGCCAGCAGCGCGTGTTCGCCGCCGGCGGCCTGCTGCTGGCCGCGGCGGCGGTCACCGGGCTGGCGCTGATCCTCGGGGCGGCCGGCGGGCCGCACCCGGCCGGCCAGCACCCGGTCTCCGCGGCGGTCGCTCCGGCCAGCCCGGCCGCCGCGGCGCCGTCCCCGGCCCCGGGGCCCTCGCCGGCCAGGCAGCACCGGCGCGCGAGGCCGGCCGGCGCCAAGGGCGCCAGACAGGCCAAGCCGTCCGGCTCCCCGTCGCCGGCCCAGCCGACCCGGTCACCGGCCCCGCCGGCCCCGTCGCCGAGCCCGACGCTGAGAATGCACACAGATCCGCCGCCCGGGTCCGGCCCGTCCCCGCCGCCCCACCGCCGCCACCCCCCTCCGTCCTAGCCCGTCCGTCCTAGCCGCCTCCGTCCCACGCCCGGCCTGGCCTCGTTTCCCTGAACTGGACGCATACTTAGGGGAAACATCGGATCTATCGGGGCGACGGAGGGGCCGCCGTGGCGGTGACGGACGAGGCCATCGAGAAGATCAAATCGATGATCGTCTCCGGCACGCTGTGCGCGGGGGACCGGCTGCCCAAGGAGGCGGACCTGGCCGCTGAGCTGGGCCTGTCCCGTAGTTCCCTGCGCGAGGCGGTGCGGGCGCTCTCGCTGGTGAACATCCTCGACGTGCGGCGCGGCGACGGCACCTACGTGACCAGCCTGGAGCCCGCGGTGCTGCTCGAGGCGCTGAGCTTCATCGTCGACTTCCACAAGGACGCGACGGTCCTGGAGTTCCTGCAGGTCAGAAGGATCCTAGAGCCCGCGGCCACGGCCATAGCGGCCGAGCGGATCAGCGACGAGGAGATCGGCGCGCTGGGCTCGCTGCTGGACAGCCTGGGCAAGCACCCGGAGGTCGAGGACCTGGTCGCCAACGACCTGGAGTTCCACCGGCGGATCGCGGCCTGCTCGGGGAACTCGGTGCTGTGCTCGCTGCTGGAGACCCTGTCCGGGCCGACCACCCCGGCCCGGGTCTGGCGCGGCCTGACTCAGGCCGGCGCCAGGGAGCGGACCCTGGACGAGCACCGGGCGATCCTGGACGCGCTCGCCTCGGGAGACCCGGCGGTGGCGCGCTCCTGGGCCACCGTGCACATCGCGAGCGTGGAGCGGTGGCTGGCGTCCGTACTGTGAGACCTGAACGCTAAGCCCCGGGGACCTCTTGCCCGTAAGCGGTGACCGCGTTGCCGGCGAAGACCCCCGCGAGCTCGCCTGGGCTCAGCCGCCGCGGCCCGAAGCAGTCCAGCAGGTGATCGACGTACGGGGCGATCTGGGCCGGCGACATCCGGGCCGGTCAGGTCGGCCCAGCCGGCGGGCTGAGCGGTCCGCAAGTCATCCGATCTGTCAGCTGGACGGGGGACGGATGCGCAGGCCCTGCATCCCGCCGTCGACGGCCAGGGCCGTGCCGGTGACCGCCCCGGCCAGCGGGCTGGCCAGGTAGGCGATCGCCGCGGCGACCTCGTCGGCCGAGACCAGCCGCCCCATCGGCTGGCGGGCGGTCAGCGCCGCGCGCTCACCCTCCGGGTCCGGCGCGGCCTGCAGCAGCCGGGCCACCCACGGGGTGTCGGCGGTGCCCGGCGTGACGCAGGTGACCCTGATCCGCTCGCGGACGTGGTCGGCGGCCATGGCCAGGGTCAGCGCGTAGATGGCGCCCTTGCTGGCCGAGTACAGCGCGCGCTGCGGCAGCCCGGCGACGCCCGCGATCGAGCATGTGTTGACGATGGCGGCGCCGCCGCGGCGGGCAACGGCCGCGCGCAACGCGGGCAGGGCCGCCCGCGTGGTGCGGACCACGCCGAGCACGTTCACGTCAAGGACGCGGCGCCACTCGTCGTCGTCGTTGTCCTCGACGGTGCCCGCGGCCCCGATGCCCGCGTTGTTGACCAGGATGTCCAGGCCGCCGAGGGCGTCGGCCGCCGCGGCCACCCCGGCGCGGACCGCGTCGTCGTCGGTCACGTCGGCCAGGACCGGGTGCAGGTCGCCGCCGGCCAGGACGCTGCTGGGTATCTCGCGGTCGAGGATCGCGACCCGCGCGCCCCGCGCCCGCATCAGCCGGGCCGTGGCCAGGCCGATCCCGGAGGCGCCGCCGGTGATCAGTGCGGCGAGCCCGCCAAGTTCCTCCGGGTACGACGTGGACATGGCGCAGCCTTTCGATCGGAATGTCGCGGGCCCTCCGGGCGCCGCGCGGGGCCGCATATATCCTGCGGGCCGGCACCAGCGATGGGAAGGACGGCCGGATGAGCCACAGCGAGCGTAGCGAGCCCGGCCAGCACAGCGAGCGTAGCGAGCCCGGCCAGCACAGCGAGCGTAGCGAGCCCGGGCAGCACAGCGAGCGTAGCGAGCCCGGGCAGCACAGCGAGCGTAGCGAGCCCGGGGCGGACGACGAGATCTCGCCGTTCGACACGACCGTGGCGCGGCAGGCGCGGATATACGACTACCTGCTCGGCGGCAAGGACAACTTCGCCGCCGACCGCGAGGCCGCCACGCAAGCGATCGCCGCGTTCCCGGGCCTGGTGACCTGGGCCCAGGCAGAACCGGGCGTTCCTGGCCCGGGCCGTGCGCTACCTGGTGTCCGAGGCGGGCATCCGGCAGTTCCTTGACATCGGGACCGGGCTGCCGACCGCGGACAACACCCACGAGGTGGCGCAGCGCATCGCGCCGGAGACGCGGGTGGTGTACGTGGACAACGACCATTGCAAGTCGGGTTGTGCACAGGCGATACGGCCGTGATGCGCGGACGATGCGGGGTCCGGCTACCGTAGCGCAAAAGACGGGCGCGGCCAACGCCGCGGTGCCCACCAAGCATGCCGAAGAAAGGAACCTCGACATGGTCGCAGAACGTCGTTTGACTCCGGCGGTCGTGGCCGGAATCGTAGCCGGGCTTGTGGCGCTGGTGGTGGCAGCAGCAGCCGGCGCCAATGCCGCAACCAGCAGCCCAGGCGCCCGCCAGGCACCAGTCGCTAGCTCGCCGAACGGCACCCGTATGGACTACTCGCCGAACATGCTCCCTATCGACCCGGACTAGTTCGCCGACCGGCGGCCGGCTCACCCCCGGAACGACGCCGCCCGCCGGGCAAACCCTGGCAGAATCGCTCACGCGAGCGAGCAGGGGAGGAGCCGGCGATGTCCTTTGAAGGCTGGCCCGCCGAGGCGCTGGAGTTCTACGAGGGCCTGGAGGCGGACAACTCCAAGGCCTACTGGACCGCGCACAAGGCGATTTACGAGGAAGTTGTGCTGGCCCCGATGGCCGAGCTGCTGGAGGAGCTCGCGCCCGAGTTCGGCGAGCACCGGATCTTCCGGCCGTACCGTGACATCAGGTTCAGCAAGGACAAGTCCCCGTACAAGACCAACATCTCCGCGACCATCGGGGACGGCTACATCCAGCTGTCGGCGCGCGGCTTGGCCGCGGGCAGCGGGATGCACGGCATGGCCCCGGACCAGCTGGACCGCTACCGGCGCGCGGTTGCCAGCGACCTGGCCGGCGCCGAGCTCGAGCGGGTCATCTCCGGCATCGAGCGGCACGAGATCGCGGTGCACGGTTATGACGCACTCAAGACCGCGCCGCGCGGGTACCCCGCCGACCATCCCCGGATCGGGCTGCTGCGTTACAAGGGACTGATCACGTGGCAGGAGTGGCCGGTCGAGCCCTGGCTGGGAACGCCGGCGGCCAAGCAGCGCGTGGCCGGGTTCCTGGCCGCAAGCCGCCCGCTCTGCGAATGGCTGGACCAGCACGTCGGGGAGCCCGCGGCCGACCCGGCAGGGCGGTAGGCCCGGTCAGGGCCGGCTGCACTCCGGGCAGAGCCCGAACAGCTCGACCGTGTGGCCCACGTCGGTGAAGCCCGCCTCGGCGGCCACCTGCTCGGCCCAGCGCTCGACCGCGCGGCCCTCGACCTCCACGCTGCGGCCGCAGTTGCGGCAGGTCAGGTGGTGGTGATGGGCGTCGCTGCGGCATTTGCGGTAGAGCGTCTCGCCGCTGGAGTCGCGGATGGCGTCGACCCGGCCGTCCTCGCTGAGCACCTGCAGGTGCCGGTAGACGGTCGTGAGCCCGACATGCTCGCCGCGGTTGCGCAGCTCGGCGTGGATCTGCTGGGCGCTGCAGAATCCGGGCAGTCCCTCGAGCACGGCGGACAGCGCCTCGGCCTGCCGGGTCCCGCGGACCCGGGTGCCGCGGCCCATCGGTGACGGCGCCGGCCGGGAAGTGGTCACACACGCACGGTAGCAGCCTTCCGGGGGTTTCCCGCCGGCCCGCGGCCCGGTACCCCCGCCGCCGGCCGGCACTCCCGCCCGGCGTCGATCCGGCCCGCCCCCGGATCCCTCCCCGCCAGCAGGGCAGTATTGGTACATGGCCGAGCGGTTGAGGAGCGCGACGAGCCCGTACCTGCTCCAGCACGCGGACAACCCGGTGGACTGGTGGCCGTGGGGCGACGAGGCGTTCGCCGCGGCCCGCGAGCGCGGGGTCCCGGTGCTGCTGTCCGTCGGGTACTCGGCCTGCCACTGGTGTCACGTGATGGCGCACGAGTCGTTCGAGGACGAGCCGACCGCGACGCTGATGAACGAGCACCTGGTGTCGATCAAGGTGGACCGCGAGGAGCGCCCGGACGTCGACGCGGTCTACATGACCGCGACCCAGGCCATGACCGGCCAGGGCGGCTGGCCGATGACGGTGTTCATGACGCCCGACCGCGAGCCGTTCTACTGCGGCACCTATTTCCCGCGCGAGCAGTTCCAGCGGCTGGTCCTCGGGGTGGCCGACGCCTGGCGCCAGGACCGGGGCGCGGTCACCGGGCAGGCCAGGCGGATCGCGGCGACCCTGGCCGAGCAGCTGTCCGGCGGCGGGCACGGCGACGCGCCGGCCGCCGGCGCGCTGGATGGCGCGATCGCGGCGGCCCTGGCCGGCCTGGAGGCCTCCTATGACGCACGGCTGGGCGGGTTCGGCGGGGCGCCCAAGTTCCCGCCGTCGATGGTGCTGGAGTTCCTGCTGCGCCACAACGAAAGGGGCCCGGGGCCGTCCGGGGCACTCGCGCTGCGGATGGCGGAGGGCACCCTCGAGGCGATGGCCCGCGGTGGCCTGTACGACCAGCTGGGCGGGGGATTCGCGCGGTACTCGGTCGACGCCGGCTGGATAGTGCCGCACTTCGAGAAGATGCTCTACGACAACGCCCTGCTGGCGCGGGTCTACGCGCACTGGTGGCGCCGGACCGGCTCCCCGCTGGCGCACCGCGTGGCCGTCGACACCTGCGACTGGATGATCGACGAGCTCGGCACCGCCGAGGGCGGCTTCGCCTCGGCGCTGGACGCCGACAGCGAGGGCGAGGAGGGCAAGTTCTACGTCTGGACGCCCGGCCAGCTGGGCGAGGCGCTCGGCCCGGCCGACGGCGGGTACGCGGCCGGGGTGTTCGGGGTGACCGCCGAGGGCACGTTCGAGCACGGCGCGTCGGTGCTGCAGCTTCGGGCCGACCCCGGCGACGGCGCCCGGTTCGAGGGGATCCGTGCCGCGCTGCTGGCCGTGCGGGACCGGCGGATCCGGCCGGGCCGCGACGACAAGGTGGTCGCCGCATGGAACGGGCTGGCCATCGCGGCGCTGGCCGAGGTGGGCCTGCTGCTGGACCGCCCGGACTTCATCGAGGCGGCGACCCGCGCGGCCGACCTGCTGGCCCGGGTCCACCTGGCAGGCGGGCGGCTGGTCCGCACCTCGCGCGACGGTGCCCCGGGCACCAGCGCCGGCGTGCTTGAGGACTACGCGTGCGTCGCCGAGGGCTACCTGGCCCTGGCCGGAGTCACCGGTCAGGCGAGGTGGGTGACGCTGGCCGGGGACCTGCTGGAGACCGCGCTTGACCGGTTCGGCGACCCGGGCGGCGGGTTCTTCGACACCGCGGACGACGGTGAGGCGCTGATCTACCGCCCGGCCGACCCGGCGGACGGCCCCAGCCCGTCGGGCACGTTCGCGGTCGCCGGGGCGCTGCTCAGCTACGCCGCGCTGACCGGCTCGGCCCGGCACCGCGCGGCGGCCGCCGGGGCGCTCGGCCCGCTGCCCGCCGTCGCCTCCCGCTATCCGCGTGCCGCGGGCTGGGGCCTGGCCGTGGCCGAGGCCATGGAGTCGGGGCCGGCCGAGATCGCGGTCGTCGGCCCGCCCGGCGACGGCCGCACCGCGGCGCTGCACCGGATGGCGCTGCACGCCGCACCGCCCGGCGCGGTGATCGCGCTCGGCGACGGCGACGGCGCCGGTGCGGTGCCGTTGCTGGCCGGGCGCGAGCCGGTCGCGGGCGCCCCGGCCGCCTACGTCTGCCGGGACTTCGCCTGCCGGCTGCCGGTCACCGAGCCGGAGGCGCTGCGCGCCGAGCTGGCCTCGGCTGCCGGGCCGGCCGGCTCTCCCGCCTGATTGCGAAGCAGGCCGATCGCGGCCATTGCCGCAAAGGGCGGTGTAGACAGCCGCGCGGCATTTGCGACATGGTGTTGTGGTGATGCCCGGCCGATCTGGTGAACGGATCGCGCCGGGCGGCCGTGACCGTGGTGTGGGCCGAGGGCAAAGGCGGAAAAGGATAGTGCAGCTGCGCGGAGCGCATCGCATCCTGGCCACGCTGGGGACGGGGCTGGGGCTGCTGGCCCTGACGGCCTCGGGCAACGTCTCGCCCGCGCTGGCCTCGGTCAACACGGGGGGCTCGCAGGCCGGCGTGCATGGCCCGGGCGGCGGCGCCGCCGGCGGCCAGTCCGCCGCGAGTGACCCGGTCTACCCCGGTGCGGAGCGTAGCGGATCCCAGCCGGTGACGGTCTCGCGGCTGGCGCGCTCCGCTCCCGCGATGCCGCCGCTGCGCCGGCTGGCGCCCGCCGACCTCTTCGTGGTGGCACCCGCGACGCTGAGCCCGGCGGTCGTTGCGGCGATCCGGCGGCTGCCCGGGGTGGGCGCCGTGCTGCCGCTCGACGCGGCCCGGATCCAGATGGACGGCAAGCTCACCGCGACGCTCGGGGTGGACCCGGCGGCGTTCCGCGCGTTCGCCGCGCGGCCGACGGCGCAGTCGGCCGGGCTGTGGCAGAACGTGGCGGCGGGCGGCGTGGCGATCTCGTACACGATGGGCAAGCTGGACCGGCTGCCCCTCGGCCGGGACGTGCGGGTGTCCGGCCGCCGGGTCGAGGAGCTGCCGCTGGCCGGCCTGGGCACGGTCGGGATCGGCGGCGTCGACGCGGTGGTCTCCGACGCGGTCGCGCGCTCGCTCGGCATGCCCGCGGACAACGCGATCGTGATCAGCGCCCCGCACGCCGAGCTGAGCTCGCTGACGAAGCAGATCCAGAAGGCGCTGCCGCGAAGCGCGTCCGTCGCGGCGCTGGTGGCCCAGGCGGCGGCCGGCCCGGCCGGCTCGACCGTCGCCACGGCGGGCCTGGCCGGGGGCGTCGCCAGCGGCCCGGGGCTGAGCCGGGCGCAGCTGGTCACGTTCCTGTCCGCCGCCGAGAGCAGGGACGGCATGCCCTACGTGTGGGGCGCCAACGGCCCGGACGCGTTCGACTGCTCCGGCCTGGTGCAGTGGTCGCTGGCCCGGGCCGGGGTGGTCATGCCGCGGGTCGCCGCCGACCAGGCGCTGACCGGGCCGGCGGTGCCGGTCAGCGAGCTGTCACCGGGCGACCTGCTCTTCTACCACACCGACCCGACCGCCCCCGGCTACATCTCGCACGTGGCCATATACCTGGGCGACGACGAGATGCTCCAGGCCCCGGAGCCCGGGCTCGACGTCGAGGTGGTCCCGGCCGACTTCGGCTCCGAGTTCGCCGGGGCGATCCAGGTCGACCCGGGCGTCGCGGCGGCGGTCGCGGGCGACCCGGCCGGCTGAGCCGCCCCTCCTCCCCGGCCCGCCGGTCATACTCCGGAGGCAGTCCGGCGCGCGCGGGCGGGCAACTCATACCCCGGTATGACATCCGTGGCGGGACGACGCGGGCCGGATGCGGGCCCTAGCCTGGGCCGCGTGAATCGCAGGAAGCCATTGTCCCGCCGGCGCATGGGCATTCCCCCGCTCCGTTTCACGGTGCCCATCGTGGTGGTCGTCGTGGGCGGGTCGGTCGGCGCCTGGCTGCTCACGCAGTCCACCGCATCGGCGGGACCCTCGTACCGGCTGGTGCCGGCGGTCGTGACCACCATGCGCCAGACCGTGTCGTCGAGCGGCAGCATCGAGCCCACCACGACCGGCACGCTGAGCTTCAGCGCGGCGGGCCAGGTCACCGCGGTGGATGTGACCGCCGGGCAGCACGTGACCGAGGGCCAGCCGCTGGCCACCGAGGACTCCCCGGCGCTCGCGGCGCAGGTCGCGCAGGCGAACGCCACGCTGGCCGGGGACCAGGCGCGGCTGTCGCAGGACGAGTCCAGCGGCGCGTCCGCCGCGCAGGTCGATGCCGACCAGGCGGCGGTCGACGCCGACCAGTCGTCGGTGGACAGCGCGAACACCGCGCTGGCCGGTGCCACGCTCACCTCGCCGACCGACGGGGTCGTGACCACGGTCGGGTACACCGTCGGCGAGCAGGTGAGCGGGTCCGGTGGCGGTGGCGGGTCGGGCGGGTCGGGCGGGTCCGGCGGGTCCGGCGGGTCCGGCGGGTCGGGCGACGGCGGTTCGGGCGGCTCGGGCGACGGCGGCGGGTCCGGTGGCGGGTCGGGCGGCAGCGGCTCGAGCGGGTCCAGCGACGAGATCACCGTGATCAGCTCCAGCGACGTGATCGACGCCAACGTGGACGCCAGCGTGGTCGACCAGATCAAGGACGGCGACCAGGTCGTGATCACCGCCCAGGGCGTGGCCCCGGTCAGCGGCACCGTCGCGTCGATCGGCCTCACCGCCGACACCAGCTCCGGCGTGGCCACCTTCCCGGTCACGATCGACGTCACCGGCAGCACGGCCGGCCTCTACGCGGGGGCGTCGGCCTCGGTCACGATCATCTACCGCCAGCTGACGAACGTCCTGGCCGTGCCTTCCGCCGCGGTCATCCCGGGCCCGAACGGACCCGTGGTGACCGTCATGGAGCACGGCCGTCAGGTCCAGAAGAACGTCACCACCGGCATCACCTCCGGCGGGCTGACCCAGATCACTCGCGGGCTGACCGCCGGGGAGCAGGTGGTCCTGAACATCGTCAAGATCACAGGCGTTCCGGGCCAGTTCGGCGGTCCCGGCGGCGGCACGTTCAACATCCACGTCGGTCCGGGCGGCGGCCTCAAGCAGATCATTGTCAACGGCGGCGGCTGAGCGATGGGCCTCATCGAGCTGACCGACGTCCGCAAGACCTACCGCACCGGTTCACTGGCGGTGTCAGCGCTGGCCGGGATCACGCTTTCCATCGACGAGGGGGAGTACGTGGCGGTCATGGGGCCGTCCGGCTCCGGCAAGTCCACGCTGATGCACATCCTTGGCTGCCTCGACGTGCCGACCGGCGGCAGCTACCACCTGGCGGGCGAGGACGTCGGCGCGATGTCGGAGGGCCAGCTCGCCGACGTGCGCAACCGGCGGGTCGGCTTCGTGTTCCAGCAGTTCAACCTGCTCGCGTCGATGCCGGCCTGGCGCAACGTCGAGCTGCCGCTCACCTACCGCGGCGGCACCCGGGCCGAGCGGCGGGAACGCGCCGTCGCGGCGCTGGCCCGGGTCGGCCTCGGGGACCGGGTCCAGCACCGGCCCGGTGAGCTGTCCGGCGGGGAGCAGCAGCGGGTGGCGATCGCGCGGGCACTGGTCACCGAGCCGGACCTGCTGCTGGCCGACGAGCCGACCGGCAACCTGGACTCGGCCTCCACCCGCGAGATCCTCAACCTGCTCGACGAGGTGCACGGCAGCGACCGCACGGTCGTGGTGATCACCCACGAGGCCGACGTGGCCCGCCGCTCCGAGCGCACGGTGCGCATGCTCGACGGCCTGGTGTCGGACGACTCCCCGACCGCGGCGGTGACCCGGTGAACTGGGCGCAGACCCTTCGGACCGGGCTGGAGGCCGTCCGCACGCACCGGCTCAGGTCGGCGCTGACCATGCTCGGCATCCTGATCGGGATCGCCGCGGTGATCCTCACCGTCGGGTTCGGCGAGGGGGCCTCGGCCCAGATCAAGGCCCAGATCAACTCGCTGGGCACCAACCTGCTGATCATCACCCCGGGCAGCGCGACGAGCTCGGGCGGCGTCAACGGCCCGCTCGGCTCCGCGACCACCCTCACCGTGCAGGACGCCGACGCGCTGGCGTCCAAGACCGTCGCGCCGGACATCGCGGCGGTGGCGCCGGTGTCGATGGTGCCGGACACGCTGACCGCGGGCACCTCGAACTGGTCCACCAGCGTGGTGGGCACCACCCCGAGCTGGCTGGCGGCCCGGGCCCGCACCGTGGCCGAGGGCCGGTTCCTGACCGAGGCCGACGAGAAGGACGTGGCCGGCGTCACCGTGCTGGGCCCGGTCACGGCGAACAAGCTGTTCGGGAACTCCGACCCGGTCGGCCAGACCGTCACCGTCAACGGCCTGCCGCTCGAGGTGGTCGGCGTGCTGACCTCGGCCGGGGCGTCGGCCAGCGCCACCAACGAGGACGACGAGGCCCTGGTGCCGCTGACCACGCTCGCGCAGGAGATCGGCGGCGGCTCCCGGACGTCGGTGGACACGATCTATGCCGAGGCCACCTCGGCGGGCACCCTGTCCGCGGCCTACCAGGAGGCGAACGACCTGCTGCTCAACCTGCACGGGGTCAGCGCCTCGAATCCCGACTTCACCATCAACACCCAGCAGTCGCTGCTGTCCACCGCGGGCTCGGTGAACAAGACCCTGACTATCCTGCTGGCCGGGATCGCCGCGATATCCCTGCTCGTCGGCGGCATCGGGGTGATGAACATCATGCTGGTCTCGGTCACCGAGCGGATCCGCGAGATCGGCCTGCGCAAGGCGCTCGGCGCCACGCCCCGGCTCATCCGGCGGCAGTTCCTGGTCGAGGCCTCGCTGCTCGGGCTGTCGGGCGGCGTGCTCGGCGCGGGCGTCGGCCTGCTCGGCGCCGCGGTCCTGCCGCATCTGGTCTCCAACGCGATCGCGATCTCGCCGGCGGCCACCGTGGGCGCGATCGCCGTCGCCATGCTCGTCGGCCTGATCTTCGGCGTATACCCGGCCAGCCGCGCCGCCCGGCTGGCCCCGATCGACGCGCTGCGTACCGAGTGAGGGGCTGTGGCAATGGGTAACCGGTTCTGGCGGATAGCGGCGCTGGTCGTCGCCGTGGCCGTGGTTGCGGCCGGCGCCGGGACGGCCTACGCGGCCATGTCCGGCTCCGGCCCGTCCTACCGCGTGGCCACCGCCATGCCGGCCGACGTGACCGCGGCCCTGCACGAGGTGGGCACGCTCACGCCGGTGAACGAGGCCGACGTCGCGTTCGCCGTGTCCGGGGGCGTGGCGTCGGTGGACGTCCAGCCCGGTCAGCACGTCGCGGCCGGGCAGAAGCTCGGCGCGCTGGACCTCTCGTCGTTCACGGCCGCCCTCAACTCCGCGAAGCAGGCCCTGGCCAACGCGAACCTCGTGGTCAGCAACGACCTGGCGAGCGAGGACAACGTCGCCGGAGGCGGCTCGTCGTCCTCGTCGTCCTCGTCGTCCTCGTCGTCCTCGTCGTCCTCGTCGTCCTCGTCGTCTGCCGGCGGGTCCGGCACGCAGCCCTCGCCGTCCTCGCCGGCCTCGTCCCTGCACCCGCTGCAGCAGGCGGTGCTGGCCGCCCAGCGAGCGGCCGACCGGGCGCTGGCGCAGGCGAAGACCGCGCTCGCGCAGGCCAAGCTGGCCTGCGCCACTCCGACCCCGACCCCGACGCCGACCCCGACGCTCACGCCGGCCCCGACGCCGGCCCCGACGCCGGCGCTCACGCCGGCCCCGACCC
>Ga0335073_10004917_pt1 | contig 18732 bp, 16 predicted proteins | sample Lox_Sample_22_FD_207093 | JGI IMG/M metagenome (GOLD analysis project Ga0335073, IMG submission 207093) | Soil microbial communities from Loxahatchee National Wildlife Refuge, Florida, United States - Lox_Sample_2.2 | ecosystem: Environmental > Terrestrial > Soil > Wetlands | place: USA... | reverse complement strand
CCGGGGCCATCGCCAGCGCGTTCATGGCGGGCGAGCCGCTGGTCGACGAACTGGTCGTGATGGACTCCGACTCCACGGACCGCACGGCCGAGGTGGCGGCCGCGGCGGGCGCGACCGTATACCGGTGCCGCGACGTGGCGTCGCACCTGGGCGCGTACCCGGGCAAGGGCGAGGCGCTGTGGAAGTCCCTGCTGGTCACGACCGGCGACATCGTGGTGTTCGTGGACGCGGACCTCACCCGGTGGGGCCCGCATTTCGTCACCGGGCTGCTCGGCCCGCTGCTCGACCCCGCCCAGCGGACGCTGCTGGTCAAGGCCTGCTACGACCGGGCGGCCGACGGCCCGGTGGGGGGCGGCCGGGTCACCGAACTGGTGGCGCGCCCGCTGCTGAACCTGTGGTGGCCGGAGCTCGCCGGGGTCGCGCAGCCGCTGGCCGGGGAGTGGGCGGCCAGCCGGTCGCTGCTCGAGGCGCTGCCGATCCCGGTTGGGTACGGCGTCGAACTGGCCGTGCTCATCGACACCGCCCGGCGGCACGGCACTGGCGCGATCGCCCAGGTCGACCTGGGGGAGCGGGCGCACAAGAACCAGCCCGACGCGGACCTCGCGGTCATGGCGGCCGAACTGCTGCTGGTCGCCGAGCGACGCCGCGTTCCTGGCGCCGACGCCCGCTGTGCTGGTCCCGGCACCACGCGGGAGCTGCGCCAGTTCGTCCGGGAGGACGGCGCGCTGCGGCCGAGGGCGCGGGCGGTGCCGTGCGCCGAACGGCCCCCGGCCGGTTCCCTGCGGCTGAGCGTCGTCGGCTGAGCGGCGCGACACTTTCGCCGTCACGACCGACGATGCCAGCGGCTGAGACTGTCGCCCAGCTGACGTCTATTGAGTATACTTTTCACTGTCCTGGCCGGGCTGAAGGGCTGTGCGCTTGAAGATCGGGCTGATGTTCGCGAACGGGGCCGCCGCGAGCGAGCCCGGCCGCGCCACGGAACTGGCGGTGCACGCCGAATCGCTGGGCTTCGAGTCGTTGTGGGCAGTGCAGCACATCGCCGTGCCGGTCCGCTACGCGTCCCGGTACCCGTACTCGGAGAAAGGCACCATCCCCGGCGGTAACGATGTCGCGATCCCGGACCCGCTCATCTGGCTGAGCTACGTCGCGGCCCAGACGCGGTCGATCAAGCTGGCGACCGGCGTCCTCGTGCTGCCTCAGCAGCACCCCCTCGTCGTGGCGAAGCAGATCGCGACGCTCGACCGGCTCAGCGGCGGACGGATGATCGTGGGTCTCGGCGCGGGCTGGCTGGAAGAGGAGTTCCGGGCGGTCGGACAGGACTTCGCGAGCAGGGGACGACGCCTGGAAGAGGGGATCGAGGTCTTGCGCGCGTCGTGGGCGGAGAAACCGGTCGCCTTTCATGGCGAGACGCTCGACTTCGACGAGGTGCTGGTCGCCCCGAAACCCGCGCAGGACCGCGTCCCGATCTACCTGGGCGGACACACCGAGCGGGCCGTGCGCCGGGCGGCCCGGATCGCTGACGGGTTCTTCCCGCTGGCCGTGCGCGGCGAGAAGCTCGCGTCGCTGATCGGCGTGCTGCGCGCCGCGGCCTCCCGGGAGGGCCGGCAGGTGGAGGTCACGGCGGAAGCGCCACGAGACGCGGCCGAGGCGAGGGTCGTCCGGGACCTGGCGGTCGACCGGGTGCTGGCGTACGTGCCCGCGAGAGACGGCGAGCTGCGTCCCGCGCTGGCCATGATCATGGAACGGATCGAGTCGCTGCTGCGGTAAGGAGAGCCCGCGTGATTGTGCGAGAAGACAAGGATGGCGTCGCGACGCTGACGCTGAACAGGCCCGAGAAACTCAACGCGATCACCCGCGAGATGCTGATCGGGCTGCGCGGTCACCTCGACGCGATCGCGGCCGACGAGACGGTCGGATGCGTGGTCGTCCGCGGGGCCGGACGGTGCTTCGGGGCGGGTCACGACCTGGCCGACACCGGCCGGACCGACGAGGGGGCGTGGCGGCATTTCGACGCCGAGACCGTCGACGCGCTCGAGAAGCTGCCGCAGCCGACGATCGCGAGCGTGCACGGCTACTGCTTCACCGGATCGCTCGAGCTGGCACTGGCGTGCGACCTGATCGTCTGCGCGGAGTCGGCCCAGCTGGCCGACACGCACGGCGCCCGGGGCCTGGTGCCGATCTGGGGCATGTCCGTCCGGATGCCGGAGCGCGTCGGCCGGGCTCGCGCGAAGGACCTGGCGTTCACGGGCCGCCGGGTCTCCGGGGCGGAGGCACTGCGCATCGGGCTCGCTGACTACTGCGTCGCGGACAGCGAGCTAGCCGCGGCCACCGCCGGGCTCGCCGCCCAGATCACCGCGAACTCGTGGGGCACCAACCGGATGACGAAAGCCCTGTACGCCGACGAGGCGGCGATGACCAGGGCCGGCGCCCTCGCCTACGAACGCACCCGGCCCTACGGGCTGCCCGCCGACCGTCCCGGTCATCCGCGGGAGGCGTCGTGAAGGTCGGCGCGCTGGCTGTCGAAGCGGTCTACGACGGCTGGGGCCGCGAACCCGCTCACGAGATACTGCGCCTGCCCGGCGTGTCCGACCCGTGGGCGAGTTGCGGGCACTTGCTCGACGGCGCGGGCAATCTGCCGCTGACCTTCGGCGGTTTCCTGATCCGGGCCGGCGACCGGGTGGTGCTGGTCGACGCCGGGCTCGGCGCGATCAACAACGACAAGCTCCACGGCGGCCAGTTCCTGGAGAGCCTGCGCCGGCTGGGCGTCGCGCCGGCCGAGGTCACCGACGTGGTGTTCACGCACCTGCACTTCGACCACGTGGGCTGGGCGACCAGGAAAGGCGAGATCGTCTTCCCGAACGCGACGTACCGGGTCCACCGGGCGGACTGGGACTGGTTCGTGGACAGCGCCGGCGCCGACCCGGGGGCGGTGCGCAAGCTCGCCCCGCTCACCGGGCGGCTGGAAGCCTTCGAGGCGGACACCACCGTGCTGCCCGGCCTCGACGCGAGCCACGTTCCCGGCCACACGCCCGGATCGATGATCTACGTGCTGTCGAGCGGGAGCGACCGCGTTGTGCTGCTCGGGGACGTCATGCACTCGCCGGCCGAGGTGACCGATCCCGCGTGGGAATCAGTGTGGGACGTGGACCCCGCCGCGGCGAAGCGAATGCGGACGACGCTGATCGACGCGGCCGCGGACCGTCCCGACGTGCTCGCCGCCGCCCATTTCGCATTCGGGCGGGTGGTCACCGTCGACGATCGTCACGAGTTCCGCTTTCTCGAGACACCCGGGGAGTAACGGCTGGCCGGTCCGGCCGGTGATGCAGATCTCGAGGAGTTCCCTGAGCAGGTCGCCGGTCGTCCCCCACGCGACGCCGCCGGGAACGGCGAAGAAGTCGAGCAGGTTGCCGTCCGCGCCGGGCCAGCGTTCCTGCCGCCAGCGGCCGTCGGCAAGCAGGTCGGTCACGTTCACGACCAGCGTCCTGGCGACTTCCGGAGAGCGGTGACGCAGGTCCGGCCGGGCGGGCAGCACTCCGATGTACGGCCAGATGACGAACCCGCTCATGATGGGGTGCGTCGACAGCGCGGCGGCGACCGTGATGCTCGCGGCCGGGATGCCGACTTCTTCTTCCGTTTCGCGCAGCGCCGCCGCCTCGCCTGGTTCTCCGGGATCGCACGAGCCGCCGGGGAAGGCGATGTCGCCGCGGTGCGTGCCGATGTCGTGAGCGCGCTCGATCATGACGACCTGCAGGCCTTCGCCGTCATCGAAGACCGGGATCAGCACCGCGGCGTCACGCGAAGCCGCCACGATCGGACCCCGGACGACGCGGGGCCAGTCCCGCGCGCCGCGCAGCAGGTCGGCCAGGGACAGCCGCCGCTCGGCGGCCGGGCGGTCCGCCCAGGTGGCGAGGAGGTCGGTCGCGGTCACCTAGGACGCGGTCCCGTCATCGTGCCCGTCATCGTGCCAGCCACGGGCGAGGAAGCCGGCCGCGTCGTCGACGTGCCAGAACTCGAACCCGGCGGCTGTCGCGTAGCGTTCATCGACGTAAGTGTCGCCTACGTGGATGAAGCGCGCGGCGGCGGGATAGCGCTCGCGCAGCGCGGACAGCTGGTGCTTGGACCCGGCGAACCGGATCGCGGTGCCGTGGGCCGACCACAGTCCGAGCTGGGCCGAGCGGGTCCGGTCGGACGCGCTGCCCACCACGTGCCCCGCGTCGATCGCTGCCTGGACGAAGGAGACAGGAACGGGCCCCGGCGGTTCGCCGAACGCCATCGTCCCGTCAATGTCGAAGCTGATGACGATCATCACCGAATTAGCATACTTATTGAGTCTTGTCGGAAGGAATCACACATGGCTGACCTGGAGTACACCGTCGCGGACGGGATCGGGACGATTCTGCTCAACCGTCCGGAGACGAAGAACGCCTTCACGTTCGCGATGATCGACGAGTGGGCCGCCGCGCTGCAGTCGGCGCGCACCGACCCGGAGGTACGGGTCGTCGTCGTGACCGGTGCGGGGGACGCTTTCTGCTCCGGGGTTGATCTCGGCGAGTTCGCGGCCGAGGCCAGCGACCCGCTGGCGGTCAAGTCATCGCTGCATGACCGGATCCACCGGGTCGCCTACGCGCTGGAGGACCTGGACAAGCCGGTGATCGCGGCGGTAAACGGGGCCGCCGTTGGCGCCGGCATGGACATGGCCCTGATGTGCGACATCCGCCTGCTCGCGATGTCGGCCCGGATGTCCGAGGGGTACATCCGGGTGGGTCTCGTCCCCGGTGACGGCGGCTGCTACTTCCTGCCGCGCCTGGTCGGCATGGCGAAGGCCCTGGAGCTGTTGTGGACCGGGGATTTCGTGGACGCGGAGGAAGCGCTGCGGCTGGGCATCGCCAGCTACGTCTACCCGGACGCGGACTTCGGCGCGTCCTGGCGCGACTTCGCGCTCCGGCTCGCCGCCCAGCCGCCGGTCAACGTGCGGATGATCAAGCGGGCCGCCTACCAGTCGGCCCGCGCGGACCTGCGGACCGCGCTTGACCTGATCTCCTCGCATATGGCCGTCGTGCGCAGCACGGCGGACTCGGCGGAGGCCATGGCGGCGTTCCGCGAGCGCCGCCCCCCACTGTTCCAGGGCCGGTGAGGAAGTAATCCGGGTCCTGATGCGCGTTCCGTCCGGGCCCCGGGCGGGCGCCAGGCGCCGGACAGGTCCATCGACTCCCTCAGCTCGACCTTGCGCACCTTGTTGGTCGGCGTCCGCGGCATGGCGCCGGCGAGGAGTATGTAGCCCGGCAGCGCGTACCGGGGCAACTGGTCGCGGAGGCGCTCGTACAGGTCCGCCGGCTCGCATCCGTCCCGGGACGGCACGACCACGAGCACGACCGCCTGCCCGGCCACGTGGTCGGGCACCCCGACAACGGCGCATTCGGCGACCGCCGGGTCGGCGGCGGCGACGCCCTCGACGGCGGCCGAGGAGATGTTCTCGCCGTGGCGGCGGATGGTGTCCTTCAACCGGTCGACGAAGATGAAGGTGCCGTTGCGGTGGCGGACGACGGCATCGCCGGTGCGGTACCAGCCGTCCGCGGTGGCGGCGGCGGTCGCCTCGGGCTGGTTCAGGTACTCCAGCAGCATCAGCTCCCGGGCAGGCGGCCGCACCCACAGCTCACCGGCCGAACCGTCGGGCACGTCGGCGCCGTCCGGGCCGACGACCCGCACCGCGTAACCTGCCCGGGGGCTGCCGATCCAGCGGTGGCGGAGATCGGGCGGCGGCGTCCGCAAGACGAGCGGGAACCCGACCTCGGTACTGCCGTAGGCCTCGAGCACGTGCGTGCCGAACCGCCGCGCGAACTGGGCGGCGAGCCCGTGGGGGCCCCCGCTCCACACGAAGCGCAGCGGGTTGCCGGCGTCGTCGTCCCGCTCAGGAGTGGCCAGGATGAGCCCGAGGTACGCCGTCGTGCTGGTACATCCGCCGGCGCGGACGTCGCCGAGGAACGCCGAGGCGGAGAACCGCTCGCGGAGCACGATCCGGCCGCCGACGTCGCTCATCACCACGAGGGGGGTGCGGCCGGTGACGTGGAACATCGGGTGGCAGAGATAAACGCAGTCCCGTTCCGAGAGCCAGGACCGGGGAATCCGGCCGATCAGGGCGCTCATCTGCGCCCATGAGATCATCACGCCCTTGGGCAGGCCCGTGGTTCCCGAGGTGTAGATCACGCATGAGGGGTCAGCGGGGGCGGGGAAGCCGAATTCATCGGCGGGGATCGCGTGGTCAGCCGGGCAGCCGTCCCGGCCGACGACGACGATCCGCAGTCCGTCGACGCCAGCGTCCGCGAGCAGGTCCGCCTGCTCCGGGCGGACCAGGCAGACGCGGGCGCCGGAGTCCGCGAGCACGTGCCGCAGGAAAACCCCGCGCAGCGCCGGATCGACCGGCACCTCGAGCACGCCCGCGCAGCCCGCCGCCAGCCACAGCGCGACCGCGTCGACCGAGGCCGGCAGCATCGAGACGACGCGGTCGCCCGGACCGGCACCCAGCTCGCGGAGCCAGGTGATCCAGCGCCTGACCCCGGTCCAGGTCTCGCCGTAGGACGCGCGGCGCCCGGTGACCTCCGCCAGGAAAGGACGCTCAGGGGCGGCCGCCGCCCAGGCCGCGACCTTGCGGGGGAGGACCTGTGCGGGATCGAGGGCCAGCGCGGCCACGTCATCGTCGCGAGCCGGCGGCAACGGCTCTCCGTGCAGCGGGTGGCTCATGTAAAAGAGAATACTCTATTATGATCATGCCTGGTAGCGCGGCAGCGCTCACTGCCACCAGGAGGTGAGGGCCTCCAGGTGGCGTCGCATGCGGTGGCTGGCCAGCGGAGTGTCCCCGGCGACGATGGCGTCCCTGATCTTCTGGTGGATGGCGTCCACGCGCTCTTCTATCTCGCGGGCTTCCGGGGCGTCGGCGGGCCGGCTTTCTGAATGGCGGGCCCAGACCGTGGTGAGGATGCGCAGGAACAGCGCGAGCACCGGGTTCCCGGTGAGCTCGGCGATCTCGGTGTGGAACTGGTGGGCATACTGGGCGATGGAATGCCGGGGGACGCTGTCGTCGGCGACGAGCGACGCGTTGAGCCGGGCGGCGACCGCCGGGTCGTCGTGCCGGGCGGTGACGATCTCCAGGCAGCCGATCTCGAGCACGTCGCGGACCACGCGCAGCTCGTCGACCCCGAACCGCTCGTAGTCGAGGTAGCTGGCGACCGCGTCGATGCTGGCGGTGGCGTCGGGTGCGGTGACGACCAGGCCGCCGCCCGGTCCCCGCCGCATCCGGGCCACCGAGTGGTACTCCAGCAGCCGGACGGCTTCGCGCAGGACGGCGCGGCTGACGCCGTACCGGGCCAGCAGCTCGGCTTCGGAGCCGACGAGGTCGCCGACCGAGGCGCCGCTGGCGGCGATGTCGGTGATCATCTGGTGGGCGACGGTTACGGCCAGCCGCTGCTTGCCTCCCTCGGCGTCAGCGGGAACCGGTCGTCTGCCACCGCTCTCTCCGGGCGCGAGATGGTTGATCGGCCGAGGGCCCACCGAGAGCAGCCATTCGTGTATGGCTTCGACGTGGCGGATCGTGCGCTGTTCGGCTCGCCCGGTGTCGCCGCCGATGATAGAGGCGGCGATGGCCTGGTGGGCGCGATCCGACTGCGCGTTCACGGCCTCGTGCTGAGCCACTGTCCGCGGTGGCGGGATCCGCGCGTAGCGGTCGGTCAGCTCGACCAGGACGTCGATGAACAGCCGGAGCGTAGCGTTGCCGCTGAGCTGTCCCAGCGTCGTGTGCAGCAGTTGCCGCAGTCGGGACGTCTCGAGGCGGGCTTCCTCCTCGAGCGCCGCCCGGAGCGTGGCGATCCCGTCTTCGCTCATCCGCCGGGCGGCGAGCCGCGCGGCCAGCGGCTCGAGCAGCAGCCGGGCTTCCAGGATGTCCGCGGCCGTCGCGCCCACGTGCTCGAGGTAGATGACCATGGCCGTGGTCAGCGGCCTGGCGTCCGGCGCCTTGACGACCAGCCCGCCTGAGGGACCGGGGCGCATGACCGCTACCTCGTAGTGCTCCACCAGCCGGATGGCCTCCCGGAACACCGCGCGGCTGACGCCGTAGCGCGCACGCAGTTCAGACTCGGAGCCGAGGACCGTGCCCACCGGCCACCGGGCGACGCGTATGTCAGCTTCGATCCGGGCAGCAACCTGAGCGGCGAGCTTGCGGGTTTTCCGTGAATCCGGCCCCTCGGGGGCGACGCGCGGCGCGTGAGTCGCCGTGGGGTCCATGTTCACGGTCATCCGCAGCTCCTGCTGAGCAGATACAGGGCACTCTTTATAACGTTTTGGTAGAACAGTACACTATATTGGGGTCATCAAGATACCGGGCTGGAGAGTGCGACTGTGAGGATCCTCGTCACCGGAGCTCGCGGCAAGGTGGGCTCGCGGGTGGTGCGCGCGGCTCGGGCGGCCGGGCACGCGGTGACCGCGACGGACATCGGAGCTCCCGTTTACGGTATGCCCGAACCGGGGCAGGCGCCATACGTCCGGGCCGACCTGACCGACTATGGCCAGGCGATCGCGACCGTGCAACGAGCCCGGCCGGACGTCGTCGTTCACACGGCGGGAATTCCCGATCCGGCGCACGACGCTCCCCACGTGGTGTTCGCGACCAACGTCACCGCCACGTTCAACGTCGCCGAGGCGGTGGCGCGGACCGGGGTCCGGCGGCTGGTGTACGTCTCCAGCGAGACCGTGCCCGGCTTCGTCACCGCGGAGCGGCCCTTCCTGCCCGATTACCTGCCCGTCGACGAGGAGCACCCGGTGCGGCCGCAGGACGGATACGGCCTGTCCAAGGCGGTGGGGGAGGCGATCTGCGACGCGCTGGTGCGCCGGGCCGACGTGGGTGTCGTGTCGGTGCGGCCGTCGTTCGTCGTCACCGCCGACACGTACGCGTCCGTCCTGTCGATGGTCCAGGGCGGACGGCTCCGGCCAATGCCGAACCAGTGGTCCTACGTCGACGCCGACGACCTTGCCGATCTCCTCGTCCGGGCGGCGGCCGCTGACACCTCCGGCCACGAGATCGTCTACGCGGCTCAGCCGGACAACCTCCTCGGCCACCCGCTCGCGGAGCTGCTGGAGGAGGCCTACGGCACCGCCGCTCCGCCGCTGCGGGAACTGCCGCGGCCGGACGCCGGCGGCATCGCCATCGACAAGGCGCGGAAACTGTTTGGATGGGATCCGCAGCGATCCTGGCGCGACCACATGAGCGGGGGCTGACCTATGAGTGAGACAGTTCTGGTGGCTGCGGACCGGGGCGTGGTTACGGTCACGCTGAACCGGCCGGAGACGCTGAACGCGATGACGCGGGACATGACGCGCCAATACGTCGAGGTGCTGCGGGCCGCCGACGCCGACGAGTCCGCGCGTGTCATCGTCGTCACCGGGGCGGGCCGCGGCTTTTGCTCCGGCGCCGACCTGGGCGCGCTCGCCGAGGTTGACTCGCACGCGGGGCAGGCGACCGATCCCTCGGCGCTCGTGACGGCCGCGCTCGACGTCCGCAAGCCGGTGGTCGCCGCGGTCAACGGCCCGGTCGCGGGGATGGGATTCGCCCTGATGATGTCCTGTGACGTGCGCTTTCTCGCCGAAGGCGCACGCATCGGGACGACGTTCGCCCGGCTCGGGCTGGTCGCGGAGTACGGCTTGTCCTGGCTGCTGCCACGCAGCATCGGCACGGGACACGCCCTCGAGCTGCTGTTCTCCGGGCGGATCCTCGACAGCGACGAGGCGCTGCGGCTCGGGATCGTCGAGGACGTGGTGACGGATCAGCCGGTCCTTGACCGCGCGCTGGCGTGGGCCAGGGACGTCGCGGATCACTGCTCTCCCCGGTCGCTGGCGATGATCAAGCAACAGGTCTACGAGGACAGCACCCGGACGTTCGGCGACGCGATGAGCCGGTCGCTGGCCGCGATGCGAGTGTCGTTCGGGTGGCCGGACCTCCGCGAGGCACTGGCCGCGCGGCGGGAGAACCGCCTGCCTGACTACCCGGGCCTCGAACCGGAGCGGTAGGGCCCATTGCGACCCGTCGCGCGGCCGCGTTACGGCGCCAGGCGCCCGATGGCCGCCCGAAAGAGGCTGGTATATGAATTGAGTGTATTGTATGCTCTTCTGAACGGTCGTCACCTACAGTGACGCCCCGAGCCGACCGCACCGTATCCGGGTGCCGCTGATCCTAAAAACTGCCTCCGTGCTCGTGATTCGGGCGGAGCAGCCAACAAGGGCAGGCCTCTCTTGGCATGCTGCCTCGTTCTCTTTCTCAACGATCCGAACCAATAAAAGGTTACTTATTTAGCTCTCCCGAGGCTGAGATGCGGACCGCAGGCCTGGCCAGCCCGGGCGTGACCCGGGCTGGCCAGGCAAGGACCGGCCCTTGTCGAAGCTTCGGAAATTGAGTATAACTAATTCACTTCGCCAGTAGCGGCGAAGCGGGCAGGAGGGGCGATAATGAGAAAAAAAGGTCACTTGATGTGGCTAGCCCTCATCGGTGCTAGCGCTCTGGCCATAACAGCCTGCAGCAGTTCGTCGTCATCGAGCTCGTCCCCGGCCGCGGCGGCGGCCACTGGCACTAGCGCCGCGAGCAGCGCGCCGTCGGGCGCGCCACTGGTCATCGGGGTGATCAGCTCGGACAGCGGCTACGGCGGCAACAACCCGGACGTGCCGACGACGGCCAAGGACTGGGAGACCTATGTGAACTCCCACGGCGGCATCGCCGGGCACTCTGTCCAGGTCATCGTCGAGGACGACGCCGACAACGCGGCCACGGCGCTGCAGGACGCGCAGGACCTCATCCAGAACAAGCACGCGATCGCCATCGGCGACTCGAGCCTCAGCAACGCGGCGTTCGAGAAGTACGTCGACTCTGCCAAGGTGCCGGTGATCAGCCTCAACGAGGGCGACGCGTCCACGCAGTACTTCACCGACGCCAACTTCTTCACCGATGAGGCGACGGTTCCGGCCGGAATCTGGGCTCAGTCCAAGCTCGCGCAGCTATCCGGTGCGACGAAGTACGGCTTCCTGTACTGCGCTGAAGACCCCAACTGCGCCTCGGCGGTGCCGCTGACGAAGGCGGACGCGGCCTCGGTCGGCATCAAGCTCGCCTATCAGGCCTCATTCAGCTCCTCGGCGCCCAACTACACCGCGCAGTGCCTGGCGGCCCAGCAGGCCGGCGTGGAAGCGCTGTTCGTGGCCGGCGCCAACCAGTCCGCCAACGAGCGGGTCCTCGACAACTGCGCGAGCCAGCATTACCAGCCAGCCGCCATCGCAGCGGTCGGCACGCTGGGCAACGCGGCCGCCAAGGACCCGCAGATTCCCGTGGAGTGGGGCTACACCGGCACGATCCCGTGGTTCGTGAAGGACGCCTCGACCGCGACGTTCGACTCGGTGATGGGCAGTTACCTGCCGAACGCGATCTCCCCGCCGCTGGTGATCGGGACCTGGACCGGCCTCGAGCTGTTCGCCGCGGCGGCGGCGCACGTCGGCGCGACCCCGACCGCGCAGGACATCTACACCGGGCTGTACTCCCTCAAGGGCGACACGCTCGGCGGCCTGACCGCGCCCCTCACGTTCAAGAAGGGCCAGCCGAACCAGGACAACTGCTTCTTCGTCTACGAGGTCAAGAACGGCACCTACACGACGCCCGAGGGAACCAGCCCGGTCTGCGCCGTGGGAGCGGCACTGGAGCAGCCATGACCTGGCTGCCCGGTCGGCCTTCTCTGGCCGGGGCGCTCACGGAGACTACGGGAGCGCCCCGGCGCCGCCGGCGCCCGCGCCGGCCACCGCGCCCGCCCTAGCGCTCGAGAACGTCACCTCGGGCTACCAGGGCACGACCGTGCTGCGTGACGTCACCCTGCGCGTACCGGCGGGCGGGGCCGTCGCGCTGCTCGGCCCGAACGGGGCCGGCAAGACCACGCTGCTGCGCACGGTCTCAGGGCTGCTGCGGCCGACCGCGGGTCAGGTCTATTTCGACGGGGCCAAGGTCACGGCGCTGCCCGCGCACCGCCGGGTCCGCCTCGGGCTGTGCGACATCCCCGAAGGCCGGGGCATCTTCCCGTCCCTCACGGTCAGGGAGAACCTCGTCCTCCAGTCGCCGCGCGGCCGGGAGAAGCAGACGGTCGACGTCGCGGTCGAGGCCTTCCCGAGACTCGGCAACCTGCTGAAGCGGACCGCCGGAACGCTGAGCGGCGGCGAGCAGCAAATGCTCGCGCTCGTCCGCGCGTACGCCACCGAGCCCCGGCTCGTGCTGGTCGACGAGCTGTCCCTCGGGCTGGCCCCGCTCGTGGTCGACCGCCTCTTCGAGATCCTCACCGCGATGGTCGAGCGAGGGACCGCCCTGCTCCTCGTCGAGCAGTACGTGACGAGGGCACTGGAACTGGCCAGCGAGGCCTACCTGCTGGCTCGCGGCTCTGTCGTGTTCTCGGGACCGGCCGCCGACCTCTCCGACGCCGACGTCTTCGAGCACTACCTCAGCATCGACGTCGGACGGGACACCGCCGGCCAGGCTGACGACTCCGGTACGCCACGAAGGGCTCCTGATGAGTAGCTTTCTTCCCTTCATTGTCATCGGCCTGTCCAGCGGCGCTGTGTACGGGCTCGCCGGATGCGGGCTGGTGCTGACCTACAAGACCTCGGGAATCTTCAACTTCGGCCACGGGGCCGTCGCGGCACTGGCCGCGTTCTTGTTCTACTTCCTGCGCCAGGAGCAGGGCCTCCCCTGGGTGGTGGCGGCCCTGATCTGCTGCCTGGTGGCGGCGCCCCTCCTCGGCCTGCTGCTGGAGCGGCTGGCCCGGCTGCTCACCGGCGCCGCCACGACCATCAAGGTCCTGAGCACCGTCGGGTTCGTGCTTATCGTGCTGTCCGTCGGCACGCTGTGGTACCCCGGCCCCACCCGCACCGTCGAGCCGTTCCTGCCGACGAACACCATCGACATCGGCGGAGCCTACGTCGGGTGGGACCAGATCACGATCTTCTTGTTCTCGCTCGTCGCGGCCGGCGGCCTCTACTGGTTCTTCCGCGCCACCCGGCTCGGGATCGCGATGCGCGGCGTCGTCGACAACCCCGACCTGCTCAGCCGCACCGGGGAGGACCCGGCGCGGGTGCGCCGGTGGGCCTGGATCATCGGCACGACGTTCGCCGCCATCTCCGGCATCCTGCTCGCCCCGAGCCTCAACCTCGACGCGCTCGTGCTCACCATGCTGGTTGTCCAGGCGTTCGGGGCGGCGGCGATCGGCTTCTTCTCCAGCCTGCCGCTGACGTTCGCCGGCGGCCTGATCATCGGCGTCGCCGGCTCCCTCGCGACCAAGTACACCGCGAGCTTCCCGCAGCTGGCGGGGCTGAGCCCGGGGCTGCCGTTCATCATCCTGTTCCTCGTGCTGATCTTCACGCCCCGGGCCAAGCTGGCCGAGCGGGCGCTGAAGCCGATCACCGAGGTCCGCCGGTCCTGGGTCGCGCCGCCCCGCGCGCGCATCGCGTTCAGCGTCGCGGTCCTGGCCTTGTTCGTGGCGGTGCCGGCCTTCGCCGGCATCCAGCAGATCGACTACTCGTACCTGCTGGTGACCTTCATCCTGCTGCTCTCGCTCGGGCTGCTGGTCAGGACGTCCGGCCAGGTTTCCCTGTGCCACCTCGCCTTCGCCGCCGTGGGCGCCGCGAGCATGGCTCACTTCACCTCGTCGTTCGGGCTCCCGTGGCTGGTGGCGCTGTTCCTCGCGGCCCTCGTCACCGTGCCGGTCGGCGCGGTCGTGGCCATCCCGGCCATCCGGCTGTCGGGCGTGTTCCTGGCCTTGGCCACGTTCGGGTTCGGGATCTTGCTCGAGCAGATGTTCTACACGATGAACTTCATGTTCGGCCCGACGTCCAACGGCATCAACGCGTCTAGGCCCAGCGGCGGGATCGGCGGCTGGCAGTTCGGGTCGGCAACCGGCTTCTACTACGTCCTGCTCGTGTTCGCCGTGCTCAGCGCCGTCGCCATCATGGCCATCCAGCAGGGCCGCCTGGGCCGGCTGCTGCGCGCGATGCGCGACTCGCCGACCGCGCTGCAGACGTTCGGGACGGGGCTCGTGACGACCCGCGTCCTGGTGTTCTGCATCTCGGCCTTCTTCGCCGGGCTCGCCGGCGGCCTGACGGCCTCGCTGTTCCAGTTCGCCGTGGGCACCCAGTACGCGTCGTTCTCCTCGCTCACCTATTTCGCGCTGGTCGTCATCGTGGTCGCAGGCGACCCGTGGTACGCGCTCATCGGGGCGGCGGGGCTGGCGCTCGTGCCCGGGTACTGGACCTCCGCCAACGCGAGCACCTACCTGCAGCTGCTGTTCGGGATCGGGGCCGTCACCTACGTGTTCAACCGGCCGCCGAGCGTCCCGACGGGGCTCCGGCAGGCGATCGAGCGACTGGCAGGCGGCACGCGGGCCCGGACCCGCGAAGCGGCCGCCGCGGCCGCGAACGCGGCGGCGCGGGCCGCGGCTCTGGTCTCGTCGTCCCGGCTGCGCTCCGGCCTGGAGATCCGCGACCTGACCGTTCGCTTCGGTGGCGTGACCGCCGTCAACACCGTGACCCTGGCGGCGCCGTTGGGCACGATCACCGGGCTGATCGGGCCCAACGGCGCGGGCAAGACGACGACGTTCAACGCGTGCTCCGGCCTGGTGAACCCGACGAAGGGCGCCATCGTGCTCGACGGGCGGACGATCAGCGGGCTCGGGCCGTCCCGCCGCGCCCGCCGCGGCCTCGGCCGCACGTTCCAGCGCGCCGAACTCTTCGACTCGCTGACCGTCGAGGAGAACGTCGCGATGGGCCGGGAGGCGTGGCTCGCGGGCGGGAATCCCGGCAGCCAGCTGCGGGCGAGGCGACGGGACGTCCGGGCGGTGCAGGCCGCGGTAGACGAGGCCATCGGCCTTACCGGCCTCGACGACGTGCGCCACGTCCAGGCCGGACTGCTGTCCACCGGTCAGCGGCGGCTCGTCGAGCTCGCCCGCGCCTTGGCCGGGCCGTTCGAGATGCTGCTGCTCGACGAGCCTTCGTCCGGTCTCGACGCCACCGAAAGCACTCGCTTCGGCGACATCCTGCGCCTCGTCGTCAGCGAGCGGGGAGTGGGCATTCTGCTGGTCGAGCACGACATGAGCCTGGTCCGGCAGGTGTGCGAGCGCGTGTACGTGCTCGATTTCGGTACCCAGATCTTCGAGGGCTCGGTGGCGGAGATGCACAGTTCGCCCGTCGTGCAGGCGGCCTACCTCGGTACCGAGGCGCTGCCCGAGCCCAGCCCGGAAGCGGAGGATTCCCAGGTCTCCTAAATGAGTGTCCTCAATACCTTGAACTAGGCTGCTGCGCCCGGTAGATTCGGTAGGGAAGCGCCTGGCACGAAGGGGTTGTGATGGAAGCGAAGATCTGGGCGAATTCAGGCGACTCACACTTCCTGGAGCCGGCCGACCTGTTCCAGCGGCTGCTGCCGAAGGACCTCGCCGACCGGATGCCGCGCACGGTCAAGAGCGACGACGGCACCAAGGAGACCGTGTACATCGACGGCAAGTCGTTCGAGCGGCCGCTGCCGAAGCCGATCCGCGAGGGCGAGTTCAAGGGCCAGACGATCTCGACCCTGAGCATGCGCCCGCCTGGCTCGGGAAACACGCATGAGCGGCTGAAGGATCTCGACCAGGAGGGCATCTGGGGCGAGATCACCTTCCCGTCGCTCGGCCTGTGGGCCAACCTGATCAAGGACCCGGTGCTGGTCCGCGAGGGGTCCAAGGCGCTCAACGACTGGGCGAAGCACGAGATCCAGGACGTCGCCCCCGATCGCCTGATCGCCACGGCCATGCTGCCGCTGCTCGACGTGAACGACGCGGCGGCCGAGACGTACCGGGCCAAGGAGCGCGGGTTCTACGCGGTCTACATGCCGACTGTCCCGCCGGCCGGGCAGCCGACGTACAACAACGACTACTGGGAGCCGCTGTGGGCGGCGATTGAGGAGACCGGCCTCATCCTCACGATCCACATCGGCACCGACGGTGACCCGGTGGTCTTCCGGGGCTCGGGCGGCGCGGTGCTTAACTACGTCGACACCACCTACGGCGGCCAGCGCGCGACGACGCAGCTCATCGCGGGCGGCGCCCTCGATAGACACCCGGACCTGAAGGTGCTCATCGCCGAGGGCGGCGCGGCCTGGGCGCCCTTCCTCGGCGACCGGATGAACGAGGGCTACCGCCAGCACGGCATGTTCGTCCGGCCGAAGCTGTCCATGCTTCCGAAGGAGTACATCTACCGCCAGGTGTACGTGTCCTTCCAGCACGACGAGACGGCGGTGCAGACGGTAACCGGGATGGGATACCAGAACGTCATGTTCGGCAGCGACTACCCGCACCTGGAAGGCACCTACGGGCACACGCAGAAGACCCTGCACGAGCTGTTCGACGACGCCAGCCCGGCGGTGCGCCACCGCGTCACCGTGGGCGCGTTCCTCGACTTGTTCCCGCACATCGGCGAGCCGCCAGGAAACGTCAAGACAATTCATTAATCCGAACGAACCCGTGGTGGCTCCCGTGCCGCCCCGTTTCCGGCCGGAGGCCGGCTTAGGCTCTGCCGGGTGGATCCAGCCGAGGACTTCGCCGCGCGCGCCGAGGCGTACCGCCGCGAACTGCGGGTGCACTGTTACCGGCTGACCGGGAGCTTCGACGAGGCCGAGGACCTCGTGCAGGAGACGCTGCTGCACGCCTGGCGCGGCCGCGACCGGCTCCAGGACGAGGCCGGCCTGCGCGCCTGGCTGTACAGGATCGCGACCAACGCGTGCCTGGACTTCCTGCGCCGCGTCGAGCGCCGCCCGCGCGCTTACGCGCCGGTGCCGGGCATGGACCACGGCAACGGCCCGGCGCCGGACTTCCTCGAGTGGCTGCAGCCCTTCCCCGACGCGCTACTGGCCCCCGGGCGACCCGATGAGGAGACGGTCGCGCGGGAGACGATCGAGCTGGTCTTCCTCACCGCGATCCAGCACCTCACCCCACAGCAGCGGGCGGTGTTCGTGTTCCGCCACGTGCTCGGCTGGTCCGCCGCCGACACCGCGGCGGCGATGGACATGAGCGTCGCGTCGGTCAACAGCGCCCTGCAGCGCGCCAAGCCGAGCCTGCGCCGGCACCTGCCCGAGGACCGCTCGCAGTGGCGTACCGAAGGGCCGGCGCCGGAGGAGCGCAAGGTACTCGACGCCTACTTCGCTGCCTCGCAAAGCGGCGACCTTGGCGCGATCGCCGACCTGCTCACCAGCGATGTCGTGCTGACGATGCCGCCGAACCCGTTCTGGTTCTCCTCCCGCGAGGCGATGATGGCGTTCGTCAGGCAGAGCCTCGATCCGGCGTCGCCGGCGTACTTCGGGCAGTGGAAGCATCTGCCCGCCATGGCTAACCGGATGCCCGCGGTCGCCGCGTACGTGCGCCGCCCGGGCACCACGATCTACCGGGCCCAGAGCATCGACGTTCTTCGCGTGCGGGACGGAAAGATCGCCGAGATCACGACGTTCGAGCCGCACCTGCTCATGGCGTTCGGGCTGCCGCTGGTGATCCGCTGATATTTTTCCCGGCAACCCGATGAGCCGCCCGGATTCCATGCGTTCTATGGGCACTTCCGGCGCGCGCGATGGGCGCCCGCCATCGCTGCTCAAGGAGACAGACATGAACCGCTTGCAGGACCGCACCGCGATCATCTGGGGCGGCGCCGGGTCGATCGGCACGACCACCGCCCGCCGCTTCGCCGAGGAAGGGGCCACCGTCTACCTCGCCGGCCGGACCGGCGACGCGCTGCGGGACGCGGCCGCCGCGACCGGCGCCGCCGGCTACGGCGTGGTCGACGTGCTCGACGAAGACGCCGTCACCGCGTTTATCGCGCGCGTCGTCGCCGAAACCGGGCGACTCGACGTGTCGTTCAACGTCGCCGGCCGCGGTGACGTCCAGGGCACCCCGCTGCTGCAGATGCCGGCGGCGGACTTCGTCAAGCCCGTGGTGCAGGGCATCACCGGTTCGTTCCACACCGCCAGGGCCGCGGCCCGGCAGATGGCCGGGCAGGGATCAGGCGTCGTCGTCGAGCTGGACAGCGCGTCGGGTCGCGGCAGCGGGCCGATGATGGGCGGCACTGGCGCGGCCGATGGCGCCAAAGACGCGCTGGTCCGCGACCTGGCCCAGGAGGCCGGGCCGAGCGGCGTCCGGGTCGTCGGCATCTGGACCGCCGGGCTTACCGACAGCCTGAGCCCCGGCAAGCTCGGCGCGGTCCTGGGCACCCCGGTGTCGCGGGAGATGTTCAACGGCATCGTCGCCAGCCTCGACTCGGCCCGGATGACCAGGAAGTCTCCGGTGACGGCGCAGATCGCCGCGACCGCCGCGTTCCTGGCCTCCGACGACGCGGCCGCGATCACCGCCACCTGGATCAACGCGACGGCCGGGATGTTCCCGAGCTGAGCGCGCCCCGTGACCCGACAGGAGATGGAGGGAAGAGGCGGAGGCACGGGGACGTTCTGAAGTAGTGAAAAGATCAGCCACATCGATACCGAGACCGGCGAGCCGTCCGCGCCAGCGGCGACGGGCTTGCCGCCGCGGCGTTCGCTGCCAGGCAATAAACTGGCAGCGCGCCGCGAAAATCGAGTGGCGCGGTCCCCGACGCCGAAGCAAGCGAGAACTCACGCATGCCCGCACAGCAGATCACCACGCCACGCGAGACTGGCGCCATCCA
>Ga0335073_10004916_pt1 | contig 18733 bp, 12 predicted proteins | sample Lox_Sample_22_FD_207093 | JGI IMG/M metagenome (GOLD analysis project Ga0335073, IMG submission 207093) | Soil microbial communities from Loxahatchee National Wildlife Refuge, Florida, United States - Lox_Sample_2.2 | ecosystem: Environmental > Terrestrial > Soil > Wetlands | place: USA... | reverse complement strand
TCGCATGCGACTCATCGATAAAGAGCAGATAGTCACGCGGAAAGTAATCCAGCAGCGTCGGCGGAGGCTCACCCGGCAGCCGCCCCGAAAAATGCCGCGAGTAATTCTCAATCCCGTGGCAATACCCCACCGACTTGATCATTTCCAGATCAAACCGCGTGCGCTGATGAATCCGCTGCGACTCCACCAGCCGCCCCTGCGATTCCAGTTCTTTCTCCCACCACGCTAGCTCTTCCAGAATCGACGCCATCGCCGTATTCTTCTTTTCCGGCTTCACCACGTAATGGCTCTTCGGATAAATCGGCAGCCGCGCAAATTTCTGCTTCACCGTCCCGAACAGCGGATCGATCTGCGCCAGCGACTCCACCTCATCGCCGAACAACTCAATGCGATACGCCATCTCATCGTATGTAGGGAAGACCTCGATCACATCGCCGCGCACGCGAAACGTCCCGCGCCGGAAGTCCGCTTCGTTGCGGTCATACAGAATCTCAACGAGCTTTTTTGTAATGTCTTCGCGCCGGACTTTCTGCCCTTTTTCCAGCAGCAGCAGCATGCCGTAATACGCATCCGGATCGCCCAGGCCGTAAATGCACGAGACCGACGAGACGATAATCGCATCGCGCCGCTCAAACAAAGACCGCGTCGCCGAGAGGCGCAGCTTGTCCAGCTCTTCATTGATCGTCGCTTCTTTCTCGATGTAAAGGTCGCCCGAAGGAATGTAGGCTTCCGGCTGATAGTAGTCGTAGTAGGAGACAAAATACTCAACCGCATTCGACGGGAAAAATTGCTTGAACTCGTGATACAGCTGCGCCGCCAGCGTCTTGTTGTGCGCCAGCACCAGCGCCGGACGGTTCAACTCCTCGATGATCTTCGCCATCGTAAAGGTCTTGCCCGACCCCGTCACACCGAGTAACACCTGATGCTTTTCCCCGGCATGCACACCGGAAATCAGTTCCTCAATCGCCCGTCCCTGATCGCCACGCGGCTTGTAATCACTTACCAGTTGAAAATCCATCGCTTCCTCAACTCTTCATGGTAAAGGAAGCTGCGCAACCGTTCCTTTTAGTTAGTCACTGTCGTCGCGTTTGTATGGTGTCTGCAGGTATTTGCGGGCTTCATTGAGTGCGCCTTGAGTATTGTCGTTGGTCTGCAGCGCCTGGCGGTACTCGGGGACGGCGCGGTCGCGCTGGCCGGTCACATCGAAGATCTTGCCGATCTGGATATGGCTCCATACTTCAGTCCATTTGGGGTCGTCGTCGCCGCGCAGCGCATCGCGGTAAGCATTGATGGATGCCTGATAGTTGCGCATGGTAAAGAGCACTTCGCCAATGCGGTAGCTGGCCAGCGAGCTGTTCGGGTTGGCCTTAAGCGCGTTCTGATATTCGGCGAGGCCGCCGGTGGTGTCTCCCTGCGCCACAAGCTGCTGGCCGCGCAGAATGTGGATGCGCACCTGCATATCCGGCGAATTTTTCAACAGCCAGTTGTCGGGATCGATGGTGATATGACGCGGGCGGCCGAAGGTGTCGACCACGTACTGGGAATCGGAGCCGACGACATCGATGCGCCGGTTTTCCGTTTTGCCGTCTGTCTCGATGCGGAGCTCAACCGGCATATTGAAGAGATCGAGGTCCTGCTGGATTTCGCCGATGGTGCGGAAGCCCTTGTTGTTGCCGAGGCGGTAGACGGCGTACTTGTCGTTGAATTGCGGCGCGCCAGTGCCGTCCAGCCATTGGGCAAAGAATGGCGTGAGCTGCTGCTGCGATTGGGCTTCGGCGAGCTTTTCGAAATCGCTGGTCTTGATCGATTTGTCAGTGAATTGCGAAAGCGTGGCGCGCAGGATCTTCGAGAAGCTGTCCTCGCCGACTTCCCAGCGGAGCATGTGGAAGACCATAGCGCCTTTTTCCAGGGTCATGGATTGGAACTGCGGCGAAAATGGGTCGAGGCGGCCTGCGCTGGTGAGCGGAATGGTGTCGTAGGCAAGGGCACCGGATGAAACATCTTGTATCGCTGCGTTCAGGGCGCTGCGGCCTGCGGTGTCTTCGAGATACATCAGCTCGCCATAACGCGACATGCCATTGGTGATCCATGTATCGTTCAACGTGGCAGGACTGATCTCGCTACCCCACCATTGGTGGGCGATCGTGTTGGCGAGCAGGCGGGCATCATTGATCCGGCTGCCGATGTGCGATCCCGCTACGGCGGCGATCTGCGGCGCCCAGGCAACGGGCACGGTGTCATTGGGCAATTCAACGATGTTCAACTGCGTCGATTCGGGTATGCCGAAAGTGCTGGTGAAGAAAGCGAACTCACGCAGAGCCGTCTGGCCATAGTCCTGGGCAGACTGCTTATGGGCCTCCGTCGTGTAGACGTGGATGTTCGGCGCAGGAGAAACCGGAGCGTTGAATTTACCGACGATGATCGTTCCTGGAAACCCGGGCTTCGCCCAGTGGAAGTTGTATTGTTCTCCGCCATCGGCGGGTGAAGTAGTGGTTGGGCCGCTGCCAATGACGCGATAGCCGCTCGGGACCGTGATGTGGATATCGGCGGTGAAGCGGTCGGTCATGAAACCTACCGTCGGAAACCAGCGCCCGGCATAGAGGAGATAACTGATCGGGTCGTCTACCTGAGCGAGCTTCAACCCTTCGACAGGCGCGCCCGCATCGCCATAGAGCATGCCGTCATAGGTGAAGATATATGTGTATTGTTGTCCTTTAACCAGGGGGGTAGTTGGCGTAACGATTACGGTCGCGTTGGGTCCGCGTTCTCCGCTCAGAGGCAGGTTGGATGTGGTGGTTACTTTCTCGACTTTGAGCGCGCCGTGCAAATCGAATATCGCGGTATCGGTATTTTCGAGCGCTGTGAAGGTGACCTGCGCTGTGGCGGAAAGCTTGTGATCGGCGGGGGTCAACTGGGCATTGATGGTATAGCCAGTGATATCGATGGTTGGTCTCTGTTGGGCCGGGAGAGTTGCGGCAGCCGCGAACAGGAAAACCGCTCCAAAAAAATAAGTTCCAAGGCGAAAGATACTGCAATGTCTCATTATTCGCATCTTCATCGTGCTGGACCCATTAACTCTACTGTGATGCCGGCTACCTGTTCAATCGGACTGTGGATGCCTTGCAGAGATGCGCTGATTTGTGCCAGATCAGCCTGTACCTGGCTGCGGGCTGGCTCGTTGTGCAGCAGGTTCTGCAAGTGTGAGACGACATTTCGAGCGGTAAAGTCGCTCTGGATCAGTTCGGGAACGACTTCGCGTCCGGCGATGAGATTAACCATGGCAACATGCGGGACCTTCACCACCCGCTTCGCAACAGAATACGTCAATCCGGAAACGCGGTAGACAACGACGAAGGGATTACCGATCAGGGCAGCTTCAACCGTTGCCGTTCCGCTGGCTACTACGCTGGCGCGTGCGTGATGCAGCGCGGCGCGGGCATCGTTGACTGGTGTGATGCGCGGGCCGTTGGCGGGCAGCATGGCGCGGACACGGACAACTTGCTCAGGCGTAAGCGTGGGGGCGAGCGGAAGGAGAAATTCGACGGGCTTCTGCAGTTGGCTGGCGGCTTCGATCATTTCCGGAAGGTTGAGGCGGATCTCCTTAAAACGGCTGCCCGGCAACAGACCCACCCATGATTTGGACGGGTCGAGGCAGTATTGGTCAGCAAAGTCTTTTCGTGAGATGGAAGGTGTTGGAACCTCGACGAGAGGATGACCGACGAAAGTGGCGTTCACTCCGTGCTCGCGATAAAAGGACTCTTCAAACGGAAAGATGACGAGCATGCGGTCCACGTAGCGTCTGACGCGGTGGATGCGGTACTTCTTCCACGCCCAGAGTTGCGGGCTGACGAAGTAGATGACGGGAATGCCCAGCTTATGCAGGGTACGGGCAAGCGAAAGGTTTACGTCGGGGAAGTCGATGAGGATGGCAGCGTCCGGCTGTTCCCTGGCGATGCTGGCTTTGAGTTTGCGGTACTCGCCATAGATGCGCGGGATGTGCCGGATGATCTCGGTGATGCCCATGATGGCTACGTCTTCAGCGCGCACGATGCGGCGGAAGCCGAGCGTTTCCATGCGCTGTCCGCCGAGGCCGAAGAATTCTGTATCCGGAGCAAGGTTGCGGATTGCGGGAATGAGCTGTGCGGCATAGTGTTCTCCGCTGGCTTCGCCGGCGGAGATGAAGATTTTACGTCGATCCATGCGTGGCTAGTCGGTCCCCACGGCGAGGCTGGGATTGAGCGTTGGCAGCGCGTCAGACAATTCCTGTTCTTTGTATTGGAGCTGGTAGAGCTTCCAGTAGATGCCGCGTTGCGCGAGCAGTTCCTGGTGGGTGCCCATCTCACGCAGCTGCCCTTTATGCATGACGAGAATCACGTCGGCGCGCTGTACCGTTGATAGCCGGTGTGCGATGACGACAGAGGTGCGGCCTTCAATCATGCGTTCAAGAGCCAGGCGGACTCGCATTTCGGTGTCAGTGTCAACGCTGGAGGTAGCTTCATCGAGGATGAGGATGCCGGGATCGTGCGCCAGGGCGCGGGCGAAATTGATGAGCTGTTTCTGCCCCGTGGACAGACCGTTCCCGCGTTCGCGGATCGGTTCGGCAAAGCCCTGGGGCAGAGATTCAATGAAATCGCGGACGTTGACCTCATCGGCAGCTTCTTCGAGACGCATGTCGGAAATCCAATGCGAGCCGAGGCGGATGTTGTCGGCGATCGTGCCGGTGAAGAGAAACGGGTCCTGCAGGACGACGCCGAAGCGGCGGCGAAGTTTGTTGAGATCGTGCTCACGCACATCGACGCCGTCAATCAGAATGCTGCCATGCTGGATATCGTAGAAACGCATCATCAGGCTGATAATGGTTGTCTTTCCCGCACCTGTATGGCCGACGATGGCTGCGGTCTGGTCTGGTTCTAAGGTGAAGGAAACGCCGCGCAGGATCCATTCGATGTCGTCCATGGAGGCGAGTTCTGCTGCATCGGCGTGGGCGATACGGGCTTTCTGGGATTCATCGAGGCGCTGGTAGGTGAACCAGACGTTGTGGAACTCGATGCGGCCTGAATGGTCGCCCTCTTTGGGACGCGCGGGTGAGACGATTTCCGGCGCCGTGTCGAGCAGTTTGAAGATGCGCTCGCTGGCGGCCATCGCTGCCTGCAGGATATTGTACTTCTCGCTCAAATCCTGGATGGGACGGAAGAAGCGTTGCGCGTATTGCATGAAAGCGACGAGAACGCCAAGGGTCACGGTTGTATGGAGAACGCCGTATCCGCCGCGCCAGATGACCAGAGCGATGGCGATGGAACTGAGGACTTCGACCGCAGGATAGTAGAGGGCATAGGCGAGGATCGCGTCCTTGAATGCGTCCATGTGCAGCCGATTCACGGCTCTGAATTCCTTGAAGGAGCGCTCCTGGCGGTTGAAGAGCTGCACGACGGTCATGCCGCTGATGTGTTCCTGCGTATAGGAGTTGATGCGGGCAATGGCGGAGCGAATGCGGCGGTAGGAATCGCGGACGTGCTTGCGGAAGATGCGCGTGACCAGCAGGATGAGCGGCAGCACGGCGAAGGAAAGAAGAGCCAGCCACCAGCTCATGCGCAACATGACAATGACGATTCCGGCGAGCACGAAGACATCTTCAAAGATAGCGAAGACGCCAGAGGTGAACATCTCGTTCAAGGCATCGACGTCGCTGGTGAGCCGCGTGACCAGCCGTCCGACGGGGTTGCGGTCGAAGTAGCCGATATGCATGTGCTGCAGGTGACGGAAGATCTGGCTGCGCAGGTCGAACATGACCTTCTGGCCGGTCCATTGCATCAGGTAGGTCTGAACGAATTCGAGAAGGTAGCTCAGTACCAGCGAGGCAAGATAGAGTCCTGCAAGCTGCGTGATGCCTGTGAAGGCGTTCGGACTGAGGTGACGCGCGAGCCACGATGGCTTGGCTGCGGTCTGCGCAGCCATGTAGCGGTCGACGGCGACTTTGGTGAGATAGGGGCCAAGAACGTCGGAGGCAGCCTTTATAAGGATGGCGGCAAGGGACACAAACGCGGCCAATTTATATGGGTACAGGTAGCGGACTAGGCGGCGCATCAGGCGGCCGTCGTAGGCCTTGCCGACGATGTCTTCTTCCTGCTGGGATGGTTTCGGCTTTTCTTTTTCGGCCATGCGCTCCCTTTATTTTACGGGTTGGCGAACTCATTGGCGCGAAGCCGGTAGAGAACATGCCGTCTTAATAGATGACCTTCGGGCAGGTTCGGATGATCAAAGCTGTCGGCGGAGTTGAAGGTCATGCCAATCCTTTCCATAACGCGGCGGGAACGGGTGTTCTGCTCGGCGGTGAAGGAAACCAGCGCGTCCAGCTTTAGAGTGTCGAATGCGTAGGCGGCGATAGCCCAGGCGCCTTCGGTGGCAAATCCCTGACCCCAGGCGTGTGTTGCCAGCCGCCAGCCAATTTCGACACAGGGTGTGAAGTGTGCCTGAAAACCCGGCACGGAAAGGCCGATGAAGCCAAGAAAACGGTGGTCGGACTGCAACTCAACGGCGCATAGGCCGAAGCCGCGCTGCGTGAAAGCGGCTTCGATCTTTTCGATAAGGTCGTCACTCTGCCTGCGCGTCAGCAGGTTGGGGAAGAATTCCATCACTCGCGGATCGGCATTGATCGCAGCGAAGGGCTGGCGGTCGGAGTCCTGCCAGCGCCGCAGGATGAGCCGCCCGGTTCGAAGGATCGTGATAGTGGAACCGCCCACAATGAGAAAATAGAGGATAGAAGCTCTCATGGATAGCCTCGGCGTCTACATTTCCGTACCGTTTTGCCGCTCGAAGTGCACCTACTGCAACTTCGCGTCGGGGGTGTTTCCGTCGAGTTACATGTCCCGGTACATCGAGCGGGTATGCGAGGACCTGCAAACGGCAGTGGCACGGTTTTCAGGCATGCCGCGCACAGCGGACACGGTCTATCTGGGTGGAGGAACGCCGAGTTTATTGCCCCCTCACCTGCTGAAGATGCTGTTTGGGGCGATTCGCGAGCATTTTCTGGTTACTGACAATGCGGAAATTACGGTCGAATGTGCTCCAGGGCAGTTGGCCGATGATGCGCTTGATGCGATGTTGGAGTGCGGGGTAAACCGTATCAGTTTTGGGATTCAGTCCTTTATCGATCGCGAAGCGAAGGCGTCGGGCCGTCTGCATACGCGGGCGGTTGCGCTTGAGGATATCTGGCGAGCGCAGCGGGCGGGTATCAAGCGCGTTAACGCCGACCTCATAGCGGGTTTACCACACCAGACGGCCGCTTCATGGAGTGAGTCGCTGGCTATTTTGCTGGAATCGGGTGTCGGCCACGCCAGCATTTACATGCTGGAGGTGGACGATGATTCGCGTCTGGGGCGCGAGGTGCTGGGCGGCGGTGCGCGCTATTACGCCCCGGCGGTTCCGTCCGACGATGCGATCGCCGATATGTACGCCGATGCGATCGATGTGCTCGCCCAGAATGGGCTGATGCAGTACGAGATTTCGAATTTTGCGCGCTCCGGGTCCGCGTCTGTTCACAATACAAAGTACTGGCTCAGGAAGCCTTATCTGGGGCTGGGTGTGGATGCCCATTCGATGCTGCGCGCAGCCGATGGAGCAGTGATTCGTTTTGCCACTACCGATGATTTGCAATGCTATCTCACCGGACCAGGCTGGGATAGCGAGCATTCGTTAACGCGGCAGGAAGAGCTGGAAGAAGCGTGGTTTCTGAGGCTTCGGCTAAATGCGGGAGTAAATTTGCGCCAGATCGAGGCCGATTTTGGCAAGGAACAGGTAGAGCAATATAAGCCAATCGTCGAAGAACTGGCCGCAGACGGTTTTCTCTCGATCTCGGCTGATCAAATTACGCTGACTTTGCAGGGTCGGATGCTGTCGAACGAAGTCTTCTCCCGTTTTTTGGGCGCCATTGAAGTCCCTGAGCCTGCTCCGGTGTAAAACATAACCATGTCCACTGAAATCCAACACAGTGAAGAGGTTTCCTCGCAGAAGCCGGTTGGCTTTATTGATCTGCGGAGCGATACCGTGACCCGGCCTACCAAGGCTATGCGCGCTGCCATGGCCGCGGCTGAGGTGGGCGATGATGTTTATGGCGAAGACCCAACTGTAAATCTGCTGGAGGCCAGCGCGGCGCGGATTTTTGGCCGCGAGGCTGCGCTTTTTGTTCCTACGGGCACGATGGGGAATCAGATTGCGATTCGGTTGCACACGCAGCCTGGACAGGAGATCATCTGCGAGTCGCGCTCGCACGTCGTAGATTGGGAAATGGCCATGGCCGCGGCGTTTTCGGGATGCCAGTTCCGGACAGTGGCTGCGGAGCGCGGCATCGTGACGTGGAAGCACATCGAGTCTGCCGTCAAGCGGCCGAGCGTGCACAATGCGCCGACGGGGCTCATTTCGCTGGAAAACTCGCACAATATGGCAGGCGGAACGGTTACGCCGTTGTCTGTCTTTGGGGAAATCTGGAATAGTGCGCATGAGATGGGTATTCCGCTGCACCTCGATGGAGCCCGCATTTTTAACGCTTCTGTGGCCTTGAATGTTCCGGTTGCCGTGCTTACCAGCGGTTTCAATACGGTGATGTTCTGCCTTTCCAAAGGGCTGTGCGCGCCGGTCGGCTCGATGGTGGTCGGTAACCGTAAGGCAATCGAGCGCGCTCGCATGATTCGCAAGGCGCTGGGCGGCGGTATGCGTCAGGCAGGTATCCTGGCAGCAGCCGGGTTGATCGCGCTCGAAGAGATGCCGAAGCGCCTGGCGGAAGATCATGCGAATGCCAGATACATCGCAGAGCGGTTATCCGGACTGCCCCAGATCGATCTTGACCTGGCCACGGTGCAGACGAACATTGTCATTTTTGGTTTGAAAGATCAAGGTAAGGCCGAAGAGCTGGTGCTGCGTCTGAAACAGCGCGGCGTCCTGTGCGGAACGGTTGGAGCCAGTTCCGTCCGCTTCGTCACGCACCACGATGTGGACCGTTCGGCCTGTGAAGTAGCTGCGCGTGTTGCCGTCGAGGAGATCGCGAAGCTATAGCCCGCTCTATAGCGTGGAAAATCAGCTTTTGGCCGATGATCGGTCGCGTTCGGCGCGAACGTGCCGCAGGAAATCTGATAGCATCTGACCGGCTTTCGGAGTGAATTCTTCGCGAAGGTGCTCCAGGTGCTCCATCCTGTCCACGCGAAAACTGCGGAAGTCATTGCGCAGTTCGCACCACGCGGCCAGAGTCCACGTCCCACCCCAGAAGTAGAGCGCCAGGGGATGCACGCGGCGCACGCTCTGCTGGCCGTCTTCGCGAGCATACGCGATCAGGACGATACGCCGTTCCTGCGCGGCGGAGTGTAAGGCGTCGAGTTTCGAGCGAAGCTCTGCAGAGACACGATAGCCCGGAGCGTAGAGCAGGACCTCGTCGATTCGTTCACGCAAGTCAGTCGGCAGCACGGCTTCAATCTTGCGCAGCGCGCGGTTGGCGGCCTCGGTCAGTTGCGTGCCGCCCCAGGCTTGCACCATGCGTGCGCCGAGGACGAGGGCGGTAATCTCTTCGCGGTCAAACATCAGCGGGGGAATATCGAAATCTCGGCGAAGCGTGTAGCCGACGCCTGCTTCGCCGGTGATAGGTACGCCGGAAAGCTGCAGGTCCTGCACATCGCGGTAGATGGTGCGATGCGAAACCTGCAGCTTTTCGGCCAGATGGCGCGCGGTCTGTAAACGCCCGGAGCGCAGCAACTGGACGATTCGAAAGAGCCGGTCGGCGCGACGCATACAGGACTATCTTAGACATTTTGCAACAATTGCAGGCTTTATGCGGCAGCATGCAGCCCGATACGGTTGCCTTCACTGTCACGGATTTGGGCAACCCAGCCCACGCCCGGCAGATGGTTTTTCGGCTCAACGATGGCTCCGCCGGCGGGTTCCACGCGGTTGAGAACTGCGTCGAACTTGCCATCGCAATTGAGATAGATGATGACGCCGTCGCCAGCCGGCTTGAAGCCTTCGCCATATCCGATAGCGCCTGAGACGCCGGGCTTCTGATAAGGAAAGATGGCGAGGTTCGGCCACGCGGCCTGGTGGATCAAGGCCGCGCCGAGAATGGTCTCGTAGAACTGGATAGCGCGGGGGAAGTCGGTGGCGGGGATTTCAAACCAGACGACGGTGGACGTAACGGTTTCCTGTGCGGTCGGCATAATGTCCTCTCATGGGTAAATTTGACTGCAAGAAGAGCGTACGAGAGGGCTGCTGACAGCATGGTGTCAGTAGTGATAGGGTGCGGGCTGGGATCCCTGATCGGAAATTGGACCAATTTGGTAAGGCCCGAAGTCTATAATGTTATGGATATGCCCAAGTATTCCATCGTCGTCCCTTTCCACAATGAAGAAGAAAATGTAACCGCGCTGTATGACCGCCTGAAGGCTGTGATGGAACAGATAGGCGACAGCTTTGAGCTGGTGTTTGTGGATGACGGGTCGAACGACCGCACCTACAAGCTGCTGGAAGAGATTGCCGCAGTGGACAGCCGCGTCCTGGTAGTGAAGCTGCGCCGCAATTTCGGCCAGACGTCGGCGCTGGCGGCTGGGTTCGATCATGCCCAGGGCGAGTTTATTTTGGCCATGGACGGCGATCTGCAGCACGACCCGAATGAGATTCCGAACTTCCTTGCCAAGCTCGAAGAGGGCTACGACGTTGTGAGCGGCTGGCGCAAGGAGCGCATCGACAACTTTGTGATGCGCCGGATTCCGTCACGCTGCGCCAATTGGCTGATGGCGAAGCTCTCGGGCGTAGATATTCATGACTTCGGTACGACGTTCAAGGCATATCGCCGCGAAGTGATCCACAACATTCCGCTGTATGGCGAGATGCACCGGTTTATTCCGGCGCTGGCTTCGTGGTATGGGGCGAGCATCTGCGAGATTCCGATCAAGAATGTGAACCGCGAGCGCGGGAAGTCTCACTACGGCATTGGACGGACATTCAGGGTCTTTTTCGACCTGCTGACGATTCGTTTCCTGCTTAAATATATGACGCGGCCGCTGCATTTCTTTGGCAGCTTTGGCGCGCTCAGCATTCTTGGCGGTGGAGCAGTTTCGTTTGTTCTCCTGCTGCTGAAGGTCTTCACGCATCAGCATGTGATGGACCAGCATGGGCCGCTCTTTGTGATTGCCGGTGTGCTGATTCTGGCTGGCATCCAGATGCTGGCCATCGGATTGCTCGGAGAGCTTCAGGTTCGGCATTACCACACCGCGACGCAAAGGGCTCCGTATACCATCGACCGGCTCGTGCGCCTGCGTTCTCCTGAGGAACCCAGTCTCCTGCAGGAAAACTAGCAGTCTTCTTTCATCGCCAGACCACTTGGGTCAGTTTCGCGCTCCCCAATAGCGTCATCGCGTATATTGGTGTTCGCGCACGCTCGTCATGCAAATTCCGGCGAACCGCAACGAACGAATTTTCACGAGCAGGCATCTCTTTAGAGAAGGAGATCCTGCCGTCCGCCGGGCGCAAGGTATTCGTGTGTGCAATTCAGGAAGAATGGTCTGATCATGACGAAGCCCGTAGATGGGAAAAAACGTGTGGTGATAGAAGGCGTTGATCCTGAGATCGATGCAGGCCGTTTTCCAATTAAGCGCATCGTTGGCGATACCGTCCGAATCGAAGCCGATGTCTTCGGAGATGGGCATGATCGGGTTGTCGGGTATCTCCTGTTCCGCCATGAGGACGAAGCTGAGTTGCAACGCGTCAAAATGGAGCCGCTGGGGAATGACCGCTGGCACGCTTCGTTTCCTGCCAAGAAGCTGGGAAATTACATCTACACCGTTGCGGGAGGCGTCGATCACTTCGGAACATGGCGGAGTGATTTAATCAAGCGGCTTGAGGCCGGGCAGGATGTCGCTCTCGAGTTGCAGACCGGTGGAATGTTAGTGGAGCAGGCTGCCAAACGTGCTGCAGGCGAGGACGCTGTCCAACTCATCGAGTGGGCGCACACACTGCGAACTAAGAGTAATGATGAAGACACCAAAGTCTTGGCGCTTGACCTGGCTCTTGTGGCAATGATGGACCGCTACGGAGACCGGGACCTCGAAATGAGATATGAGAGAGAGCTGCGTGTTGTTGTGGACCGTGAAAGAGCGCTTTTCTCCAGCTGGTATGAAATGTTTCCACGCTCGTGTTCCCCAATTCCGGGGAAGCATGGGACATTTCAGGATGCAGAGGCACGGCTGGGATACATCGGCGGCATGGGCTTTGACGTTCTGTATCTGCCGCCGATCCACCCCATTGGAGTGAGCTTTCGCAAAGGCAAAAACAACTCGGTCGCCGCACAGCCTGGCGATGTGGGAAGCCCGTGGGCGATTGGCTCGGACGCAGGTGGCCACACCGCAATTCATCCCGATCTAGGAACGCTCGATGATTTTCACCACTTGATGGCGAAAGCGAAGAGTTTCGGGCTTGAAATCGCGATGGATATTGCGTTTCAGTGCTCGCCCGATCATCCCTGGGTAAAAGAGCATCCGCAGTGGTTTAAGCATCGCGCCGATGGCTCGATTCAGTATGCGGAAAACCCGCCCAAGAAGTATCAGGACATTTATCCGCTCGATTTTGAGAGCGAAGACTGGGCCGGGCTGTGGGATGCGCTGAAGAACGTATTTGTTTACTGGATTGAGAAAGGTGTTCGCATCTTTCGCGTGGACAACCCGCACACAAAGGCATTTCCGTTCTGGGAGTGGGCGATTGCTGAGATCAAGCGAGATTACAAGGATGTGCTGTTTCTGGCAGAGGCGTTTACTCGGCCGCGCGTGATGGAGCGGCTTGCCAAGCTGGGATTCTCGCAGTCCTATACGTATTTCACATGGCGGAATACAAAAGAGGAACTGACGGAGTACCTCGGTCAGCTTCTTGGCACAGAAGTGAAAGAATACTTCCGTCCAAATTTCTGGCCCAATACACCCGATATTCTGCCGGAGCAGCTACAGATCGGGGGTAGGGCTGCATTTATGTCGCGTCTCGTGCTGGCCGCTACGCTTGGGACAAACTATGGAATTTACGGACCGGCGTTCGAGCTCCTGGAAAACATTCCAATGAAGCCGGGCAGCGAGGAGTATCTGAACTCAGAAAAATACGAGATCAAGCAATGGGACATCGACGATCAGAAAAGCCTGGCTCCATTGATGCGGTCTGTAAATCAAGCGCGGCGCGAGAATGCAGCGCTCCAGGCAAATCATGAACTGATCTTTCACGCGACAGATAATCCGTACTTGATCTGTTACAGCAAGAGAAGTGTAAGAGGCGAGAATACGGTGCTTATAGTCGTGAATCTCGATCCCTTTCACGTTCAGGCGGGATGGATTGATTTGGATCTCAAGAAATTGGAGCTGAACTCGCATGAACCGTTTCAGTTGCACGATCACCTTGTCGATAAGCGCTATCTCTGGCAAGGTTCGAGAAATTATGTAGAGCTTTCGCCGTTCGAGGTTCCGGCTCACGTGATGCGCGTGAAGCGAAGAGTACGCACGGAAAAAGACTTTGACTATTACATGTAACAACGGCGGCGGACAATGAGCGCGCATATCACTCCACTGAGACAAGTCAAGAGTGCAGGAAGCGCGTCCGATCCCTTCTGGTACAAAGATGCGATTATCTATGAATTGCATGTGCGCGCCTTCGCCGACAGCAATAACGACGGCATCGGCGATTTCCGCGGACTGATTGAGAAGCTGGATTATCTGCAGGATCTGGGCGTGACCTGCCTGTGGCTCCTGCCTTTCTTTCCATCTCCGTTGCGCGATGACGGCTACGACATCGCTGATTACATGACGGTCCATCCGAGCTATGGAACGCTCGACGACTTCAAGTCATTTCTGGCAGCGGCGCATCAACGCGGTCTACAAGTAATGATTGAGTTGGTTATCAATCACACATCCGACCAGCATCCGTGGTTTCAGCGCGCGCGCCACGCTCCGCATGGCTCACCTGAGCGGGATTTTTATGTGTGGAGCGATACAGACCAGAAGTACCAAGATGCGCGCATTATTTTCACCGACACCGAAAAATCAAACTGGACGTGGGACCCGGTGGCGCAGGCGTATTTCTGGCACCGGTTCTTTTCGCATCAGCCGGATTTGAATTACGACAATCCGGAAGTGCTGGAAGAGGTGCTGAGAATCCTCCGCTACTGGCTGGATATGGGCGTCGATGCGCTTCGCCTCGACGCGATTCCCTATATTGCAGAGCGAGACGGCACAAATTGCGAAAATCTTCCTGAGACTCATGCGGTCATCAAGAAGATTCGCGCAGCGATGGATGAGGGCTACAGCAACCGCGTCATTCTTGCGGAGGCGAACCAGTGGCCGACTGACGTTCGTCCCTACTTCGGCGATGGCGATGAATGCCATATGGCTTTTCACTTTCCGCTGATGCCGCGTATTTACATGGCGCTGCGCCAGGAAGATCGCCTGCCAATCACCGAGATCATGGCGCAGACGCCGGAAATTCCTGAAAATTGCCAATGGGGTTTGTTCCTGCGCAACCATGACGAACTGACGCTGGAAATGGTATCGGACGATGAGCGCGACTACATGTATCTGGCGTATAGTGCCGATCCGCGCATGCGAATCAATATCGGCATCCGCCGCAGGCTAGCGCCGCTGGTCGACAATAACCGCCGCCGCATTGAATTGCTGAACAGCATTTTGTTTTCCTTCCCAGGCACGCCAATTCTCTACTACGGCGACGAGATTGGAATGGGGGACAATATCTATCTGGGCGACCGCAACGGCGTGCGCACGCCAATGCAGTGGACGGCTGATCGCAACGCAGGATTTTCCCGCGCGAATCCTGCACAGCTCTACAGCCCGGTCATCATGGACCCTGTGTGGGGATATCAGGCGATTAATGTCGAGGCGCAACAGAGCGATCCTTCGTCGCTGCTGAACTGGATGCGCAACATGATCGCCTTGCGCAAGCTGTTTCAAGTCTTCGGCCGCGGCAAGCTCAGGTTCTTGCCCTCTGAAAACAGAAAGGTCCTCGCGTATGTAAGACAGGATGGGAATGAGCAGGTGCTGTGCCTCGCGAATCTTTCGCGATTCGCGCAGCCGGTGCAGCTTGACCTGTCGGAATTTGAGGGAATGATGCCGGTTGAAATGCTGGGCTATGTTGAATTTCCTGTCATTACGAAGCAGCCCTATCCGCTGACAATTGGCCCTTACGGTTTTCTCTGGCTAGAGCTGCAGCCTGCGCCGGACACTTCAATCGATTCGGTTGCTGAAAGCGAGCCTGTTGTACTGCAAACAATCGGTGATAGCGTGTGGGAGTCATTGCTGAATGGTGCTAACCACGGCGTGCTACAGACAAATATCCTGCCGGCGTTCCTGCAGCGGCAGCGATGGTTTGGCTCCAAGTCCAGGAAGATTATGTCTGCGACAGTTACAGATTGGTGTGCGTTTGATGATGGGCACTCAGCTCTGGCGCTTGTCGATGTCGCATTCGATGCGGGGAACGCGGAGAGTTATTTCCTTCCTTTGACTATTGTTTACGATGACGAGGCTCAGCGAGCCAGGGAGGCGAACGCGAATGCCGTCGTGGCGTCTGTTCGCACGGCGAATGGCGACGGGCTGCTGTGCGATGCTCTTATTCGTGAGAGCGTATGCCACGCGCTTCTTGCGGTGATCTCGCACAATACGGCAATGCCGAGCGAGCATGGAAATGTTCGGGGCATCTCCGGCAGCTTGTTGCCGGAATTGCTGAAAGATGCCGACTCGGATATGCCTGCGCGGCGCAGTTCTGCCGAGCAGAGCAACACATCAATTCTGTTTGGCGACCGGCTCATCATGAAGTGCTTTCGCAAGCAAGAGTTCGGGCCGAATCCGGACACAGAAATCGGAAGATTCCTCACGGAGCAGACCGATTTCAGGCAGATTGCGCCGTTCGGCGGATCGATTGAATATTGCAGGGAGAACGAACCGCCGGCAACATTGGCGATGCTCCAGGGGCTTGTTGCCAACCAGGGTGATGGATGGCAATGGACGCTGGAGGAGTTGGACCGGTATTTCGAAAGCTGTGCTTCCGCCGGCCTGCCAGCCGAAAGCCGGACAGATGAGAGCGACCTCGTGCGCGCGCATGCAGGCATCTATCTTGAAGCAGCGGGCACACTCGGACGCAGGACCGCTGAGATGCATCTGGCGCTTGCGTCTTCGAATCAAGTTGCGGATTTTCAGCCCGAGTCTTTGCAGCCAGATGAATTAAAACAGCTCAGCGTGAATTTAGCGGAGCATGCTTCCGAGATCATGGCGCTGCTGAAAGCGAATCTATCCCGGCTTCCAGATGATGCGATCGAACTTGGCGGCCTGGTGATGAGCAAAAGACGGGATGTGCTTGGGCGGTTCCAGGCGTTGGACAAAGTGAGTGAGAGGCTGACGGAGACGAGAATCCACGGAGATTATCATCTGGGGCAGGTGTTGAGAGTAAAGGCTGACTTTGTGATTCTGGATTTCGAAGGCGAGCCAGCGCGGCCTTTGGCGGAACGAAGGCAGAAGCAACTACCTCTGAAGGACGTGGCGGGAATGCTGCGCTCGTTTCATTATGCGGCATTTTCGGGTTTATCCCGATACACCGCACGCCGTCCCGAAGGCGAGCGGCAGATGGAGCCGTGGGCGAAATTGTGGGTGAAGGCCATTTCGCAAGAATTTCTGCGGACCTACAGGGACACCGTGGCTGACGCGTCGATTGTGCCGCATAGGGAAATAGACTTTCAGCTTGTTCTGGATGCCTATGTGCTCGATAAAGCGCTCTACGAGCTTGGTTATGAGCTGAATAACCGTCCCGATTGGGTTCGTATTCCCTTGACCGGAATTGTGTCACTGTTGCCGTAACAAATAGAGGTAGACCAGATGTCGAAGAGCGACCTGGCGGACGAAACAAAAACGGAGATCCAACAATCAGGTCCGGTGGATCTGCTTATTGGCGTCTCTGGTGCTATGAACTGGGCGGAACTTCAGCAGCATGCTGCTGGCCTGCTGCATGGCTTGCAGGAGTCTGGCACAATTTCCAGTGTTGTCATCGCGTATCCGGGCGAGGGAGAAGCATTCACAGAGCAGGCAGATACCGATCTTCCGCGTTTAATGTCATATCCTCTTTCGTCTTCCGATCCAGCAAGCCTTCCATGGTTGGTTGCGTCAGCAGCGCAGAAAGCGATCTGCTCTCTCGCGGTCGAGCTGGGCGCGAAGACATGCGTCATGCTTCACAGCGATCTGGAGATGTTGCGAACTGAGCGAGTGGAACTCCTCACGCAACCGATAGTTGAGCAGCAATGCGATCTTGTTTTGCCGGTGTATCCGTCGAGAAAATTTGACGGTTTGTTGAATCACAGTATTCTGGCACCGCTTACCCGCGCTTTATATGGCCAGCGCATAAGATATCCGCTGGCGCCAGACCTCGGTTGTTCAGCTCGCATGTGTCAAAAGATTAGCGAATCCGCCAGCGCGCACGAGCGCGGCGAAGGATCGCTGCTCTGGCCGGCGACACATGCGGCGATAAGCAACTATCGAGTGTGTCAGGCGAACGTCGATGTTCACCATGCGCCACAGACAGAAGGGCTTGAATTGAGCGAGGTGCTTACAAGCCTTGCCGGATCCGCTTTTGCAGAGATGGAGAAATACGCGCCCTGCTGGCAGCGCGTGCGAAGTTCCCAGCCCACGGCGACTTCGGGGAATATCTCCCCGCAGATCAATGATGGAGAACCAGTCGACGCCAGGCCGCTGATCGATTCCTTCCTGTTAGGCTCCCGTAATTTGCAGGAAGTCTGGGGACTGGTGTTGCCTCCCGTTACGTTGCTTGAATTGAAAAAGCTTGCGCGCTGCGCGCCAGAGTCGTTTCGTGTGCCGGACGAGTTGTGGGTGCGGATCGTATATGACTTTGCTCTGGCTTATCGACTGCGCACGATCAATCGCGGGCACCTTATGGGTGCGCTCACGCCGCTCTACTTGGGATGGGTGGCATCGTATGTTCAGGAAGTGGCGGAGCGGTCACCCCAGGCAGCAGAGCAGCGTTTCGAGCAGTTGGCAAAGGCATATGAAGAGGGCAAACCTTATCTGGTGTCGCGATGGAGATGGCCAGACAGGTTCAATCCTTAGACAAGGAGAAGAGTAATGTGGCAACAGGTTGAAGACTCTCTGCGTGAATCTATGGACCGCGTCTTTACAAAGATCGCGACGCTGTTGCCCGGGATTCTTGCGTTTGTGCTTGTATTGCTTATATTCCTTCTGATTGCATGGATGGCCGCGGCGCTGCTGCGACGGGTGCTGACTGCGGCGAAGTTCGATGAGCGGATGAGTTCCGGTGCGGGCACGCTGGCAGAGTGGACGCCATTGCACACGCCGACCATTCTTGCGGCGCGGATTGTTTTCTGGTCATTTTTCATGATTGGCGTTCTTGTCGGGGTTTCGGCATTCGAGGCAGCGTCAGCAGAATCAGGAATCTCAGCATATGTTTTTGCCTACGTGCCGCGTGTAATTGGCGCTGCTGTTCTGCTCTTTTTCGGGACGGTCATTGGGCGGTTTCTTTCGCGGAGCGTGCTTATCAGCGCGGTTAACCTGAATCTGCAGTATGCCAGATTGCTGGCCACGGGGGTGCGCTGGCTGGTCTTTGTGCTTACGGCCGCGATGGTGCTCGATCACCTTGCGATCGGCGGTGAGATTGTCGATCTCGCCTTCGGCATCCTCTTTGGCGGAATTGTATT
>Ga0335073_10004915_pt1 | contig 18733 bp, 14 predicted proteins | sample Lox_Sample_22_FD_207093 | JGI IMG/M metagenome (GOLD analysis project Ga0335073, IMG submission 207093) | Soil microbial communities from Loxahatchee National Wildlife Refuge, Florida, United States - Lox_Sample_2.2 | ecosystem: Environmental > Terrestrial > Soil > Wetlands | place: USA... | reverse complement strand
GTTCCTGTTACCGGCGGAGATCTGGATCACGCGCTCGTCCGGCATGATCACCCTGAGGAAACCCAGCGGACTGCCGTCCCGCGCCGGCAAAAACTTCACTTGAATCTGCAGAGTCGCATCATTTCTTAGCTTCGGCACCTAGAGACCTTATTTCCGCTTCGACTCATATCCGAGACGATCAAGAATATCATGGCATTGGCGTGAATGGGTGTGGCAGATCACCCCGCCCTGCCTTTCGTCCCAGGGCTAATGCCGCGTGACCCAGCCGGATATGCTAGTCACGTGGACAAATACGAATGAGCATTACGCGAGCCTTGGTCCTCGCGGGAGGCGGATTTGCCGCGAGCGCGTGGGAGATCGGTCTCATTACCGGGCTGGCCGAAATGGGCGTCGACGTTCGAAACGCCGATCTTTTCGTGGGCACTTCTGCGGGAGCCAGGGTGGCCCTGCATCTCACCAGCGGGGCCGCGCTCGAGGAGATATACCAACGGCGAGCAAGCCCAACTTGGCGGACGGGTGAACGCCCCCCAAGCATCGACTGGGTAAAGATTCGGGCCGACATCGCTCGGGCGAAACAAGCGGGTGGAAGCCCAACTGAAATCCTGCAGCGACTCGGAGCGCTGGCTCTGGCGAGCGCCGTGGGAAAAGGTTCGGATCGACGGCCGACGGTGGCGAATCAACTTCCAATCGAGGCCTGGCCGGAACCAAGAGTGCTGCTGGCCGCGGTGAATGCCGAAACGGGCGAGCGACACGCGTTCGACCGCGACAGCGGCATCGATCTGGTCGACGCGGTAATCGCCACCACTGCCTCCATCGGCTGGCCGCCAACGTTGTTTCAGGGGCATCACTATATCGATGGTGGTTTTTATTCCTCGGACAATGCGGACCTGGCCGCAGGCTTCGACCGCGTGATGGTCCTTGCCCTTCGAACGGGCGCGGCCTTTCCGGCCTTTCCTTCCATAAGTTTGGTCTCGCTGGATACGGCCGTAAAGGCGCTTCGGCACGGCGGAGCACGCGTAAATGTCGTACATCCCGATGAAGATGCCATAGCCGCGCTCTCGTCTGGGGGTCTGATGAACCCGGCGATATCGGCACCCGCAGCGGCCGCGGGGCGCTCGCAAGGCCGGCGCATAGCGGAAAGCATTTCGTCGTTCTGGCCGTAGAGAGCGGCGCTGCGTGGAGGCGTCGGAAATCTGCGGAGCGGACGCTACTCCCACCCTCCGTTGCGCTTCTCAAAAGGAAGGATTCTCATGAATGCTTCCACAGCATGAATTTTGCCGTCGTAGACCTTAAACGATTCCCACACCGTGAGCTGGTCACCGCCGCGCTCGCGCGCGCCCCAAGCCATGCGCAGCCAGACGATGCCCATGCGCTCATCGACGGCGGCGACGCGGGTTTGCACGTCACCGAGGCGATTGAAGATCGCCAGCGATTGTGTCGCGATATTCTGGCAGCCAGGGGCAAACTTGCAGCCGGGACCTGCCATCAGCTGGCCGTTTTCGTAACGATAGGCATCCGGCGCAAATGGGGCGTCCACCGCGGCGAAAGTCTTGGCGGCGTTGAGTCCAGCCGGGTAATGCAGCGCCGCCTGGATGGCCTGCTCGCGGGTCGCAAGCTGTTCGGGACGCGGCGCGTAGTTCATCACTTCGCTTGCCGCGCTAAGACCGTCGATGTTGAAGATAAGCCCCTCTGCCGCGCTGCGCGTGGCCACGAGTTCGATCTCGGTCAACTTGTCCGCGACGACCTTCAGCCGCACCACCAGTAGCACGGGCGCTCCGCTCTCCTCCACCACGACGTCGGCGCCTGCGACGCCCGCGCGCTCGTCGATGATATCCTGGCGATACCCGCGCAGGCGCGTCACCGTCCTGACCAGACCGACTTTTGCGAGCGGCTTCTCGACGGCGTCTTCGGTCACCCGGAACGTGTCGGCAACGGGTAATTTGCTCACGTCGTGCTTCAGGAAGGCATAGAGCAGCTGCGTGACCTGGCCGCGCAGACATTCGCGGTCGCACGTGATCGCGGATTGCGCCGCATTCGCGGCGCCGCCCCACATGCCACCCCCCAGCAGCAATCCAAGTATCATCTTGTTCTTCATCGTTGTTCCCCTCACTGGAGTCGATATTCGGAATCCTTCGATAATTCAATCATGCCAGTGATGGAGGCGGTGTGCCCTCCCTTGCGGGGGTCTAACTTCCAAGCCCGCAACCGGAGGACGTTCGCTACTACCTCGAAGGTGGCGTTATCGGTAAGAGCCCGCCCGGCTCAACAAAAAGTCTACAATCTCTTAGCGGTGACGACTGTCCTGATGAACCACAAGAAACCATCGATTGCAATCATTGGCGCGGGTATGGGCGGACTCGCCGCGGCGGGCACGCTTCGCAGGGCGGGCTTTGAGATCCAGGTGTACGAACAGGCGCCGCATTTTGAGCGAATCGGCGCGGGCATCCAGATGATGCCCAATTCGATGAAGGTGCTGCGCCGGCTGGGCATCGAGGAGCGCTTGCGCGAAACCTCCTTCATGCCCTATTCGCATCTGAACCGCGTGTGGGACACCGGGGAAGTGATGCGCGAGCTGCCCATGCCGGAGACTCTTTTCGGTGCGCCCTATCTGTGTATGCATCGCGCCGACCTGCATACCGCGCTGGCTTCGGTGGTGCCTGCGGAGTCCATCCATCTGAACAAGAAGCTGACCGGCCTGGATCAAAAAGAAACGCAAGTCACGCTGTCTTTTGCGGATGGCTCGAAAGCGACAGCGGAAGCCGTGATTGGCGCGGACGGAGTCCACTCACTGGTGCGCGGCATCGTGGCGGGGCCGGATGCGCCCATTCATAAAGGCCGCATCGCTTATCGGGCCAACTTCTCTTCCGCGTTGTTGAAGGGCCGGGATATCGGGCCGTCCCGCACGAAATGGTGGGGCATAGACCGCCACATCGTGATTTACTACACGAAGAGCGATCGCAGCGAGATCTATTTCGTCACCAGCGTGCCCGAGCCGGCGGAGTGGCTGACGCGCGAATCCTGGTCGGCGAAGGGTGACGTCCACGAGCTGCGCGCGGAATACGAGGGTTTCCATGCTGATGTTCGCGCGGTACTGGAGGCCTGCCCGGATTGCCACAAGTGGGCGATTCTGGAGCGTGAACCATTGCCCCGCTGGAGCGATGGGAACGTGGGCCTGCTGGGCGACGCCTGCCATCCCATGACGCCCTACATGGCGCAGGGAGCGGCAACTGCTATCGAGGATGCGGCGATTCTGGCGCGCTGTTTCGAGGAGAGCCGCGGCGAAGACATCCCCGGCGCCTTCCAACTCTACGAAGCCAATCGCAAGCCGCGAACCTCACGGATTCAAGCCATCTCCAGCGCCAACACGTGGATGAGAGGCGGCGACGATGACACCACCTGGCTGTATGGATACGATGCCTGGAACGTCCCGTTAACGCCCGTGGCGCAGGCGGTCTGATCTTCCAGGGCTGACGATGACAGGTTTCTTTCAAACGCAGGACGGATGCGCGATCGGCTACACCTTGCAGGCCGCGCACGCCGCCAACGCTCCCCGCCTGGCGCTGATTCATTCGCTGGCGCTCGATCGCACGATTTGGGACGGAGTGGTTCGGGAACTGGACAGCGAGGCGCATCTGCTGGCTTACGACTGCCGCGGGCATGGAAAATCCGGAAGGTCCGGCGGCCCTTATTCGGTGGAGCAGTTCGCGAGTGACCTGGCGGAGCTGTTGGATCACGTCCAGTGGCCTTCGGCCGCGGTTGCGGGGTGCTCGCTGGGGGGATGCGTGGCGCAGGCGTTCGGGGGATTGTATCCGGCGCGAGCAGCGGCGCTCGGTTTGATCGACACCACGGCGTGGTACGGGGCGGATGCTCCGCGGCAGTGGCGCGAACGGGCCGCCAAAGCGCAAGCCGGCGGGCTCGGCGGGATGGTGGATTTTCAAGTCTCGCGATGGTTCAGCGACCGGTTCCGTGCCGAGCGCCCGGACCTGGCCGAAGCCGCGACGCGCGTATTTCTGGCGACGGACCGGGAGGCGTACGCGTCCACGTGCATCCTGCTGGGTGACGCGGATGTGCGCCGGTTTCAGGCGGGTATGAAAATGCCGGTGTCCGTAATTGTTGGTGAGGAAGACTATGCGACGCCTGTCGCGATGGCGCGCCAGATCCACGAATCGGTTGAGGGATCGACGCTGACGATTCTACCCGGGGCGCGGCATCTGACGCCGATCGAGAAACCGGATCGCATTGCAGCAGAATTGCGGTCGCTGCTGGCGCGCATGGCGGCGGTAGCGTGAGCACGCCGGAGAGTGCGTCCGCCGAGATCATGGAACGAGCCAACGCTGCTGCCTTGCTGGCGCGGATGGAGGGCGTGCCGTTTACGTGGTGGCACGCCAAAGCGCGCCTGGTGATGGGCAGCGCAACGTTCTTCGACGCCTTCAACGCGCTATCGCTCGCGTTTGCGCTTCCAATCCTGATTCGCGCCTGGCACATCACGCCGGCCGAGAGCGGTGTGTTAATCGGCGCGTCCTACGTCGGCCAACTCGCGGGCGCGCTGATCTTCAGTTGGCTCGCCGAACGCCGCGGACGCATTCCCAGTGCGGTTTCCTCGGTGGCGCTCATGTCGGTGATGAGCCTGGCTTGTATATTTGCGGGCAACTTCACGGCGCTCCTGGTGTGCCGGCTGATCCAAGGCATTGGCGTGGGTGGCGAGATGCCGGTGGCCGCGACCTATATCAGCGAACTGTCCCAAGCGCGCGGGCGCGGACGGTTTTTTCTCCTGTATGAAATGATTTTCCCGGTCGGTTTGATGGCCACCGGGCAGATCGGCGCGGTCGCAGTTCCGCTGTGGGGCTGGCAGGTCATGTTCGTTCTGGCCGGGATTCCGGGGCTGATCATCGCGTACCTGCTGGCGCGCCTACCGGAATCGCCGCGCTGGCTGATCGCCCACGGCAGGTTCCGCGAAGCCGAACGCGTTGTGGAACAAGTGGAGGCGTCGACAGCCAAACGAGTGTCATTACCGGATGATTCCCCGCGAAGCATGGTTCCCTTGCACGAGCGCGCACGTTGGCGCGAGGTGCTATCGCCCGTCTATCGCAGCCGGACCCTGATCGCCTGGCCGCTGTGGTTCTGTGCTTATTTTGTCTCCAACAGCCTGAACAACTGGATGCCCAGCTTGTACAGCACCGTGTATCATCTGGGCCTGCGAGAATCGTTGCGTGCGGCGTCCCTGCTCAATGTGGCCCAGGTCGCCGTGCTGCTGGTGTGCGCTTTCGCGATCGATCGAGTAGGACGGCGGAATTGGACGTCAGCGAGTTTCAGTGTGGGCGCGGTGCTGCTGTTGATCCTCGGATTTGGACCGGCGGCCAGCGCTTCGCGCGTCATGATTCTCGGCACGTTGACCTATGGCGTCATCGGCTCGGCGAACGCCGTGCTGTATCTCTACACGCCGGAGATTTACCCGACGCGCATGCGAGCGATTGGAACCGGCCTCAGCACCTCGTGGCTCCGCGTCGCATCCGCAATCGGGCCGGCGGTCGTAGGGATCCTGGTCGGCGCGAAAGGCATCGGACCGGTCTTCTGGATGTTCGCGGCGGTGGCGCTGGTGGGCGCGGTAGCCGCGCTGGGCATGCTTGAAACGCGCAATCGCAGGTTGGAAGATATCGCACCATAATCGGCCCTGTGACGATCCTGTTCGACAGGGTGACCATTTCTGATCACAAGTGACGCTTCGAGTACGCCCTCGATACGCGGCATCTGCGCTTCGTGCCTACCCTGACGCCAACGACGCGATCTGGCAATTCGCTTGCACGTGCCCGATTGGGAGCGCGTCAAAGTAGTGAGAGCGGAAGGCGGCGCAGGGCGTGCTTTGGCCACTGGCGCAACGGCTACGCGTAGCGCAGCAGCGCTTTGAAACCGTAATCCATGTGCATCTGGATATGGCAGTGAAAGAAGGTGGCGCCCGGCTGGTCCGCGGTGAAGTCCACGCTGGCGCGGCCATAGGTGGGTACGACAACCGTGTCTTTGATGACGCCGGATGTAGCTTTGCCGTAAATCCCGGCGATCTCCAATTGGTGCCGGTGCAGGTGCAGCGGATGCGCGTCGTCGGTGCGGTTGTGATAGGTCAGCCGGTAGCGCGCGCCGTGCTGGAGCAGGAACTCCTGATCGTGCGGATACTCTTTGCCGTTTACCGTGAAGCTGTTGAATTTGCCGGCGCCCCGCGGCACTTTTTCGAACACCATGTCCAGCTTCTCGGATGGCTCCGGTTGCGAAGACGGTTTGCCGAAGATGGTGTAGTCCCAATTCGATTTGGGCGCCGCTATCCACTGCGGCGTGCGGTGTTGATTGGCGTATTCGATAACGATGCCTAATCCGCCTTCGCGAACCATATCCTCCGGCGCGCCCATGATCCACACGCCGGGCTGGTTCATCTCGACGATGGCGTCGATGCGCTCGCCAGGACCCAGCATCAGAACGTCGACGGACGCGGGCGTCGGGACCGGGTTGCCGTCCAGCGCGATCACATTGAACTTGTGGCCGGGCAGCGCGAGATGCCGGTTCTCGATGGCGCTGGCATTGAGGAAATGAAATAGCACGCGTTCCCCGGGCTTCACGCGGACCGGTTCGCCCGCGCCGAGCGCTTTGTCGTTGATCGAAAAGATGTCGGCCGCTACTTCCATGCCGGGCTGCCGCGTATCCAGCACCGCCGGCTTTTCCGGCTGCGCACCGGTGGGATCGAGGTCGTCGTTGTCCATCGCTTGATTGGTGAAATAAGGCTCCCAATCGCGCAGCGCGAGATAGTGCTCCTGATCGAAGTTGCCGGCGTTATTCGCTCCCTCGATGACCAGGAAGCCGAACATTCCGGTGTAGCTACCGCGATGCAGATCGTCCATCGCCATGGTGTGGGTGTGATACCAGCGCGTGCCGGCCGGCTTGGGCGTGAATTGATAGCTGCGGCTTCCGTGCGCGGGAACCACCGGAGTGCCTTCTTCCTCGGCGCCGTCCACTTCGGGTGGGATCAGCAGGCCGTGGAAATGGACGTACTCCGGCACGTCCGTCTTGTTGACGACGTGGACAGTGACAGGCACACCTTCCTTCATCCGCAGCAGCGGTCCGGGCGATGTGCCGTTGTAGCCGATGGTGCTCAGGATGCGATTGGGCGCGAGTTCGACGGTGACCGGCGCGATCTCGAGCGTGAAATCGGTCTTTGCGACGTCGGCTGACGCGGTGGGCGCGAGGAAGGATTGCGGTTGCTGGCCCAGCAGCGGGGCGGTCGCGGCCGCCAGGCCGGCAATTTTCAGAAAGTCACGACGGTACATCGCAAACGACCATGGTACCGCCCGGGCCACGGGGGCAGTCAAACAGGCTGTAAGGGATCCAAGAGGTGTATATTATGGTCGCTGCTCAAGGTCTTTCTGGCTGAGCGGCTGGCGCAGGAGCGCCGAGCGCCATCCCGTTAAGCGGGGTTGCGCGCACCCGGAGCGCTCCCGGGGACATCACCGTTTTGATACGCTGAGTCCAGTTCGAGGCAACAACCAATGAAGCTGGCGCGATTACCGCTACTTTTGCTCAGCGTCTCATTGTTCGCGTTCCAGTTTGGCGGCTTCCGCGGGCGGCGCATGTATTACGAAGACGGACCGAGCGTGCCGTCGGAGTTTTATTGGACGCGCTTGCAGTACAACTCCGGCTCCTCCGATAACAGCCGCTACGGGTTTCGCTTCTTTGGCGGCGGTTGGTACCGCGATTTTCCGAAGGCGGATAACGATTGCCTGATCGCTCTGCGGCGGCTCACTCGCATCAATTCGCCCTCGCCGTTGAATGTCGCCGATCTCGATAGCGATCACCTCTTCGACTACCCCTGGATTTACGCCGTCGACGTGAACACCTGGACCTTCACCGACGCCGAGGCCAAGCGCCTGCACGATTATCTGTACAAGGGTGGCTTCCTGATGGTGGACGACTTTCACGGCACCGAGGACTGGGAGCATTTCATGGCCGGCATGCGCCAGGTGATTCCCGACCGGCCCGTCGAGGACCTGAAGGATCAGGACGAGATTTACCACGTTCTTTATGACATCAACGAGAAATTTCAGATCCCGAGCGAGGTCTACGTCAACACCGGTCGAACCTATGAAAAGGACGGTTACGTGCCCAAGTGGCGCGCCATCCGCAATGACCGCGGGCGCATCATGGTGGCCATCTGCGCGAACATGCACCTCGGCGATGCCTGGGAGTGGGCCGACAGCCCCGAGTACCCGGAGAAATTTTCCGGCCTTGCTTTTCGCATCGTGCTGAACTACATCACCTACTCGATGACGCATTAAAGATGACCGGGCGGTTCCTGCTATACTCGCCGATCAGCCCCAGCTTCGATGTTCGAATTTTTCTTTAAGTACCCGCGTTCGGTTTATGAGCGCGGCCAGATCGCCCTTTTGGGAGCGTGGCCCACTTGGGTGCTGCTTGTACTCATCGTAGTCGCGGCGGCGGTTCTTGCCTGGCTGATCCGGTCGCGCTTGTCCGAAGCTGCTCCGGTGATGCGCAGCTGGCGCGCCGGAGTGATCTGGGGCCTGCAGACGATTCTGGCCGCGACGCTGTTGGTGCTGTTGTGGCAGCCCTCTATCACCATCGCGCAGTTGAAGCCGCAACAAAACATCATCGCCGTGCTGGTGGATGACTCGCGTAGCATGGGCATTGCCGAAAACGGCGTGTCGCGCGAGGCCCAAGCCGTGAAGGCGCTCGACAGCGGCGTGCTCGCCAGTCTCAACCGCAATTTTCAAACGCGTCTGTATCGCTTCGACGATGCGCCCACGCGGATCGACAAGCTCACGGACCTGAAACCGGCGGCGCCCTCCACTCGCATCGGCGACAGCCTGAAGCGGCTGAGCGCGGAAACCTCCGACTTGCCGATTGGCGCGGTGGTGCTGCTGAGCGACGGCAGCGACAACTCCGGCGGCATCAGCGCGGACGCCATGAACGCACTGCGCGCGCGCCACATTCCCGTCCATACCGTCGGCTTTGGGCGCGAGCGCGCCAGGCACGATGTGGAGCTGGACACCGCCGAGATTGCGCCCCGCGCCTTAGCCGATTCGCGGCTGGCCGCCCGCATTACGCTGCATCAGCGCGGCTACGCCGGCTCGAAACTCAACCTCACGGTGCGCGACGTCACCGATGGCAAAGGGAGAATCCTCGCCGCCCGCACTGTCACTCTTGGCTCTGACGGCAACTCGCAAACCGAGACGGTGATGTTAGATGTCGGTGGCGCCGGCGCAAGAACGCTGCAAATCATCGCCAATCCGTTACCTGGCGAGGAGAACACCGCCAACAATACCTTGACGCGCGTAGTAAATGTCGGTTCGGACGCACGCCGCCTCCTCTACATCGAGGGCGAGCCGCGTTGGGAGTACAAATTCATCCGCCAAGCTGAGGAGGGCGACCGTCTGGTGCAGATCGTGTCCATGGTGCGCACCAGCGAGAACAAAATCTATCGCCAGGGTATCGCGAATCCGCAGGAACTGGCCGCCGGATTTCCTTCCCGCGCGGAGGATCTGTTCGGTTATCAGGGACTCATCATTGGTTCGGTGGAAGCGGCCTATTTCACGCCTGCCCAGCAGGAACTGATTCACGAGTTTGTGGATCGCCGCGGCGGCGGCCTGCTACTGCTGGGTGGGCAATTCTCGCTGGCCGATGGCGGCTGGAACGCCACAAATTTAACCGACCTGTTTCCGACCACCCTGCCCAATCAACCCAACACATTTCATCGCGAGGCCGATCCGAGGAACGGAACCACCCACACCTTCGCCGAACTGGCGCCCGCCGGAGCGGACAGCGTCATTACGCGACTGGTGGACGACCCCGCCGCGAACGCCGCCAAGTGGAAGAAGCTTCCTTACCTGATGGATTACGAAGATCCCGGCACTCCCAAGCCCGGTGCGACCGTTCTGGCCAACATGATCACGCCCGAAGGCCGAAAGCTTCCACTGCTGATCACGGAAAATTTCGGCCGGGGCCGCACGGCGATCCTGGCTACTGGAGGCTCCTGGCGCTGGCAGATGAGTTTGCCTTTGGGCGACACGGCGCACGATCTGTTCTGGCAGCAGCTCCTGCGGTGGTTGGTTTCCGATACGCCGGGTCATGTGAAGGTGTCGGTGCCTGCTCAGGTGCTGCTCGACAATGGAGCGATCACTTTCACCGCCGACGTTCGCGACCCGCAGTATCATCCCGCGCCGGATGCCAAAGTCGAAGCACACATTCTAGGCCCCAGCGGAGTCAGCGCGCTGGTCGAGATGGCGCCGGTGCCCGATAGTCCCGGCCAGTTCCAAGCCAGTTGGTCCGCTCCTAAGCCTGGCGCTTACCTGACCGAAGTCACGGCGCAACGCGCGGATTCCGCGACCGGCAAGGTCGCCGAACTGGGCCGCGACGTTCTCACCTTTCAGCGCCTGGACGGAGTAGCAGAAAATTTTCATACCGAACAGAATCGTGAACTGCTCGAACATCTCGCCGCGCAAACTGGCGGACAATATTGGAAGCCGGACGATCTCGGCAAACTCGCCGCCAGCATTCCTTTCTCGGAAGCGGGCATTACCGTGCGCGAGACGAAGGATTTGTGGAATTTGCCGCTGGTGTTCCTGCTGCTGATCGCGTTGCGGTTTTCCGAGTGGTGGCTGAGGCGGAAGTGGGGAATCGTCTAATGACAGACATAGGTCCTATGAGATATTCTAGCCAGGCCTAAATTAGTGCATGCCTGGCTTATAAAATAGTTACGCCTGGCTATTGACAAATAGTTGCCTGGCGACTAATATCTTGTTTAGGCCCCAACGGGAGTACTGAAATGCGCATAAGCAATCGCGGCAATTTTGTGCTCGACCCGGGACGCGAGTCCGGTGACGATGGTCGACGCTGCGACGCTGAAGCGGAATGGGCTGCCCAGTGGGAGCCGACGATCCAATGCACTGCTTCGGACCAATCTGGAAAAGTGGGTGCGGGAGTGCCTACGGAGACGGAGGTCGTGATATCGCTGCGACCTCTGCAGACGCTCAGAATAAAGATTGTGGCCTAGGTCGTTTCACAAACAAGGTTCAGTGAAACAGGGAGGTGGGAGAATATGGCGGATACTACAACAGAGAAACCGTCCACTACTACGTTGGCGGACGTGATGGACTTTGCAGGAAGCAATCGTTTCATTCGTCTCAGAGTAAAGCGAGCCCTTAATCTCGGCAGCAACACCATGCTGACGAGTCTGGACATTGGGACCTTCCTGCTTCAGTCGATGGTGGGCAACGATCCGTTAAAGGGCGCGGTGACACAGCGCAGGCTGGATATGAGCCATTCCCAAAAAATGGCGGTGTTCATCTTCAAGGGCCTCGTCAACTTTGCAATCGATAGGCGTAAACAGGAGGGCAAGGGAGTTCCGGAGGAGGTAAGAAGGATCGCCGCTTATCTTGGTACCCAGCCGTACTATGCCTGGTCGCCGATCGTGGGATCGATTCGCGACAACATCAACGATATTGCCGTCGAGATGGTGGCTGCTGACGAGGGTGAACTCGTCCTGAGACTACGCTCCAATCAGCTGATCTGGGTTGTCGACGGTCAGCATCGGCGGATGGCGTGGCAGATCGTTCTAGACTTCCTCAACCAGCTAGTCCGTGATCGCAAATACACTAAGTCAGGTGGCCTTGCGCCTACAGACATGAAGCAAGTTGCAGACGACGCCGTATCATTCTGGCACGAAGCCCTAATGTATTATACGGACCGTTTCTCCGTCTCGATCGATCTTCATTTCGGCCTTAGCATCGATCAGGAGCGTCAGTTATTCCATGACCTGAATAATCTACAGAAAACCGTTTCGACTAGCCAGGCGCAGGCGTTCGATCAGTCGAACCCGATAAATATCTTCACGCACCGACTACGCGAATCAGAAATGTTCAGCGAGGCTCAAATTATAGAGGATGGGCGTGTAGACTGGGACAGCGAGGCATGGATGAAGCTGGACCAACTCAACGCCATCAACGCTCGCCTGTTCTTGAATCAGACGACCATCTCCGGGGCAAGGCCGGCTGATGTCATTCCCCGCGAGGACAAGGCCTGGGTTTTTTGGGAAGCGGTCACGAAAATACCTAACATCTTCGATCGCAAAGAATGCGTTGCTGCTCAAGCCGCTCTTTTGAAGGCTCTGGCTCGCACATATTTCGAGATCCTATGGTCCCGCAGACCCGAAGGCGAAGTTGTTGCGGAGCAGTTTCTGGAGACACTTCCGACGATCGACTTCTCGCACGAGAATCCTCTTTGGGATGTCGAGCACATGAAGGACGATGAGTTGTTGAAGTATCCCGAATTGACGGGTTTCTTGCCTGAGAAATGGCGCCAAAAGCAGATCGGAGAGCGGATCGACGGGAAGGTGCGGTTCGGGAGTCGACACAACGAGTCGATCCTGGTCCTGCCGGGCATCATTCGTTATCTTGCTAAACTGCCGCCGGCCGAGAGAAGAACGGGGGAGCAGTCAGATGGACGGGACAAGTCGGAACAGCGCCAAGAGCGCAAGATCGACAAAGCAACCGCTAATCTAATGAAGGCGATTGGAGTAGATCAGGAAACAGCGCAATTGATCATCGCCGACGCGAGAGCCAAGAACAGCGGGAAGGACCGAACAGACGGGCAATTGTCGATAGTAACCGGATAAGCGGGGATCCCGCTCTCGAGATCTCCGTGAATGTTATACTTAAATATAACACCGGAGGCAGCGCCATGAACATTACGAATCTGCGCAAGGTCGGCGGCTCAGTTATGCTGGCCGTCCCGCCCGCTCTGCTCGATATCCTGCGCTTACAGCCGGGCGCAAAGGTCGGGATTGCCGTTGAGAGCGGCCGTCTCATCGTGGAGCCGCAGCGGCGGCGCCAGTACACCTTGGACGAACTGCTCGCCCAATGCAACCCCAGGGCTCGCAACAATAAGGCTCGGCGCACCAAGGAACAGCAGGAATGGCTCTCTAGTAAAGCCGTGGGCCGCGAGCTGATCTAATGAAGCGCGGAGAGATCTGGCTCGTCAGTCTCGATCCTGCTTCGGGACACGAGCAAAAGGGCCGCCGTCCAGTGCTGATCGTTTCGCCCGAGGCCTTCAACCGGATCACGAGGCTCGCCGTAGTTCTCCCGATCACGAGCGGCGGTAATTTCGCGCGGATGGCAGGTTTTGCCGTGCCGCTGTCCGCCGCCGGAACCAAGACGACCGGTGTTGTCCGGTGCGACCAACCGCGCACTCTTGACCTTGCCGCGCGCGGCGGCAGGAAGTTGGAAAGCATTCCAGACGCGATCCTGGACGAGGTGCTGGCGAGGTTGTCGCCGATCTTTGACTGAACGCCGGGTTTATAATCGGAGTTCTCGCGGGCCAATAGTATGTACAACGCCTCCCTAGCGGTCACGGCTCGGAAACTCATTCAGGGCAGCGCGCGCCAGCAAGCGGATGTGGGAATCGTCTGACATGGGATTCCTGGCGCCTTGGTTCCTGGCCGGTCTTGTGGGGGTCGCGCTTCCGCTGTACCTGCATCTGTTGAAGCGGCTCAAAAGCACCCCGCGGCGATGGGCCTCATTGATGTTTTTCGAAGCGCGCACGCAAAGCTCCACGCACCATCGCCGGCTCGATCATCTCCTGCTGCTGGCGCTCCGGCTGGCTTGGCTGGTGTTATTGATCGCCGCCTTCGCCAATCTCTTCATCAACCGCAGCGCCGCCGCCTTTTCGAGCAACCGGCTGATGCTGCTGGTGGTCGACAATTCGTTCAGTATGCGCGCCGGAACGCGGCTGGCCGATGCCAAGGCGGCAGCCATCGCTGTACTTGCCGGCAAAGGCGCTGCGCGCGGGCAGGTGGCGGCGTTTGGCTCGCAATTGCACTTGCAGTCGCAGCCGATCGAGGATCAATCGGCCTTGCGAGCGGCTGTGCAGGCCATCCAGCCCGGCGACGGTCACGGTAATTTCGGCGAGCTGGCGCGCGCCGTTCGGGCTATCGCGGAGTCAATCCGCACGCCGATTGAGCTGCACCTGTTCAGCGACATGCAGCGCAGCGAATTGGCGGGTAATTTCGCCGACATGGCGCTGCCCGCGAACGTCAAGCTGGTCACGCACGCTGTCATCAGCAAATCGCAGCCCAATTGGACCGTGGAAGCGGTGGATGCGCCTGGACAAGTCTGGGGCAAAGACGTCAAGCCCGTTCGGGTGCAGGCCGTGGTCGCGGGCTACGGCACTCCCGCTGCCCGGCGCACGGTTTCGCTGATCGTGAACGGCAAGACGGCCGCGACCACCACCGTGACGGTGCCTCCCAACGGACGCGCCACCGTCGATTTTCCTGCTTTGGAGGCGCGCTACGGCTTCAATCGCTGTGAGGTGAAGATCGATTCAGCCGATGGCTTCCCGGCCGACGACCTTCGCCGCTTCGCCGTCCAGCGTTCCGACCCGCAGAAGGCCCTGCTGATTCACAACTACGGTGATAACCGCGCTCCACTTTATATCGGCGCCGCGCTATCCGCCGCCGCGCAATTGGCTTTCACTCTGGAATCGATTAACGTCAACGAGGCCGCGGACCGCAAGGCTTCCAACTACGCCTTCATCATTCTTTCCGACCTCAGCTCGCTGCCTTCGTTGCTGGAAAACTCACTCACGGATTACGTGCGATCGGGAGGCAGTCTGCTGATTGCCGCCGGCACCTCCGCGGGCGGCCGCTCGCAGATCCCTATTTTCGGCGCGCACATCATTGAGGCGCGCGACTACAGCCGCGTTCCCGACCGCTACATGGCCGTCGGCTCCAGCGACTCCTCGTACCCGGGCGTGCAAAGTGCAAGCGGCTGGCCGGGAGTAAAGTTCTATTACGCACTCAACATCGATCCCGCCGGCGCCCGCGTGATCGTCCGCTTAAGCGATCAAACCCCGTTGTTGCTCGAAAAACGCATCGGCGAAGGGCGCGTCGTGTTGCTGACCAGCGGGCTCGACAACCTGACGAACGATTTCCCGTTGAATCCCGCCTTTGTTCCTTTCGTGGAGCAGCTCGCGCGATATCTTTCCGGCAGCGAGCGCCAGGGCGGCGCGCGCCCGGTGGATGCCTATCTCGAGCTGCGCAACGCCAAAGGCGATCGCCAAGGCGTCGAAGTGACCGACCCCGAAGGCAAGCGTCCGCTTACCTTGGGCGAGGCGGCGTCCGCCCAATCGTTCCAGCTCACCGAAGCCGGGTACTATCACTTCCGCTTCGCCAATGGCCGCGAGGATGAAATCGCGGTCAATCCCGATCCGAAGGAATCCGATCTCGACGTCACCCCGGATGATGTGTTGTCGCTCTGGCAGGGTAAGGGCGGCGCGTCTACCCGGGAGGCGTCGGCGGCCGGCACATTGGCGCAAGCCAAGACGCCGGAGAGCCTCTGGTGGTACGTGATGCTGCTCGCCTTTGCCGCGGCATTCGCCGAGTCCGCGTTGGCCTGCCGCTACCTCGGCACGCAGCGCGAGGAATAGCGGCGCGGAATCCGCATGCCTTTGCAGAATCGCGTCGATCCCTTCGGTAACATCTTTCGCACGCCGGCACGGGGGACGTTCCTGGGCAACCGGGGTGGCGCGCTCCACAACACCGATCGCGAGATCGTCCGCAGTTACAAAAGCAGGCGCTGGATCACTTGCCTCCTCGAATTTCGGGGACGACACCGCCGCGTGATGTCCCCGGGGCGTTATACGGAGCTGTTCTTTCTCGACGAAGCCGTGGCCTTCGCTGCCGGGCACAGGCCCTGCGCTGAGTGCCGCTGCGAACGGTACAAGGCCTTCAACCTGGCTTGGTCCGGCACGCGAGGCAATCCGGCTACTGCCGACCAGATCGACTGGGAACTGCATCGGGCTCGCATCGCCGGCGGGAGACAAGTCACTTATGTCGAGTCAGTCGACCTTTTGCCGAACGGATGTTTCGTCGAAATCGAAGGGCATGCCTACCTCGTGTGGAACGACGCGCTGCTGCTTTGGACGCCCGGCGCGTACGCTCGAAAGATGGCCAGGCCGAAGAACTCCGTCGTTACGGTTTTGACTCCGCAGCCGTTCGTTGAATGTTTCCGGCAGGGATACACGCCAGAGATCCACCGCTCCTGGCGTTCATTCGAGGCTGCCACCAGCCCGATTGCCGTTCCGCGCCCTACCTGCGATATCCTTTAGCTAATTACAACGGCCAAGCGCCGGGAGGCCTCATGAGCGCTCGCGAACAACTGCAAGCGTACATCGCGCAGCTGGAGCAACGTCTGCGCTGGAGCACCGTCCTGCGCGGCGCCGCCCTTCTCACTGGCAGCGCTCTGGTCGCAACACTGGTCCTGGTCATCATCGCCAATGCCTTGGCATTCTCGCAAGGAAGCGTCACCGCGGCGCGATTCGCCTTGATTCTGATTCTGGCCGGTGCCGCCGGCGCCGGGCTGGCCTGGCCCTTGCACCGCTTGACCCGCCGCCGGGCCGTCGGAACCGCCGAAGCCGCCTTCTCGCAATTCCAGCAGCGCCTCACTACCTTTACCGAGCGCGACGGCCAGGACCCATTCATCGAACTTCTGGCCGGCGACGCCCTGGAAATTTCCCGATCCGCCACACCCGAACAACTGGTCAGTGACGGCCGCCTTTGGGGCTCGCTGGGCGCCGGCGTGGGCGCCTTCGCGCTTCTGATCTGGATGATCGCGGCAGGGCCGGGCTTTCTCGGCTACGGTGCTTCCTTGTTGTGGACCGGCCCGCACCGCGACCGGCCCGCGCTTTACGACCTTCGCGTCATGCCCGGCGACGCCGTGATACGCCGCCACGCCGACCAGATGGTTTCCGCGATCCCCAGCGGCCTGCGCTCGCCTGCCGTCAAACTGCATGCGCGCTTTCAGAGCTCCACCAAGTGGGAAGAAATTGCAATGCTGCCCCAGGCGGCCGGCAGCTTCGCCGGCGGCTACGAATTTGTCTTCGCTGGTTTGCCGGAGAACGTCGAATATTACGTCACCGCGGGCGCGATGACGTCCCAGCACTTCCAGATTCGCGTTACCGACTTGCCGATGGTGAAGCAGATTCGCGTCACCTATCATTACCCCGCCTGGACCGGTATGCAACCCGAGGTCGAAGAGCGCGGCGGCGATCTGCGCGCCGTCACCGGCACCGAGGCGCAGCTGGATGTTTCCACCGATCGCCCGCTCCAGAACGGCCGGCTCCAGCTCGACAACGGCCAGCTGATCCACCTGAGCGGCGGCCAGAACAACGTCTATCACGCCACGGTCAAGATGGATCGCGACGGCGTCTATCACGTCGCCGGGGTCGATCAGGGTCAAGCCGTCCGCATCAGCGAGGATTTCTTCATCGAGGCTCGCAAAGCCAACCCGCCGCAGATCTCGTTGGTGCGTCCCGGCGGCGATTATCGCGCCAGCCCGATCGAAGAGGTCACGGTGGCCGCGAAGGCGACCGACGAGTACGGCTTGCGCGACCTCGCGCTGCATTACTCGGTCAACGGCGGCGCCGAGACCATCGTCGATCTGCTCCAGAAGAAAGGTGAAAAGCAAGCCGGCGGTTCTACCACGCTCTCGCTCGAAAGCTTCAAGCTCGTGCCGGGCGACTTGGTCAGCGTTTACGCCACTGCCAAGGATGGCAACGCCGAAGCTCACACCGACATGATGTTCATCCAGACCGACCCGTTTGAGCGCGATTTTTCGCAATCGCAGGTCGCGGGCGGGGGCGGCGGTGGGGGCGGAGGAGGCGGCGATCCGTCGGCCGAAATTTCGCAGCGGGAAAAGGAGATTATCTCCCAGACGTTCCGGCAGCGGGGCGACAAGAACTCCACGCTGCAGCAGGCCGCCGACATCGCCAAACTGCTGTCGCAATCGCAATCCACGCTGCGCGATCAGGCCATCTCCCTTTCCGGCCGCCTGGAGGCTCGCGAGTTAACCGATGAAGTGAAGGCCATCGGGGACTTCCAGAAGGATATGCTCGCGGCTTCTGAAGCCATGGGACCGGCCTCCCAGCAATTGCAACAGCAGAAGTGGAAAGAGGCGATCCCGAACGAGCAGAAGGCTCTGCAATTCCTCTTGCGCGCCGAAGCGACCTTCCGTCAGATTCAGGTTGCCTTTGGAGCGCAGGGCGGTGGAGGTGGCGGAGGCGGCGCAGCGCGCGACCTGGCCCAGCTGTTCGAGCTCGAACTCGATACCCAGAAGAATCAATACGAGACCCCGCAACGAGCCGCCACCAGCGCCGAACAGAAGGCTAAGGAAATCGACGAAGCTTTGAAGAAGCTCGACGAATTGGCCCGCCGCCAGGAAAATCTGGCCCAGCAGCAGCGCAATGGCGTGCAGACCGCCGAACAAAAGTGGCAACAGGAGATGTTGCAGCGCGAGGCCCAGCAGCTCCAGCAGCAGATGGAGCAACAGCTTGGCCAAAGCGGCCAGCAAGGACAAGCCAGCGGCCAGACCGGTGCTTCGTCATCCGCGGGCAGTGGTGGCGGCCAATCGCAATCGGCGCAGCAGTCGGCCGGACAGGCCGCCGATAGCCGCCAGCAAGCCGCTCAACAGGCGCTGGATCGCCTGCGCCAGGCCACCGAAGACATGCGCCGCGCCATCTCGCAGGGCGCCAGTTCGGCCGAATCCCGGCGCGCAGCCGACCGCCTGCACCAGGCTACCGATCTGCTTGGCGGGCTGGAACAACAGGATGCCGCCGGCCAAATCGGCTCGATGGCCCGGACAGCCGGCGATTTGGCCGCCCGGCAAAAGCAACAAGCCGATCGCGTGCG
>Ga0335073_10004914_pt1 | contig 18737 bp, 6 predicted proteins | sample Lox_Sample_22_FD_207093 | JGI IMG/M metagenome (GOLD analysis project Ga0335073, IMG submission 207093) | Soil microbial communities from Loxahatchee National Wildlife Refuge, Florida, United States - Lox_Sample_2.2 | ecosystem: Environmental > Terrestrial > Soil > Wetlands | place: USA: Florida... | reverse complement strand
GCTGGCGGGTCGGGGTGGCATGGTGTCGGTCCCGCTGCCGTTGGCCGCCGTCGAGGGCCTGTTGACCGAGGGGTTGAGCATCGCGGCGCTGAACGGCCCGTCCTCGACGGTCGTGTCCGGTGATGTGGCGGCGCTGGATGCGCTGCTGGCGCAGTGTGAACTGACCGGCGTCCGGGCGAAGCGGATCGCGGTGGACTACGCCTCGCACAGCGCGCACGTGGACGAGCTGCGTTCTGAGCTGCTGAACGTCCTGTCCGGCATCAGCCCTCAGTCATCGGACGTGCCGTTCTACTCGACGGTGACGGGGGAACGCCTCGACACCGCGGAACTCACCGCCGAGTACTGGGTGCGCAACCTGCGCGAGCCGGTGCGCTTCGCGCCCGTCATCGAACACCTGGCACGCACCGGTCATGGGGTCTTCGTCGAGGCCAGCCCGCACCCGGTGCTCACCGTCGCCATCGGCGAATCCCTCGACGGGACAGGCGCAATCACCACCGGAACGCTGCGCCGCGACGAGGGCGGCGCGCACCGGTTCCTGCTGTCCCTCGCCGAAGCCTGGACCCACGGCGCAGGAGTCGACTGGACCGCCATCACCGGCACCGCGCCGGCGGCCCAGCTGGCCGACCTGCCGACGTACAGCTTCCAGCGCGAGCGGTACTGGCTCGAGGCCGGCACCGGCCGGCCCGGTGACCCGGCCCGGCTCGGCCTGGCCGCCGTCGGCCACCCGCTGCTCGGCGCCGCCGTCCCGATCGCCGGCACCGGCACCCTCGTGCTGACCGGCCGGCTCTCCACCCGCACCCAGCCGTGGACCGCCGAGCACGCGGTCGGCGGCACCGTGCTGCTGCCGGGGACCGCCTTCGTCGAGCTGGCCATTCGCGCCGGTGACGAGGCCGGCTGCCCGGAGCTCGAGGACCTGACGCTGGAGGCCCCGCTGGTGCTGCCCGGCCGGGACTCGGTCGACCTGCAGGTCGTGCTCGACCCGCCGGACGCGCACGGGCGCCGGGCGCTGGCCATCCACGCCCGGGCCGAGGGCACCGACACCTGGCTCCGGCACGCCACCGGCCTGCTGAGCAGCAGCCACAGCACGAACGGCACCGACCCGGCGCTGGCAGCCTGGCCGCCGGCCGGGGCCGAGCCGGTCGACATCACCGGCTTCTACCCGGCCATGCTCGGCGCGGGCTACCTCTACGGGCCGGCGTTCCAGGGCCTGCGGGCGGTCTGGCGCAGCGGTGCCGAGGTCTTTGCCGAGGTGGCGCTGCCGGCCGAGCTGCACCGGCAGGCCGAGGCGTTCGGCCTGCACCCGGCGCTGCTCGACGCCGCCCTGCAGGCGATGGGCTTCGGCTCGTTCGTCGAGGGTGACGCGCAGGTGCTGCCGTTCGCCTGGTCCGGGGTGGCGCTGGCCGCCACCGGCGCGACCGCGCTGCGAGTGCGGATCGCCCCCGCCGGCCCGAACGCGATCAGCGTGCAGGCCGCGGACTCCGACGGCCGGCCGGTCGCCCGGATCGAGCGGCTCGCGCTGCGGCCGGCCTCGGCCGGCCAGCTGGCCGCCGCCGCGAGCGGTCCGGACGCGCTGTTCCGGCTGGCCTGGACCGCGCTGGACCTGACCGCGCTGGAGGCCCCGGACACGACGGCCGAGCTCAGCGTGCAGACCCTGACCGGCATCGAGGAGCTGCCGACCGGCGCGGCCGACGTGCTGGTGCTGCCGCTGGCTGCCGGGCCGGACGACACCGACGAGACGGTGCTGACCGATGAGACGGTGCTGGCCGGACTGCTCGGCCCGCTCCAGGACTGGCTCGCCGACGAGCGCGCGGCCGATTCCCGGCTGGCCGTCGTCACCCGGGGCGCGGTCTCGACCAGGCCCGGCGAGGACGTCCCGGCGCTGGCGCTGGCCGGCGTCTGGGGCCTGCTCCGGTCGGCCCAGTCCGAGCATCCGGACCGGCTGCTGCTGATCGACACCGACAGCAGCTACAGCGACACCGACAGCGCGGTCCGGCTCGCGGTCGCGGCCGGCGAGCCGCAGCTCGCCCTGCGCGACGGTGCGCTGCTGGTGCCGCGGCTGGCCCGGGGCGGTGCGGACGGTGCGCTCACCGTGCCGGATCGGACGGCCTGGCGGCTGGACACCACCGAGCCCGGCACCCTGGAGAACCTGGCCCTGGTGCCGTTCCCGGAGGCCGAGGCACCGCTGGCCGAGGGCCAGGTCCGGATCGCGGTCCGCGCGGCCGGGCTGAACTTCCGCGACGTGCTGATCGCGCTCGCCATGTACCCGGGCGCGGGCTTCCTCGGCAACGAGGGTGCCGGTGTCGTCACCGAGGTCGGGCCGGGGGTGACCGGCTTCGCGGTCGGCGACCGGGTGCTCGGCATGCTGCCGGGCGGGTTCGGCCCGGTGACGGTGGCCGATTCCCGGCTGCTGGCGCCGATGCCGGCCGGCTGGAGCTTCGAGCGGGCCGCGGCGGTGCCGATCGCGTTCGCCACCGCCTGGTACGGCCTGGTCCACCTCGGCGGCCTGGCCGCCGGTCAGCGGGTGCTGGTGCACGCGGCGGCCGGCGGGGTCGGGATGGCCGCCGTCCAGCTCGCCCAGCACCTCGGGGCCGAGGTGTACGCGACCGCCAGCCAGGGCAAGTGGCCGGCCGTCCAGGCCCTGGGGGTGCCGTCCGACCGGCTGTTCTCCTCCCGCGACACGGGATTCTCCGCCGGCGTGCTGGCTGCGACCGGTGGCGCCGGGGTGGACGTGGTGCTCGACAGCCTGGCCGGTGACTTCGTCGACGCCTCGCTCCGGCTGCTGCCGCGCGGCGGCCGGTTCCTGGAGATGGGCCGCACCGACGTGCGCGACGCAGCGACCGTGGCCGCCGAGCACCCCGGGGTGGCCTACCGCGCCTACGACCTCGCCGAGGCGGGGCCGGCGGAGATCGGCGCGATCCTGCGGCAGGTCGTCGAGCTGCTCCGGGACGGCCGGCTGCCCGGCCACCCGCGCCAGGTGTGGGACGTCCGGCAGGCGCCGGCCGCGTTCCGGCACATGAGCCAGGCCCGGCACGTCGGCAAGCTGGTGCTCACCATGCCCCGGGCGCTCGACCCGGACGGCACCGTGCTGATCACCGGCGGCACCGGCACCCTCGGTGCGCTGCTGGCCAGGCACCTGGTGACCGCGCACGGCCAGCGGCACCTGATCCTGGCCAGCCGCAGCGGCCCCGACGCGCTCGGCGCCGGGGCACTGCGCGAGGAGCTGGTCGAGCTGGGCGCCGAGGTGACGATCGCCGCCTGCGACGTCGCCGACCGGGCACAGCTGGCCGGGCTGCTGGCCGGGGTGCCCGCCGACCACCCGCTCACCGGCGTGGTGCACGCGGCGGCCGCGCTGGACGACGGCGTCTTCGCCGGGCTCACCCCGGACCGGCTCGGCACCGTGCTGCGGGCCAAGGCCGGGGCGGCGCGGCTGCTGCACGAGCTGACCGCCGACGCCGACCTGGCCGTCTTCGCGCTGTTCTCCTCCGCCTCCGGGGTGTTCGGCACGCCGGGGCAGGCCAACTACGCGGCGGCCAACACGGTCACCGACGCGCTGGCCGCGCACCGGCAGGCCGCCGGACTGCCCGCGGTGTCGCTGGCCTGGGGCTACTGGGAGCAGGCGACCGGCCTGACCGGCCACCTCGCCGACGGTGACGTCGGCCGGATGAGCCGCGGCGGTGCCCGGCCGCTGACCACCGCCCAGGGGCTGGCGCTGTTCGACGCCGGGCTGGCGTCGACCGAGTCGCTGCTGGTGCCGATCCGGCTCGACCTCGCCGGGCTGCGCAGCCAGGCCGGGGCCGGAGCGCCGGTGCCGCCGCTCTACCGCGGCCTGGTCCGGGCCCCGGCCCGCCGGGCGGTGGCCGCCGCGGCGGGCGACCCCGACGCGCTGGCCGACCGGCTGGCCCGGCTGGCGCCCGAGCAGCGGCACGCCGCGATGCTCGACGTGGTGCGGGGGCACGTCGCCACCGTCCTCGGCCACTCCTCGACGCAGGCGGTGGATCCGGCGCGCGGCTTCGTCGACCTGGGCTTCGACTCGCTCACTGCCGTCGAGCTGCGCAACCGGCTCGGCGCGGCCACCGGGGTGAAGCTGCCGGCCACGGTGGTCTTCGACTACCCGTCGGCCGACGCGCTGGCCCGGTTCCTGCTGGTCGAGGTGCTGCCCGAGTCGGCCGAGGACGTCGACGCCGAGTTCGAGGCCGTCCTCGATAGCGACCCGACAGGCGCCCAGCCCGCCGGCCCGGACCCCGATGCGATCGCCGACATGGATGTCGACGCCCTCATCCAGCTCGCCCTCGGCAACAACCCGTAACCCCCGCCCCACCCACCGCCGCCGCCCTACCGAGTGCCCTGGAGCGACCATGACCACCACGCCCGACCGGCTCGTCGAGGCGCTGCGCACCTCGCTGACCGACAACGAGCGGCTGCGCCGGGAGGTCCAACGGCTCACCGCCGCGGCGGCCGAGCCGGTGGCGATCGTGGGCATGGCCTGCCGGTTCCCCGGCGGCGCGGATTCCCCCGACGCGCTCTGGCAGTTGCTCGAACGCGACGGCGACGCGATCGGCGACCTGCCGGCCGACCGGGGCTGGGACCTGGCCGCGCTGCGCCGTTCTGACCCGGACCGACCCGGCAACACGAATCCGCCGCAGGGTGGCTTCGTCTACGAGGCGGCCGAGTTCGACCCGGCGTTCTTCGGCATCTCCCCGCGCGAGGCGCTGGCGATGGACCCGCAGCAGCGGCTGCTGCTGCACACGTCCTGGGAGGCGTTCGAACGGGCCGGCATCGACCCGGGCACGCTGCGCGGTAGCCGCACCGGCGTCTTCGTCGGCGCCTCGCACACCGGCTACGGCGACGGCGTCGAGGAACTGCCCGAGGGGGTGGCCACCTACTCGATCACCGGCATCTCCGCCAGCGTGACCTCCGGCCGGCTGTCCTACGTGTACGGGCTGGAGGGCCCGGCGGTCACCGTCGACACCGCCTGCTCCTCGGCGCTGGTGGCGACGCACCTGGCCGGCCGGGCGCTGCGGGCCGGCGAGTGCACGCTGGCCCTGGCCGGCGGCGCGGCGGTGATGTCGGTGCCGGGACCGTTCCTGGGTTTCAGCGGCGTCGGCGTGATGGCCGAGGACAGCCGCTGCAAGGCGTTCGCCGCGGCGGCCGACGGCACCGGTTTCGCCGAGGGTGCCGGGCTGCTGCTGCTCGAACGGCTCTCGGACGCCCGCCGCAACGGCCACCGGGTGCTGGCCGTGATCCGTGGCTCGGCCGTCAACCAGGACGGTGCCAGCAGCGGCCTGACCGCCCCGAACGGGCCGTCCCAGCAGCGGGTGATCAAGGCGGCGCTGGCCGATGCCCGGCTGGTGGCGGCCGACGTGGACGCGGTGGAGGCGCACGGCACCGGCACCGCGCTCGGCGACCCTATCGAGGCGCAGGCGCTGCTGGCCACCTACGGCCGCGGCCGGCCGGCCGAGCGGCCGCTCTGGCTGGGCTCGGTGAAGTCGAACCTCGGCCACACCCAGGCCGCCGCCGGGGTGGCCGGCATCATCAAGATCGTCCAGGCATTGCAGCACGAGCTGCTGCCGCGCACGCTGCACGTGGACGCACCGACGCCGCTGGTCGACTGGTCCGCCGGCGGGGTGGCGCTGCTGACCGAGCCGGTCGCCTGGCCGGCCGGCGAGCGCGCGCGCCGGGCCGGGGTGTCGTCGTTCGGCATCAGCGGGACGAACGCGCACGTCATCGTCGAGGAATCACCTGCCTTCGACGAGGAGATCGAGCCCGCGGCGGTCGTCGAGCCGGTGCTGGCCGGTGCGCTGGCCTACCCGGTGTCGGCCCGGTCCGAACGCGGACTGCAGGCGCAGGGCGCCCGGCTCGGCGCCCACCTGCGTGCCGTTGCCGCGCCGGACCTGGCCGGCCTGCCTGGTGAGGCCGTTGCCCGGTCGCTGGCCACCACCCGGGCGCAGCTGTCGCACCGGGCGCTGGCGGAGGGGCTGCCGTCGGCCGACCTGGTGTCCGGGGTTGTGGGGGATTCCCGGGTGGTGCTGGTGTTTCCGGGGCAGGGGTCGCAGTGGGCGGGGATGGCGGTGGAGCTGCTGGAGTGCTCGCCGGTGTTCGCGGCGCGGATCGCCGAGTGTGAGGTTGCCCTGTCGGCGTATGTGGACTGGTCGTTGACCGCGGTGCTGCGGGCCGGGTCGGGGTTGGATCGGGTGGATGTGGTGCAGCCGGTGCTGTGGGCCGTGATGGTGTCCCTCGCTGCGGTGTGGCGGGCGTGTGGGGTGCAGCCGGCTGCGGTGGTGGGGCATTCGCAGGGTGAGATCGCCGCCGCGTGTGTCGCCGGTGCTTTGACGCTCAACGACGGCGCGAAGGTGGTGGCGCTGCGGAGCCGGGCGCTGCTGGCGCTGGCCGGTCGGGGTGGCATGGTCTCGGTCCCGCTGCCCGCTGCCGAGGTGCGGTTGACCGAAGGATTGAGCATCGCGGCATTGAACGGCCCGTCCTCGACGGTGGTCTCGGGTGACGTGGCGGCACTCGATGCGTTGCTGGCTCAGTGCGAAAAAGACAACGTTCGCGCCAAGCGGATTGCGGTGGACTACGCCTCGCACAGCGTGCACGTGGACGAGCTGCGTGCTGAGCTGCTGAGCGTCCTGTCCGGCATCGCACCGCAGACCTCGGACGTGCCGTTCTACTCGACGGTGACGGGCGAACGCCTCGACACCGCGGAACTCACCGCCGAGTACTGGGTGCGCAACCTGCGCGAGCCGGTGCGGTTCGCACCCGTCATCGAGCAGCTCGCAAGCACTGGTCACGGCGTCTTCGTCGAGGCCAGCCCGCACCCGGTGCTGACCGTCGCCATCGGCGAATCCTTCGACGGCACAAGCGCAATCACCACCGGAACACTGCGACGGGACGAGGGCGGCGCGCACCGGTTCCTGCTATCCCTCGCCGAAGCGTGGACCCATGGCGCAAAAGTCGACTGGACCGCCATCACCGGCCCCGGCCAGACCGTCGACCTGCCCACCTACCCGTTCGACCGGCAACGGTTCTGGCTCACCGCGGGCCGCACCTCGGCGAAGCCGAGCGACGCCCGGCATCCAGGCACGATGCGTGACGAGCAGGACGCCGCGCTCTGGGACGCGATCGAGTCTGGCGATGCCGCCGCGTTCAGCGCACTGCTCGGCCACGGCGAGGGCCCCGGCGGCGGCAACGGCAGTGGCAGTGGCAGCGGCAGCGGCAACGACAACGGCCACGGAACCAGCGACAGCAACGGGATCGAGACAGTGCTGGCCGCGCTGCGCGGCTGGCGGGAACGGCGCCGCGGCCACGACCGGATCGACGGCTGGCGTTACCGGGTGGCCTGGTCACCGGTCGCCACCGGCCGCGAGCCGGTACTGTCCGGACGCTGGCTGCTGATCGTCCCCGAGACAGGTGACCAGCACGCCGGCGTGACCGCGCCAGACCTCGCGACCTGGCAGGCCGGCCTGGCCCGGCGGGGCGCCGAGGTCACGGTGCTGGCGGTGGACCCGGCTCGCACCAGCGGCGCCGCCCTGGCCGAACTGGTCCGCGGCGTGGCCCCGTCCCCGTCCGGCGTGCTGTCGCTGCTGGCCGCCGACGAGCGCGATCACCCGGAGGCTCCCGGCGTCCCGGCCGGCCTGGCCGGCACGGTGGCGCTGGTGCAGGCGCTGCTCCAGCTGGGTGGCACCGCTCCGCTGTGGTGCCTGACCCGGGGCGCCGTCTCGGCCACCCCGGGCGAGCACGCCGGCAGCCCGGCGCAGGCGCAGCTCTGGGGGCTGGGCCGGGTGGTGGCGCTGGAGCAGCCGCAGCTGTGGGGCGGCCTGGTCGACCTGACCGCCGAGCCGGTGACCGACCGGCTGGTCGAGCGGGTGGCCGGAATCCTCGCGGGCATCGGCGACGAGGACCAGCTGGCGGTGCGCCCGTCCGGCATCGTCGCCCGGCGGCTGGTGCCGGCCCCCGCCGCACGAACCCAGGCCTGGCAGCCGCGCGGCACCGTCCTGGTCACCGGCGGCACCGGGGCGCTCGGCGCGCACGTGGCCCGCTGGCTGGCCCGCAACGGTGCCGCCCGGCTGGTCCTGACCAGCCGGCGCGGGATCGACGCCCCGGGTGCCGGTGACCTGGCCGACGAGCTGGCCGCGCTGGGCGTGGATGTCCGGGTGGCGGCCTGCGACGCGGCGGACGCGGACGGGCTGCGCGCCGCGCTGGCCGACCTGCCCGCCGACCAGCCGCTGACCGGGGTGGTGCACGCGGCGGGCATCGGCCGGGCGGGCACCGTCGACGCCCTCGACCTGGCCGAGCTGGCCGAGGTCGGCGCGCCGAAGGTGGCCGGCGCGCTGGCCCTGGAACGGGTGGTCGACGAGCTGCTGGGCGACGGCGAGGACCTCGACGCGTTCGTGCTGTTCTCCTCCAACGCCGGCGTCTGGGGCAGCGGCGGCCAGGCGGCGTACGCGGCCGCCAACGCTGCCCTGGACGCGCTCGCCGAGCGACGCCGGGCCCGCGGCCGGACGGCAACCTCGATCGCCTGGGGCGCCTGGGGCGGTGGCGAGGGCATGCTGGCCGACGGCGAGGTGCGCCGGATGCTGGAGCTGCGCGGCCTGCAGGAGATGCCGCCGGAGCTGGCGATGCAGGCGCTCGCCCAGGCCGCCGGTCAGCCGGCGGCGACCGTCTCGGTGGCGGCCGTGGACTGGCCCCGGTTCGCGCCGAGCTTCACCGCCCGGCGGCCGTCCCCGCTGCTGGCCGAGCTGCCGCAGCTGCGATCCGCCGAGGCCGAACCTGCCGGGCCGGACGGGGTCCCCGGGCTGCGCGCCCGGCTGGCCGGCCTGCTGCCGCGCCAGCGGGAGGAACTGCTGCTGCAGGCGGTCCGGGAGCAGGCCGCCGACGTGCTCGGGCACCCGGTCGAGGTGGTCGAGCCGGCGGCGGCGCTGCGCGAGCTCGGCCTGGACTCGATCGTCGCGGTGGACGTGCGCAACCGGCTCGCCCGGCTGACCGGCCTGCGGCTGCCCGCGTCGCTGGTATTCGACCACCCGACGCCGCAGGCGCTGGCCAGGTTCCTCGACGGCGCCCTGACCGATACCCCCGAACCCGCAGTAGCCACGATCGAAACACCCTTCACCGCAATGGAAAAACCCGCAGCAGCAGAGCCCGACTCCACCGACGACCCGGTGGTGATCGTCGGCATGGCCTGCCGGCTGCCCGGCGGCGTCGACACCCCCGACAAGCTCTGGCAGGTGGTGACCGACGGCGCCGACGTGGTGGGCCCGGCGCCGACCGACCGCGGCTGGGAGGGCCTCGACCTGGCCCGGATCCTGGCCGCCCCGGAGGAGATCCGGTTCCTGGAGCACGGCGGCTTCCTGCGCGACGTGGCCGACTTCGACCCGGAGTTCTTCGGCATCGAGCCGGCCGAGGCGGCGGCGATGGACCCGCAGCAGCGGCTGCTGCTGGAGCTGGCCTGGGAGGCGCTGGAACGGTCCGGGCAGGCCGGCCGGACGCTGCGCGGCAGCTCCACCGGGGTCTTCGTCGGCACCTTCTTCCAGGGATACGCCTCCACCAACCGGCAGCCCCCGAAGGCGCTGCGCCCGTACCTGGCCGGCGGTAGCGCCCCGGCGATTGCGTCCGGCCGGCTGGCCTACGCGCTCGGCGTGGAGGGGCCGACGTTCACCGTCGACACCGGCTGTTCGTCCTCCGCGGTGGCGCTGCACGTGGGGGCCCGGGCGGTGGCGGCCGGCGAGTGCGACGCGGCGCTGGTCGGCGGCGTGACCGTGCTGTCGCACCCGATCGCCTTCACCACGCTGGGTGGCGGGGTCGCGCCGGACGGCCGGTGCAAGCCGTTCTCGGCCGCGGCCGACGGCACCGGTTGGGGTGAGGGCGCCGGCATGCTGGTGCTCGAACGGCTGTCCCGGGCCCGCCGCGAGGGGCACCCGGTGCTGGCGGTGATCCGCGGCTCGGCGATCAACCACGACGGTGCCACCGCCGGGCTGACCGATCCGAGTGGGGCCTCGCAGGAACGGGTGCTGCGCGCCGCCCTGGCCGCGGCCGGCGTGCCGGCCGCGTCGGTGGATGTCGTCGAGGCGCACGGCACCGGCACCCCGCTGGGCGACGCGGTCGAGGCCGAGGCGGTGCATGCCGTCTACGGCGCGCACCGGCAGCCGGGGCAGCCGGTGCGGCTGGGCACGGTCAAGTCGAACATCGGCCACCCGCAGGCCGCCTCCGGCGTGGTCGGCGTGATCAAGACCGTGCTGTCGTTGCAGCATGATCGCCTGCCGGCGATGCGCGATCACGGTGCCGCCAGCCGGCTGGTGGACTGGTCGGGAGGCACCGTCGAGCTGCTGACGCGGGACGTCCCGTGGCCGCGCGGCTCCCGGCCCCGGCGGGCCGGCGTGTCGTCGTTCGGCGGCAGCGGCACCAAGGTGCACGTCATCCTGGAGGAGGCGCCACAGCCCGGCCCGGCAACGCAGCCCGGCTCAGCAACACAGCTCGACCCGGCACCGGCGCCGGCGGAACGGCCGTTGCCGCTGGTGCTCTCCGGTCGCACCGAGCAGGCGCTGCGCGCGCAGGCCGCACGGCTGGCGGACTTCCTGCAGGAACAAGGTGAAACTCGCACCGCGGCGCTGGCCGGCGCGCTCGCTCGCCGGTCGCCGTTCGGGCACCGGGCGGTGGTCCTTGCCGCCGACGACCTGCCGGCCCGGCTGGCCGCGCTGGCCGCCGGGGCGGACGATCCCGCGGTCGTGCGCGGTCAAGCCGGCGACGGTTCGGAGCAGGTGCTCCTCGGGTTCTCGTTCCCGGCCCGTCCCGGGACCGCACCGGTGGACGAGGTGTGCCGGGAGTTCCCGGCCTTCGCCGAGGCCTGGGAGCGGGCGTGGGGCCCGGTGGCCGCCCGGGTGGGGTTGACCGTGGCCGGCCTGCTGCCGGAGCGCGCGGTCGCGGCGCTGGCCGAGGGGCGGGCATTCGCGGAGCAGCTGGCGTTGTTCGCGCTGGCGGCCCGGTCCGGGTTGCGCCCCCGCGCGGCGCTGGCCGCCGGGGTTGGCGCGGTCGCGGCGGCCTGCGCGGCCGGGCTCTGGACGCTCGACGGCGCGGTGACGGTGCTGGCCGCGCGGCAGGCGCCCGAACCCGGCGCTCTCGCCCGCGCGGTCTCGGCACTGCCCTGGGGCACGCCGGCGTTCCCGCTGCTCGACGCCGCCACCGGCCAACCGCTGACCGCCGAGAAGCTGGGGTCGCACGAGTTCTGGGACGCGGAATCCGTCGCCGCCACAGGCGAAACCGGACTGTCCGTGGCGCTGCCGATGACCCTGGCGGGGGAGGCCGGCACGGCGTGGTGGCAGGCGCTGGCCGAGGTGTTCGTGCGCGGGGTCGACGTCGACTGGGCCGGGGTGTTCGGCGCTGCCGACGCCAGCGGCATCCTGCCGGCACTGCCCACCTACCCCTTCCAGCGCGAGCGGTACTGGCTGTCCTCCGGCGACCTCGGCCGGCCGGACGGCACCGAGGAGCGCAAGCCGGTGACGGTCGACGACCGGACCCGCAAGGACGTGGTGCTGGAGTACTTCCGGCGGCTGAACGAGGGCGACGTCGAGCGGGTGCTGGAACTCTTCGCCGCCGACGCGGTGATCGAGGATCCGGTCGGCTCGGTGCCGCGCGAGGGTGCCGAGGCGCTGCGCGAGTACTACGAGATCACCATCGAGCAGGCCCGCTGCCGGGTGACGGTGGGGACGCCGGTCGGCGCCCAGGACGGCACCTCGGTGGCGATCCCGGTCACCGGCACCCTGGTCGCGCTGCAGGATCCCGAGCAGCGCGAGGTCAGCATCGACTGCGTCGACATCTTCGAGGTCGACGACGAGGGCCGGATCCACGACCTGCGGGTCTACTGGGGCACGACCGACTACTCGTTCTGAGGCGGGCCGGTTCGGGTAGAAAGTCCGCATGGAGACTCTCGACCTGACCGGCAAGGTAGTCATCGTGACCGGGGCGTCGTCCGGCATCGGGGCGGCGACGGCCCGGCTGCTGCACGAGGCCGGCGCCCACCCGGTGCTGGCCGCGCGCCGCGCCGACCGGCTGGAGCAGCTGGGCGAGGCACTCGGCGGCGCGCTGGCCGTCCCGACCGACGTCACCAGCCAGGCCGACCGGGACGGCCTCGTCCGGCGGACCCTCGACCGGCACGGCCGGATCGACGGCCTGGTGAACAACGCCGGCGTCGGCCTGCACAAGCTGCTGGTCGACACCGACCTGGACGAGTTCAGCCGGCTGCTGCAGCTCAACGTGGTCGCCGCGCTCGGCATGATGCAGGCAGTCCTGCCGGCCATGCGCGGCCAGGGCAGCGGCCGGATCGTCAACGTCTCCTCCGGCACCACCCGGATGGCCGCGCCCACGGTGAGCGCGTACGGCGCGAGCAAGGCCGCGCTCAACATGATCAGCGCGGTCGGCCGGGTCGAGCTGGCGTCCGATGGGATCGTCGTGTCCATGGTGCTGCCGTCGGTGACCGCCACCGAGTTCGACGGGGGAGTGTTCCAGCTCGGCGTCGAGGTGGTGCCCGGCCTCATCGTGCAGAGCTCGGAGTACGTCGCCCGGTTCATCCTGCGAGCGCTGCGCACCGGCGAGGAGGCCATCGACATCCCGCACGGCCCCGAACGCCCCGAACTCGTCCAGGTCTGAACAGCCGTGCAGGCACGCGTTCGTACTGCCAGCCCGATCAGGTGAGGTGGGGTGTTCGGTGGTGGGTGAGTTGTTCGGGGTGGTGCACCCAGTTGTGGCGTGGTCGTTGTCCGGGGTCGCGCCAGGTGGGTGTTTCCAGTACGGCCGGCCGTCGAGGAACACGATCGACCAGCCTTGTCGCGGTGCCTCTGAATTGTGGTAGCCGCATGCTGTTGCGAGGTTGTCGAGGTCGGTGGGGGCCGCCTCGTGCCCAGTCGGTGGCGTGGTGGATCCCGGATTGGGCCGCGGTGCGGTCACACCCTGGAAGGTGCAGCCACGGTCACGGGCGAACAGCGCCGTGCGCTGACCGGCGGCCAGCCGCCTGCCGCGGCCGTAGGCGAGGATGCCGAGTTCCTGGTCGAGCACGACGGGGATCACGCTCGCGTCGGCGGCCAACCGGAGTGCCTCACCGATCGACAGGGTGCTGCCGTGGTGGGTGGTCGCCTGCCCGGTGCGCCGTTCCAGATCGTTGAGCTCGACGGTGATGATCAGCTGCGCGGGCAGCCCGGCCTGGCTTGGCAGCTTGCCCGAGTCGAGCAGCACACGGCCGGCAGCCTCGAAAGCGTCGTGCCAGCGCTGCCCGACCGACCGGGTGTCCGCACCGAGCTCGTCGGCCTGGCGCTGCGCGGCGAGTGGGGTGAGCGCGGCCTGCCAGACCGCAGCGCAGGCCGGGGTGAGCAGGCCCTCGACCCGGACGGTGTCGTCCGGTCCCGGGCGGAACGACAGGCCACGCATCGCGGTCTGGCTGCGTTCGGTCGGTGCGGTGCCGTCCGGGTCGAGGTGGGCCAGGATGCGCTGGCCGAACTGCTTCAGGGTGCGCGGATCGTGCTCGGCCGCCAGTTCGACCAAGGTCGATTCCACGTGCGCGGCGTGCTCGACCCGGGCAGCGGGCGGCAACGTCTCGATGACATCAGCAACCACACCCGCGTGGTCACCACTCAACCCACGGGCGGCGAACGTCTCGGCGGCCAAGGGGTAAAGCGGTTCGAGGGGCGCACCGGTCAAAGACCGCCGCGAGGCAAACCGCGCCACTTGCTGCGCGATCCCCTTCGCCGCACGGCGGGTAACGGTCAGCTCGGCCTGGATCAGGTCCGGCAACCCCCGCAGTCCCAAGCCCTCGAAACCACGGGAATCCAACTCGGCGAGCACCGCAAGCTGCCGGTACTGCAACGAGATCAGCTCACGCTGCAACTCCCGCACCGACGAACGCAGCTCGGCCCCCGAGAGGTGGCCCAGCCCTGATTCGTCCATGTGTTCGATTATATGCCATGATTCGAGATTGACGCGTTTCCATAAGCCAATTCTCACCTACCGCTACGGGAGGGTGTGCTCTCCGGGCGTCGGCAGGGCAACTGCTGACGGACACGACGCAACCCACAACCCCGCCGGCAACGCAGGTCACCGTCCGCCTAGGCCATGGTCACCGGCACGCCGTGGTCGGCCACCGTGCCGAGCAGCACCGGTTCGGCATCGGTGCCCATCAGCTGCACGGTCACCTCGGCCGCCCGGTACTGAGCCTCGCCGTCCGACCGGTTCGTGCGGAACACCGGGCTCTCCATCGCGATATGGGCGATCGGCATCCGGTCGCCGGCCGCGCCGATGATCTCTGAGACGGTTGAGACCTCCGACGGCGGCCAGTACTGCCTGGTGACCGAATGCCAGACGACGGTCAACACGCCGTCATCGACGGATGATTCGAGAACGACCGACAACCACGAAGCGGCCGGAGCCTCATCCACCACGACCGGAAAGTCAGCAGCCACCGCCAGCGCGGCCTGCAGCCGCTCATGCCGGTGCAGGTCGTGCGGCCAGACGAACGAGGTCAGCCGCAGCCGGCCGCCCACCGAGCCGGCGTCGATCGGTGACAGGTCGCAGCCACGCCGCGAGATCACCTCGAAGTCAACGGGCGAAACCTCGCCGACGACGGAATCCGGAAACCGCAGCGGAGACGAAGCAGGCCCGTACGACCAGCCCTCGCCGGAGTAGTGGAACCGGTCCACGAGCAGGTTCAGCCCGGCGGACGCGCCCACCTCCAGCAACCGCACCGACGGCAGCCCGGACCGGCGGACCGCGTCGAACAGCCCGACCAGCAGCGCCACCGACCGGCCGGGCTCGTTCGTCTGCGGTGCGATCTCCAGCGCCGCCCGCAGTTCCGGCACGTGCCGGCGCAGCACCGGTTCCACGTCCGCCCAGGCGTGCGAGGGCGAGGCGGTGCCACCCAGGTTCGGGTAGTACATCGCCAGCTGCGGCTCGGTCCGGTCGAGCACCAGCCGTTGCAGGCCGGCCAGCAGTCGCAGCTGCACGATCTCGGCCGACGACGAGTCCGCCCAGTCCCGGCAGATCTCGGCCACCACGCCGCCGGCCTCCCAGTCGTCGGCCATCGCCCGGATCAGCGTCTGGTAGAGGCCGGACGGCAGCAGTGCGGCATGCCGGCGGAAGCGGTCGGCGAGGGTGGTCACCCTCAGAACGTAAACCCCGCCGCGGGGCGATCTTCAGACGTCCGACGCGCTATGACGTGCGAAACGTCTGAAGATCACCCCGGCCGCGGCCACAGACCTCAGACACGCAGCCAGACGGCGGTGTTGGCCGGCAGCTTGTCCGCCTCCAGCGGCCCGGAGGCGAGCAGCACCTCACCCGGCGGCAGCTCGGCCGGCACGTCCGAGGCGTTCAGGGCGACGACCAGCGAGGGCCCGCGCCGGTAGGCCAGGCAGCCCTCCGGCGCCTGCTGCCAGCTGAACGCCGAGCCGTGCAGGTCGGGCAGCGACCGGCGCAGCCGCAGCGCGGCGCGGTAGAGGTTCAGCGTCGAGTTCTCGTCCGCGGCCTCCGCCTCGACGGTGAAGTCGGCCCACTCGTAGGGCATCGGCAGCCAGGACCGGTCCGACGAGCCGAACCCGAACGGCGGCTCGGTGCCCTGCCACGGCATCGGCACCCGCTCGCCGTCCCGGCCGCGCTCGGTGTGGCCGCTGCGCTCCCAGGTCGGGTCCTGCAGCACCTCGTCGGGCAGGTCGACGTTCTCCAGCCCCAGTTCCTCACCGTTGTAGATGTAGGCCGCGCCCGGCAGCGACAGGGTGAGCAGCGCCGCCGCCCGGGCCCGGGCCGCGCCGACCCGGCCGCCGCCGTACCGGGTGGCGTGCCGCACCACGTCGTGGTTGGAGAGCACCCAGGTGCACGGCGCGCCGACGTCGGCCATCGCGGTGAGCGAGCCGTCGATCGCGGTGACGAACTCGGTGGCCGACCACTCCGCCTCGACCAGCCGGAAGTTGAAGGTCAGGTGCAGCTCGTCCGGCCGGACGTAGCGGGCCAGCCGCTCGTCGTCGGGCACCCACGCCTCGCCGACCGCCATCCGGTGCGGGTAGCGGTCCATCACCGAACGGAACATCCGCAGGTGCTCGTGCACGCCGTCCTGGTCGAAGCGCAGGTCGGGGTCGAGCTGCGTGTTCGGCCCGGCGTAGTTCGAGAGATCCATGTCCGGCAGGCCGGCCGGCTTGGCCAGCGAGTGGGCGACGTCCACCCGGAAGCCGTCCGCGCCCCGGTCCATCCAGAACCGCAGGATCCGTTCGAACTCGGCGGTGACCTCGCGGTTCTCCCAGTTGAGGTCGGGCTGTTCCGGCGCGAAGAGGTGCAGGTACCACTGCCCGTCCGGCACCCGCTGCCAGGCCGAGCCGCCGAAGACGGCGGGCCAGTTGTTCGGCGGCTCGTCGCCGTTCGGCCCGCGCCCGTCGCGGAAGATGAAGCGGGCTCGCTCCGGCGAGCCGGGGCCGGCGGCCAGCGCGGCCTGGAACCACGCGTGCTGGTCGGAGAAGTGGTTCGGGACGATGTCGACCGTCACCTTGATGCTGCGCGCGTGCGCCTCGCTGACCAGGGCGTCGAAGTCGGCCAGCGTGCCGAACATCGGGTCGACGTCGGTCGGGTCGGCGACGTCGTAGCCGCCGTCGGCCATCGGCGAGGTGTAGAACGGGCTCAGCCAGATCGCGTCGATGCCGAGGTCGCGCAGGTAGTCCAGCCGCTCCCGGACCCCGATCAGGTCGCCGATGCCGTCGCCGTTGCCGTCGGCGAAGCTCCTCGGATAGATCTGGTAGAAGATCGCCGAGCGCCACCAGTCGGCGCCGTGCAGGTAGGCGGCGCCGCTCTCCACCCCGCTGTAGAAGTCCAGGTCGTGCTCGATCTCGGTCTCGGCGAACGGGTTCTCCGCCGCGTGGGGGTCGGGGGTGACGGGCATGTCGGACACGCGTTCCTCCGGTGGCTGCGTGATGTCGGGTGGAGCCTGCGGCACGAGCGTGCGCAGGGTCAGGCTAGTCCGGTCCGGAGCGAGGTGTAAGCCCTTGCGGGACGGGTTCCGGAAGCCCTTGCGACACCATTCTGTATCGATCCAGAAGCCCGGGTCAAGCGGGCCGCGCAATCGCTCAGTCCGGCGTGTTGCGCATCGACTCGGCCGCCATCGTCAGGTACTTCCACAGCTCCGCGGCATCGTCGGCCGGCAGCCCCAGCGAGGCCAGCGCGTCGGCCATGTGCCGCAGCCAGGCGTCCCGGGCGGCGCTGTCGATCGCGAACGGCGCGTGCCGCATCCGCAGCCTCGGGTGGCCCCGGGTCGCCGAGTACGTGTTCGGACCGCCCCAGTACTGCTCCAGGAAGAGGGTCAGCCGCTCGGCCGCCGGGGCCAGGTCCTGCTCGGGGTACATCGGCCGCAGGACGGGATCCTCGGCGACCCCGGCGTAGAACCGGTCGACCAGCGCGCGGAAGGTCGCCGCGCCGCCCACCCGCTCGTAGAAGTTCGCGCTCACCATCGCCCGGCGCCTGCCCCGGAACCCGCTGCCTGCTGCACGCCCACCATTGTCCCGCAGCCGTTTTCGCCTACCGTGTCGGTATGGCCGACCAGCGCTCCGATGACAGGCTCGCCGACGAGTACGAGGTGATCGTGCTCGGCCTCGGACCGGGCGGCGGTGAGGTGGCCGAGCGGCTGGCCGAGGCCGGCTGCCGGGTGCTCGGCGTCGAGGCGCACCTGGTCGGCGGCGAATGCCCCTACTACGGCTGCATCCCGTCGAAGATGGTGGTCCGCGCGGCCGGCACCCTGGCCGAGGCGCGCACGGTGCCCGCCCTGGCCGGCGACGCCACCGTCACGCCCGACTACCGCAAGCCCGCCGGCCGGATCCGGGACGAGGCCACCGACGACTGGAACGACCAGGCCGCGGTCGACCGGCTGCACGGCCTGGGCGGCCACCTGGTCCGGGGTTTCGGGGTGCTGGCCGGGCGCGCGGCCGACGGGCGCCCCCGGGTGACCGTGCACGGCCGCACCTTCACCGCCGACCGGCTGGTCATCGCCACCGGCACCGCACCGGCGCTGCCGCCGATCGACGGGCTGGCCGAGCTGGCGGGGGAGGCGCTCAGCCCGGACGGCCCGGTCTGGACCAACCGCGAGATCCTGCAGATCAGGCAGGCCCCGGCCTCGTTGCTGGTGATCGGCGGTGGCACCGTCGGCTGCGAGCTGGCGCAGGGGCTGGCCCGATTCGGGGTGCGGGTCACCCAGCTGGAGCAGGGCGAGCGGATCCTGGCCCAGGAGGAGCCCGAGGTCGCCGAGGTGATCGCCGGGGTCTTCGAGCGGGAGGGCATCGAGCTGCACACCGGGGTGCGGATCGCCCGGGTCGCGGCCGGCGGCGAGGGCGTCCGGGTCGAGCTTGCCGACGGCCGCGGCTTCAGCGCCGAGCGGCTGCTGGTCGCGGCCGGCCGGCGCGGCCACCTGCCCGAGCTCGGGCTCGACACCGTCGGCCTCGACCCGGCCGCCAGGACGCTGCCGGTGGACGAGCACCTGCAGGTCGCCGACCGGATCTACGCGGTCGGCGACGTGACAGGCCGCGGACCGTTCACCCACGTGGCGGTCTGGCAGGCCCGGGTGCTGGTCGCGCACCTGCTCGGCCGGCCGGAGCCGTACGGCGGCTACCACGGGCTGGCCTGGGCCACCTTCACCGATCCCGAGGTCGGCCGGGCCGGCCTGTCGGAACGGCAGGCCCGCGAGCAGGGCCTCGACGTGCTGACCGGCCGGGCGGAGATCTCGGCGAACACCCGGG
>Ga0335073_10004913_pt1 | contig 18737 bp, 15 predicted proteins | sample Lox_Sample_22_FD_207093 | JGI IMG/M metagenome (GOLD analysis project Ga0335073, IMG submission 207093) | Soil microbial communities from Loxahatchee National Wildlife Refuge, Florida, United States - Lox_Sample_2.2 | ecosystem: Environmental > Terrestrial > Soil > Wetlands | place: USA... | reverse complement strand
GCGTACGGCCTCAACACGGGCCTCGAGGACGCGGTCAACCTCGGCTGGAAGCTGGCCGCCGTGCTGCAGAAGTGGGGCGGGCCGGCCTTGCTCGACAGCTACACCGAAGAACGGCGCCCGATCTTCGCCGAAACCGGCGAGGCGATCATCGAGGGCATCGCGAACGACCGCGCTTTCCTGGCCCGGTACAACCCGCATCATGACCGGGGCGAGTTCGAGCGGGCCTGGGGCGGCCGTACCTCGGGGGAGACCGCGCCGGCCTCGTACGAGCCGCACTACGAGGGCTCGCCCATCGTGTGGGGACCCGCGGGCTCGCGATGCGGTGTCCACGGTCAGCACGCCGTCGAGGCACGGGCCGGGCATCACCTCGCCCCGGCGCCGCTGTCCTCGGGCGGCAACGTTTTCGAGCGGCTGGACCGCGGATTCACCTTGATCGCGCTAACCGGGGACCGGCAGCCAGCGGCGGAGTTCCAGACCGCGGCGGCGGCGCTTGGGATACCGCTGCGGGTGATCGCCGATACCTTCACCCAGGAGCGGGCGGCCTACCGTAGCCGCTTGATCCTGGTCCGGCCGGACCAGCACGCCGCCTGGACCGGGAACGACCTGCCCGCCGACCCGGCGGCCGTGCTCCGCCGGGCCGTCGGCGGCGCCACGGAGTTATCCGCGGCCGCCGGCGCCGCGCCGCGTCGCGGGCGGTCAGCCGCATTACGGCGCGGTCTGCGTCTCGAAATGAACGACCTTGCTTCTCAGCCCGGCAAAGGCCAGGGTGGTCGCGGCGGCCAGTGAGCCGAGCACGGCCGGTACCGCGGGCAGGCCGATCACCGCGACCACGGCCGCCACCGCGGCGGGCCCGGCAATGCCTCCCGCGAATGAAGCGATCAGCGCCCAGGATGTGGCTGGCCCGTCACGGGGGTAAGCCGCGGCCAGCCAGTCCAGCCCGATGGGGAAGATCGGTGCCGCGGCCAGGCCCGCCGCGACATAGCAGACGGGCGCGATCGCCGGTATCGCGGCCAGCGCCAGCGTGATCGCGAGCAGCGCGCAGGCGGCCAGGACCATTCGATGGGCGGCGACCGTGCGGCTGGCCGGGGCGGCGAGGATCCGGCCAACGGCCATCGCCCCCCAGAAGCCCGAGGTCACACCGGTGGCGAACTGCGGCGAATAACGGAAGCTCTCCAGGTGGGCCGGGATCCAGCCGGCCGTGCCGGCCTCACAGCCCACGTAGAGCAGGTAACCAAGCGCGGCCACGGCCATGCCCGGGTGACGCCTGGCCCGCGCCTGACCGGCATCCCCCCGGTCCGGCCGGTCTGGATGCGGGTCAGCGGCCGGCGGCGTGGTCGAGATCCCGGTCAGGCTGACCGACATCGCGCAGGCGAACACCGAGGCAACGGCGAAGCCCAGCACCAGGGTCCGGCCGCCCAGCACGTTCGCGCAGACCGGCCCCAGCACCGCGCCCGCGCCGAAGGCGGCATTAAGTATGGTCAGCCGGGCCGCCCGGCCGTGTGCCCTGGTCCGGGTCATGAGGTGGTTGAGGCTGAAGTCGGTCGCCCCGAACCCGAACCCGGTTATGAACACGCCCACGGCCAGCAGCGGCCAGTTCCGGGAAAGGGCGATGGTCAGGCAGCCAGCCGCGACAGCCGCCTGCGCGAACGTCGCGATCGGGCGGGTTGGCGCCCGCCGGAAGGCAGCCAGCGCGCACAGCACGCCGAGCAGTGCTCCGGTGAAGTTAACGCTGATCACCGTGCCGGCGAAGGCCAGGGACACGCCGAACCGGTGGGATAGCGGCCGCAGCAGCGGCCCGTACACGGAGTCAATCGCGCCGATCAGCACGAAGGCGCCGAGCGAGCCGGCGAAGGCCAGGCGGGTAAAAGAGGTTTCCCCCGGCCCGGTCAACTGCGCCGCGCTGGGCGGAGCGCGGGCCGCTGCGCGCGCCGGTCGGCCTCGTACCGGGTCCGGGCCTCGCGGGCTGAAGTCAGGGACGACACCTCGGCTACCGGAACATCCCACCATGCCTCGGAGTCGGGGCTCGCCGCAGTCGGGTCGGTCTCCACGTGGATGACGGTCGTGCGATCCGCCGCCTGCGCGGCCGCCAGCGCATCCTTGAGTTCCTGCACGGAACCGGCGCGAATGACAGTGGCGCCCAGGCTGGCCGCGTTCGCGGCCAGGTCCACCGGCAGCAGCGGCCCGTCGAGCTGGCCTGATTGCGCGTCACGGTAGCGGTAGCGGGTCCCGAAACCCTGGCCGCCGACCGAACGGGAGAGCGCGCCGATGGACTGGAACCCGTGGTTCTGCACCAGGACGACCACCAGCTTGATTCCCTCCTGCACGGAGGTGACCAGCTCGGAGCTGAGCATGAGGTACGATCCGTCGCCGACCAGGACGTAGACCTCGCGGTCGGGCGCGGCCATCTTCACGCCGAGACCGCCGGCGATCTCGTAGCCCATGCATGAGTAGCCGTACTCGACGTGGTATCCCTTGGGCTCCCTGGTCCGCCAGAGCTTGTGCAGGTCACCGGGCATGCTGCCGGCCGCGCAGACCACCACGTCGCGCGGCCCGCTCGCGTCGTTGACCGCTCCGATCACCTCCGACTGGGCCGGCCGCGGCTGATGACCCAGGTGATAGGCGCGCTGCACGACGGTGTCCCAGGCGGCGGCCAGGCTGCGGGCTCGCTCCCGGTAGCTGGCGTCAACCTGCCAGGCCGGCAGCGCTCCGGCCAGGTCTTCCAATCCGGCTCGGGCGTCAGCTACGAACGGGATACCTGAACGTTTCGCCGCGTCGAATCCGGCCACGTTAAGGCTGATGAAGGCGACGTCGTCGGATGCGAACAGGCTGCTGGACGCGGTGGTGAAGTCGGTCCAGCGGGTGCCCACCCCGATGACCAGGTCGGCCTCGCGGGCGATGGCGTTGGCGGCCGCGGTCCCGGTCGCGCCGATCGCACCGAGCGCGGACGGATGGTCGAACGGCAGCGCACCCTTGCCCGCCTGGGTCTCCGCCACCGGGATGCCGGTCTGCTCGGCCAGCCGCCGCAGCGCCGTGGTCGCGTCGCTGTAATGCACGCCGCCGCCGGCCACCAGCAGCGGCCGCCGGCTGCGCCGCACTGCGTCTGCGACTTCGGCCAGAGCCTGCGGCTCGGGACGAGGCCGCGGGATGCGCCACACCCGGTCGCCGAAAAGCGCATCCGGCCAGTCGTAGGCTTCGGCCGCGGTGTCCTGGGGCAGCGCGATCGTCACCGCCCCGGTCTCGGCCGGGTCGGTCAGCACCCGCATGGCCTGCAGCAGGGCCGATGGCAGCTGCTCGGGCCGCCAGATGCGGTCGAAGTACCTGGACACCGGGCGCAGGCAGTCATTGACCGACACGTCGTGGGTGCGCGGGTCCTCCAGTTCCTGCAGCAACGGGCTGGCCGCCCGGGTCGCGAAGACGTCCCCCGGCAGCAGCAGCACCGGGATCCGGTTCACGGTGGCGAGCGCGGCGCCGGTCACCATGTTGGTGGCACCGGGCCCGATCGACGAGGTGCACGCGAACGCCTGCAGCCGGTCCTTCATCCGGGCGTAACCGACCGAGGCATGCACCATGGCCTGCTCGTTGCGGGCCTGGTAATAGCGGAGATCGTCGCTCGCCTCGAGCAGAGCCTGGCCGATTCCGGCCACGTTGCCGTGGCCGAAGATGCCCCAGCACCCGGCGAAGAACCGCTGGCGGACGCCGTCCCGCTCGCTGTGCTGGGCGGTGAGGAACTTGACCAGAGCCTGCCCGACGGTCAGTCTCAACGTTCCTCCTCACCCGGTTCTGGCCGACCCATCGGCAGCCTGGGGTCCACCGGCTGGCCGGCCCAGGTCTCGCGGAGCCAGCCGTGAGCCGGATCATCGCAGAAGGCCATCGTCCGCTGCTCGGCCGGCCCGGCCAGCACGTTGAGGTAGTAGAGGTCGTAGCCGGGTGCGGCCATGGACGGGCCGTGGTAGCCGTGCGGAACCAGGACAATGTCGCCGGTGCGCACCTCGGCCAGCACGTCGATCGGCCGGGCCGGGTCGGTGGAGTAGACCCGCTGATAGCCAAGCCCGGGACCGGAAGGCCCGGGCCCGACCTCGAAGTAGTAGATCTCCTCGAGCACGGCCTCACCCGGCCCGGCCTGGTCGTGCTTGTGCGGCGGGTAGGACGACCAGTTGCCCGCCGGGGTCAGCACTTCCACCGAGACCAGCCGGTCGGTCTCGAACGCCTCGGGGGAGCAGAAGTTGTTCACCTGGCGGCTGGCCTGGCCGCTGCCCCGGATCTCGACCGGAACCTGGTCGGCCGGGCCGTACCGGGCTGGGAGCCGGCGCGTGGCCCGCGCGCCGGGCAGCGCGAACCGGCCGCCCGCCTCGCTGCGCACGGTGACGGTCGCGTCCCTGGGCAGGTAGGCGAAGTCGGTGACCCGGCTGAACACGTCGGGCCGGCCGCGCAGCGCGAACTCGTCGCCGTCCGCGGTCACGGTGCACGCGCCGGCCAGCGGCAGCACCAGCATCTCGTCCGGGCCGGTCCCGAAGGTGGCCTGGCCGTCCGGCCCGAGGTCGAGTACGCGCAGCGACGAGTAGTCCCAGCCGCAGTCCGCGGGGGTCACCTGGGTCGCGAACGGGCCGGCCGCCGACGTTCCGGCGGGCCGGTGCAGGCCGGGTGGCGCGGTCAAAGCAGGCTCACCGCAATATCCACGGCCGCGGCCACGTCGTCGCCGAGCGGGTAGAGCAGGTTACGCCCGACCACCAGGCCGCGCACCACCGGCAGTTCCAGCGCCTTCTGCCAGCGGGTGAACATCTCGTCGGGCCGGTCGCCGGCATCGCCGCCGAGCAGCAGCGTCGGCAGCGTGGACGCCTCCGTCACCCGTTCCATGTCATCGACCACCGGGATCTTGAGCCAGCTGTAGGCCGAGGTCGTGCCCAGGCCGGACGCGATGGCAACCGAGCGGATCACCGCATCGGTACCCAGGTCGTTGACGGCGCGGCCATCCACCCTCTTTACCATGAACGGCTCGATGATGGCCGTGGCCTGCCGCGCGGCCAGGTCGCTGACCGCGTCGGCGCAGGCCGCCAGCGTGGCCACGGTGTCGGGGCTGTCGGTGTCGATCCGCAGCAGCATCTTCCCGCCGTCCAGGCCGCCGTCCGCGATGGTCGCGGCGCGGTAGCCGGTGAACCGGTCGTCCATCTCGAACACCGCCCCCGGAAGCCCGCCACGGTTCATCGACCCGATCGCGAGCTTGCCGTCCAGCGCCCCGAGCAGCAGCAGGTCTTCGATGACGTCCGCGCTCCCCAGCACCCCGTCCACCCCGGGACGGGCCAGCGCCAGCATGATCCGGTCCAGCAGGTCGAAGCGGTTGGCCATCGCCATCGGCCGGTCGCCGACGCCCAGCGCCCCGCGCGCGGGGTGGTCGGCCGCGATGATCATCAGCTTGCCGGACGGCCCCAGCCAGGGCCGCCGCCGACGGCTGGCCGCGGCGGCCGCCACCGCCGAGGGCGTGCGGGCCCTGGTCTCCAGAAGAGTGCGCCGTTGGTCCTCAAGCACGTGCTCTGTCCTCCAGTAGGGCCACGACCTCTTCGGTGGTTGGCATAGCGTCTGAGCAGGCGATCCGCGAAGCGACGATGGCTCCGGCGGCGTTGGCGAAGCGGATCGTGGCATCCAGGTCCCAGGACGCGAGCAGCGCGTGGCACAGCGCGCCGCCGAAGCCGTCGCCCGCGCCCAGCCCATTCACGGCCGGCACCTCGACCGACGGCACGCGCACCTGCGTCTGCCGGTCACGGGCCAGCACCCCGGCTGGCCCGAGCTTGATGACGGCGAGCTCAACGCCCAACGCGAGCAGGGCGTCCGCGGCCCGTTCCGGATCCCGGGTGCCGACCGCCATCTCGCATTCGTCGAGGTTGCCGACGGCCACGCTAGCCAGCGCCAGCGCCTCGTTGGCCCACCGCCGGGCCTCGAGCACGGACGGCCAGAACATCGGCCGGAAGTCCAGGTCGACCACGGTCGGATGCCGTCGCTCCCTAATACGGAGGGCGGCCAGCGTGGCGGCACGGCTTGGCTCCTGGCACAGTCCGGTGACGGTCACCCAGAACAGGTCGGTCCGGTTGATCGCGTCGTGGTCGAGTTCCTCGGCCCTGATCTCAAGGTCAGGTGCCTTCGGGTAGCGGTAAAAGTACAGCGGGAAATCATCCGGGGGAAAGATCTCGCAGAACGTGACCGGGGTCGGCAGCTCGGGCACGGCCGTGACGTACCGGTCGTCCACGCCATACCCGCGCAGGGCCTGGTGGATGAAGGTGCCGAACGGATCGGCGCCGGTGCGGGTGATCACCGCGCTGCGGCGTCCGTGCCGCGCCGCGGCCACGGCGACGTTGGTCGGGCTGCCGCCCAGGTACTTGCCGAAGCAGTCCACCTCGGCCAGGGACCGGCCGACCTGAAGCGGGTACAGGTCGACGCCGACGCGGCCCATGGTGAGCACCTCGGGGACCGCCGTGCCGTCCGGCGCAGCGCTTGCCGTGGTGTGCACCTCGGGGACCGCCGTGCCGTCCGGCGCAGTACCTGCCACTGGCCCAGCTCCTGTCCTGGGCCGCAGTCGGCCCCCCTCCGCCCGGCTCATGCTCGGCCTCGTCCGCATTGGTCCGCCCGCCGCTGGCGGGCGGCATCGGGACCACGGGATGTGGACTAGGAGACATCTAAGGCTTGTCAGGTGAGCCAGTCAAGAGTTTGTCCTGACAATCTGTCTTGGTTGTTGCGCGATGTTCCTCTAGCCTGTGCATGTATCCACGGCGCCGAGGGAAGCGCTACCGACGAGCCTGACGGTGATTGTGCCGAGTCTGAGCCCTACCCGAGCGATCAGCGTTGACCGCAGCAGTCCGGTCCCGCTGTACTTCCAGCTTGCGCTGCACTTCGAGGCGGCGATCCGGTCCGGCGTGCTGCTGCCGGGGGTGCGGCTGGAGAACGAGGTCAAGCTGGCCCAGGACCTTGGGCTGTCCCGGCCGACGGTCCGGGCGGCGTTTCTCTACCTGGCCGACAAGGGCCTGGTCGAGCGCAAACGCGGCTACGGAACCGTGGTCACCAAGGAGAAGATCAACCGGGACGTCGAGCTGACCAGCCTGTACGACGACTTGCAGGGTGCCGGGAAGGCGCCGACCACGCGGGTGGTGCGCAACGAGGTGACCCACGCCAGCGAGGCGGTGGCCGAGGCGCTGCAGCTCGCCGAGGGCAGCCTGGTGGTCTCGCTGGAGCGGATCAGGTTCGCCGATGGCGAGCCGATCGCGCTGATGCACAACTACCTGCCCTCGGCCATGGTGCACCTAAGCAACGACATGCTGGCCCAGCACGGCCTGTACGAACTGCTCCGCGCTTCGGGCATCCGGCTGAGTTCGGCCACCCAGCGGATGAGTGCCAAAACCGCGTCGGCCGCCGAGGCCAGGGCGCTGGACGAGGCCCGCGGCACCGCGCTGCTGACCATGGAGCGGGTCGCCTTCGACAGCCGGGGACATCCGGTCGAGTTCGGCCAGCACGTCTACCGGGCTTCCCGGTACGCGTTCACCACCAGCCTGCACACCGGCTGATCCCGGGGCCAGCGCACGCGCAGGCCTTGACCCGCGCGCCCGTAAAGCGCTGATCCGTGCGCTCGTAAGCCCTGGTCCATGCGCCCGTAAGCGCTGATCCGCGTGTTCGTAAGCCCGTGATCCGCGTGTTCGTAAGCCCGTAATCCGTGCGCCCGCAGGCCAGCAATCCGGGTGCCCAGAGCCCGCGACGGCGGGCGCCTGCCGGTCCCGTCCGCGCCGATGTAGTGCGATGTCACGTTGCGGATAAAAATGTTAGAAGGTATTGACATACTTCCTTACGGTCGGGCAATGTAGCCGCCACCAAGCGCAAGGCCAGGGGATGGTCGGTGAGGTGAGCTGATGGCCGGGCTTCGGTTTGAGCACGTGTGGAAGCTCTATGCCCGTGACTCGGCGGCGGTCATCGACCTCGACCTGGAGATCACGGAGGGCGAGTTCCTGGTCCTGGTTGGCCCGTCGGGTTGTGGCAAGACCACCTCCCTGCGGATGCTGGCCGGGCTGGAGCGTCCCTCGCACGGCCGGATCTGGATGGACGGCGAGGACGTCACCGACGTGCAGCCCGGGCGGCGGGACGTGGCGATGGTGTTCCAGAGCTACGCGCTGTACCCGAACATGAGCGTCTACAAGAACCTCGCGTTCGGCCCCCGGGTCCGCAAGGACACCAAGGCGGACATCCGGCAGCGGGTCGAGGAGGTGGCCGGGATCCTCGGCATCTCCGAGCTGCTGGACCGGCCCCCGAGCCAGCTGTCCGGCGGGCAGCGGCAGCGGGTCGCCCTGGGCCGCGCGATGATCCGCGAGCCCAAGCTGTTCCTGATGGACGAGCCGTTGTCCAACCTGGACGCGGCTCTGCGGGTGCAGATGCGGGCCGAGCTCATCCGGCTGCACCATCGGCTGGAGATGACCACCACGGTCTACGTCACCCACGACCAGGTGGAAGCGCTGACCATGGGTGACCGGGTCGCCGTGCTCTCCGGCGGCAGCCTGCTTCAGGTCGGCACGCCCACCGAGCTCTACGACAACCCGGCCAGCGCGTTCGTGGCCGGTTTCATCGGCTCGCCCACGATGAACCTCGTGCCGGGCCAGCTCAGCGGGTCACCCGGGCAGCTGCAGGTGAGCTGCCTCGGGGTCACGTTCCCGCTGCCCTGGGCGCTCCGCTCGCAGTCCTCGGGCTCCCGCGACGTGCTGGTCGGCGTCCGGCCCGACGACCTCAACCGCGCCAGCGCCGGACCCGCGAGCGCGGTCCGGCTGAACGGCCTGGTGGATGTCTGCGAGCAGACCGGGACGGCCATCTACGCGACCATCCAGTGCGAACAGACCGCGCTGGTGGCCAAGCTCCCGCGGCACCCCACTCCAGCGGTCAGCGACGCGATCGAGGTGGCGTTCGACCCCAAGGACGTGCATCTGTTCGACGCCGCGACTCAAGAGAGCTTGCTCGACAGGACCCCAGCGACGGTCCTGACCCCCACGACGGCCAGCTAGCCGGGTGAGACGCCCGGATACCAGAAGAAGGTCAACACCATGGCAATAAGACGCTTTGCGGCCCCCCGGCTGACCGCGATTGCTGCAGTGCTGGCGGCGGGGGCCATCGCGGCCGCGTGCTCGGGCAGCGGGACCACGCCGGCGGCCAGCTCCAAGGAGCCGACGGGGCCGTACACGATCAAGGTTGCTTACGGCTCGGACTACGTGTTCGACACCACCGGGTTCACCACGAAGTGGTGGGACCAGGTCGCCGCGGAGTTCAAGAAGTCGCACCCGAACGCGACCGTGCAGTTCATCCCGATCCCGGGCAGCTACAACGACATCGTCAACAAGCTCAGCCTGCTGTACCGCAACGCTTCGACGGCTCCCGACGTCGCCGAGATCCCGACCGGCCAGATCGGCCTGTGGGCGCAAGCCGACTACCTGCTGCCGCTGAACACCTACCTGAAGAGCAGCTCCTGGTGGTCGCAGTTCCCTTCGGTGATCCAGAGCGAGGGCCGGTTCAGCGGCAACGTGTACGCGGTTAACCAGGGCGAGAACGACAGCGCGCTGCTCTACAACGAGCAGATGTTCCGCAAGGCCGGGATCCCGGTGCCGTGGAACCCGAAGAGCTGGTCGGACATCATCGCCGCCGCGGCCAAGATCAAGGCGAAGGTGCCCGGGGTGACGCCGATCTGGCTGAACGCCGGCACCGGCTCCGGCGCCAACGGCCTGCTGCAGGGCATCAACAACTTCATCGTCGGCACCAGCACACCGACCATCTACGACGCCAAGAACAACAAGTTCGTGGTGGACAGCCCCGGCATCAGGCAGGCGCTGAGCTTCTACCAGCAGGCCTACGCCAAGGGCCTGGGCGCGGACACCTCGGCGCTGTTCAGCCCGAACGCCGTGACCACCCCGCTGACCGAGTTCCAGAGCGGCAAGCTCGCGATCGCGGTCGGGTCCAACTACTACGGCGGCAACTGGACCAAGACCATCAGCGCGCCGTACTGGGCGCAGGCTCCGTCCACCATGGGCGAGGCGGTCATCCCGACCTACTCGGGCACCGGCACCGCCAGCACGCTCGGCGGCTGGGACTTCGCGGTCGCCGCGCACAGCAAGATCGCCAAGGCGGCCTTCGACTTCATCAACATCGCCGAGAACGAGCAGAACAGCATCGACGCGGCCAACTGGGCGGGCTGGGTCCCGCCGGACAAGGCCTACTGGACGGCGCCCCTGTACACGAGCTTCGCGCCGCCATACAACGCCTTCTTCGCCGACATCACGCCCTCGTCCACGCTGACCCCATCCAGCGCCAGCTACTCGGTCTGGGTCCAGGGCATGGGGGAGGCCACCGGGGCGATCGCGCAGAATCCCAACACCACCGTCAGCCAGGCGGTGAACATCCTCAAGAACTACGTCACCAGCCAACTGGGTTCCAGCCAGGTCGAGGTCGTGCCGTAGCTGATGAGCAGCCAGGCCAATTCGGTAGCGATGGCAGGTGCCGCTGGCCCGGTCCCCGCAGCGGCGGGGACCGGGCCACGGCCCGGCGTGCCGACACCACCCGCGGGCAAGCGCGCGGACCGGGAGCGATTCCAGTGGAGCAGCCTCAGCCTCCTCGCCCCGTCGCTGGTCCTGCTCGCCGTGCTGTTCGTGATCCCGGTCATCTACGCGTTCTACCTGGGCTTCACCAACCTGGAACTGGTCGGGCCGAACGCGGTGACCTGGCATTTCACCGGCACCCAGAACCTGCAGCGGCTGTGGTCTGACCCGACCTTCTTCCTGTCGCTGCGCCTCACGCTGGTCTTCATCATCGGGTCGATCGTCGGCGTGGTGGTCATCGGCCTGGCGCTGGCCATGCTGCTGCAGACCGCGGTGGCTCCGCTGCGCATCCTGGTCGGCGGCATCGTGGTCATCGCCTGGATGATGCCGGCCATCACCGCCGGGATGACCTGGTACGCCTCGACCACCGCCTCGGGCACGTTCGGCACCCTGCTGGGCATGCCGAACTCCGACTTCCTGCACCACGAGCCGCTGCTGATCGTGACGCTGGCCAACGTGTGGTCCCAGACCGGCTTCGCCATGCTGGTCCTCGGCGCGGCGCTGCGCAACATCCCGCGCGAGGTCCTGGAGGCGGCGGACATGGAAGACGCCTCGCGCTGGCAGCGGTTCCGGCTGATCACGCTGCCGCTGCTGCGGCCGACGATCGTGACCACGGTGCTGCTGATCACGCTGATCTCGCTGGCCAACTTCGCGCTGATCTACGTGATGACGCAGGGCGGCCCGGGCAACGCCACGAACATCCTGCCGCTGTACTCCTACCAGCAGGCCTTCGAGTTCAACAACCTCGCCTACGGTGCCCTGGTCGGGAACGTCATGGTGCTGATCTGCGCCATTTTCGGAGTGATCTACGTGCGAGCATCAAGGGTCAGGACATGACGGCCGGAGTCGCGGCCCCCGCGCCGCAGGCGCCCTCGGGTGCTCCGGTCCAGCCGCCCGCGAATCCGGCCAGCCGCCGGTCGATGAGCAACAAGGCCATCTCCAACCTGCTGCTTACCGTGTTCGGGGTGCTGTTCCTGCTGCCCATGGTGTGGCTGGTCCTCGCGTCGCTGGACGCCAATGCCACCTGGAGCGTCGAGATCCCGCACCTGACCGGCGCCAACTTCGCCGCCGCCCTCTCCGGCAGCGACCTGCAGTCCCTGATCAACAGCATCATCCTGTCCGGGGTCTCCACCGCGATCGCGACGGTCTGCGGTGCGCTCGCCGCCTACGCGCTGTCCCGCCGCCGGATTCCATGGAAGGGCCCGCTGCTGCTGATCGTGCTGTTCCTCACCGGAGTGCCGCTGGCCATCCTGATCATCCCGATCTTCGAGCTGTTCTCCGACCTCGGCTGGCTGTCGATCCTGCCGTGCGCGCTGTTCCTGGCCGTGACCACGCTGCCGTTCGAGATCTATCTGATCAAGAACTTCATCGACGCCGTGCCTCAGGACCTGGAGGAGGCGGCGCGCATGGAGCGCGCGGGCACCATGCAGATCCTGCTCAAGGTGATCGGCCCGCTGGCTATGCCCGGCATCGCCGCCGCTGCCATCTTCGGCTTCGTCACCGCCTGGGGGTCGTTCCTGATTCCGCTGGTGCTGATCACCTCGCCCAACCAGCAGCCGGGTTCCATAGCGATCTTCGGCTTCATCGGCGCGGCGCACGTGCAGTACGGGAACATCGCGGCGTTCTCGCTGATCTACGCAGTGCCGATCTTCCTGCTCTACGCCATTTCCTCGCGGCTGTTCCGCGGCGGATTCGTGCTCAGCGGGGCGGTCAGAGGCTGAGCAACACCCAGTAGCCAGGGGCCTGCCGCTGCCGCGCGGGCCGCGCCAGGGATGAACAACGACAGGGATGAAAGGAAACATGCCAGAAAACACGGCACCGCGGATCGGCGTGGTGCTCGAAGCCTTCCTTGACCGGCCCCTCGACGACGTGCTCGGCTGGCTGCGGCGAGCGGCCCCCGAGGTGACCGACATCGAGGTCGGGGCGGGCGGGTACGCGCCGCACCCGCACTGCGACGTGGCCGGGCTGCTGGTCAGCGCGGCCGCACGGAGTGCCTGGCTGGACCAGATCCACGGGCACGGCCTGCGCCTCGACGCGCTGAACGCCTGGGGCAACCCGCTGCACCCCGATCCGGACACCGCGCGCCAGCACGACGAGGACCTGCGCAACGCGATCCGGCTGGCCGTCCTGCTCGGCGTGGACCGGATCGTGGCCATGGCCGGGTGCCCGGCCGCCGCACCCGGCGATCACGTGCCGCACTTCGGCGCGGGCGGCTGGCTGCCGTACCTGGAGAACGTTTACGAGCGCCAGTGGGAGCAGCAGATCGAGCCCTACTGGGCGGGCCTGGCCGAGTTCGCCCGGGCCCAGAACCCCGAGCTCCGGGTCTGCCTGGAGATCCACCCCGGGACGTCAGCGTTCAATGTAGAGACTTTTGAACGGGTCGCGGCGCTTGGGCCGTCGATCGCGGCCAACCTGGACCCCAGCCACTTCTTCTGGATGGGCATGGACGGGCACAAGGTCGCGGCCCACCTGGGCCCCCTGGTCGGGCACGCCCACGGCAAGGACACCGTGTTCCACTCCGGCAGCCTGGCCCTCAACGGCCTGCTCGACCGGCGCTGGCCCAACCCGGCCGAGCAGATGCCGTGGACTTTTGCGGTTCCCGGGCGCGGGCATGATCTGGCCTGGTGGACGGGCCTGGTGCGGGCCATGGCGGGCTCATCCGCCCAGGTGATCTCGATCGAGCACGAGGACCCGTTCGTGCCGGCTGAGGAAGGCGTGCCCGAGGCCGCGAGGCTGCTGCGGGCCGCGATCGACGCGTCCGAGGAGGTGGCGGCGTGACCGTCAGCCGCGCCGCGGTCATGGAGGCGCCGGGCCGCATCAGCGTCCAGGAGTTCAGCGTCCCCGATCCCGGCCCCGGCGCCGTGGTGATGCGGATGTCGCTGTCCGGGATCTGCGGCACCGACAAGCACACCTTCCGCGGTGAGTCCAAGCAGTACGCGGGCACCCCGCACGAGCGCGACATCGAGTACCCGCTGATCTGCGGGCACGAGAACGTCGGCGTGGTGGTGGCCACCGGCGGCGAGGTCCGCGACGCCAGCGGCGAGGTGCTGCGCCCGGGCGACCGCGTCGTGCCCGGCGCCAACGTGCCGTGCGGGCACTGTGTCTACTGCCTGGGCGACTATCCCTATTACTTCTGCCAGAACCTCGAGGACTACGGGAACAGCCTGAACTGTGCCCGGCCGCCGTCCCTGTTCGGCGGCTGGTCCGAGTACCTCTACCTGCTGCCGCGCACGCCGATCTTCCGGGTGCCCGAGCAGCTTCCCGACGAGGTCGCGGTGATCACCGAGGTCATGGCGGTCACGCACGGCGTCGACACCGCGATGACCCTGCTGCGGCTGCAGGGTGGCCACTCGGCCGGGGCCAGCGTGGCGGTGCTCGGCGTTGGCCCGCTCGGCCTGTGCCACCTGATCAAGGCCCGGCTGCTGGGCGCGGGCACGATCGTGGCCACCGACCGGCTGCCGGGCAGGCTCGACGCCGCAGGGACGTTCGGCGCCGACCTGACGCTGGACGTGTCAGCGACCGAGCAGGCGGAGCGGGTGGACCGGGTGCTGGCCGCGACCGGCGGGCTGGGCGCGGACATCGTCATCGACTGCAGCGGATTCCCCGAGACGTTCATCGAGTCGCTGCGCATGGTGCGCACCGGCGGCGTGATCGTCGAGGCCGGGACGTTCGTCGACATGGGCCCGGTGCCGGTCAACCCGAACTCCGACATCTGCACCCGCAACGTGGCCGTGCTCGGCGTGGGCGGCGAGACCGCCACCGCCTACGAGCCGTCCATGCGGCTGATGGCCGCGAACCTGGGGCGCTACCCGCTGGACCGGGTGGTCAGCCACAAGTTCCCGCTGGATCGCGCGGCCGAGGCGGTCGTCGTGGCGCAGTCCGACGAGTCCATCCAGGTCGCCATCGAGCCGGCTGCGGCTGGCTGACCAACGAGATCAAGCTGAGCAACCGAGAAGGAGAGACGTGACCAAGCGGCTGCGGGTCGGCGTGGTGGGCACCGGGGTGATCGCCCAGGTGATGCACCTGCACTACCTGGATGAGCTCGCCGAATCGTACGAGGTCGCCGCGGTGTGCGACGTCGTGGCCGAGAACGCGCGGGCCTGCGCCGAGCGGTACGGCGTGCCCGCCGTGTTCACCGACTGGCGGGAGATGCTGCGCGAGCCGCTGGACGCGGTGCTGGTGCTGACCTCGGGCAGCCACGCCCCGATCGCGGTGGCGGCGGCGCAGGCCGGGCGGCACGTGCTGGTCGAGAAGCCGATGTGCTTCTCGGTGGCCGAGGGCCAGGCCATGCGGGAGGCGGCCGAGCGGGCGGGGGTGACGCTCATGGTCGCCTACCCGAAGCGTTACGACCCGGCCTACACGCGGTTCCAGAAGGAAGCCGGGGAACTGGCCGAGCCACGGCTGCTGCGGGTCAGCACGTTCGAGTCGCCGTTCCGGCCCTACATCGAGCACTACCGGCTGCTCCCGCCGGCCCCGCCGTCGGCCGAGGTGGCGGAGCGGCTGCGTTCGGACACCGACGCCAGCATCGCCGCCGCGCTCGGCGAGGCCAGCGAGTTCGAGCGCCGCACGTATCACATGGTGCTGCTGGACACGCTGGTGCACGAGCTCAACACCGTCCGCGGGCTGCTCGGCGAGCCGGACCGGCTCGACTACGTCGACCTGCGCGAGCACAGCCTGACCGCCATGCTGCGATTCGGCGACCTCCCGGTCGCGATCCACTGGATCGACCTGCCCGGGATCGCGCGGTACGAGATGGAGTTCGCGCTGTACGCGCCCGACGGCCGGGTGCGGCTCTCCTTCCCGTCGCCGTTCCTGCGCAGTGAGCCGTCGCTGCTGGAGATCGAGGGCGGCGAACCGGGCACGGCCCGGTCCTGGCGCAGCGAGGAGGTCGTCTCCTACGAGAGCGCGTTCAAGCGCGAGCTGATCGCGTTCCACGATTGCGTGGTCAACGGCACCGAACCGGTCACCTCCGGGCTCGACGGGCTCCGGGACATCGCGCTGTGCCAGGCCATCATCGCCAGCCACCGCCAGGGGCGGCCGGTCGAGCACCCGACCGCGCTCGCCCAAGAGCCAGGAAACCATTAGTGAACGAGGGCGACATGTCATCAGGCAGCAACGGCAACGGCATCACGATCGCGAACGCGCCGGTCAGCTACGGCGCGTTCGAGGTCACGGTGGGCCATGACCCGAACGTCCCCAGCGGGCTGAGCGTGCTCGACCAGGTGGCCGAGGCCGGTTACGCGGGCATCGACCTCGGGCCGGTCGGCTACCTCGGCAGCGGGGAAAAGCTGGGCGAGCTGCTCGCGGAGCGGGCGCTGGGCCTGGCGGGCGGGTACCTGGAGCTGCCGTACGCCGACCCCGACGCGCTCGAGCAGATGCTGCCCGAACTGGACGCGCTGCTCGACACGTTCGACGCCGTCCGTCCGTACCTGGCCGGGCCGCCGCCGCGGCCCACCCTGGCCGACAACGGCAACGACGCGCGCCGGAGCCGGCCGGGCCGGTCGGCCATGGACCCCTCGGTCGGCCTGGACGCCGACGCGTGGCAGCGGTTCAGCCAGGGACTGGCCCGGGTGGTGGCCCGCTGCCGCGACCGCGGCTACGAGCCGACGTTCCACCCGGAGACCGGCACCAATGTCGAGGCGCCCTGGGAGATCGAGCGCGTGCTCGAGGTGTCCGACATCGGGCTGTGCCTGGAGACCGGGCACATGATGATGGGCGGCGGCGACCCGGTGGCCGGGCTGAACGACTGGAGCGCGCGGATCAACCACGTGCACCTGAAGGATGGGGTCCGGTCGGTGATGCAGGGCATCATCGCCGACGAGGCCCCGGCCACCGACATCTGGTCCCGGGAGGCGTTCTGCGCGCTCGGTCACGGCGACCTTGACGTGCAGGCCGTCCTCGACGGCCTGCACCGCATCGGCTTCCAGGGCTGGCTCGTGGTCGAGCAGGACATCTTCCCCCGCACCGCCGAGCGCTTCGCCCGCGCCGCGCAGGATCAGCGGGACAATCGCGCGTTCCTGTCCGCGCGGGGGTTGTGACATGCCCGCCGGCCAAAGCGCTCAGGCCGGGTTCCGGCTCGGGCTGGTCGGCGCGGGCCGCATGGGCCGCACCCACCTGCGCGCGATCTCCGGCTCCGCCCTGGTCACGGTGACCGCCGTGGCCGAGCCGTTCGAGCCCGCCCGGCAGAGCCTGGCCGCCTCCGGGCTGGCCGTGTACCCCAGCCTGGGCGAGATGCTGGACCGCGCGGACCTGGACGGGGTGCTGATCGCGGCGCCCAGCGACCAGCACGTCCAGATCATCGGCGAGGTCGCCGCCCGCGGGCTGCCGATCCTGTGCGAGAAACCGTGCGGCCTGACCTCCGTCCAGGCCAGCGCGGCCGCGCAGACCGCCGCCGCGGCCGGGGTGCCACTGCAGGTCGCCTACTGGCGCCGGTACGTGCCCGCGCTGCAGGCGGCCCGGGACCGCATCGCGGCCGGCGATGTCGGCCAGCTGCACCTGGTCACCTGCTACCAGTGGGACGAGTCCCCTCCGGCCGCGGCCTTCCGCGCGCACTCCGGCGGGATCGCTATCGACATGGGGGTCCATGAGTTCGACCAGCTCCGCTGGCTGACCGGCCAGGACATCACCGGCATCCAGGCGGTGGCGGCCGAGCTGATCAGCGACCCGGACGTGGCGGGCGACGTGGACAGCGCGCAGATCATCGTGGCCCTGTCCGGCGGCGCGACCGGCTTCGTGTCCCTGGGCCGCCATCACCCGGCCGGCGACATGGCGCGCGCCGAGGTGTTCGGGACCGGCGGGACCATCCGGTGCGACTTCCTAGACCCGGCCGACGGGGAGCGGGCCCAGCTCAAGGCGCTGCTCCGCCAGGCTGAGGGCTTCGTGTCCTTCGCCCGCGCGGCCGACGGTGCCGCCGGCATTGGTGTGGCCGCGGGCAATGGGGCCGCCGCGGCCGACGCCGTGGCCGCGCTGACGGCGGCGGAGCAGGTCAGCGCGGCCATCCCGGCGCTGGCCGCCGCCGGGCAGCGGACCCCGGCATGACCGGCCGCCCGCCTGACCTGCGCGTTGGGATCGTCGGCTACGGCATGATGGGCCGGGCCCACTGCTACGGCTACCGGGTCGCCCCGCTGCTGCGCTCGCTGCCGGTCACGCCGGTGGTCACCGTGATGTCCGGGCGCGACGGCGCCGCCGTAGCCCGGGCCGCCGCCGCCTGCGGGGTCCCGGAGCACACCACCGACTGGCGTCGCCTGGTCGAGCGCGCCGACGTCGATCTCGTGGACATCTGCACGCCACCAGGCACCCACGCCGAGATCGCGCAGGCCGCCGCCGCGGCCGGCCAGGCCGTCCTCTGCGAAAAGCCGCTGGCCCTCGACTATCCGCAGGCCATGGCCGCGACCGAGGCGGTCGAGGCGGCCGGCGTGGCCAACGCGGTCGGGTTCAACTACCGGCGGCTGCCCGCGGTGGCGCTGATGCGGCGGATGATCGCCGACGGCGAGATCGGCGAGGTCCGGCTGTGGCGCGCCACCTGGCTCTCGGATGAGTTCACCGACCCGGCCACCCCCTTCGACTGGCGGTTCGACCGGGCCATGGGCGGCACCACGATCGCTGACCTGGGCTGCCACCTGATCGACATGGCCACCTGGATAGCCGGCCCGATCACCGACGTGTGCGCCCAGTCCGAGACGTTCATCGAGCGGCGCTCCCTGCCGGACGGCGGCGACCGGGCGGTCACCGTGGACGATGCGTCATCGGCGCTCGTCCGGTTCGCCTCTGGCGCTCGCGGCACGGTGGAGATGGCCCGCTCCGCGGTCCGCCGCCCGTGTGACTTCACGGTCGAGTTCAACGGCAGCCGCGGGACTCTGGTCTTCGACTACCCGCGGCTCAACGAGCTCAGGTTCGGCAGCGAAGACGACGATCCCGGCCTGTACGGGATGCGGCGCATCCGCGCCGAACACCCCACCCACCCCTACGCGGCGCAGTGGTGGCCGATCGGCCAGGGAGTGGGGTACGGAGCGAGCTTCGCCAACCAGGCCGCCGACCTGCTCGAAGGGTGGCCGGATGCGCCGTTGGCCCCCAGCTTCCGCGAAGCCGCGGCGGTACAGGCGGTATGCGACGCCATGGAGCTCTCGGTCACCC
>Ga0335073_10004912_pt1 | contig 18741 bp, 13 predicted proteins | sample Lox_Sample_22_FD_207093 | JGI IMG/M metagenome (GOLD analysis project Ga0335073, IMG submission 207093) | Soil microbial communities from Loxahatchee National Wildlife Refuge, Florida, United States - Lox_Sample_2.2 | ecosystem: Environmental > Terrestrial > Soil > Wetlands | place: USA... | reverse complement strand
ATAGCCGATTTGATCCCCCATGATCCAGATCTTTTTCCCCGCGACGACCTTCGGATCGGCAAAATGGGCCACGCCGGTCCGGCTTCGCGGCTTGTAAATCGCCATGAACGATTCGCGGCAGCCCAGGGCGAACCAGGTGGCCTCGGTTTTCTGATTCGCGGCGATGCTCATATCGATTCCCGACGAATTGACCGGCCAGGTCTCGATGGTCTTCCGGTCGTGGCTCCGCACCAGGTGCGTCGGAAAGATAAAGCGGATGCCCGGATCATCCCGTTCGATCTCCGCGTTGTTCCACCACAAATAGGGCCGCCGCACCGGCGTCGGATTATACAGCGAGACCTGTTCTTCGAGCACCGCCGTCTCCGGCCGCAGCCGGTACTCCACCCGCCACTCGAGCCCCGTCACCCGATCCGTGTCGGCAACGATGACCCCCGCCGATCCGTCGGCGTTGCTGCGGATGAAGAAATTCACGGGAGACGCGGAAGTGCGGCTGTGCGTCGCCGGAAAATTCGGCTCGATTCCGGTCGCGATCCAGGCCCCGCGCAATCCGATCAAATCTTTTTTGATCACCGGATTGGCATAAAACACTTCGCGCTGGTTCAGCTTGTCCCGGCAGGAGTAGAGATGCCCGCCCAGGTCCGGGAGGATGCGGCAGAACAGGTATTCATTTTCAAGATTCAGAGTCCGCCAGCGGACCATGGATCGGTCCGCGGCAAGCGCGCTGACGTGGGACCGCACGGGATAAGGATAATTCGGCTGATCCGGTTTGAAGGCGGCAAACTGCGGCGCCGGATCGGGGTCCTGCTCGGCGTAAGTCGGCAGTTCGATGGAATCCTGCCAGACGTGAACGGCGGCCGCGCATGCGCTGAACGCAGCAAACGCGCCCAAAAGTACCGGCCCCCAGACGCGGAGCATCACTCTGCCGAGGTTAGCAGACTTGAATCCGCTTTGCTCGAAAGATAGCGCCTGAAAAGAAGCTGGCTTTTTCAGCGCCCTGCTAGATCGCCCGGCCTCGCACCATCCAGGCGAGCAGCCGCGGCGCAACCCGGGAGAGACCGGCGATCAAGGCCATCTTGGGTGTACGGAGCCGGGAGTAAGCGTCTCCGAAATGATGCGCCGCATCCCGCATGCGTCCGGCGTCCAAAGCTTTCTTGCCGTGGACCACGTCCAGCCTCGCCTGCCAGCGGCGGATCTGCTGATCGGTCACGGTCCGCTCCTCCGGGGTTAAATCGAGGGTCCGCTTGGCCTTTTCGGCGACCTCGATATCCGCGATCAGCATGGCTTCTTCGTTCGCGGAAGCGCTGTCCGCGCGGCGGCGGGAACGCGCCAGAACGGCCCGGTGATACCCGATTTTGCCGCCCGTCTTCACGATTCGAAGCCACAGGTCGAAATCTTCGGCTCGGCGCCTTGCCGCTTCGAACAGACCCGCCCGCAGAAGCGCCTCCCGCCTGGCCGTGACGGAGATGAACACGTTGCACTGGAGATTCATCAACGTCGTGAAGCTGACTTCGCCCTGCGACGGATTCAGGTCCATTGTCGTCAAGCCCTCATCTTCAGGACTCCCAAACAGACGCGCATTGCAATACACCACATCGAGCGATCGATCCGCTTCCAGGATTGCGATCTGTGTCTTCAGGTAATCGCGCTCCCAGATATCATCTGCGTCCAGGAAAGCGATATAGGAGCTCGAACTGGCCAGAATTGCGGCGTTCCGCGCGGCCGACGGGCCGGAATTCTTCTCGAGTCTGGTATAAATGATGCGCGAGCGGTAGGGCTCGATGGCCGTTTCAAGCGCCGTGGTATCGGGACAACAATCGTTCACCACGATGACCTCGAAATCCTGGAAAGTCTGAGCAAACACCGACTCCAGAGCGTCCCGGATATAAGCCGCCACGCGATAAGCTGGTATGACGATGCTGACGTGGGGCATCGCCGATCATCGTAGCAAATGGCCTCCGCTCAGCAGGTACGCCCGGAAACGGCGATCATAGCCCACATCCTTCCATTTCCCGGTATCGGCGGAACTGAATTGCAGACGCTGCGGCTCGTGGAAACGGCCCGATCGCTCGGCTACAACAACGTCGTTTATTATCCTGACCAGGCGCTGATCGTGCGCGATCTTTTTGAGGATCATCATTTCGAAACGGAAGCGTACCCGCAGATTCAGCCGAGCCTGCACGCTCCGATGCCGTTTTTGAAGGCCTCCAGGGAAATTGCGCGGAGCCTTCGGCGGCGCCGTGTCCGATTGATCCACTGCGCCGACATTCTCGCGGCGCATTTCGCGGGAATCGGCGCCCGAATGGCGGGCGCGCGCGTTGTTTCCCACGTTCGGAATCCCTACCCCGATCTTTCCCGCCGGGAGCGAGCAGTTCTCTTGAACGTTCATCAGTTCGTCTTCATCTCCAAGGCCGTACGCGAAGCTCTGTGTCTGCCGAGCCGCCGCAAGAACGGGCCGGTAATCTACGATGTTCCCGGCGCGATGGTCGCCGCGGTCCGTTCCCGCGCGGAATCGCGGCGGTTTTTCGGCCTGCCCGACGCTGCGCCTGTTGTCGGCGTGGCCGCCCGGCTGAGTCCGCAGAAAGATTACCCCACTCTGATCCGAGCCGCTAAAATTCTGGCCGAAGCGCTGCCGGATGTGAGATTCCTGGTGGCCGCGGACACTTCGGACCAGCTGAATCGCGAATACATTCAGCAATCCCAATCGCTGATCGAGGAGACCGGAATGCGGGCTCATTTCCACTTTCCTGGATTTCAAAAGGACATGAGCTGGTTTTTTGCGGCCATCGATTGCCTGGCGCTCTCGTCGAACGTGGAAGGTTTAGGGTCAGTCCTGCTCGATGGCATCCGGCACGGCACGCCGCTGGTGGGAACGGATGTCGACGGGATTCCGGAAGTGATTCTCGATGAGCAGACCGGTCTTCTCTCGCGGCCGCATTCGCCGGACCATCTCGCGGCGCAGATCCGGCGGCTGCTGACAGACCCCACACTCGCGACCAGACTCCGGTCGGCCGCGAGTGCCCACCTCGAAAACACCTTTGGCGAGGAGCGTTTTGTCCGGCAGATCAGGGACTTTTATTCGTCCTTCAACTTGCGAACCCAGCCCTGATCCCCCCGCATTCATTCAGCACCTGCGCGACGCCTCAAACACACGCTCCACCTCGTTCGCCGTCCGGTCCCAGGTATGTTTCTCCTCCACGATGCGCCGCGCTTCGCCCGCGATTCGGGCTCGTTCTTCGCTGGAAGCAAGCAGCCGGATGCAGGCCTCCGCGAAATCAGCAGCGTTGTCGGCGATCAGGAGGTGCTCGTCAGGCCGCACGTCCAACCCCTCCGCTCCGATTGTCGTCGACACTACCGGGATGCCGGCCGCCATCGCTTCGTAGATCTTGATTCTCACCCCACCGCCGTGGCGTATGGGCACGATTGAAACCGTCCCACCCCACAACCACGGACGGACATCCTCCACCGTTCCGGTTACGGTGATCCGGGGGTCGTGTTGGGCCAACGCCGAAATCTCTTCCGCGGGACGTTGTCCCACAAGCGCGAGAGTGCAATCAGGGCGCTCGCGCCGGATCAAAGGTAGGATTTCCTGGGTGAACCAGAGCGCGCCGTCGACGTTTGGAAGCCAGCCCATATTGCCCACCAAAACCAGATCCGCGTGCGGCATGTGCGACTCCGGGCCGGGCCGGAAGAATTGTTCGGCGGATACGCCGATATGAATGGGAGTAACGCGTTCGGTCCCGTAGAGCCTTTGAATCAGGTCACGGTCCAGCTCCGAGATCGCCAGGACGTGCGCCCCACTGCGGCAGACCTTGCGCTCCAGACCGGCAGTTTGCCGCGCGTCGAGCGCATGATAGCGCCGAACCAGGAATTTCGGCTCGGTCGCGATTCGGCGGGCGACCAAAACCGATTCGACGTTGTGATTCAGGATCACCCACTTTTCAAGATCCGGAAGATTCGGAGTCATCGAGAGCCATTCGCAAAAAAGGACGTCGAATCGCTCCGCGGCCAGCCGCTCGCGGATGGTCTGCTGCATCTGCCCGGTTTTCGCGATGCGCGCATCAAAGGGAAGCGGCGAGAGCAAAGCCCTCGCGAGTTCGAGAACATACGGGCGCAATTGACGATACGGTTCCGGCGGCGAAACCGGGTACAGCCTGGAGCAGTATTCGCTCGCCCGGGATCGCGCGGCGGAATTGAACTCTCGCTCGTAAGCGACAAAATGAATTTCGTGCCGCTGGTGCAGCCTCCGGGCGATCTCGTAACTGACGATTTGGCCGCCGCTCTGCACCGGGTGTAGAAGTTCGTGTCGTACCCAGAGAATCTTCATGGTCGATCCGTCAACTTTAGGGAATGCGGCGGCATTACTTACGCATTTTCGAAAAGAGAACGGCGGGGCAGTTTATTTTGCAGCGTGAACATCGTACCAGAACTCGCCGTCGTGTTGGCTTTGCAGTTCGCGCCATCTGTGTCGAAGTTTAAGGAAATCCTCGATCGAAGCCCATCGCCCGTCGGTCTCTTCCCCGAAAGGGCCGCTGGAACCGATCTGGAAGTTCCAGTCGTTGTACCAGCGTCCATGAAAGACGTTCCTCGATTTCCGGCGCAGCCTGCGGTACAGTCTCTTCGACAGGGGCTCTGGCTCAAAATCGGAGCGGAAGGCGAGGCCGGATTGATTGATCAGCTTGAACCGCCTGTAACCCAGCGGGTACAGCCGTTTCAGGTCTTCCTCGGTCTCCGGACCGTCTTCGAACGAAATGTAATCCGGAAGGCAACTCCCGTCTAAATCAGCGAGGCAATGGGTGTCGGCGCCCTCGATATCGATCTTGAGATAATGCGGCACGCCGTGCTTCAGGAATAGATCCGCCATGCGAACGCAGGACACCTGTATCGTGGTGCACGTGGAACCTTGTTTTGTAGCGCAGGCGCGGTCAAACGACGACCAGATGTCATGGCTGCTGATGTAAAACGGAAGCTCTCCACGATCGCGCCCAATCGCGACACCCTCGATGATCAGCCGGCCGTCTTTCACGGCAGTCGAAAAATTCCGCGCCGCGGCCTGGCACAAAACAGGGTTGGCCTCAACCGCGACCACCCTGAAGCCGCGATGAAGATAATACTCCGTATCCCGGCCGTCATTCATGCCTACGTCGAAAATCAAGTCTCGGCGTAACTCCAGGCTCATATCGGCTGAGTTGACCTGATGCTGCCGGTCCCTTGAAGCCGCCCGCGCAAAGCCCCGCTCGCGGCGGGCGTAATCCGCCATCTGTGCGGCGCGTAGAGCAAGCCGGCCGAGTTCGATTTCCGCTCCACATAAAACGATGCGCAATCACGCTGCCAGTCCGAATCATAGTGGCCCGCCGAAGTCTCCAGCGCAACGTCGACGGTATAGGCGCCGGATTGCAGCGGCAGTTCCGGACAAATGAACTCGGCCGAGTACTCGCCAGGCTCCAGCGTTACGCCGCGTTCCGCCGAATTTAGCTGGCACATGCATTTGCGCATCAGATCAAAGATGCGAATGTGAACCCACGCATCCGGAATGGTCTCCCGGACCGCAAGGTCGATGTGAATGCGCATTTCCCCTCCGGTCTGAAAGGTCGAGGCCGGACAGCCGGCGGCATCGCACGGCTCGACGTTCGTGAGGCGGCCAGGAACACAATTCTCGGTGATATATTGCTCGGAGTGCTTGAATCGCCCCGACTGCAAATACGCGCGAATTGCCTCCTCCGCCGCGCCGTCGAAGATCAGATTGCCGCTGCTCATCACCAGCACGCGCTCGCATAGTCGCTGCACCGCGCTCAGATCGTGGGAGATGAACACAATCGTCACTCCCGCCTTCCTCAAATCCGCGATTCGTTGCAGACACCGGTCCTGAAACGCCGCGTCGCCCACCGCCAGCACCTCGTCGAGCAGCAGGATGTCCGCCTCCAGGTGCGCGGCGATCGAGAATCCCAGGCGCACGAACATTCCCGACGAATATCGTTTGGTGGGGACGTCGATGAACTTTCGCACTTCGGCGAAATCGATGATCGCGTCCAGTTTCCGGGCGATCTCCGCGCGCCGCATTCCCAGAATCGATCCGCTCAGATACACGTTTTCGCGCCCGGTCAGCTCCGGATGGAAGCCCGAGCCCACCTCGAGCAGCGAGGCGATCCGTCCCACGATCCGGATCTCGCCGCGGGTCGGCGTGGTGATGTTCGAGAGCAGCTTCAGAATGGTGCTCTTGCCGGCGCCGTTGTGTCCGATGATGCCCAGCGTCTGTCCTCTGGGCACCTGGAAGCTGACGTCGTTCACCGCCCGAAACTCCACTGCTGTGCCGGTCAGCTTGCGCCACAGCGCCTTCACTCCCCGCAGCCGCTGCGCGGGATCGGGCGGCTCGGGGATGCGGTAAATCTTAGAAACGCGCTCAAATTCGAGGTCGAAAATGGGATGCGGCATCAGATGATGTCGGCCATGGTGGCCTCTCGATTCTTGAAGAACAGAAACGCGATGGGCAACAGCACCCCCGCGACCGCGGCCGAATACCAGAAGCTTTTGAGGTCGGGCGAGGCGCCCTCAATCACCGCGCGCCGGAAATTTTCGACGATTCCCACCATCGGATTCAGGATGTACAGGCTCTCGAATCGTTTCGGAACGGCGCTCAACGGATAAACCACGGGCGTGGCGAACAGCCATACCTGCATCAGCAGAGGGATCGCCAGCCCGACGTCGCGAAAGCGCACCTGAACCGCCGCCAGCAGGATCGATAAACCCATCGCCAGGATCATGTTGACGGCCAGCACCGGAAACAGGAAGGCAGCGTGCGACGTCAACGGAATCCGATACCAGGCCATCATTCCAGCGAGCACCGCCGCGGCGATCAACAGGTCGAACAGCGCGGCGAAAACGTAGGTGGCCGGAATGATCTCGCGCGGAAAATAGACCTTGGTGATCAACTGCGTGTGCGCCAGGAAACCACCCGCGGAGTTGGTAATCGCCGTCGCGAAAAACGTCCACGGCAGCAGCGCCGCGTACACGAACACCGCGTACGGCGTCCCATGCGTGGGGACTCTGGTCACCAGCGAAAAAACGACGGTATAAATCGCCATCAGCGCCAACGGCTGTAACAGCGCCCAGGCCCAGCCGAGCAGGGACTGCTTATAGCGCACAGAAAGCCGGTGCAGCGTCAGCGTGTACAGCAGATCCCGGTACTGGCGGAGATCCGCAAGGTTCGCCAGCAACGTCCGGATGGAAAACGACGGGGCGCGAATAATCTTCACCCGTCTGGATTCGTTCCGCCCCCCCGAATCGCTCATCGCCTGCATTGTTCCCAGTATCTCATGGGCGTTCCAATGCTTCTATAGATCCGGAGACTCAAGGAACGGCAACCGCTTGCATAGTACTGGAGGTGATCGAGCCGGCCCGGCTGAGATGATCGACCACATAGTAGAGGACTCGTCCCGAATATGCGGGAAGATCCACTTCGCAGCCCGACGAACAAGGAACGCCGAACGACGACGACGGCTGGCTGACGGCGCTTCTAACCCCGCTTCTAACCCGTGCCCCATTGAGTTCGCTCAGCCACGAAAAAGGAGCCGCGCCCGCGGTGCTGCACTGTTCGAGCCGCGAGGTGCAATAAAGATTCTGGTCGTATCCAAAACGGATTCGCACCTGATCGCCGGCCTGGCCCTGCACCGGAATCACCAACTGCACAAAATTCGAGCGAGAGATGCCATCGGCCGGCGGTCCCGGCCACGGCGGCAGCTGGATGGCGAGGATATCCTTGCGGACGCCATCCTTCCAATCGACTTCCGTAAAGGCCCACGAGCCGTCGACGATTCCGTGTACGTTCCAGTAGTTATTGGTCTGCCCCGGTCCTCCCAGCGCATAGCCGAGCCGCCGCCAGGCCGTGCCCTGCGGATCGGACCGGCCCCAGTCGAACTGCACCGCCTGTGCCACTTCCGCGTCCGCGGTCGCCAGGCAAGGAGTATTGCGATCGAGAGCCCCCACGATGCAGGCGCCGCTGGTGTCGATATTCGGAACATTCACGAAGCGGTCCCCCGCCATTGACCTGGGGCGGCATTCGCCGGCGAAATCGGCGATGCAATAGGTATACACGTTGGCGTCGGTGATCGCCGACTGCGGACCGCTGACATCGCTCAGCATGTATCGTCCGGCGAACGCCACCATCCCCAGGCGCTTCCGGTCGAGCGACTCGATCGCCGTGCCGTTCGGGGCATTCAGCGCGGGGCTGATCTTATAAACCTGCGACGTTCCGCTCACCGGCCCGGTCAGCGTGTGATACCAGACCGTGCTGATACCGCCGCCTCCGCCGCCCAGCGGCCGGCCGTCATAGCCGAGCGTGTTCGGCGTCGCCTGGTACGACTGTCCTCCGGGATGGGTCTGAATGTAGTTGATGCCAACACCGGCCGTGCTGCCGGCAAACGGGTAAGTCATGTTCAGGCCGTATTGATCGGCCTGCCCGATCAATCCCGGCAACGCGCCCTGCCGCACACCGTAGCTGTTGTAGCCGAAGTTCGCGGCATACACCTGATAGTTCACCAGGTTCGCGCCGGTGCTGTCTGCTTGCGCGGTGAAGCTGTGAGCCAGATAATCCGCGGAATTGTCGACGTAAGCCGTGCCCGGGTTGGTCGCCTGATACCAGTACAGATTGCCATCGCAATTCTCTGTCGCTCCTACCACAAAGGTGAACCCATTCGCATGAGACTGCGGCATATAAGCGCAGGCCTGATTCACGCCTCTGGCCAACACCAGCACAATGCGTGAGCAACCTGATCCGGTCTTGCCGGCAACCAGAAAATTCTCCCCGTAGCCGCTTCCGTTGGCCAGGTCGTATAAGTAATCGCCCGGCTGAATCGTCTGAAGCTGTGCGTAGTTGGAATTGCACGAACTGGGCCACTGCGCCTTATCCGCGGCGCTCGGGGAAACGTTCTGCGGCTCCATTGGCACGGTGACCTGAATGCAGTTATTGCCCGCCGCTCCCAGCGCGTACCACGGGCTCGAAGCCGATACGCCGAGAGTCTGGCAATTTTGGGTCGTCGGATCGGTTGCGAGATTGGCGCTCAATGCGGTGGTCCCGGCTTCGCCAGCGATCGCCGTTGGCGTCATCTGGTATAACCCGATGCCGGTAGTGCCCTGACTCCACAATGGCACCAGAAAAATCCCTCCCCAACCGGTCGAGGTGTAAGGTTGGAATGTGCCGTGCGCGCCGCCCCATCGCTCCGGATACGTGGTCCAGGTGTCGTGACAGGCGACGACCTGGTGTCCCACACTTTGGGTAACGTCGAAAAAGCAAGCGTAGCCGATACTGTTTTGACCGAGTTGCACCGTCACCGAAATGTAGTTTCCGGACATTCCGCCGAAACCACTCACCCGATTGAAGTATTTCGGGTTGAACCCAGGAGCCGCTTTGCCGATCTGGCTGAACAAGTCGTTTCCAGTTCCGCTGGTGATGCTGGTGCAGCTATAGTTCGGGCTCGACGCCCCCGTGTAATTGGGAGCCAGGGCCGCATACTTCCCCGCCGCCGCGTTATACGAGCACCTGAACACATTCGGGTTGGAGGAATCATTTTGCGCGTAGTATTGCGTGTCGGGGTCGCCCGGGTCGAAGGTCCCAATCGTCCCATTTCCTTTATCCTGCTGACCATAGGCCAGCAGCCGCGTCTCTCCCGTTGCTGGAATAAACAGATAAAGGGCAGGGTTGTTGTAAATATCGAGGAACTGGCAGAGTCTGCCGGTTTCCGGCGCTGCCAGCGACGTCGCGCCGTCGGCGGCGTAATTCACCGTCACGGTTTGGACCGAGCAGGGATTGTAGCTCCCATCATCGCTGATCGAGAACAGGTTCGATTCCGCAATCGTGTACTGCGCCTTTTGCAGAAACACGGTTCCACTGGCGCCCGAATTCCAGATCATGACTCCGAAATTCGGCAGCACAAATTCCTGCTGGGTGACGGTAGCGCCGCTGGAATGTTGGTATGACGTCGCGCCGCAGCCCGACACCGTCGATCCGCTCAAGGTCGTGCAGTTCACCGATTCGGGGTTCGCGTCGGCAAAGGTGATCCGCATGTACTTGCCCTCCCAGATGCTGAAGACAAGCCCGGCCCCGCTGTTCAGGGTAAAGCTGGTCGCGCCAGCCGGAACCGTTCCGTTCAGTGAGGTGGAAAATCCCTTCCAGGCACCTAGATCCTGCGTGATGGTCAGATGCTGCGCATCGGTGAGGCTGCTGATGGTGCAGTCGTTATTCGGGCATATCGGATCGGAGCCGGCAATGAGGATATGATCGCCCGCCACGATCGACAGCGGAAAATACGTGGCCGGGGACCCGTCGCTCGATGCCCAGGCGACCGCGCTGCCGTTGACCGTCACGGTTCCGGTCAGTGCCGATCCCTGCTCCGCGGTGATCGATGGCGACCCCCATCCCGAAAACAGCGGCGCCGGAAACGATCCCGGCCCGCTGACCTGCGCTGCGCCCCCCGACCCCACCGGCAGAGAGAGATTCAGCGGCGTTCCCACGCAATTCTGACCGTGATCCACCGACAGGCAGGCTGAAATCGTATCGCCGGATGTGTCCGTATATCCGGTGACGCTCACCTGAGCGTCATCGGCTTGCACTTCCGCTTCAAAACCGGGCGCGGGATAGCTGCCAAAATTGATAGGGATATAGAGGGAATTCGATGGACCCTTCGCCGATGTACTGGCGAACCCGTTGCTGCTCAGCATGCTCGTTGGCGAGCTCCACGCGCCCGCCGGATCGGCGACCGAGGCTGCTCCCGCCGTTGATTCCGACCCGCCGCTTTGTCCCGGCCCGGTGATCCGCTCCATCAGAAAACCGGTCAGCGGGTCGATATACTGCTTGAACCCCGACCAGTTCATGGTCGGCCAGCCCAGATTTCCCCATGCCCCGGCCGCGAAGGGCACGGCGTCCGGCGCGCTGTTTCCGAGCGGAGGATTTTCCGTCGTAAAAGTTCCCGATCCCGTGACCGCTCCGCAGGTGACCTGAAAATAGTGCTGTGTAAAGGCGTGCAGAGCGCGGGAATAGAATTTTCCATCGGCGGCCCGCTCCGCCGTTCGCGTCCCGACGACCAGCACCCGGGACGCTCCATTGACGATATTCCCGGCCCGGGCATCGCTGTCGGCCCCCGCAAACAGCGCGGGATTAACGTCGTTCACCAAGGGGGCGAGGCTGCTCGATTCGCTAACCTCTACCGTGCATGGATTATTGTCCGGCGCGGTATACGACAGAACGGCTTGTGTAGGCGTCGTCCCCTGTATCTGGACGTTCAGACCGCCCCCGAAAGCCTTTAGAACCAGCGTACATCCTAGCCAGATCGCCCTTTTTCGCATTTTCAGAGCGCCGACATTTGAATTTCGTCTGTTCCAGCTTAGGATAGCGTACGTCGAATCCCTCAATTATGGAATTGGTTTCACCTGCATTCATGCAACGCTATTTTCTGGACAGAGGCACGGTTCCCGCGGAGCGGGGCAGAACGATTTTTTCACACGCCGACCAGAAAGACCATATCGCGGAGCTTGCCGCAATCAGAAGGGTCCATTCCATCGGATAGCGATAGCGGGATGACCAGTACACTACATAGTAAATGAGCGGAAAGAAGACCCAGACGGCGGCCAAAATGTAGACCGCCGGAGCTCCATCGAGGAGTAACAGTAACAGCCCCGCGAAGGCTGCCAGCGTGAGAGAAGCTCGCAGCAATCTGATCAGCGGCGTTTGGCCGGGCGGAAACCAGAAATAAAACACGTGCCCCAGGAATAATTGAGCCGCCCGGGCGGGATGCGAGCGAATCCACTGCACGGCGTCTTCTTTGAGCATCCGGTTATAACGAATCTCGCCAAGGATCCGGACCTGTTCCGCGCTCTGAACATTCGAGGCGGGACCCAGAAGGTTATTGCTGTCCAGTGCGCCGTATCCGGCATGATCGTGGTACGCCTGCCAGAGCTCAAATCCAAGATCGCTTCTGAGCCAGACCATTTCACCCAACTCCCGGCGATTTCGTAAACCCCACGGCAGCAGGCACAGCGCCACGACGACGAGCGAAATCGTACACCACAGCGCGTATCGCCAGAACTGCGTGCGGAAATGCCACGCGCCGAGAACCAGAAAACCGACGGCGACCGCGAGCAGCGTCGCTGAAAGCAGCGTCGCCAGCCCGAGAAAAGCTCCGCAGGCGGCCGCGCTTCTTATCGTGAGATTTCGGTTGCGCATCAATCGTATCGCCAGGCAGACGATCGCCATCAAAAATAGGGCCGTCAGAGGCGCGTCCCAGCCGCCCCGAATCTCGGTGGCGAACGCCGGTATATAGAGACAACTCAGCACGGACGAGAGCATCGCGGTGCGATCTCCCAAGCCTAGAAATAAAACCAGGGGATACAGCAGCGCGCACCGCAGCGCGGCAAGCGTGCAACTGAAAATTCCTTGGGCCGCCTGGCCGGCCGACCCGGTACCCCAAACCCGGTAAATCGAGCCGAGGAGCAACGGATAGAGCGGCAACGCGTGAGCCGTAGGGCCGGTCGGCAAAACGTAGGGGTCCGCCAATTCGCCCTTGAGGGCAAAGGACCGGGCGATTCTCTCCATCTCCATTGGCGGGAGGCGGTTGTAGTTCGGGGCGGCGAAAAGAAGCGTGATTCGTAAAGCCAGAGCGGCGATAAACAGGATCGCCGCAACCCTCCAGCGGCCGGCGCCTGGGTTTGCGATGGACGGATTCGAGCCTTCAATCCGCATCTTAGGTACGATACCAGTTTCGAATCGTGCCTACCGAGGCCGGGCCATTACAAATCGATGAATCCGCGCTTCCATGCGATCGTGACGGCGCGGGTTCCCGTTTGCTACCACCCAGCAACACGCCCGGAGAGGCTCCTCAACAGTTCGCCTGGGCGTGGTACTGTTCCTCCGCCAACTGCCGAACCGAGCGGGCCCTCGTGGATCGGCGCATTTCAATTCCAAGTTTTCGCATTTTGTAAATCAGCGTCGTTCGCGGCAACCCCAGCCGATTGGCCGCTCCGTCCTGCCCTCCGATCAGCCAGTTTGTTTGCTTCAAGGTTTCGAGGATATGCTCCCGGTCGGCGTCGGCAAGCGTGCGTGAAACGGTCTCCGAGCTCTGCTTCACCGTCTGGTTCAAGTCCAGCGGCAGACGCAGCACCGAGCCGGGCGAAAAGAGCACCGCGCGCTCGATGAAATTCTGTAGCTCACGAATATTACCTGGCCAGTCGTGCGCTCTAAGGACCGCCATCACTTCATCGGGAATCACATCGATGGGCTTGTTGAGGCGGGCGGCAAATTTTGCCACGAAGAACTCGGTTAGCGGCGGGATGTCCTGAACGCGTTCGCGCAAGGGAGGCAGGCAGATTGGAATGACGTTCAGCCGGTAGAACAAATCTGCCCGAAACAGCTTCCTGGCCACAAGTTCCGCCAGATCCTGATTGGTCGCCGCCACCACCCGCACGTTGACCCGGACGGTCTGGGTGCTGCCCAACCGCTCGAATTCCCGCTCTTGCAGGGCGCGCAGGAGCTTGGGCTGAAGTTCCAGCGGCAGGTCGCCAATTTCGTCCAGAAAGAGCGTGCCCCCGTCGGCCGTCTGAAATCGCCCCTTGGTTTGCACGCACGCGCCGGTGAAAGCGCCTCTTTCGTGGCCGAACAGTTCGCTCTCGAGCAATGCGCTCGGAATCGCCGCGCAGTTAAGCGCCACAAAACAGTGGTTACGGCGAGGGCTAGCCTCATGAATGGCTCTCGCGATCACCTCTTTTCCAGTGCCGGTTTCGCCCTGGATCAAGACCGCGGAGTCTACGGGTGCGACCCTCGCCACTTCGGTCATCACAGCCCGGAATTTCGGGCTCGATCCAATCAAATCTAAAGTAGCCATCGTTTTACTCCTTGCTCGATTTCGCCTGGAAAGCACCGCCCATTTCTCGATTATTAGTCAAAGCCGCCTGAATGACTTCCAGTAGGCCACAGCGTCGAACGGTTCTATATAGAAATTCAACGGCCCCCTCCTTAAGGGCTCTCTGTCGTGTTTTATCTCTACCGCGGCGCGATATAAAGATCACCGTCAAATTCGCGCGCTCCAGCCTGATGCGACGTTGCACCTCAATACCGTCCATTCCAGGCATGCAAACGCCGGTGATCACGCAAGCCGCCGCGATTCGCGATCGTGACCTCAGGAATTCCTCTCCCGGCGAGAACGTTACAGGTGCGTAGCCGGCTGATTCTATCAGGCTCGGCCAGCACGATCTGTCTTTCAACGTTTGTCATTTACAACAAGTCTCCAGGTGCATTTCGAGAATAGTCGCTGGAGTCGAAGATGACAATTATAGGTTTATTTATAAAGGTAAGAATGGTGTGAATGACCTCGGCATCCTGTCCACAGGGTAGGTTTGTGTTGCGTCTTCGGCTCCACTCAGCGCGTGAGAGACGACAAAGCCAGGAGACTACGGCAGTAGCGGAGCTAGGATGCGGAGTGGGGGCTGCTCCGCGGAAATACGGTTCTATTCCCAACGAGAGCCGGTCAGAGCCGATTGGACTATTTTGAGAAGGTCCCCGGCATCGAAGGGTTTATAGAGAACATCAACGGCGCCTTCGTCAATGGCTTTCTGTCGAATTTCAGGATTATAGTGCGCCGATATCAGGATGACGGGCAACCTCGGACGTTCGAGCCTGATGCGACGCTGTAACTCGATGCCGTCCATTCCGGGCATTCGAACGTCGCTTATCACGCACATCGCTGTTGCGAGCGTCCCCGATTGGAGGAACTCTTCGGCAGACGAGAACACTAGAGCCGCGTAGCCGGCTGATTCCAGCAGGCTTGCTATGGACTCTCGAACTCGAAAATCGTCATCCACAGCCGCAACGAGCGGCATTACTTCGCTGGCCATTGTTATGAACGCTATCCCCAATACGGGTATGTTACCGGCAAACCTCGACGCCGGCTATTATAGGTTTATTTAGCAGGGTGCTGAAAAGAGGGGACAGACTAGTCTGTCCTCGCCTGTAAGTTATTCATGCCGCGTGCGGCCACGGGCCGTGGACAGAGCGGTCTGTCCCCTTTTTCAGCACCCTGTCAGGCTGGTCCAGCGGTTCGGGCGATTCCGAGTTGGTCGGCCATGCGGACAAGGTCTGCAAGCGATTTAGCGGCCATTTTTCGCATGATCTGGCCCCGGTGAACCCCAATTGTGATCTCGCTTATGCCCAGGTCGGCGGCCGTCTGTTTGTTGGCGAAGCCGGCCACCACGAAGGGAAGGACTTCCCGTTCGCGAGGCGTGAGCAGGTTGTAGCGCCTCTGCAATTCGGCCAGCTCCGATCTCTTTCCCCGCGCGATTCGATCCTGATCGATGGCGGCGTGGATCGCTCGAAGTAGTTCCTGGTCGTCGAACGGTTTTGGAAGGAACTCGATCGCGCCGGCCTTGATCGCGCGCACGGACGAAGGGATGTCGCCGTGCCCTGAAATGAAAACGATCGGCGGCGTATCTCCGGATAACAGCTGTTGCTGGAGCTCCAGTCCGCTGGTACCCGGAAGCTGCAAGTCCAGGACCAGGCACGCGGGCTCATCAGGCTTTTCGGATTCCAAAAATTCCGCGGCCGAGCCGAACACAGCCACTTGAAGTCCCACGGAGGAAATGAGGCTGGACAGAGCTTCCCGCACACGATAATCGTCATCTACCACGAAGACAACGGGGCTGTCGGAGTTCATGACGCTAAGCTCGGACTGGAAGAGTAAAAGAGAAGGTGGCGCCTACGCCTTCACCGGACGCCGCCCATAGCCGGCCGTGGTGGGCATCGATGATGGAGCGGCAAATCGCCAGTCCCATGCCCATTCCGTTGTCTTTCGTCGTAAAGAAAGCTTCGAAGATTCTGTCCGGATCCTTCAGGCCGGCGCCGGAATCCCGCACCTCGACCAAGACCGTTTCGGGGCTGGGCCGCTTGGAACAAATGAAGAGTTTCCTGGGACGGTCCACGACTGAGTCCATGGCCTCGATCCCATTAAGAAGCAAATTGAAAACCACTTGCTGCAACTGCACGCGATCACCCATCACGGGCGCCAAATCCTGACCCAGGTCCGTTTCCACGGCTACGCGCCTTCTCGTAGCCTCGGCGTTCAGGAGATGGAGCACTTCGTGGATGATCTCATTCAGGTCGAGCTCGATTCTCTCAACGGCTGCCTGCCTGAAGAGCGCACGGATGCGCCGCACGACCTCGGCAGCTTCCTTACCGTCACGAACAATCCTTTCGGCGGCTTCCTGCGCTTTGGCCGTTCCCGGAGGCTGGGCCGCGAGCCAGCGCAGGCAGGCTTGACCGTTGGTTACCACGGCAGCCAGAGGCTGGTTGACTTCGTGCGCGATAGCGGCGGCAAATTCGCCCACCGTAGCAGTCTGGATCGCTCGCGACAACTGCGCCTGAGCGTTCCGAAGCGCCTCCTCAGCGTTTTTCTTTTCGCTGATATCCCGGATAAAACCGGTGAAAATCTTGTGCCCGTCGATGGTCATTTCTCCGAACGAGACTTCCGCAGGAAACTCCTGGCCATCCTTGCGCTGAGCGGTAACTTGGATGCCTTGCCAGTTGAGATGTCTTTTTCCAGTCGCCAGGTATCGTTTGTACCCGGTCTCATGCAGTTTCCGCATCGATTCCGGCATGAGCACGGTAAGAGGTTTTCCGATCACCTCAGCTGGCTCGTAATCGAAAATGCGCTTCGTTGCGGCATTGGCGAAAATGATTACGCCGCCTTCATCCATGCTGATGACTGCATCGCTGGCCGTTTCAACCACAACGCGGTACCTCGCTTCGCTCCGTTTTAGCCCGTCTTCGGCTCGCTTGCGATCGTGGATATCCGTGCTTGTGCCATACCATCGCACAATCTTTCCGGCTTCATCCCGATATGGCGAGACACGGATGAGAAACCAGCGAAACGCTCCGTCGTGGCGGCGAAGGCGTGCCTCGATTTCACCTGGTTCTCCTGAAAGCAATAACTCTTGCCAACGTTTCAGTAACGGCGGCAGGTCGTCTGGATGAAATGCTACCTGCCAACCCCAACCGTGCGATTCCTCGTGGGAGAGTCCGGTGTACTCGTGCCATCCCTTGTTAAGAAACTCGTTCGGACCATCCGGCAGATTGCACCAGACCAGCGTGGGGAGGGCGTCGATCACCTGCCGCAGCCTGGCTTCCGAGTTCTTGAGGAGAGCCTCACCCTTCAGTAAACGCTCCTCGATCCCTTTTCGTTCGGCGATCTCTGCTCGCAGCTCTTCGTTGGCCGCGGCCAACTCCGCGGTTCGTTGCGCGACGCGCCGATCGAGTTCGCTCGATACATGCTTTTGTTCGCTCAGGAGCCGCGCCCCTTGCAGCCCGATGGATGCTTGATTCGCGGCTACGCTCAGAATCAGTCTCTCGGTTTGCCGCGGGAAATCCGCGCGCTCCGAGCCCGCTACGATTTCGCCAATTTCACCGTGCAGCCCCAGTCCCAAGGGCATGATCGAAATATCCCGGCCTCCTGTCGGGTTCCGTATCAGCCGAGGCCATCCCTGAGGGTCGGCCCCCAACCATTTTTTGAGTACCTCGCCGATTTCCTGTGGTTGGCCCGTCTGTTCTTGCGATGGAGCGAACCGAGCCATCTCGATGGGCGCCTGGCCGCCCGAGTCCCTCAACCGCACGTAGACGAAATCAAGCTGAAGCATACGCAGAAGCGCGTCGAGCAAGGTGTCAACAATCTGGGACGGCTCGGCGCCGCTCCACATGGCGGGAAGGGCGAGCAGGCTGACCAGATCATTAACGCAACGCTGAAGCCGCTTGATCTCCTCGGCAACATCTCCGGATTGCACATCCATGTCTTAGTCCGTCGCATGTGATCTACTGCGACCAACCCGCCGTTGGCGAAATTCTACCAGGAATTCATCCGGCGGCACAAAGAAAGGATTGTGCTGAAGGATACCGCCGACGATGACCATCGGATGCGTCCGCATGATGTCAATCACCGCGTCGCCTCCAAACTGCCCCAGATGGTAAGTGCAGATGACCGCATCGTCGTGGCGGCGCCACACGTCGTTTACACGCGACTCGAACTCAATCACGTCGTCGACATGAGATCGATCTTCAACCGCCCAGTCCATCCGGCAACAAATGCGACTCAGCGGAAACCCTCCCGGGGCGTTTCCACTGGCCAGTTGCTCAAACACCCGCAGCATCCGATCCTGATCGAAGCGGCCATCTGGAAGGTAGACTTCGGTGTTGATCCGAAGCTCCAGTTGCCCGCTCTGCTGCGCCGCCGCCGGATCGATGCCCGCGGCAGCCAGGCGTTGTAGATGGTCCTGACGCTGCTTCGGGTTCAGGACATGAACGGCTTTGTCGCCGGATTTCAACCCGTCCTTTATGAACGGAAGCAACACGCGATATTCTTCCTCGTCGCTGTTGAAAAACGCGCAGACATGACGGGTTTCGCCGAGCTGGGACCCGGCCAGGGAAATGGGTGCTGAGACGCTCTTCATGGCCTATTGCTCCTGTGTGGATATCGTACAACGCGCCGCGACTTCTGAAATCGATTTCATCAGAGGAAGGGCATTTTTGGATTGGGGCCAGGCTGGGTCACATTTTCACCTCCATGAAGCGCCGGCCGCGCGCGCCTCAAGAGGGCCTTTCCCGTCGACAAGGCCGGTGTAGTAGCAATGGAGACGCCGCGAGCCTCGCGGGTGGAACTGGTAACGCCCGGCTTTTGCCGCGTTGCCAACTCCACCCTCTCTCGCATCTGGCCGGTTGAC